>Ga0126339_10000442_pt1 | contig 22688 bp, 19 predicted proteins | sample OrbTmetagenome_2_FD_92532 | JGI IMG/M metagenome (GOLD analysis project Ga0126339, IMG submission 92532) | Coral microbial communities from Petempiche,Puerto Morelos, Mexico - Orbicella T R C metagenome | ecosystem: Host-associated > Invertebrates > Cnidaria > Coral | place: Petempiche,Puerto...
CGGGGCCGCCGTGCTGATCCGCATGGCCCTGGAAGACGCCATCCACCCCAAGGCGATTCTCAGCCTTAACGGCGCGCTGCTGCCCTTCCGCAACTCCGAGGGCCACTGGTGGTCGGGCCTGGCCAAGGTGTTGCTGATGAACCCCATGGTGCCCCGGCTGTTCGCCTGGCAAGCCTCCGACGCCGCGCGAGTCGAGAAACTGATTCAGGGCACCGGGTCGGACATCAGCCCCGAGGGGCTGGCGCTTTACGGACGCCTGTTCCGGGAGCCGGCCCACGTGGGCGGCGCTTTGGCCATGATGGCCAACTGGGATTTGCGGGCGCTCCGCGACATGGTGGCCCATTTGGAGGTGCCTCTGATCCTGGCCGCCGGGGAGCGCGATACCACCGTCGAGCCCCATGTGGCCGAGGCCATCGCCGCGCGTGCCCCCAAGGCCACCATCCGGACCCTGCTTGGTCTGGGTCACCTGGCCCACGAGGAACGACCGGATGTGGTGGTCGACCTGCTGATCGAACTCGCGCGCGCCCATGGCGCGTTGCCGGCCGACTCCGCGTCCGCCGGGCCGTCGGGTGACAGGGCCGCTTGACGCCCCCCGGCGGGTTCTGTAAACGCCACTATTTCCGGGACATGAACGGGCCGCGACTCGAACGGTGAACCGTCCCAAGTCCTTCTCACGGGGGGAGCCGTCCAGTTATGAATGCTCTGACCGAGATTCAATCCGGCAGCCGCGCGTTGCTGTCCGGCAACGAAGCCGTCGCCCGCGCGGTCTGGGAGGCCGGCGCCGCCCTGGCCAGCGCCTACCCCGGCACGCCCTCCACGGAGATCCTGGAGGTTCTGGCCCGCTACCCTGGCATAAATGCCCAATGGGCCGTCAACGAAAAAGTGTCCCTCGAGGTGGCCATCGGTGGCTCGCTGGCCGGTGCGCGTACCTTCTGCGCCATGAAGCACGTGGGCATGAACGTCGCCGCCGACGCCCTGATGAGCCAGACCCTGGCTGGCGTCAACGGGGGCTTGGTGATTGCCATCGCCGACGATGTCGGCCTGTCCTCCAGCCAGAACGAGCAGGACAGCCGCTACTGGGGCCGCTTCGCCCACCTGCCGATCCTGGAGCCCGCCGACGCCGACGAGGCCCGCGCCTTCACCCTGGCCGCCTACGAGATGTCGGAGCAGTTCAACTGCCCGGTCATCCTGCGCCTGACCACCCGGGTGTGCCACGTCAAGACCGTGGTCACGGTGGGCGAGCGCCAGGCGGTGGACAACAAGGGCTTCATCCGCGATCCGCGCCGCTGGGTGATGCTGCCCAGCAATGCCAAGGTGATGCTGCCCAAGCAGGCCGAGCGTGACGTGGCCCTGGCGGCCTTCGCGGAAAGCACCGATCTCACCTGGACCTTGCCCGGCACGGACACCCGATTGGGCGTCATCGCCAGTGGCCCGGCCGCCCTGTCGGTGCGCGAGGCGTTGCCCGACGCGCCCATCCTCAAGCTGGGCCTGACCCACCCGCTGCCCCTGGAGCGTGTACGCGCCTTCGCCGGGACCGTGGACCAGGTGCTGGTGGTCGAGGAGACCGAGCCGCTGGTCGAACAGGCGTTGCGCGCGGCCGGCCTGACGGTGATCGGCAAGGAGGTGCTGCCGCGCCACGGTGAGCTGTCGGTGGCCGTGCTGCGCCATGGCGTGGCGACGCTGCGGGGTGAGGCCGAGACGGCCGCCCAGTTGGCCGCCGCCGCCGGTCCGGACCCGTCCGTGTTCCCGCGTCCCCCCACCATGTGCCCCGGGTGCCCGCACCTCACCCCGTTCTACTGCCTGTCCAAGCTGCGCAAGGCGCTGCTGATCAGCGGCGACATCGGTTGCTACACCCTGGGCGCCGGCCATCCCTGGCAGGCCATGGATACCTGCACCTGCATGGGGGCCTCGCTGACCCTGGCGCATGGTTTGGCGGCCGCCAAGGGTGAGGCCGACGCCAAGAAGGGCGTGGTCGCGGTGATCGGCGATTCCACCTTCCTGCACATGGGCATGCAGGGACTGCTGAATCTGGTCTACAACCGCGCCAACGTGACGGTCATGCTCCTGGACAACCGCACCGTCGCCATGACCGGCGGCCAGGAGCATCCGGGCACCGGCTTCGACATTCACGGCGACGCGGCCCCGCGCGTGGACTTCGTCGCCCTGGTCCAGGCCATGGGCGTTGCGCCCGAGCGCGCGCATTCGATCGATCCCTACGACCTGCCCGAGTTGTTCCGCCTGATCCGCGCCGAGACCCAGGTGCCCGAGGTCTCGGTGATCATCACCAACCAGCCTTGCGTGCTCACCGACCGGCATGTGCCCAAGCCCGCGCTGACGGTGGACGAGGACGCCTGCACCGGCTGTGGAAGCTGCATCAACACTGGTTGCCCGGCCATCGAGGTGACCCGTCGCGAGACAACGACCACCAAGGCCGGGCATGAGAAGGAGCTGGCCTTCGTGCGAATCGACAGCGCCTTCTGCACCGGCTGCAACGCCTGCGTCGAGACCTGCGCGCCCAACGCCATCGTTCCGCTGGCCCCCGAGGCCCATCCCCGTTTGCAGAGAGTCTGAGCCCGTGACCGTGACCAACATCCTGCTGTGCGGCATCGGCGGCCAGGGCGTGCTGACCGCCGCGGAACTGCTGGCCCGTGGCGCCGTCGCCGAGGGCCATGACGTCAAGAAGACCGAGGTGGCCGGCATGGCCCAGCGCGGTGGCGTGGTGACCTCGCACCTGCGCTTTGGGCCGAAGGTGCTGGCGCCGGCGATCCCGGCCGGCGAGGCCGATATCCTGCTGGGCTTCGAGGCGGCGGAAGCCCTGCGCTGGCTGGGCCAACTCCGCCCGGGCGGCGCGGCCGTGGTCAACGCCCTGCACCTCAAGCCGCCCGTGGTCCATCAGGGCCTGTTCTCCTATCCGGATGATCCCATCGGCGCGATGCGCGCGCGCGGTGGAACGGTCCGCGCCGTGGACGCCCGGGCCCTTGCCGAGAGCCTGGGCAACGTCAAGCTGGTCAACACCATCATGGTCGGCGCGGTCGCCGATCACCTGCCGCTGTCCGCCGACACCCTGCGCGCGCAGATCGTGGCCGCCTTCCGCGTTCGCAGGCCGAAGCTGGCGGACCTGAACGGCCAGGCCTTCGACCTGGGCCGCGCGGCGGCGGCTGAGGCCAGCGCGTTGGGCGAAGCGCAGGCGGCGGCGGGGTAAACAAAGGCCCGCGTGGCGAACCCTACATCCCCACCCGCACCACCTGTCCGCGTGTGTCCTCCGGATTGTGGGTGACCAGCAGGGTTGGCAGCCCTCGCGCGGCGATGTGATCGAACACGAAGGCCCGCACCCGGGCGCGCAAGGCCGCGTCGAGACGCGCGAACGGCTCGTCCAGCAGCAGGGCGTGCGGCTCGGCCAGCAGCACCCGCATGAGGGCCGCCCGGGCTGCCTGTCCGCCCGAGAGGGTGGCCGGGTCGCGCCCCTCGAACCCATCCATGCTCGCCTCCGCCAGGGCCATCGCCACCCGCGCGCGCCGCTCCCGGCGGGAGACCTCGCGCGGGATACCGAAGGCCAGGTTCTCGCCCACCGACAGATGCGGGAACAGCAGTGGGTCCTGGAACAGCAGACCCAGGCGGCGGCGCTCCGGGGGCAGACCGGCCAGGTCGCGGCCCTCCAGCAGTACCCGGCCCTCGGCCCGGACGGCCGGATCCAGGGCACCGGAGACGAACGCCAGCAGGGTGGATTTGCCGGCGCCGCTCGGCCCCATCACCGTGACCACCTGTCCCGGCGGCACGGCGAGGTCCAGCGGTCCCAACAGCCGCTGGTCCCGCATCCAGAGTGTGACGCCGTCGAGTGTCAGGGTCATCCGCCCGCCTCCGCCGCCCGCATGCCGCGCCGGTCGCGGTGCAGCCAGGCCGGCGCCCCCACCGCCAGCGCGAAGCCCAGCAAGGGCAACGCGGCCTGCAGGAACACATGCACGCCGATGATCCGTCGGTCGCCGCCGGCCGCCAGGGCCACGGCCTCCGTGGTCAGGGTGGGATGCAGGCCGGCGCCCAGGAACACCGTGGGCAGATACTGCCCGACGCTGACGGCGAATCCCACGGCGGCCGAGAACAGCACCGGCCGCAGCAGCAGCGGCAGAGTCACCCGCCGGAACACCCGCCCCGGGTCCGCGCCCAGGCCGGCCGCGACTCGCGCCCACCGGGAATCCAGCCGCCGCCAAGGGCCGGCCAGGGTGAGATAGACGTAGGGCAGCACGAACAGCAGGTGACTGGTGGTCACCGCCGCCCAGGTGCCGTCCAGGCCGGCCAGGGTGGCCAGCACGGTCACACCGGGGAGGAACCCCACCTGTGGCACCAGCAGGGGCAGATAGATCACGCTTTCGGAGAGGCCAACTCTCGTGCCCGACCGACGCCCGGCCTCCAGGATCGCCACCGCAAGACCAACCGCGAGGGTGGTCGCCACCAGCCCCACGGAAACCGTTGTCCCCAACGGCCAGGCCACATCCCCCAGATGTCGCGCCCAGGTCTCGAGCGACAGGGCGGAAGGCCAGGGCGCCGGCCAGAACCAGGCATCGGCGACACTCCACACCGCCATGGCCAGCACCGCCCCGGCGGTCAACAGAGCCACCGGCAACGCCGCCGCCAGGGCACCCCAGACGCCAAGCCGCCCGTCCCATGATCCCGCGCCGGGTCCAGCGCTCAACCAGGGGCGCGCCAGCCGCGCCACGATCGCCTCGCTGCCTCGCATCATGCCGATCGCGGCGATCACCAGCCCGGTCTGGAGCATCGCCCCCGCCGCTCCCCGCGCGCGACTCGAGACCTCGGGATCGCTCAGCCACTGCACCACGGCCACCGCGAGCGGCGGCGGCGTTGTCGGCGCCAGCACCAAGGCCACGTCCACCACCGACAGGCCGTAGGCGAGCACCGCATAGACCGGCAGGCGGATCAGGGGCCAGAGCCGGGGGAGCACCACCCGCACCCAGGCTGAAACAGGTCCGTGACCCAGCCCGCGCGCCACCCGAATCGCGCGGTCCGCGTCGACCTGGGGCAGCGCCGCCAGCAGCATCAAAAGCAGATACGGCGTCTCCTTGACCACGAGGGCGAGCACCGCCGCCAGCCCCCATGGGTCGGGCGCCGTCGCCACGTCCGGCGGTAGTGTCCAGCCCGTCGCCCATGGCGACACCAGCCTGACGATCCACCCCGAGGGCGCCAACAGGAACGCCAGTCCCAGGGCCACCGACACATGCGGCACCGCCAGCAGCGGCGCCAGGGCGCGGCGGCTCCAGGCCATCAGCGGCGTCCCCCGCGCCCCGGCGGCGATGAGCAAGGCCAGTCCCAGCGACACTCCTGTCGACACCACCCCGATGCGCATCGACAGGGCCACCGAGGCGCCCAGCCCCGGTGACCCGAGAAGGTCAGTCCAGGGGTTGCTCGCGGGGACTTGCGTCGCCCCCGGGATCAGCCCTATGGAGGGGAGGATCGTGCCCAGGATCCCGGCCAGGACCGGCACCAGGAACACACCCAGGGTTATGGCGCGGGCGGGGAACGGGACGCGGGAGACCATGTGGCGGCGGGTTCCGTTGATGGCGGTGAGACCGCGCCCCGCCTCTACACAGCGGTGGATGAGGGAGAGTCGATCATGACCTTAGTGGAGCGTCTGCGGGGCCGCGAGTCCACATCCGCCAAACACCTGGTGGCTCCGGGACCGGCGGACGAGGAGATCGATGCCGTGTTGCGGGCGGCGGTGGCCGTGCCCGAACATGGTGCCATTCGCCCTTGGCGCTTCCTGCTGGTGCGCGAGGACGGCCAGCAGCGCCTGAGCGACGTGTTCGTCGAGGACCTTCTGCGCGAGCATCCGGACGCCGGCGCCGCCGAGGTGGACAAGCGTCGCGCGGCGCCGATGCGCGCGCCCTTGCTGATCGTGGTGGCCGCCGAGATCCGCGAGGATCATCCCAAGACACCGCCGGTCGAACAGGTGGTCAGCGCCGGCCTGGCGGCTTATGTGATCCAGGCGTGTTTCGCCGACATGGGCTATGGCGCTGTCTGGGTGACCGGCCCGCCGGCCTACAGCGACCATGTCAAGGCCGCCCTGGGCCTGGCGCCCAAGGACGCCATCGTCGGCTTCGTCCATGTGGGCACGCGTGGTCCCGGCGCGCCGCCAGGCCCCAAGCGTCGTCCAGACCCCGCCGACTATGTTCAGGTCTGGCCGAGTGACTGACCCTGTCCCCGGCGTCCGGACTTTACCCATGCATGCCAACGCGGCCACCCGCGGCGCCGGGACCGAGGTCCCACCGGTCAACGGGTGCTTCCTCGACCGCCTGCTGTTGATCGCCGCCGACCACGGCCGTCCCGCCGTGGACGCGGTTGGCCGGACGGCCCTGGCGGCGGCCCACGGTGTGCACGGTGATGGCTTTGCGCTGTCGACGGTTCTGGCGGTGGCCGCCGACCTGAAGCTGAACGCGCAGCACGCGCGGCTGGACTGGGTGACGCTGCCCTCGGTGGTCGCGCATCTGCCGGCGCTGCTGATCTTCCGCGATGGTGCCACCGCCATCCTGGACGGCCTGGAGCTTGGCGGCGGAGACGGCCCAAGCCAAGTCTTGCTGCGCGATGAAGGCCATGGCCACGCTCCCCTCGCCCTGGGACGGGAGGACCTGGCCCTGTTCTGGGCCGGCGACGTGATCGTGCCCCACCCCGCTTGACGCGTCCGGCTTGGCCCACCAGAGTGCGCCGTATGACACCCAACGACACTTCCGCCCCACCGCCCATTCTGTTTCCCCTTGCCGGAACCCGGATATGGGTGGCCGGGCATCGCGGCATGGTCGGTGGTGCCCTGGTGCGCCGCCTGGCGGCCCAGGACTGTGCGGTTCTGACCGTCGAACGCCGCGATCTGGACCTGACCCGTCAAGCAGACGTGGAGACCTGGTTGGCGCGGGAGCGCCCCGACGCCGTGTTGTTGGCCGCCGCGCGGGTGGGTGGCATCCACGCCAACAACAGCCGCCCGGCCGACTTCCTGTCCGACAACCTGGCCATCGCCCAGACCGTCATCGACGCCAGTGCCCGGGCGGGTGTGCGCAAGTTGATGTTCCTGGGCTCGTCCTGCATCTACCCGCGTCTCGCGCCCCAGCCCATGGCCGAGGACAGCCTGATGACCGGGCCGTTGGAGCCCACCAACCAGTGGTACGCCATCGCCAAGATCGCCGGGCTGATGCTCTGCCAGGCGCACCGGCGCCAGCACGGGCATGACTTCATCTCGGTGATGCCCACCAACCTGTACGGCCCTGGTGACAACTACCACCCCACCGACAGCCATGTGCCGGCCGCCCTGCTGCGGCGCTTCCACGAGGCCAGGGTGGCCGGTGCCGACTCGGTGACCGTCTGGGGGACAGGGGCGCCGCTGCGCGAATTCCTGTTCGTGGACGACCTGGCCGATGCCTGCGTGTTCCTGCTGCAGCGCTATTCGGAGGAGCGGACCATCAACGTGGGGACGGGCGTGGAGGTCAGCATCGCCACCTTCGCCCAGACCGTGGCCGAGGTGGTGGGCTTCCCCGGGCGCCTGGTGTTCGACACCAGCCGACCCGATGGCATGCCCCGCAAGCGGCTGGATTGCGCAAGGCTGCATGCCCTGGGCTGGCGGCCCCGGGTCTCCCTGCGCGAGGGGTTGGAGAGGGCCTACGCCGACTTCCTGGCCGGCGGCGGACGACACCGCGACGTGGCGTGAGAGCCTGATTGAAAAACGCAGATGTTCCCCGTCGGTTGCGATGCGGTGGGTGGTCTGTGAGAGCGGTGCCAGAACCGCTGGGAACCCCGCCCAAAAATCCCCGCAATACCATGCTGTGATACCCTGTTTCGGGATCGACCCTGGATGGGGAGGAGTCGGCGATGGTCGGGATTGCGTGCTGTCTCGGACGGATTGGCGCGCTGGCGGGCGCCTTGATCTTGGCTGGTTGTGCCCAGCCGACGCCCTATCAGGCGGCTCTGGACGACGGCTATGGCTATGACGGCCGGCAGATTGGTGACACCCGCTTCCGCGTCACCTTCGCCGGCAACCGGTCAACGCCGCGCGAGACCGTCGAGTCCTATCTCCTGTATCGTGCCGCGGAGGTCACTCTGCAACGGGGCTACGACGCCTTCGTGGTGGTGGACAAGGACACGGAGCGGTTTGCCCGCTACACCACCTCCGGCCCGCGTTTTGGCTTCGGCTATGGGCACGGTTGGGGCCACCCGTATCATTACCGGTCGCCGGCATGGTACTCCTCCGGCTCCTATGGTCCCGCGACCACCTCGGCGGACTATCGCTATACGGCCTCGGCCACGATCCTGATGCGCCGTGGGCCGGGTCCCTGGACCGATCCCGACGTCTATGACGCCCGAGCCGTGGCACGTCATCTGGGGCCAGAGGTTGCGCGGCCACCCGAGACGGATCCCGCTGGAGTCGCGCCGTATGGTGTCGATCCACTCCAGCGCGGTCCACTGGGCGATGGACCGCTGGGGTGATCCTGGCGGAACGCCGTGTGCGGGGTGTTGTAGACGGACCACAGCCGAGATGAACCGGGGGCTGTCACCGCCGCACGACGAGGGACGGCGGGGGCACCGCAACGGCAAAAAGTCATTGGATTGGAGCGAACTGGCGCCGGGCTTTCTCCGCCCAAGGAAGGAGGGGGACTCCGTCTTTGGGCTTAAGCCGTTTGGTTCCGACGGGCAAACGGGCTAGAGTGGGTACTCGCGGAACACCGGGGAGTCACCTGCGTCGGCGGCGTGTCCCCGCGTGCGCCAACCCGGAGGTCCTGTTTGAATACGCTCGCCACGCCCTTTCTCGTCGGCAACGGCAAGACAGCCGGCCGCTTCCGGGTCTGGCCCGGCTCACCCCATGCCCTGGGCGCCACCTGGGATGGTTCCGGCACGAACTTCGCTCTGTTCTCCGCCCATGCCGAGGCAGTCGAGTTGTGCCTGTTCGACGACAAGGGCAAGCGTGAGATTGCCCGCATCCGTCTGCCCGAGCATACCCACGAGGTGTGGCACGGATACCTGCCAGACGTGCGTATCGGGCAACTCTACGGCTTTCGCGTTTATGGACCCTACGCGCCGGAGCGGGGCGATCGCTTCAATCATCACAAGCTGCTGCTGGACCCTTACGCCAAGGCCCTCGCCGGCCAGGTGAAGTGGCATGACGCCCTGTTTGGTTATCAACTGGGGCACGAGGACGGCGACCTGTCGTTTTCCAAGGCGGACAGCGCGCCTTACATGCCCAAGTGCCAGGTGGTGGATACTGCCTTCACCTGGGGAGGAGAGACGTTCACGCCCTCGCCCTGGCACGACACCATCGTCTACGAGATGCATGCGCGGGGCTTCACCATGCGCCACCCGGGCGTGCCGCCGGACCGCCGGGGGACCTTTGCCGGCTTGGCCGAGGCGCAGGTGGTGGACTACCTGAAGGGCCTGGGCATCACCGCCGTCGAGTTGCTGCCGGTGCACGCTTTCCTGCATGACCGGCACTTGGTCGAACGTGGTGTGCGCAATTACTGGGGTTACAACAGCGTTGGCTTCTTCGCGCCGCATCCCGAGTACCTGAGCAAGGGGAGCCTGAACGAGTTCAAGATCTTCGTCCAGGTCATGCATGACGCCGGCATCGAAGTCATCCTGGACGTGGTCTACAACCACACGGCCGAGGGCAACCACCTGGGGCCGACGCTCTCCTTCCGGGGCATCGACAACCGGTCCTATTATCATCTGATGGGGGATAATCCCCGTTACTACAACGACTTCACCGGCACCGGCAACGCCCTGGAACTGCGCCATCGTAACGTTTTGCGCATGGTGACCGACTCACTGCGCTACTGGGTCGAGGAAATGCGGGTCGATGGGTTCCGGTTCGACCTGGCCACTACGCTCGCCCGCGTGAACGGGGCCTACGACCAGCACGCCGGCTTTCTGGATGCCGTCGCCCAGGACCCGGTGCTGTCACGCTCCAAGCTGATCGCCGAGCCCTGGGACACCGGCATGGGCGGCTACCAGGTGGGGCGTTTCCCCCCCGGCTGGGCCGAATGGAACGACCGTTACCGCGACACCGTGCGCAAGTTCTGGAAGGGCGACCACGGCCAGATGGCGGACTTGGCCTCGCGCCTGTCGGGCTCGTCCGACATCTTCGGTCATCAGGGGCGCAAGCCTTGGGCCAGCATCAATTTCGTCACCGCGCATGACGGCTTCACGCTGAACGATCTTGTCAGCTACAACGACAAGCACAACGAAGCCAATGGCGAGGGCAACCGCGACGGTCACTCGAACAATCATTCCTGGAACCATGGCGAGGAAGGCCCGACGGACGATCCGGCGATCCTGGCCCTGCGGCGGCGTCAGCGGCGCAACCTGATGCTGACGCTGCTGATCTCCCAGGGTGTGCCGATGCTGGTGGCCGGGGACGAGTTCGGCCGCTCTCAACAGGGCAACAACAACGCCTATTGCCAGGACAATCCGCTGAGTTGGCTGGACTGGCAGCGCATTGACGAGTCGGGCCAGGAGTTGCTGTCCTTTACGCGGGCGCTGATTCGGTTACGACGGACCCATTTGGTCTTCCATCGCTCGCGCTTCTTTCAGGGGGCGGTGATCCCCGGCACCACGGTCAAGGACGTCACCTGGCTGCGCCCGGACGGCGAGGAAATGACGGAACAGGACTGGGGGAACCCGACGGCGCGAACGTTGGGCATGTTGCTGTCCGGCGAGGCCGGCCTGACCCACGTGACCGAGAGCGGCGAGCCCGAGCCGGACCAGACCTTCCTGGTCTGGTTGAACGCCTCACATCTGGACATGACCTGCCGCACGCCGCCGCTACCGGCGGGGTCGCGCTGGCATGTCGTCGCCGATACCCTGGCCGCGGGTCCCAAGCACAACGCCGCCGGGGCACGCACCATGGGCGGCAAGGCGGCGGCGTCGTCCAAGAAGGGGCGGGTGTTCGTGGCCGCGCGCTCGGCGCTCATCCTGGAGCGGCGCGAGATCGGCCACAAGGACCGTTAGGGCGCCGTCGCTTCACGCCTGAAGGTCTGAACCGCCCATACGCGCCGCGCACGGCACGCGCCGCCCTCATCCACGTCACCTCCCGGAAACGTCCAGGAGACCGGCCATGCCGCAGGACCGTGCTTGCCACAGCATGCCGTTTGGCGCCCAGGTTCTCGCGCGGGGCGAGGTGCGGTTCGATCTCTGGGCGCCGGACGTGGCGGCGGTCACCCTGGAGATCGTGACCGGTGACTCACCCCACGCGCTGAGCGTCACACGCAGCCCGCCCATGGAGGCCATCGGCGGGGGCTGGTGGCGCGTCGAGATCGACGAAGCGGGCCCGGGAACACTCTACCGCTATCGCCTGCCCGATGGCCTGGCGGTACCGGACCCCTGTGCCCGCTTCCAACCCTTTGATGTTAATGGCCCCAGCCAGGTTGTGGACCCGGCGGCCTACAGGTGGCATCACGGCGCCTGGCGCGGGCGGCCCTGGCACGAGACCGTCCTATACGAACTGCACCCGGGTACCTTCACGGCGGAGGGGACCTTCGACGGGATCCTGCGGCGCCTGGACGTCTTGGCCGACCTGGGTATCACCGCGATCGAATTGATGCCGGTCGCTGACTTCCCCGGCCGTTGGAATTGGGGCTACGACGGGGTGCTGCTGTTCGCCCCCGACTCCACCTACGGCACCCCCGAGAGCCTCAAGCGGCTGATCGACGCGGCGCACGGACGCGGCCTGATGGTGTTCCTGGATGTGGTCTACAATCACTTTGGGCCGGAGGGGAACTACCTGCATGTCCACGCCCGCCGCTTCTTTGATGACGCGCAGCACACGCCCTGGGGTGCGGCGATCGACTTCTCGCGCCGCGAGGTGCGTGACTTTTTTGTCCACAACGCCCTGTTCTGGCTGACAGAGTACCGGTTCGACGGATTGCGTTTTGACGCCGTCCACGCGATCCACGACTCGCAGCCGGAGCATATTCTCGACGAGATTGCCCGCCGTGTGCGGGCGCACCTCGAAGGCTCTGGCCGTCACGTGCATCTGGTGCTGGAAAACGATGACAACGCCGCGCGGCTCCTCGGGTCGCCGGGGGTGCGCTACGACGCGCAGTGGAATGACGACTATCACCATGTCGTCCACCATCTGTTGACGGGCGAGGTGCACGGCTATTACGAGGACTACGGGCGCGCGCCCATGGATCGCCTGGCCCGCGTCCTGGGCGAGGGCTTCGACTATCAGGGGGCGGCCTCGGCCCATCGCGATGGCCGTTCGCGGGGCGAACCCAGCGGTGATCTGCCGGTCACCGCCATGGTCAACTTCATTCAGAATCACGACCAGGTGGGCAACCGGGCCTTCGGCGAGCGGCTGACGACCCTGGCTCCCCAGGACGCTGTGGAGGCGGCGTTGGCGTTGTTGCTGCTGGCGCCGCAGCCCCCGATGCTGTTCATGGGCGAGGAATGGGGAAGCCGCCGGCCGTTTCTCTTCCACGTGGACTTCAGCGAGGACCTGCGCCAAGCCATTCGCGACGGTCGTCGTGACGAGTTTGCGCGCTTTCCCGGTTTCGCCGAGCCTGAGGCCCGGGCGCGCCTTCCCGATCCCTTCCTGGCGGCGACCCGCGCCGACAGCCGTCTCGACTGGGACGCGGTGTCCGGAGGGGCCGCCGCGACCCGTCTGGCCTGGGTCAAGGGGTTGCTGGCCACGCGGCGCGGCGCCATCATGCCCTTGATCCCGGGGTTGAGGGCCGGTCGTCCCGCTCGCTTCGGCGACCGTGGGCTGGCGGTGACCTGGCGTGGGGAGCGTGGTCCTGACTTGATCGTGGTTATGAACCTGGGTCCGGAGCCTTGCGCGGACCCGGTGCCGGTGATCGCAACCGGCCCGGTGCTGGCGGCCACACCGGCCTCGGCCCGGGCGGCGTTGCGCGACGGACGGCCCCTGCCACCCTGGACGGTGATCTGGGCACGCGGATCCTGATGTGGATTGCGGGGATTGGCGTGGGTGGGGGCATGTCACAATAGGGTCGCACCATGCTAAGGCTGATGCTGTTGTGTGCAAAATCGTGAGTCTGCCGGCGCACGGGGGCTGGCCGACGCTACAAAAGGCGCCTCCATGATATCTGACAGCGCCCAAGGGCCGTCACCGTCGGTGCGCGCCGACGGGATGGGGATCGCGCCCTTTCCGCGCGCGACCCTGCGCCTGCAGCTCACCCCGGATTTTGGGTTCGCGCGGGCCGCCGCCGTGGTGCCGACCCTGGCCGCCCTGGGGGTGAGTCATGTCTACTTGTCGCCCATCATGATGGCGCGGCCGGGTTCCACCCATGGCTACGATATCATCGACCACGGCCGCCTGAATCCAGACCTGGGCGGGGACGCCGACTTTCGCCGCTTCAGCGACGCCTTGCTGATTCATGGTCTGGGGCTCATCGTCGATGTTGTGCCCAATCACATGGGCATCGGCGTCGGCGAGAATCGCTGGTGGCGCGATGTGCTGGAGTGGGGGCGGGGGAGCCCTTATGCCGACTGGTTCGACATCGATTGGGAACCGGCAGAGCCGTCCCTGCAGGGACGGATCCTGCTGCCGGTGCTGGGGGACCATTACGGTGCGGTCCTGGAGCGTGGGGAGCTGACCTTGCGTCACGACGCCGACCGGGGCGGCTTCGTGGTGCGCTATTACGAGCATGCCTTCCCCGTGGCGGTGCGCGACTACGGCGATATCCTGCGTCGTGGGTTGTCCGCGGGTGGTCTGGAGAAGACGGTGCTGGCCCTGGTGATCGCCGGCGCCGATTCCTTGAAGGTCTCGGCGACGGACGACGCCACCCGAACCGCCCAGCGCCAGGTGGGGGCGGTGGTCAAGAGCCGCCTGACGGAACTATTGGGCAACAATGCGGAGGCGCGGGCGGTGGTTGTCGCCGCCGAGGCCGCCTTCGCCGGGGAGCCGGAACGGCCGTCCAGCTTCGACGCCCTGGACGCGCTGATCGAGCGCCAAGCCTACCGTCCCGCGTTTTGGCGGGTGGCGGCGCACGAGATCAACTACCGCCGCTTCTTTGAGATTAATGACCTGGCGGCCCTGCGCATGGACAGGGACGACCTGTTCGTCACCGCGCACCGGCTGCTGTTCGACCTGATCGCCGAGGGCCGGGTGCAAGGCGTTCGGCTGGACCACGTGGACGGCTTGTGGGACCCGGCGGCGTACTTTCGGCGGTTGCAGGCGGACGTGGGCGAGGCCCTGGCCCGGGGGGTGGCCGACGGTCGCGTGACGCCCCATCCCGGGGCCAACCCAGCGGCACCTTTGGGCGTGTCGGCCTTCGGGCCGGAGCAGCCCATGTATGTTGTGGTCGAGAAGATCCTGGCGCCGCACGAACGCCTGCGCGACGACTGGCCCATCGCCGGGTCCACGGGCTACGAGTTCATGAATCAGGTCCTTGGCCTGTTTGTCGACCCCGCCGGGGAAGAGGCTCTGGACCAGGAGTACGCGCGCGTTCTGGGCACGCCCCCCGACTTCGAGAGGACCGTGCGCTCCGCCAAGCGGCGCGTGATGGAGGAGGCGCTGACCAGCGAGGTCGGCGTCATGGCCAACCGCCTGAGCCGTCTGGCGAAAACCTCGCGCACCACCCGGGACTATTCGCGTCTGGCCTTGCGCTCCGCGCTGATCAACGTGATCGCCCATTTCCCGGTCTATCGCACCTATGTCAGCCCCCAGGCATTGACCGAGGCGCCGTCGGTCGCCGGCGGCGTCCCGAACGGCGAGGGGGAGGCGGCGGCCGAGGGGCGGGCGCGCATCGACGATCAGGACCGCCGCGACCTGCAATGGGCGATCGGCCGGGCCCGCAAGGCGGCCCGCACGCCGGACCTGTCGATCTACGAGTTCCTGCATGGGGTGCTGACCGCCGACCTGGCGTTGGCCAACGCCGGCCATCCGGCCGAGGCGGTGCTGGAAGTGGCCATGCGGGTGCAGCAGTTGACCGGTCCGGTGATGGCCAAGGCGATGGAGGACACCGCCTTTTACCGCTTCGTCCGCCTGGCGGCGATCAACGAGGTGGGGGGCGAACCGGAGCGCTTCGGCCTGTCCCCGGCCGCCTTCCATCACGTCAACCAGGCGCGCCGGGAAGACTGGCCGTTCACGCTACTGGCCACCGCGACCCATGACCACAAACGCGGCGAGGACGCGCGAGTCCGGCTGGCGCTGATCTCGGAATGCCCGGACCAGTGGGCCCACCGCGTGCGCCGCTGGCAGGACCTGAACCAGCGCCGCGTCACCCTGCTGTCGGAGCGGCGCCGCGCGCCGAGCGCCAACGACGAGTATCTCTTCTATCAGACCCTGCTGGCCACCTGGCCGCTGGACCTGGCCCGGCTGGACGCGCGGGGGGAGGCGGTGCCGCCCGATCCCCAGGCGTTGGATATGTATGCCGAGCGCATCGCCGCCTATATGCACAAGGCGGTGCGCGAGGCCAAGCTGGAGACCGCCTGGACCGCCCAGGACGCCGAGTACGAGTCGGCCCTGGATGGTTTCGTGCGCGCCGTGTTGTCGCCGGCCATGGGCGCGACCTTCGTGGCCGACATGGCCGGGTTCGTGGCCCGTCTGGCGCCGGCCGGCGCCGTCAACGGTCTGGCGCAGACGGCGCTGAAGCTGACCGTGCCGGGGGTGCCGGACTTTTATCAAGGCACCGACTTCTGGGACTTCAGCTTGGTGGATCCGGACAACAGGCGGCCGGTGGACTTCACCGCGCGTGCCGAGGCCCTGGGGTGCGGACAACGGCCCAGGGCGTTGCTCGGCGACTGGCGCCACGGTCGTGTCAAGCAAGCGCTGATCGCGGCTGTCCTGGATCTGCGGCGGCGCTGGCCGTCCCTGTTCGCCCAGGGCGACTACACGCCGCTGGAGGTCGAGGGATCCCAGGCCGACCGTCTGGTGGCCTTTGCCCGCGCGCCGGCGCCGGAGGACCGGGCGACCGATGGGACGTTGCCGGCGGCCCTGGTGGTGGTCGCGCCACGCCTTGTCTGGCCGCTGATGGAAGGACGTCAGGTGCCCTTGCCCAGTGGCTGGGGATGCACACGGGTGCGTTTGCCCGAGGACGACGATGCGTGGGTGGGGCTGTCGGCTCGTGATGGCCTGGACGGCCTGCGGGCCTTGGGTCCTGGTGATGGCGTCGAGGTGGACGGCCTGGCCGTGGATCGTCTGTTGGCGGACCTGCCGGTGGCTGTGCTGGTGATGGAGCGGGAGTGAGGGATCCAGCACCAGCCGTCAGCATTGATGACCTTAGGTTAGTGTGCACAAGAGAAAAAACATAATAGATAGAAAAAAGCGCCGAATGTGCCAGACGCGAAGACACCATTAATTTTGGGTGAGCGACAAAGCTCGCTATGTTTCGTATGGTTACATGAGGCCATCGCGAGCTTGGGGTTGGGACATCGATCAGGGTGCGCGGAAGGGCCGAGTATACCATCGGAAATACATGAAGGGTCTTATGACGGCTCTTGCGCGCGCGTTCATGGGCATGCTTTGTGCCGTTGTCGTGACCGGGATGGCGGTGGCCGATCCGCGAATCGTGACCAGCCCCGAGCCGCCCGTAAACTACAGTGAGAACGGCGCGCTGGTCGGCATCGTTGTCGATCTGGTCCGCGAAATCCAAAAGCGTCTTGACGACAGCACGGCCATTGATCTGTTGCCGACAGCGCGCGCCCTGGCGATGGTCGAGCGCGGTCCGAAGGTCATGTTCTTCAGCGCCGGCCGGACCCCGGCGCGCGTCGAGCACGGGTATCACTTCGTCGGTCCCGTGGTGACGCGCCGCCATTCACTGCTGGCTTCCCAGGCGCACGCTCACGGCATTTCCAGTCTGGACGATGTTCGACGCGGGGGCCTGATCGTCGGGTCCATGCTCGGCGATTGGCGAACCTCCTACCTGGAAGACGCCGGTATCCTGGTCAAGACGGTCAAAAACCAGAGCCTGAGTCTCAGAATGCTGATGGCCGGCCGTGTCGACCTGATCGTCGCGTCCGACTTGGAGTTACCGATGCTCGCCGCCCTCAATGGGGTGACGCCGGGTGACTTCACGCTCGCCCACGCCATCAGGGAGGCGCCGAGCTTTCTCATGTTCTCCAAGGACACACCGTTGGAGATCGTGCGGCGCTGGGAGGAGGCTCTGTCGGCCTTGCATGACGACCCCTTCGTCGCGGAGACCGCCGAGAAATGGTCCGGCATCCTGGGGTCGGCGGTTCGGTTCACGCCGGAGCGTGGATTCCACATCGTGCGGTAGGCGCCACCGCCGCTGCCGCTGACGAGACTACCCGATGACCCCGGCCTCGCGCAGCCGGGCCTGCTCGTCATCGGAAACACCCAACGTGGCCAGGATCGCCGCGCTGTCCGCGCCGACCATGGGGGGGGCGTGCCGGTAGACGGGTGGAGTCTCCGACAGGCGCAGCGGGTTGGCGATCAGGGTGACCGGGTCGTCTTGCAAGGGATGATCCATCCGCACCGTCATGGCCCGCGCCGTCACATGCGGATCGGCGAACACATCAGGGATTGTGTTGACGGGGCCGCTGGGTACGCCGACCGCCTCCAGGTCGGTCAGCCAGGCATCGCGCGGGCGGGTGGCGATCAGGGGGCGTAGGATGCCGGTCAGCGCGTCGCGGTGGGCGATGCGGTCGGCGTTGGTGACGAAGCGCGGGTCGTCGGCCAGCTCCGGATGGCCGGCCACAGCGCAGAAACGGCGGAACTGGCCGTCGTTGCCCACCGCCAGGATCAGGTGGCCGTCGGCTGCCGGGAAGGTGTCGTAGGGCACGATGTTCGGGTGCGCGTTGCCGTGGCGGGCCGGTGCCTCGCCCGACACCAGCCAGTTCTGCGCCTGGTAAGTCAGCCAGGCGATCTGGCTGTCCAACAGGTTGGCGTCGATGTGCTGGCCCCGGCCGGTGGTGTCGCGGTGACGTAGCGCCGCCAGGATCGCGACGGCGGCGTACATGCCTGTCAACTGGTCGGCGTTGGCGTTGCCCACCTTGACCGGATCACCCTCGGCGGGACCGGTGAGGCTCATCATGCCCCCCATGCCCTGGGCCAGATAGTCGTAGCCGGCCCGTGGTGCATAGGGGCCGGTCTGCCCGAAACCGGTGATGGAGCAGTAGACCAGACGCGGACAGACGTCCCGAAGGTCGGCGTAGGACAAGCCGTACTTGGCCAGCCCGCCCACCTTGAAGTTCTCCACCAACACGTCGGCCCGCGTGGCCAGGCGGCGGATCAGGGCCTGCCCCTCCGCCTTGGTGATGTCGATGGCCAGGGAGCGTTTGTTTCGGTTGATGGACAGGTAGTAGGCGCTTTCCCGCGAGGGCTGGCCGTCACGCTCGGTCAGGAAGGGCGGGCCCCAGGCGCGCGTATCGTCGCCAGACCCCGGCCGCTCCACCTTGATGACCTCGGCGCCCAGGTCGCCCAGAAGCTGGGTGCAGAACGGGCCGGCCAGGACGCGCGATAGGTCGAGAACGCGCAAACCGGCGAGGGGGCCGCCGGTAGGAAGCGTGGACGAGGGGGGGCGGGACTTGGACATTGAGACGCTCACTTCGCGAGACGAGCCAATTGGACGAGCCGCCCAATATCTCGATCCGACGCGCACTCGTCCATCGCGGCGATCGTGTTAAGGCGTTTTAGAGGAGAGCTTAACCGCCGTCTCCCGCCACACGCCGGCCGTCCTCGGTCAGCTTGCAGACCTGCCAGTCGGGCTTAAGGGGATTGGCGAACCAGGGTTCGGCCCAGCCATTGTCCAGGCAGGCGCGCACCATGCGGGCGCTGACCCGGCGGCCGTTGTGGTCGAAGAGGGGGAGCTTGCCGCCCGGCTGCTCCAGGCCGCGCCGCAGCCAGGCCCGTTGCGCCTTGGTGGGGCGGGGTTTCTTGACGACCGAGTCATCCTTGGCCACGCTGTCCGGCGTGACGGGCTCCGCATCGGAAGACGGCGGAAACGGCAGGGATGCCATGGGCTCTGTCGTCGGGCGGCCGGTCATGGACGGCATGGTAGGCAGGCGATCGGGAGGAGTCCAATGGAAAGCTGTCTCGTCTACATGACGGCGGGGTCGCGCGACGAGGCACTGGCCATCGGCCGCGCCCTGGTGGCGGACCGGCTGGCCGCCTGCGTCAACGTGCTGGGGCCGATGACCTCGGTCTATGAATGGCAAGGCGAGACCCACGAGGACCCCGAGGTGGCGTTCCTGGCCAAGACACGCAGCGATCTGGTTCCCCGGCTGGCCGAGCGGGTGCAGGCGCTGCATTCCTACGACTGCGCTTGTGTCGTGGCCCTGCCCATCCAGGGCGGCCATGCGCCCTTCCTGGCCTGGATCGGCGACCAGACGGCGGCGCCCCCTGTCGAGGCAGTCGCCGCCGGTCCGATCGGTGAGGGACGGCCCTAGATTGCCGTCGCCCCCATCAGCGCCGCGATGCTGAACACGGCCGCCGAGCCGTAACAGATGATGGCCACGATCTGGTCATTGCGGATGCCGAAGTCGTGCATGGTGATCCGGATGCGGTGGGCGGCATGCCAGAGGGTCAGGATCACCACCGCCAGCACCACCAGGGTCACCGGGAAGAAACCGAGCACCGCCTTGGCCCGCTCGTAGGACAGGGCGTTCTCGCCGAACACGCCCAGCGGCACCAGCAGGCCGTGAGCCAGGATCAGGGCCGGCACACAAAAGGCCGAGACGGTACCGCCGGCGGCGAACAGGCCCCAGACGATGGGCTTGTTGGACTTGGCCATGTCAGAGCACTCCCACGAGGACCAGGATCACCAGCGACACCACGCCCCAGAGGATGTAGTGGGCGCGGACGATCAGCGAGTCGGGTACGTAGTCGTCGCCCCGGCGGATACGCATGGCCCTGGGTGCTACGTTGAACCAACTCATGGCGTGGTAGGTGGCGAACGCCAAGGCCAGGGCATGGAACACCAGCGCCACCGGTGACGACAGGCCGTCCACATAGGCGTCCCAGGCCTTTGGCCCCTGGGCCAGACGCATCAGGCTCATGGCCAGCCCAGCCATGTAAACACCGATGAAAAGGCTGCTCACCTCCCGCAGCATGTAGCGGAAGTAGCGGCCGTTGCGCATGTACCAGGTCGTCCGCGGAACCGCGCGAACATAGGGATTGCGGCTCATTTCGCAGTCCTCCGCGGCATCAGGGTGGTCTTGACACGCTTGCCCAGGCCGGCGGGCAGGCGATCCAGGTACCAGTCCATGGTGCTGGCGATCTTCATCTGCTGGATGGCGGCGGCCGGGTCCACGGCCTTGGGACAGACCTCGGAGCAGGCACCGACGAAGGAGCACTCCCATATGCCCTCGTGGGCGGCGGTGATCTCCTCGCGTTCGTCACGGCCTTCGTCGCGCGAGTCCTTGTTGTAGCGATGGGCGAGCGCCAGGGCGGCCGGGCCGATGAACTCCGAGTTCAAACCGTACTGCGGGCAGGCCGCGTAGCATAGCATGCAGTTAATGCACATGCTGTACTGTTTGAATTCGTAGAGTTCGGCCGGTGTTTGTTTATATTCACCCTCTTCGATCGGCTTTTCTTCTTTGCGAACGATATAGGGCTTAACCTGCGGCAGTTTCTCCATGAAGTCATCCAGCACCACCACCAAATCGCGCTCGATGGGGAAGTGGGACAGCGGCTCCACCAGGATCTTGCGGCCGAAGTCGCGGATGAACGCCTTGCACGACAGCATGGGTTCGCCGTTGATCATCATGCCGCAACTACCGCAGACCGCCATATGGCAGGACCAACGGTAGCTCAGGGACGAGTCCAGATGGTCCTTGACGTAGTTGATGGCGTCCAGGACCACCCATTCCTCCTGACAGGGAACGGTGAAGGTCTGCTTCCAAGGCGCCTCGTCCGTGTCGGGATTGTAGCGCAGGATCTCCAACTCGATCGTTCGCTCACTCATGACTTGGCTCCCGAGTAGTCACGCACCCCGGGCTGCGACTTGGTGATGGTCACGTCCAGGTAGTCAATGGCTGGCGGCGCTGTCTCCCCCCGATACCGGGCCATGGAGTGCTTCAGGTAGCGCGTATCGTCCCGCTCCGTATGGTCCAGGCGCTGGTGGGAGCCGCGCGACTCCTTGCGCTCCAGGGCGCTGACCGCCACCGTCTCGGCCAGATCCAGCATGGCGCCCAGTTCCAGGACCTGCATGATGTCGGTGTTGAACACCGCGCTCTTGTCGCGGACCGGCAGGGTGAGCCACCGCTTGCGCAACTCGGCGAGCTTGCTGGTGGTGGCCGTGAGCAAAGCCTCGTCGCGATAGATGCCGGCGCCGCCTTCCATGGCGTCGTGCATTTCCTGGCGCAGGCCAGCGGTGGTCTCATCGCTGTCCGGGCGATCGAACAAGGCGCGGACGCGGGCCTCGATGGCGCTGGCCTCGCGGTCGGCGGCGGCGCTGTCCACCGACACCCCACTGTCCTTGATGTAGGCAACGGCGCTTTCGGCGGCGCGGCGGCCGAACACCAGAAGCTCGGTCAACGAGTTGGAGCCCAGGCGATTGGCGCCGTTGATGCTGACGCAGGCGCATTCCCCGGCGGCGAACAGGCCGGGCAAGCCCGTGTAGCCGGTGATGTCGGTGTGGACGCCGCCCATCATGTAATGCACCACCGGGCGGATGGGGACCATGTCCGTGACCATGTCCACGCCGACGTAGCTTTTCGCCAGGTCGCGGACGAAGGGCAGGCGTTCATTGATTTTGGCCTCGCCCAGGTGGCGCAGGTCCAGATAGACGCAATCGCCCCATTGGGTCTCGACGGTGTTGCCCTTCTGCTGTTCGTGCCAGAACGCCTGGCTGAGGCGGTCGCGCGGCCCCAGTTCCATGGACTTCAGCACCGGCTCGCCGAGCGGCGACTCCGGTCCCATGCCATAGTCCTGGAGATAGCGATAGCCGTCCTTGTTGCGCAGCACGCCGCCCTCGCCGCGGCAGCCCTCGGTCAACAGGATGCCGGTCCCGGGCAGCCCGGTGGGATGGTACTGGACGAACTCCATGTCCTTCACCGGCACCCCAGCGCGATAGGCCATGGCCATGCCGTCGCCGGTCTTGATGGCGCCGTTGGTGGTGAAGGGGAACATGCGCCCGCCGCCACCGCTGCACAGGACCACGGCCTTGGCCTGGACCTGGATCATCTGGCCGGTGCGCATTTCGATGGCGCAGCAGCCCTGCACCTTGCCGTCCACCACGATCAGGTCGGTGGTGAACACCTCGTCCAGGCGCTTGATGGAGGGATACTTCAACGAGGTCTGGAACAGGGTGTGCAGGATGTGAAAGCCGCTTTTGTCGGCGGCGAACCAGGTGCGCTTGATCTTCATCCCGCCGAACGGGCGCACGGCCACGGCGCCGTCGGTCTCGCGACTCCAGGGACAGCCCCAGTGCTCCAACTGGGTCAGTTCACGCGGGGCCTCGTTGATGAAAAACTCCACCGCGTCCTGGTCGCACAGCCAGTCACCACCCCCGACAGTGTCGGTGAAGTGCTGGTCCAGGCTGTCGTCGGGCTTGATGACGCCGGCGGCGCCTCCTTCCGCGGCGCAGGTATGACTGCGCATCGGGTAGACCTTGGACAACAGGGTGACGGACAGGCCCGGGTCCGCTTCCGCCAGGGCGATGGCGGCGCGCAACCCCGCGCCCCCGGCCCCGACGATGGCGACATCGGTCTGGATGGTTTCCATGCTTCTGGCTCCGCGGTGTGACGCCCCGGTGGGGGCCGAATGCGGGTCGGTCGCCCAA
>Ga0126339_10000443_pt1 | contig 22687 bp, 13 predicted proteins | sample OrbTmetagenome_2_FD_92532 | JGI IMG/M metagenome (GOLD analysis project Ga0126339, IMG submission 92532) | Coral microbial communities from Petempiche,Puerto Morelos, Mexico - Orbicella T R C metagenome | ecosystem: Host-associated > Invertebrates > Cnidaria > Coral | place: Petempiche,Puerto...
CGTACACTTTACTAACCTTAATATTTGGCCACAAAATCGCGTCTACATCGTCGCTTGACACCAAAAAAACTCAATGATTAGAAGACAGTCAACGTTCTCCCACTACCAAAATGGCCGCTTATTTTCCTTCTCAACGTTTGGTCGTAAAAAGTCCTGGATAATGCCGGCCAGACTCTATGCGAGACTGGAAACAACATATTTTCTTTGTCCGCAGAAAAGGTCCGCCATTTTCCCTGCTAACAATAGCTTCATGACGTCATGACTGTCCTAATTTATCGGGATATTCCGGACTGATTAAACGCGTGAATCAACAGTCAGATGTTGAGTTTGTGCCGCTTGTGGGTAAATAACAAACATTAGGACATATTGAACACTATTTTGTCAATAGAATCGAAAAAAAGTGAGTCAAGTCAAGTGTTAGAAAAAAAGTACTCAGTCTGCACAGTCTGCACGGTTTGCACGGTCTGCAGTCTGCACGGTTTGCACGGTCTGCAGTCTGCATGGTCTGCGTTTTGGGGTGACCGAAAGTGTCGAGCTGTCGGGCATAAAATATTGTTGTAAGAAGAAGTTTGCTCTTTATATCTGGGTTCATGAGCAACTTATATAGCTTACCAAAGCAAATACTTTCCTTCTTCTTCTTTTCGTCTTCTCTGGAATTCATATCGTGAGCTTTGCATAGGCTGAATACTGTACTAACATCCGTCGTGGAAGTGATGATATGGTTTGTGTAAAAAATGGCGGAGCTTGACTGAAATTCAATCGAACCAGTCTTCACTGGTTTTACATTTGTTGCCTTACCTCAGCTACATCCTTAGCTTTACTCAGTTTCACTCCATTGTCCACACTCGATTAGGAAAATATCATTTAAGACTAGATAGCTATTCATTTATCGTAAAAACTCAGAACTTTTCGTGGAGTCTTGATAAAAAGAACCTTGCAAAAGTACTTGAAGTTTCCCGCGCTTTTCGGCGGCTGGCGCGGATGCTAAGCAAGCGCTAGAACCTGGGAAGGAAATTGTAATCGGCAAGATGGCGGAAGTGAAACTAAACAATCTTCTTCGTTTATACAGGCTCAGAAGCAAGTTTGACGCCGTTATTCTTGCTGTCCATGCTTGTCTTGTCGAGAGAGGATTCCGTTGCATTAATTCCGGAGAGGAGGTGAGGTTATATTGTAGTACTATTCAGTGAACAGCTGCACAAAAACACGAGCTGGAAAACGCTCAAGTTGCAAAAATGCTGTCGTCATTGCTATGTCAAACTCAAGATAAGCTTACAACTATGACTAATTGAGCATATTTTAATTTGCAATGAGGTTTCAAACTCTATTTTACGTTTTTTCCACAGAGGAATGCACAGCAAGAATGTGATTTCGGAGAGACTCTTCCACCAGACTGGAATAGCCTTGACGATGTTTATGCTCTTCAGTACCGGAGAGGAAACTTGAGTTCTGTTTTCATTTTTAAAGCCTTGAGATTGGGGGATAAATTGATGCTGTATCTTATGGTGTGTATTCGTTAGTAGTACTAAAGTGTATTTGTATGGACATTAGCTGACAAATGCAATATGTGCCTCTCCCTCCCTCCCCCCTCCCTCCCTCATCACACGCATGTAGTCACCTTTGTCTTGATTGAAAAACAGCCCAAAGAAAATGCACGCAGTGATTGGTTAAAAGTCTTGTTTCTATTAAACAATTAGATTATGAGCTCAAGATTTCTATCGCGTTATAGTCAACTGTCACGAATAGAAATTGAGAGCAAATAATCTAATTGTTTTAGTGTAAATCTCCTAATTGTTCAAAACTTTATGTAAATCCTCTTCACAGACACTTCAAAAATGCTAAGATATTCAGAACAGTAGATGATGTCACTGATATCTTGTGTAACTTACCAAACCTTCACTCTTGCCACACTTTTATGACAGGAAAGCAGTTTAACTTCAACAGCTCAATTCAAGATTTTTTCAAGGGGTTTTCCCCCCAAGCTTCCTCTTGACAGGTACATTTTATAATGACCTTACTTGTGTACTGTGATCATGTTTTACAGGAAGAAGATGAATCTAAAATGCATGATACAGATCTTGATGTTGATAAGTACACATCCATGACAGTTGATTACAGCTCTGTGCAGCCTGGTTCCCAGCAGATAGATAGGTAAGTTCAGTGTAATGGTTATTTACAAGTTTAAATCAAGTATGATATAATGCTAGCACCTATAGTTCACTAGTTTCAGGCATATATTTATACAAGTAAGGCATTAAGTACGAATTTTTTCAGTCTAAGTGTTGAATATGTGTAAATTATTTGCATTTTTTATTACCAGACTAAGTACATTTTTCTCTCATCACTTCTTATCCAAAAGCTGGTTTTTCAAAAACCCATCACATTTTCATGTGCTAATATCTCTTGATTAAGATTCTTGAATTCCTCACTTCATGCTTTGTGGATTTAGACATATTGGTGAAAGATAGAAATGAAGGATAAACAAAATAAAGAAGAACAGCTAGGTTGCAACACAACGGTATATGAAATTCATGTTAAATCTGGGTTACATGTAGCTCAACTACAGTGCTTTGAGCAAATGGGCCTTCATGTACATACATTGTACAGTCTTGTCAGTCTATTTCAACCCCCCCCCCCCCCTCTCAGCTCCTCCTCTCAAGGGGGGTGTTACTCCCTTTTGTGGCCTACACAGTACTTGTCGGTGGACATTCTGCTAGAACGGGTATGTTTTGGGGCTGGGTAGTATTGTTAGATTATTGTTGTCTAAAACAGGGTCAGGATTCCAAACCCTTGGGATCAAGTACCCCATCCTTCCTGGGTTTTCAGTATCTACACTTAAATTCTAGTGAAACAGGCAGAAGTTGCATGTATTGTCAAACAACAGCGATATTAAATAAAACAAGTTCCTATAATTTTTATAGGATTTTTTATTTTTATTATTAGTACTTGTAGTAAAGTTATAAATAAATCTATACTAGGGCCATAGGCCCGAAACCTGATCTGTCTGTTTTTTTTTTTTTTTTTCCCTGATCGTAGTATCTTCAGAGAGCTTGATCGGTTAAAAACAAAGATTTTTAGAGATGTTGTGGACAAATTTACTTCAGGCTCAAGCAGAGCAGGCTCTCAAGAGGAAAGAAGGGGAACTAGAACAGACAATCAAAGGTTGGTGAGGAACAAAATGAGGCTTGTGATATGTAACCATTTTAGTGCCTGATGGTGCAAGCTAAAAACAGCTTGTCAGGTTATGTCTTTATGCAAGTCATAAAACTTGGGGGTTCAATGTTTTAGTGAGTTTATATTAAGTATTACATGTACATGGAGGTGATCACATAAAGGACTTGCTGTTAAAGATTTGCACTGCAAGTGATACTTAAATTTAAATGAGATTATCAATAATCAGAGTTAACTGGGAGATCTGCTGTTGGCCAGTGGATGATCGCCTTGGGCATGCAGAGTCATGGCGGTGTAGTTCTGTCCTCATGGTCTTTCTTTACATAGCTTTGTCGCTTTTGCCCTTGGTTTCCCCTCTCCCACCTGCCTCTTGGTTCATGGTGGGCCTTGTGTCCAGGTAAGTTCACCTATTACTTACTGAGAATTCAGTGTGCCAGGTATCAGGGGAAGGTGACCCGTGGGAGTTTGCCAAAGTTACCCGCCTCTATCTGCATTTTGCCCACACTCACTTGCTCGTATCCTGCTTTGCTGTCAATTGGCACCTACCCACCATTTGAATAATTTGCTTATCAAAAAGTTAAACTCACTAAAAATTGCACAAGCTTTTAAGATGATGGGTACCATTAAAACATTTTCAATTATCAGGAGTAGTATAAATCTGTAATTGCTCTGACAAACTTTTATGCAATCATAATTGTGACTGAGAACTGAATGCCCCTGCATTAATTTGCAGAGCAGTGCAAATTAAAAATTAATGATTACTAGATATTGGCCTGGTCCCAGCTGATAGCAATGATCAGAAGTAATTTTCTTACTCGTGTTATACAAATTTTACATCTTACCGACGGTCGTTTTAATCTTTGAGATATGATAATTATTATTAATACATTTTTATGAAGATACATGATTGATCATCGAAGTTATGCACACAACTTAAGCAGTTGTGAAATTAAAGCCTGACAAAAAAAAAGGAAAAAAAAAAAACTGCGATGATCAATCATGTCTGCATGTCTTTCTCTGCAGTTCAAATACATGATCTTTCATATATTCATTTGCATTCTTCAGCATCTACGCGTATATTACAAACTCACAATGTAGCCGGCTCCCAGTTGGCTTGATAGCTCAGTTGGTAGAGCACTGCACTGGTATCGCAGAGTTGAATGGGTTCGAATCCTGTTCCAGGGCTCGAAATTGCGACTCACTGGTCGCCAATGCGACCAAAAATTGAGCACTGGTGACTAAATTTTCAGAACTGCTCGCCAGCTGGCGACTCGCGTTTTGTCCGATAACTAAAGAAAACCACGACACAACTTTATTTTTAAATCTTTATATTAGGAAATCAATCGGATATGGTAGCTAGTATACAATTCACCTTTCCGTCCCCAGTAAAATAATGTCTGAATATTACAAGATAATCAAAAAAATTGAATGTATTTCGACACGTCGATACTGTGTTCACGGCGCGCCATATTGTTTCAGCAGCTTCTTCCGAAACTGGGATTGCAGGCACACTTCAACACCGTGTGCTTTTCATTTGCCGCGAAAATGGCGGCAGATACCAATCAGTTGAAGGAATACACGTGAGTTTTTACGTGCGGGGAATGAAGATTCAAGCATGGCGTTGTTTGTCGGCAGCGAAAGGCGGCGAGGAAAGCAAGTCAAAAATAAAGAACGGCATTTCGAAGAAGTAGCAAAGGGAAAATACACAAGGACCCGTGTTTGTCTGACAATGAAAACCACGGACTTAAAACGTTTTATGCTTTGCTTCGTTTAAAATGACTATGGAGACAACCATCACCTTCGGACCAGGGACATATCACCTGAGAACAACAGTAGCTTTATAACTAAGTGTTACTCGTGTTGTTTTTAATTGTTTTCCCTCTTCAATTGTGACTTTTCTTGCATGCAAAGTAACGTATAAAATCGTGTTCTTGTATAAGTTATAGTTATATAAAATAAGTTGGCGACCAAAATTTACGATCTGGCGACCAAAATTTTTCCGTTAGTCGCCAGCTGGCTCCCGAACGAAAAAGTTAATTTCGAGCCCAGTGTTCAGGCCTGATTTTTTTTTTTTTCCAGGCTTTAATTTCACAACATTTACTGCTTAAGTAGTGTGCATAACTGCAATGATCAATCATATCTTCATATCTTTCTCTGCAGTTCCAATATATGATCTTTCATATATTCATTTACATAAATACGTTTTGTTTTTCTTGTAGGGAGCAACCAAGCAGATTGATAGATGATGATCCATTAAGAATTCCTCCCCGTAGACCTCCAGACTTTCATGGGGAATGGTAAAAAAAGACTACAAATAATATAATTATATAATTTATAACCACATGTACATGAATAATAAATATAGAACTTTTGACCATTCTTTTGTTAGTCTTATCCCTTTCACCCATCTACCTATTAATTAATATCCATAATTTTAACATGATGTCTGTTGCACATCCTTTTATGTTATAAATTTAGATACATGTAACTTGTCTGAAATCTATTGTCAGATATACAATGTGTACCAGATTTTCCTTTGAAGGACAAACACTGAACTGCAAAATTTGCACGTATACTTATAGGGAGTTAATTGCCGAGTTAGATGTGTGAGACTATCCATGAATGCAGACCTACAGTATTTGAACTTTGGTCTACAAATTAATGTAATCTATTTATCTGCTCAGGGCTCCACCTGTTGGACCATTTGGATATGGCGATGGAGATAGATTACCTGGGCACCCTGGGTAAGTTGAGAAAATGCCTTTATTTTTATTACTTTATTCGTTTATTTATCATTATTTTTTGATACACATTTACATCTATTAGATCTGAGGGTGTAAGTTTCACATATAAAATCAATTGTTAAGTTAATATAGTTAATTATTTTTACTTATTATTTTTTGAATTATTATTTTTTCACTGATTATTTGAAGTGGTTTTAATATGTTAAGTCTTGAATGCTTAAGGGTTCAGAGTTGTCAGAATGCTGATAATGTTCTAGTGTCAGTGGTGTCAGTGAATGATATTGCATGAAGCAGAAATAAGGTGAAGGAAAATGTTATTAAATAATACTGAACTGAGAGTATTTTTTTTTTGTATTCAACAGCACACATAGTCGTTTAACTCTGTTGTTTGTTGATTTTGTTTTCAGTACTAGAGGTGGAATGTTAATGGACCCATTTCGTCCAGGAGGCATGGGCTCCACAGGGGGTCAGGGGTTTGGTCCACCACCCCACCCTGGACAGTTGCCAAGGTTTGTTATCAGTGGGGACTTCCTTAGTTTTAGTAGTAACTACATTTCCTTATAAATGTAAAATGTATATCCATATGGGTAAATAAAACTGTAGTCTGCGTGAAATAATTTAGCCTGCTAACAGGCTCCCGGCAAGGATGATAAAAAATTTCGGCGAGCGTGAAACAGAAGAATTCGGAGAGCAAAGTGATCGGGGCGGGGACAGGGGAGCCTGTAGACCTTGTTTTTGATGTGCCTATCCGCCCTTGGTGATAAGCCTGTAACAAATCAGTCAATGAGGTAATTACACCTGTCGAGAAGCTACATTTTTGGTACTTGCAAACAGTTCTAATCAAGGTAATCAAATAGCTGGGCCAGGCATCATAATATAGAGTGGAAGTAAACAACATGTTCATGGAATATTTCAAACACTTTGTCCCTCCAGAGCCAATACTTAGAGAGCTTAAAACATATTTTGCAATGCTGAAATGAGCCTAAAGAAATTGTAAGCACATGATAGAGGTGTCAAACTCTGCGAAGCGACAAGCAGATAACAGCGGAAAGTCAGGAAACCATGCCTTTGACCTCTAAAATATTGCTATAGCACCACCAAACGGCTCCACACCACTAGCTTCTACTTAAAATTCCTCCTCGTAACAGAGCATAAAGTACCCTTCAGAATCACTTGTGAAATAACGAGAGGTTGAGAGACTGAAACTTAAAAGAGAACGGCAAATACACTATTGTAGCGAACCGTTGGAGTGGTGTAATAATATTTTACAATGATCTGTCAAATATTCATCTCAAAGATGTCAACAATCAGTGATTTAACCAATCATATCATGATACCAGGAGCTGGTATCATAGAACAGCGGCATCAATAGAATGTCTACAGGCTCCTTCACTTCGTTTGGGCCCACCGGGAGCCTGTTTGCACACTAGAAATAGTTACATTTATTTACTATGTAAAAAATGGTCTATTTATAGTCATAAACGTAACATTGAAATAATACTTAGTACGTGCATGATATGTTTGTTTGTGTAACAAATTTGGGCATTATGGAGAATATGTAGAAACTGAAAATACTTAAACATTATGATAAATTGTGTTGCTCCAGCTGCAGCTGTTTGAATGTTTATTGTCTCAGGGGTGCTGTTCCACCTGGTGCTAGGTTTGATCCATTTGGGCCAGTCCCACCTGGAGGTTCACGTGCTGATCCTAGATCAGGAAGGTTTGCTGGGTAGGTTTCTGGCTCGGGTTGTTCAAAAGGTGGATAACGCTATCTACCGGGTAAATCACCATCCAGTGGATGGTGTGGTTTGTTTTGTTAACACTTAGAGAATACCCACCGGATATGAATTTATCCCGTGGATAGCATTATCCAGCCTTAAGCAACTTGCTAAGGCAATCAAATATTTTGAAGCCGGCACATTGTGTTCATGGTTGGGTGGTGAGGGTGCTGGAGTTCAGATCTGGAGCTTCCTGTCTTCAGTTCTCAATTCTGACCACCAGCTGAATTAACATGACAATTCTGAGTTTGACCGCTCAGCCATGGTAATAGATATAGCCAACTGTTTATCAGTCTCCCCACACCCAAGACTCTTGCCAAATGTTCTTTATATGGCCCTTTGTGACACCTAATTATCATGTGACTTTCCAATCATAAATTTTAAAAGAAATGGTATTGCAGATGATAAGCACCAGTAGTACCTCACTTGAATTTCACACAACAAACATAGACTACTTAGTTGATTATTTTTATCGTTATTATTTTACTTTACATAATGGTAATAGGACTGAGTGGAGTCCAATTCAGTCTGTAATCATACGAGTGATTAACAAAATTGAATGACTGTGAAGCGGGAGTCCGATTTGTTAATCACAGGATGATTACAGACTGAATTAGATGACACAATGTCCTGTTACCATTTAATCATAACCATTACAATTTCCCACAAAAGTAAAAGTTTCATTTGAAAAAGTGCTTTTAATAATCACTTTTAGATACAGTATAATAATTAAAAACATGGAGAATAGACCTCCACAATTTTACAAAGTCAGTCTCTTGAATTGGTTACTATTAATAGTGATTGAAATCAATGTTGTGATTGGAGGATTTAGTAGAGAGGACATTAAATGATCGGCTCATGTAACTGTCCGATTACAATTATGGCCAACTGTCCGATTACACTGTCTGATTACAACTTTGCAGATTAATTAGAGCAAAATACAGCAGTTTATGCACCGATCACATTTGAGGAAATTGGAATTGTTATATGATTAATAGAATAAATGTAATAGCATGTCCAAAAACTATCCAAAGAAAACGGTCTTAGCTTGCTTGAAAATTTTTTCACTTACATGATGTTCAACCTCGTGTCCTGTGAAATTTGGTAGACCTTGTTTTACCAGGTGATTGTTAGTTCTAATTATTGTTGCTAATTTTTTGTTTGTTTGTTTGTTTGTTTGTTTGTTTGTTTGATTGTTTGTTTTTGCTTTTTGTTTTGTCACAGACCCGACTCAGATCACTTACCTCCTCCAGGATACGATGATATGTTCATGTAAAAAAATGGTACCATCCATTTATATTGCTCATAACCTACATTTGGCAAATAAGGTTTTCAGAAAAAGTGAAACAGCAAAAATTGTTCATCGTCACTTGTCCATTTGCATTCTTCCCTAGCAGATCTTAGAGCTCAAGAGGGGCCACTAGCAGTGTAGGTATTGGTAACTGCGCCAATGTTTTCTTAACATGTAGAGCTACAGCACATAATCTTTCTACAGCTCCCAATTGTTTCTGTGGTGTTATTAGGTGCCAGTAGGGACGCTTACCTTGCTGAAGCCTTTATTCGAAAAGCTACAGTTATTATTACATTAAAATCATTGTAAGGTTGACACAGGTTTTAAGAGAAGAAGATACAGCACACTCTTGTTGTTGAAAGATGAAATCTTAAAAGAATGTTAATAAAAAAATGAATTGAACTATTAGTTGGCTTCATGTGTCCAATATAACTTCATTGCCTAGACATTATTTAACAAATAAAGAAGCCTAAGCCGTGTATTACACTGTGATAAAACAGAACAGGCATTTGAGAACATGAGGGAAATGTAGAAAACATGAGCTGCAGGCAAGTGTTTTCTACATTTCTCGAGTGTTCTCAAATGTCCAGAGTGTTTTATCACAGTGTATTACATGGCTTAGGCTTCTTAATTTGCTTTATGATATAGAGGTAATGTGGCAAAAAACAATAGCACACGCTTTTCCTATATTTTATACTTTGATAAAACATGGGTTTTTGACAATCAGAGCGTGCAGGTTCCTATCTATATTACAAAAGAAATGATGATTTAAACTGCAGAAATGCTTCGGTGGAAATTCAAACCTATCGCACTGCATCTTGTCTCATAGCTCAGTTGATAAACACTGTAGCACAAATACCAAGGCCATGAATTTGAATCCTGTTGGAGCCCTGAAAATTTTTTTTCTTTTTTTTGTCCGAATACAACTGTGTTGGTTGCATCTTCATTTCAACTTCATTTCTGTGGACTTTATCTTGGATGTTTTTTTAGTTATTTATTTATTTTATTTCATTCTACTCCCCAAATTTTAAAAAAAAGCACTTCAGGCCCATTAGTTAGGTGTCATTGTCAAGGGGTATAGGGGACCAAACACCAAAATGTACCTTTCCTGCTACCTTGCAAAAAAAAACTCAAATGAAATGATGACGACAACAACAAAACACTAGACTACTTCGACAGTTTCAGCTTCTTTATTCTTCCCAGATTTTGTGCTTCCTACTAAAAGAATAGTTCGATTATTACCTTTTATGGATAGAAAAATACACTGTAACTGTATTAAGTTACACGCTATCTACACACAGGATAGGTTTATTTACAGCAGTTATTACTATTTTCATTAAACATGTACAGTTACGCTAAACTGATTTGTACGAGCTTGTAAAACAGTTTCCTGTGAATACATGTCATTATTTGTACCCACAGAAAAACTCAGTTTAATCATTGAAAGACACAAGGAAAGTTCAAACTGAACCAGAAAAGTAGAGTCTGGCTGTTATGTGCATTAGTTATGTTACCTGGATAAAATAACCCTAATATCTTTATTTGTAGTAATTAAAGAATATTTATTGAGAGAGAACCAGAAACGTGTTTTCAGTTCTGTGAAAGTTGTATTGACAAGGTGAAATTCCAAAACTTGTCAGGCAGGCAATGCAATAAGGTTTAGGAAAATCAAGAGTATTATCATTAATTGGCACCTACTTCAATCTGAGTTATAATTTTACTTCAGCCACTTGCACGTTCATGCATAAGTTCTATCCACGAATCACAGATGTAGCAATGGAACTGAACCAGCTGAATCACTGTCAAACACACTGAATGCCCTTTGCACTTTAAGATTTGAAAACTAATAAAAGATCTACATGTAATTCTGAGGTTCACTATACTTCTTTTTTGTGCCGGCACAAAAATAAAATGAGTACAATTTGTAGTCCTAATTTTGAGTGCTAATGTACTGTGAAATTAAGATTGAAATCTTGCATACTGGCTGCTATATCTACATCACTGTGCTTTATTATTTAACTGAGATTAGATTATTCTACTTCCTTTGAAATACTCTTATTTAACTTAATCACCCCCTTGTAATGCAGATAATAAAAACATTGCTCCCAGTTATTCTTTGAGAAAATGCAGATTTCCAAGTGGAATTGGGTACCTCAATAATAGTACTAACTGGTATGCCTGTAACATGTACATGTAACTGTTAATGAAACTACACAAATACTGTTAAAATGGAAACACTTTTTACGGTGCGACTTACTCTTTCCAAGGCTGCCCAACAAAATTTAGTGAAAATTGGAGATGTTAACAATAGTTTTCTGACAAATTATGTTAGAAATCAAGCTGTGCATTACAGAGGCCCCAGATCTGTGCTTATTTTGATTAGTAACTATTTTAACACAAGTTTCTAAACTGTCAGTGGTCAATTTGCAAAGAATTTGCTTAACTAGTGTTGGTCGGAGTAGTCACATTGTAAGAGAAATGAAAATGAAAAAAAACAAAAAACAGCATACAGTTGAAACCTCTAACAGATGTACCTGGACACCTAGTCTAGGCAAGAACATTATTTTGCCACTTTTGCTTGAAGTTAAGATGGTCAGTATTCTTACAAAACAAAAAGGCAGTAAAAATCCAAGTTGGTAATAGAATGGTCATCCCCAGCATGCTACATGTAAATTCTCCCTTCCAACTACACAAAGAGAAGAAAAAATAGGTACAGCTGTACAATCATGTTGTCTTCTAGTCTTAAATTCTCATAATCTAATAAATAACTCAGGAAAAATAATTCAAACTATTATGTAATACTGAGCATAACGAAATCAGATATTCTCAGCTTGGAACTGAAGGAAAAAATAGTGGCACTGCACTTTGCAATAATGCAAAGCCTCAAAGTTAAAAACCTACCTGTAACAGCTGCACATTATACTGCTGTCAATCATAATAATTATTATGGCAATACGTAAATGAAATAAGCCCGTAAAAAAATAATCAAATAACTGTATTGCCAGTAATCACCAATCTCAACTTACATGTAGACATGAGCTTTTTTCAATTCATTACGGTCATTTTTTTTTTTGTTCTGATGTTTTGATGACATCTGACAGACAGCAAAGTAAAATGCAACTGTTAATTGGCAGTTTACTATTGAAAGATACAGTGATCTAAAAGTCCATTCAGCACTGCAATTAACACAAGTCTCTGTGGAAGAATTAGCCTTTTTCTTAGCTGATTAGATCATACACTGTCATAACCTGGCAGCCTATAATAAACTGTCGTGGAGAACAAGAAATTGGTGACTAGGCACACCCTGGGTGGAGGATTGAATCAGTTGATAACTGGTGCTAAACATGTTTTAATTTACAAGCTGACAGTTACTACATGTCTTCTCTATACAAAATTTATTTACTAGCCAAGTATGAGAAAAAAGAAAACAGTTCACACTAGATGTTCATCCAATTTTATCAAATTTATTGACCATGTTCTGTTTTATGAAATTCCCCTGCTTTATTATGATTTGTTTGCCTTACATTCCTGTATTATTGAACCTGTCACAAAGCTTTGTAGATGCTGCTGTTTTTGCTCCTAGAACAGAGCTGCCTCCATCAGCTCGCCTAAAATAATAATTTGAGTCTCACGTGGCAACCATCTTCTCTGTGTTCGTCGAATTATTATATAAAAAAAAAAAATGGACAAAGAAAAGAAATTCATTGCTTTCACTGTTCTAACTACATAGACATCTGGTCACTTAGACAGAAAAAACATCTGCTGCTATTTAAAAGGCTCTTCAGAATTCCATAGTCAAGCCCTAAAAATAACTTATCCAGAAATCTTCCTTTACAATAAAACACGTACATTAATTAATTGACAGCATTTTTACTTCTTGTTGTCAAGGTTAAATGCTGCCTGTGCCTTACTGGATGCAACAATTGGCTCCTCCTTTCTCCCTAAGCAGTTTTGAAGACTTGTACTGCTCAAGATAACTTAGTTGTTTAGCATTAATTGCCCCTCGTCTTCGCCTGCAAAATTAAGAAGAGAGAGAGAGAGAAATGATAGAACTGAATTACATACATGTACATGTAGATAAAGCAAACAAGTGGTCCATACTACTGGAGCTTATCCCAGTTTCTGTAGCATGAAGCAACCAGGAGTACGTGTGTTCCTACTCCCTCTGGGAAGGGATTCTTTTCCACTGCCTAAAAAGGCTTAATACTCAGATTACATGTATGGCTAAACTTATGAAAGCCACATTAGACTTTGCACCAAAACAGCCATATGCAGGGCTGTCATTAAGGGTCATACAGTAACCCGTAACAACTGTTACAGCTGAGTATGCTTGATATTCCTTTGATGCTACGGGCAAAATTGCCCATTGTTGATATAATTCAACCACAAAGTAGCAAGTTTGCTAGCCTGCGTGGCAGGCCATAGAAGGGGAGGGAAGGGTCAAAATGAGTGTGGAGGATAGAGCACGCTTCAAGGATGGATGCTCACGTGCTTCATGCTCTCATTTTTCCCCTTGCCCTCCCCTTCAGACACCTGCCACACAATTAAAGCTACAAGTTTGCTAGAGGTGTGGAGAACAAGGCTACTGGCAACTACAGCCCTGCATATGCACTACATTGTATGACTTCACAACTCCAAAAGGCCTTAATCACTCCATGCAATGAAAAATAATAATAACAATAATAAAAAATGGAGAGAGGAGAGCAAGAAAGGGAAGATAAGAAAGTCGAGGGAAAAAAAGACCAACATTCCTTTTAATTTTTATATTGTCTACCTTGATGCTTGATTTCTTTAACAATGTTTTTATAAATTCAGACATATACATGTACATGTACCTTCTGATAAATTCCACAGCATCTTCATACTTCATTCCACTTTCAATAAGAGCCAGTGCTACAAGGACTGGTGCTCTGTGTACAATAAATAAAATCCATGTGTCACCTTTACTATTTACAGGGTTGTCATATAGTTTGAAGTACAGTGTGGATGGCTTTGTTGTTGAAAGCCAACTTATTTGCCATCTATTTCTGTTGAATCAGATAAATATCCCAGTGGAGTTGCTGCCCAAGATTGTGAAGTACATGTAGATGTTGATTTTTGCTATTTATTGGCCTCTTTTGACAAAGCTGATACAACAGTAAATGATAAGAATTTTCTTGTTGCTTGCAAGAATCAAATATGCATGTACATGTAAGTATACATGTACATGTGGATGCATATGCAAACTGTTTCCAAGTCAAATACACCTGAGTGATTTCTTCGTATAAAAGTAATGGATAATGGATATCAGGAATTCAGACCATTTTTCAGTGACAATTCATGATCAAGGTAGCACTCAGGGTGCCTGGTAAATGCTGTTCAAAGACCTAGAAAATGTATTTAGTACTTGGAAAATATTCAAAGTGTACCTAAAGATAATTAGATCTAATTACTAGTCTGTGTCCAAAGAAATATTAAAAAAGTCACTCAGAGCAAAAATCTCTTGAAAACATCGAGATGAATTGGCAAGTCAGTACCTGGACAGTTGTGGGTATTAGTCTTGTTTACATTTGTACATGTGTATGTATTTAATCTCATGCTGACAGACTGAGAAAACAGAGAGCAGTTGCTTATCTCAAGGTCTAGTATATATTGTCAGCAAAAAGGAACCAAACTAACCTGCCAAGCCCTGCCACACAATGCACAGCAATACAAGATCCTGGTTTTTCTTTAAACTTCTTTTTTAGCAACTGCAGCCAGCCCTCGACTACTTCTTTAGGTGGTGCTGCACCATCATCAAAGGCCCAGTCCTGCAGAAAATCAAAACAACTGGTCACAAACACACGTTTGCACGGAACTTGCAAATTTGCTTTAACTTACATGTACATATCAACCACTCGTCGACACAAATACAAATATAATACTGTAAATATCATAACTATTGACTTGAAAATCCCCTGCCCTTGATTCTAAAGTTCAGGTGCCACCCTTGAATATGTGCAATACGAAAGATGAAAAACTAACAGGCATTTTCAAGAATACATTTAAGTACCGCATTCCTAAAGAATGTTGCTTTGCTCTTTGCTAAGTAATGCTCATTCATTTTGCTTATTCATTTCTGCTTATTTCATTCTTACTGATTTCTTTAATAACTGACACCTTAAAACATTGAAAAATCTAATTAACATTGTAGTGCTTTTTACAAGTAAAAGGACATGAGAATATTGGGGGAAGCTGAAAAAGTGTAGAGAAAAATCAAAAGCAATTCTCAAGTGTTTTTCTCTACTTTCCAATCCATCACTTCCTTGAATTGGTCCTTATGATTTAAATAATGAAAACTTTGTACGACTTCCTGTTTAGAAAACCAACAATTATGCTGTGAGGAAATCCCTTTGCATGTCAGAAAATTCATGTAAATTGGCATCATTCCAAAGCTTTGTACTCTCAGACAATGTGCTTCATGTAAAATGACATGCTTTATGCACAGCAGATACCAAAACAAAATACTTCAAAAGAGTGAAGGGTAAAATATTTCTCCCTATCTGTATTCATGACAACAAAAATGCACTATTGCAAAAGTTTTGCCTTTTTTCCAAAAATGAACAGTTTTTAAATCTTTTCAAACATCACATAAGCAGATGTCAATGAAATCCTTGTGGGGAACCATTTCAATGAAATCTATCAATCAGTTCTTTCAAGTGGCCCTGTTTGTTTTCACAGCCAAACCCAGGAGTTTCATTGCCAATTTCAGCAGGAAGACAATAGGTTTTCACAGGCAGTCAAAATTTGTTGAACTGAACTTCCTTTTAAGAAAAACCTTCCTCCAGATGGTCAGACCAGACAGGCAATATCAACCTCACAGTCAGTTAATTTCCCTGGTGCCTGGCCCTTAATGGAATCAAAATCCATCATTGTCATTTAGATACATGTATGACTGGATTAATGAAAACCATGTCAAAACTTTGAACAAAATCACCCATGTGCACTTTGATTTCATGACTCCTAAATGCCATAAAATCACTCCAAGGGATAAAAAAAAAGAGAGTGTGTGAGAGAGAGAGAGAGAGCTGCAAGAAAAAGAAGATAAGAGAATGGAGGAAAAAAAGAAGACTGAATCAATTCCTTTTAGTTTTACATGTATATCATCTCCCTTGCTTGAGCAGAACAGGATTTCTTCAACACTGTTCTCACAAAATACCCAGACAAATATTATTATTTATAGGAGAGCAGTTTAGCAGTCCTGTCGAGAGTGCTATAGTCTACTTTTCAATCTTCCCCAATTGAAAATTTGATAAATATTTTGCAAATGTTATAATTGGCAGCTTGGTATGTAAAAGGCTGACACAGTGATAATTTCCGCATTAAACTTAACGTTAGCAAATAACAACTTCCGTTAAACAGGAGGAAGCATGAAAAGAATGTTTGGATTTTTTTTTCTTTTTTTATAAACATGACGATCTTGAGGCAAAAACCACATCTACTGTAAACACAATGCACATCTGCTTGATATGTGCAGTAATGTGGTAGTGCAAAACATAAAAAACTTCCTTATATGTTAATATCGAAGCAGTTTAAATACATTAGACAGTTTGTAAACCATGATTGGGTATACTAGAAAAACCAGAAAATAAATTTCAGTGGTTCACAAGACTGTAGGATAACTCTGTTTAGAAACTGGTACCGTGGTACTTGTAGCTAGTAAGTAAAGCCACAAAGTGCTACATTCAAAAACAGATTCCTTTTAGCTTTAAATTTTCGCGTTTAATTACGCTCGAATAGCTAATAATAAATATTTAGGTCACAAGACTATCGCAAGTGCTTGTACAGTAAATGAACTATTGCCCATGTTTAAAACCGAATTATCCTGTGAAATGTCATCAACGAATATGAACGCAAAACTCGTTATTATAGAGCTTTCAAAATCGAGAAAGTAAACGAATCGATCGACAGTTTCCCCGGCCTTATAGCAGCCGGCATGTAAATCTTGTTTGACAACTCTTTTACCATGTTTTGCAAGTCTGTTGTCCGAAGCCGGTAAAGCAGGTTTGCGAAAATGATCGATTACAAAATACTAAATTTTTGGAGGCAAACATCCAAAAGAACCTTCCAGAAACACGGGGGAAATTACTAGAAATTGAGCTAGCGAGTTGTACAAGGAAAAAAACACATATCGTGTCAAAAGCTACGAAAAATGTGACAGTGTGCCGGTGGCGATCCCACAGACTTCAAATATGCCAACACTTCAGTTTCGATTTAAATAGGGGTTGTTCGTTTCATCTGATGTTCATTTCGGTGCAAATTCGAGAGGCATTCAATGGGGATATTTATAGGAATGATCGAGTACAGGGAAAACCATAAGAGATCAGAATAACTAAGTAGGATTTTACCGCCAACATTAAACAAACTCCAGAAATTAGCATTGCAAACGCATGAGAACACGAAAATCAAAGACAAAATGGTCACGCCGACTCAGCGCAATCGATTACTTCCCTCACAAAATCGTATCTATTCCTATGCCAATATTTCTTTCGCTTCCAAATTTAGGTTCAATACCGCGTCTAAAAATGAAACATTAAGGAATCAATTTAACTTAGCTCACCAAAACATCTATTCCTTGCTTCTTCAATAAATCCACGCTGTACGTCGGTTCGCACACCCTCACAACAATATGAGCGTCGTATTTCTTGAGATCCTGAAAGAAAACGCATCGTTCTGTCAGTTTCACTTCGGTGAGAAGACCGTTTAACCTCTGGGAAAGGCATTTACCTCTAAATAACGTGGCAAAGTCGCGTCCGTGGGACGATCTGTGATCAAAAACTTCATGTTCTTATGCTCCACCATAACAGGGCCAGGTCCATGTAAGGATCTCCCTTGGTTATTAGGTACTCGGGTTCCAGAAGGCATTTTCATGTCTGTCATTAATTCTATTTCTTACAAATTTGATTTCTACCAAGGTTCAGTAAAATTCGCTGTTCCTAGCCGTGCTTTAAGTGATGTAGGTTAACCCATTCAACGGAAACTCGCCAGCGCCTCACTCGTGTTGTGCCTGACACCAATCTCCACTGTCGATGATGAACTCCATAAAAGTGTGTGCGCGACTGCCGTAGACCTGTGAAAACCGAAACAGATTTGAGTCTGTTAAATGAGTACACGCTCCTCGTTAACGCGTTTGAACTCAGTCCCAAGAATCGAGGGAGTCTCGTGAGAGCTTAAGCCTTGGCAAAGGGAGACGTCGACCGGTTGATGAATAAATTCGTTAGTAAAGAAAGGGTTGCTATCGATGCGAACGACGAAACTAGCTCTTGCACTGACATGCGAATCGCCAAGCCATTCTGTGACCAAGCACACTTGAATAAACCTTAACTTACAAGATTGAATCTCCACATTGAAATCTTGCTGCACTACTGAACTCTTCTTCCACACGGAAGGCAAACAGAAGTAAGGGACTACACGCCGTGGCAAGGAAATATTTTAAGCAGTTGCACAATTTGAGTGACTCGTGACGTAATGCAAATTAGGCGCATGCGTCATGAGTCGCGCGCGGGAGTTGGTCCGCGCGCGATGCCAGGTTTTAAAACCTGGTTTTCCCTTTTAGGGAGTTGTTTTTTCACTCCTTTTAAATTCATTTAAAAAATATGGGTTAATCAAATTTGAGCTTTACTTTACGTCAAGATCTTTCAACGCTAATAAACGAATACATTATTATTATCCTTTTTTTTTTACTTCAAACGCCACGTATAGCCTCGCTTTAACACAAAATATCACTAAAGCACGCCGCGCCTTCTCAACATGTTTATTGTACCTGTGCGGTAAAACGTAATCTTCAGATCTCGCAAGGCTTACCTCACTCTCAAGGAAAATATGAATCTAAATTGTAAATTTTTCAATGGAAGGTGAATTACATTGTTTTAATATCTATTGTATAAACGTGATTCTTTCTGTAAAAATTCATGATTAGAAGCCTACTAGACACGCCTGAAAAAAGAAACACATATATATTTGTTCTTTTACAATTTTACTTCAGGGAGTCGGAAATGAAGAGCTTTATTTGTTCATATTTATTTATTTTACCATTAAGTAGCTTATGGTTCTCCAAACGTTGATTTATTTTCAGTAAATCGAAAAAAAAAAAACATAGAAAACTTTATAAATAAATTAGAGGTCCAATAATATATTCACTTTTGTTCGTCGAAAATTTCTACTCCACTGTTTTGCAATTCTTATTAGTTTAAGTCGGAGCAATGACAATAATCGGCTTTCTCTGATATCGTGCAGCTTGGTGCGATTACAGCAGTGAAATATAATATGTGCTACTTATACAACAATAGTAACATCGCCACACAGTGTGAGCTAAAGCGCATACTGTCGGTGTTTACAAACTGAAAGCAGCCTTTTTAGGAAATATGTTTACATTACGCACTTGTTTGAAATAAAGTACCACGTTTACAACAAGAGAAAGCCTCCCCAGACAAGTCACTGATCTCGTATAACAGATGATGTCTTGTTTGTCAGTATTGCAGGCTACTGGCAATTAATTTGGCAAAGCCCTTTTTTAGGAGCTACGTCAAGGTTTGTGCATCTTGAAAAGTTTCACCTAAATTTTTCAAGTTCGCCGTTTGTAATATCCGTGTTAATCTTCTCCTACCTTGATCATCCTTGTTCCTTTATGGTTTACTGATTATTAACTCTTTGGTGTTTTTCTATCTTAGTAAACTACTATTTTCAGGTTTCCAAAATAACTCAAAATACCGTGACTGAGCTGCTTTAAACCAGCTTTTCAAACTTTTCATTATCAGTTTGTTCAGGTCCGCTACAGTCAATGAACTATAAACATCTTTCTGTGGTACTGTACTTTGACATCATACACGTGCCATCCATCTTCATGAACACCGTGCTCGAATTAATTAACATCATCGAGAGACTATGACCATAGTCTATCGGACCATAGTCTCTTGATATCATTCGTAATATCGTGAATTTTCACTCGTCAAATGTAATTTTAACTCTTTTAAATATTCGTGGTGGAAGTACAACCTTCAAAATAATCCTATCACGCATTGTCTACAAGTTTTTTTATTTTTTTATTTTATTTTATTTTTTTTTAAATAAAAAATAAAAAACAAACAAAACCTGGAAATTGAAGTATAAAACGTCTCATTCTTATCATCGATATCATTTCGATATACCAGTGATTGCATGAATGACACTGCTTTCCACAGATCTCCCCTCGTCGAGTGTTGTAATGTACCGGAACTCAACAAATATCAAACACTCTAGTAATAGATGGAACCGGAAATCAGAGGATCGAGTAACAGACGGGGGAATCTCTAAGATGGCGGAAATTGTTTAAAAGGAAATTGTTTAAAAGTGTTCCTTCCCCTTTTGACTCATGAGATTCTTCGTTTTAGAGATCCCCCACTGACTTCAGAGATTCCCTATTTTGGAGAACCCTTACCGGTTGCGTATTCGATACCAACAAGGAGGCCGCATGTAAATATGTAACAACAAATAATAACTAGAAAGGTGTCATTAAACATCTCCTTATTAATTTATAGGCGTTCAGTGAATCTCCGATTGGGTAAATGTTGACCAATAGTAGTGTTTATATAATCAAATAATTACGTCAGCTCAGACTGAACAGAATTAACCATAGCCGACGCTGCAGACTTGTTTCTTTTGGAGAAAATTCTTATTTCATTATTATTATTTATTTATTTTATGCTTTCTAACTCGGTTTTCTGGGCCATATAAACAATAACTCCTCATTGCACATTAGAATACCGCTAATTAGTGACAACATTTGAAAAATGCGTTCACGTTAAGAAATATATCGTGTAAACGAGGGGAGCTCAATTTAAATATTGATATTAAAATAACAATTCCGTTGATGCATTTATAATTTTAACAAATTAAATACTCTTGAAGTTTAATTGGAATTGGTAGTGGCATAACCCCCGGAGAGACTCTTCGTCCACTGTTTCCAAATTGAATTGCAATTGGGAGTTAAAGAAAAACAAGAGAAGGCGGAGAAAACACCTCGGAGCAAGGCGAGAACTAACTATAAACTCAACCCACTTAGGATGTACGCCGGGTTTATGAGTAAGGACTTTGTGCTACCACGGTATTCTATAGGCTTCCTCCATTAAAGCTTTACTGACTACTTACGAATCGAAAGTAATGGCGTTTTAGATCCATGGAAGCCGTCAACTATGATGAAAACATTCTTTTGAGCTTAGTTATTTGATCAACCTCGTTCCCAGGGCCTTTACCTGTGATTTCAAAGGGTAAAGCCCTGGGAAAGAGATTGTTATTTGATGATGTTTCCGGGTCCGGAATAAGTATTAAAGCAACCACAAAGAGAAAACTAAACAAAGCAAGACTGTTGATGTTCGACCAAGCAATTGACGGATCTACAAGGTAAAGATTCAGTTAATAAACGCCTCCACTAGAATGCCTGGAGAAAATACGATGGCCAGCCTGACCATCGTATTTTCTCCAGGCATTCTAGTGGAGGCGTTTATTAACTGAATCTTTACCTTGTAGATCCGTCAATTGCTTGGTCGAACATCAACAGTCTTGTTTTGTTTAGTTTTCTCTTTGTGGTTGCTTTAATACTTATTCCGGACCCGGAAACATCATCATCATCATCGAAATTGCACACACAACAGGTACAAATCCATTCAGGAGGAGGGTTGGGAACAGAACTCCTGGCCCCCTCAACCTTCTTGAGTTTTAAATTTCTGTACAACACCTTGTAACTAGCAGATTCCACCCAAATTTGGAAAAAACGTGATTGTTAATATATGGTTGCCATAGAAACTTCAAGGTTTGCAAGTCGCAAAGCTTGATAGTTTTTACGTAGACATTGAAGGTTGTATATTGTTAACGCAGCGCCATCGATAGCACTTCCCGCTTCCTCCTTCCACCCCAGCGGTCTGCATGGCTTAATAAAGTTTATCAGTCTACAAGCAACAAGTGAATTAAGTTGATGATGACTTTGTGCAGTATTCTTCGCTCAGTACATATTCTTTTTGACAGAGTCGAGTATAGTGAGTCATTGCTTTTAAGCAATGGAAAAATCTACGTTCTGCATAGGCGCCAAATTCGTTCCCAAGGCGATTTTCCTTTAGAAATTAAAAAAAAAAAACTCTGAGAACGAGGCTCCATAGGTACACGTACAAATACATTAACAACTGTTGGACAAGTATGGTGACCCATAAGGGCCATAGAGTTTTTATATCTTTCCTGTTGTTGTTGTTGTTGTTGTTGTTGTTGTTGTTTTCTTAATTTTAGTTGGTTTTTTTTTCCTTTTATTTTCCGTTTCTTCTTTTTTCTTTTTATTCTTTCTTTTTTTTTTTTATTTTATCGATCTGGTTTTGAAAATTTTCTGCTGTAATTATCTTGCAAAAAAAGAAAAATAAAATGGAAACAAAATAAAATAAAAAGTCACAATAAAAAAAGACGATTTTTTTACTTAGAAATTACGGTCATTCCTCACATTTGCATTGCGCATCCTTACTGCGCATAATTTATGGCGTCAAAAGCGCGCGCTTGTGCACGCGCATATTGAAAACATGACGGATTTGCCTTGATACTGAGCTCTTTCAGTTGAAAAATGGCTCTAGCTCACCAACGAGCATGGGCACCCCAATTTTTTTTCCAGTCGTTGTAATCAACTAATCATAAGCTTTGCGTGAGAAAAGACTGATCTAATTTCTATTGCTGAA
>Ga0126339_10000444_pt1 | contig 22684 bp, 5 predicted proteins | sample OrbTmetagenome_2_FD_92532 | JGI IMG/M metagenome (GOLD analysis project Ga0126339, IMG submission 92532) | Coral microbial communities from Petempiche,Puerto Morelos, Mexico - Orbicella T R C metagenome | ecosystem: Host-associated > Invertebrates > Cnidaria > Coral | place: Petempiche,Puerto...
CATGAGCTCTATAAACGTCACAAATAAACATGCACAGGCACTCATTTATAATTTCCTATCAAGATCATCTCAGGTTGTCTTGGACTTTCAATATCGTTTCTACAATTTTCCTCCAACTAAAATACAGATGGGTGGGTTAACCAAGACCGTGGAAGTGACATTCGTCGTTTAGATTCAAAGTGGAAAGTACCAGCAAGCAAAACTAATCATATAATTAAGATTATTAAAAACTTCATCATTGGATAGCGCAATTCATTGTATATGAGCCATTATACCATGCCCTGCAAATACGGTAAGTGTACGTGTAATTTTGGAGGGCGTTTTTATTTTTATTTTAGTTTAGTTTTCTATATTTTGGGGGCGTTTTCAATAAGACAATTATTCCACTCGCGCTGCCCTCGCGCTTGTTGGACATGAGATGATTATCGGTAGCCGACTCAGAGCTACCCGCAATCTATCATCTCATAATCCAACACGAAACGTAAGTGGAATAATTGTTAAATATTCTTACCTGCGATTGGCTATAAACTTCAGCAAAAGGCACCAAGAAAGAGACGCAGAAAAACAAGAAATTCCTCGCTGCCATTCTAAAATATAAAAATCCGTGATCAATCGTACAACAAGTGCAGCTCAAGTATGTGTTAACCATTTTGTATTCATCGAACTGATCAGTTCGACTTAATCGTATAGCTTTAAATTCTTACATTTGCGGTGGTGAAGCCGCCCTTAATTGTGTCTCAGCTTTCATCATCTGTAGCTGTGATTGTCAACAACAAGTCCGTGAGGTGGTGACCGCCAGAACTGTTCAATATCTACTCACCATAACGCTATGTTAAAAATTGACTAAACCGATGTGGTTTCTGTTACCTGCCTGTCTCTTTCAACAAGTTGGCGATCCAACTCGACAAAACGTATACTAAATAAGTCAAACTTACTGAGCTTATGTATATTGTACAGCAACCTTTCACTAACCTGAACTGTCATAAATGTAAATTACTATATAGTCACCGTACCTCAATCAATTGAGTGGCTTGGGGGAGTGATGCAATCTTCAAGAACACGACCAAACCGGGATTACGATTCCAGGTAGCGAGGTCAACTCTGACCTCTACTACCTGATGTTTCCACGTTTCATCTTGTACCAGCGATAGGAAATTCTGGTACCAAGAGTGGATAAAGAGTAAGACAGTCTGTCGATTCTCTCACCCTTCATCTCGCTTGTTTATACCTAAGGCCCCATCCACACTTCATTCAACTTCTACGGTTAGGCCTACCGTCCACACTAACACGTCACGAAAACGGAGCTTTTCGAAAATGCTCTTTAAACCGGAGAAATTTGGAACCGCTGGCTTTGCCTTTTAGTGTGAACGGAAAACGTTTTGAAAACGGATCTTTTCGAAACGCTAACGTGACGATAACTTGATGCCATTTCCCTGCCCGCATTTTCCTCAAACACAGATCCAAAATGACCAGTGATTGCTGCGTTTTCAAATTTCTCCGGCTTAGTGTGGACCGAAAACATTTGATGCTTTTTCAAAGTGTAAACTTCGCTTACAATTTCTCAGACTTAGTTAGACGGGGCGTAAGAATTGAACGCTTGACATTCATTTACATTCAAATGTAGAGACCTCAAATTGATAATGTTTACAGGCAATGCGTGCATTTCTGCATATGTGTTTTGTAGTATCACTCGAGTAATGTTTGAATGTACGTCGTCTTTCTGTTTCACTCGTGTGCTTGTTTCAATATGCGGGAGATCGAAAGTTCGATATTCAATTAACTGTAAGGAATCAGTTTTTATCTTAAAGGACGCTTAACGTCGCAGATGCTCAAATAAATTTACATTTATTATTAGAGTCGTACACGTGAGAACAATTTTCATTTTCCCCTGGTCTTCAATAAGTCTGTTTTTCTTGTCATTAACCCGCACCACGTCACGCTTTGGAAGAAACAGTTTTCTATCTTTTATTCCACGTGATTTATCACTGTCGTTCTCTTTATTGCTACCAAATAAAGGAGTAGGAAAATCGAGACATATCATATCACCACTTTTTGGTTCGTAACCCGGGCTTCGTAAGTGGAAAATTGCTAAAACGTAAGGTGCTGAAACCGGATGGAACCGGGATGAAATTTCAGTCTTCCCTAAGGAAATGAAATTCGCCTTGTAAGTGGCCCTTCGCTGAAATGATCAGAGTATGCGTTTTCTCCTTATTAGGGAAAGTGCCTCTCGCCTTTCCTTCAGCTTATTCTAACAAAAGGCAAGTTCTCTGGTGTACGTAGTGATCAGTAATCAGTTGAAGTAGAGTACTGTACAGTGATGACGAGATGGAAAAACAAGCATTAACTGCCTTTCACCGCTGTCTCATCTATCTTCTGATTTGTTTTGTGGGCATCCTGGCAGGTGCGACACTTTTCCTTGATACGGCAGAAATGATATAATACTTTATATGTAATTTTGTACACCAAATATAGACAAAAAGAAAAGACCCTCATCTTGCTATCATTTTCAACTTCTCGATCGAGTGGTATCTTGCTTGTGTTTTAGGTCTTAGCATTACCTAAAACAATTTGTTAGGTCGCTTGGTTTAAATTGACATTCTTCAGCTCTACTTATCCGTTCACTAATATTACTCGCAGTTTAGCAATTTACGCTGCTTTTCAGTTATAGTTCCCGAATGAACAGCTGTAGGTAGATTTGAACATGCATATCATGGCCGGCTTGCAAATTAAGATCCGACTAGGTGTCTCAAGTTAACAAATTTCATGTTCCACGGAAGTTAAGCGTTGTTAAGTGTTGTAAGAGATTCTGATACGGCACTGGATGTCGCGCAGAGCTTCACACTTCCTAAAATAACTAAAAATATACCTACACACTTTGGGAAGATAATTATACTGCTTTGGCATATCTGGGAATCTGGTGTGGCTCAGTAATGAAATGTGAAAAGTGAACTGATCAACATGACACGGGCGTGGGACAAAGAAAAAATCTGAGTCCCCGACAGAAATCGAACCCATGACCTCCCGAACACCGGGCAGGCGCTCTATCATTGATAAGCTCACATTGGGGAGAAATCGTAGATGAAAGTAAAAAGTAGGATGCCTGCAATTTCGACCTTAAGGATGTATGGCAAAATCGAAATTACTATGAAATGCACGAGATAATAATTTAAAATGAAATAATATCGGAATAACGATGTCACACAAAATGGTGAGAAAGAGAAGGTTCAAAATCCGTAATTTTAAGATTTAAAATAGAGGGGTTCACCGAGAGCTCCTACCTTAGTACAGAGTTTAATTATGAAACTTCTTGAAATTAAATAAAAATGATTTGGTTTGCAGTTGTATTTGTCTGTGATTGCTTTGGTGAAGATAACCCTTTCAAAGGACTGTAACCGCTGACAGACGTTTCGATTAAGGCACAGGTTGTCGTAGGTGACTTCCGGTCAGATTGTCGAAACTTCAATTATCAACAACTCTTTCGTGCAGAACTACTCTCATATCAAACCGTTTACGTATTGAGTAGCATTTATTTTCTGTAGTATCTAAAAATCAAATAACTGAACATCGCCGGCCCAACTGCCATTTCAGTACTGTAGTCTGTAATTTCGAGGCAGGGCATCTATATATGTTGCTCAGTGTTTTTTTAAACTTGTTCTTTTTCTGCCACAGTTATTCCTCCAAGAACTAATAGTGTTTACGTCTCCCAAGCCAACGGAACCGACGGTCCGACCTGTGGCAGCCAGGACGCCCCTTGTAAGACATTGGTGCATTCATTATTACAAGTTGTCAACAAAGGATCACTCTTCTTGGATGGAACAGGCACCAGTAAACACCCCTACACATGCAACTCATCTACGCCCGTTTTGAAGATAAGTTTAACCATTTCCAGCTGGTTGGCAAAAGGTCCACAAGCGAACGTTTCGTGTGAGATTTCGTTTCAATGGCCCTCACAAAACGCCCCTACACCATTTCCAGGGTCTCCTTTCAGCTCGGTTAACTCGAAGGTGACAGAACTGCGAGTCGCTTTAAAGAACTTGTCATTTGTTAAACTCGGACGTGACAGATGTGGTGTTCGATGTTTCGGATTTTGCTCTGTTGAAGTTTCGGGCAGCACCTTTTCCCACTGTGACACAGCTCTGTTCTTGCAGTCGAACTGGAGCGGTGTCTATAGTTGGTCGCTCTATCTGAATGTCAGCAACACCACATTCTACAGCAATGGGGCAGCCATCGATGTTGGAAGTGCAGGGCCCGTGGTAATATCCATTGCTCATTCTAATTTCCGTCGCAATAAGCCGCAGCCGGTTATAAAAATCAGTAGCCTCAACGCGGACAGTGATACACAAATTCAAATTCACATTCACGACTGCGTCTTCCAAGAAAACGCTAATGCAAGATTTTTCCCTGTCTTAACCAGACTTTCTGAATGGGGTGACGGCTATTTGATAGCCATCCTTTCCCGCCAGTCAAAATCAGTTGGAGTCGTAAATTTCTGCAGAAGTAATTTTTTTTCTAACGTTGGAGGTGCCATTTACGTAAATGGTTGTTTTGACTCGTCGTTTGAAAACCTTTCAATGGATGACACATTAACAAGTGCACTGAGAGTTATTAACAACCTCGCGTGTTCCAGAAGGATTACAGTCCAAATGAAACATTGCCTGATAAATGGAACACTCAGGGAAAGAGATCCTTATCCTATGCTTGCTATGACGTCAGAGCAGGTCACAATGTCAATGGATAACGTGACGATGCAATCTAACAAGGGTTATGCATTTTACTTTTCTGCCAAAAAAGGAACTCTGCGCGTGAACAATTCAATTTTTGTAAATAACTCCGCAACAAATTTTTACAAGAACTTGTTCGCAATTTCAAGGAATCCGGAAAGTAACGATGGACTGATTGATCTACCCGGGATTCCTATAGAGAAGCAAATCTTCAGAGCAAACGATCTGGTAGAAGTGGATTTTCAAAATACAATATTTTTGAAAAACAGAGGACTTGCGTCGATAATTAGGCTATGGCAGACTTCGACCAGATTTTTAAATGTAACTTTCAAAGATAACATTGTTAAGGGGCGAGGCGGCGATATTTCTATTGGCAACAATAATACGGTTTCTCTCCGCAGCAGTCGATTTACACGAGCTCATCAGCTTCACTGTTATTACCCATCCGCCTTTCTTTATTCTGATCTTGAATCACACTCATCTCTCAGTATCCACAATTCAAGTTTTGAACCAAATTCTAGTAAGTTTGAATTATCGACGATATTGGATCTGAGGTCCGGGATAAAAATTAGTACAGACGACACGTCCAATATAACGTGCCTGTTCGATCGAGTTCTGCAAAGCACGACAAACGTAACAACAGACGCTGCAAACCTTACAAAGGACGATTACAAAGCCAGTTGTAAGAGATGCCAAGCTGGATTTTATAGCCTGGAAAGAGTTTTCTTCATCACAGATGCTGCAGTTAATACGGACGGATGCCTTCCTTGTCCCTACGGAGGAAACTGCTCCCACGGCATCGTTGCAAGACCAAACTTCTGGGGTTACCGTGTGCCAAAACATCCACCAACAGTGGTGTTTAATATTTGCCCTCTCGAGTATTGTGGCCCAAAGATAGCATCCGAGGTAATTTCGAGCTATAATAGTTGCTGTGGCTACAGAAGTGGTATCCTTTGTGGACACTGTCGTGAAGGCTACACAGAAGCCATGTTTTCTACTGAATGCCGAGAAAAGGAGACCTGTAACGATTACTTGTTCTGGTTCTTCAGTGTAGCATACGTTGTCTGCCTTTCATTTCTTCTCTTGAAACGACCTCTATTGTTTGAATTCCTTTGGAAAAACATTGTTTGGTTTCGACGCAGGGACGGTAGTACTTCTCCCACGTATACAGCTCTGTCGGATCTGCAAAACGGTAATGGCAAGGCTCACTTTGATCATGCAGTTGTGAAGACAATCTTTTACTTTTACCAGATTGTCGAATTGCTACTGATCACTACCTCATCAGAAGACCTACTGAACAGAGTCAAATTCATTCGTCCGTTGATCTCTGTATTTAATTTTAAAATACAGTCATGGAACGAGAAATTTGGTTGCCCTTTCCCAGGGCTTACAGCAGTTACCAAACAACTATTTACCAGTTTGAAGGTGTTTGCAACTATCACCTGCATCTCGATAACTTGCTTAATTCATAAAGCATTGAGTTGCATTGGATATATCCGCCCTCCTCGTTTCACCCTCTACCTGGCGGCTGGAGTGGAAACCTTGCTGCTTGGTTACGAAAGGCTTACAGACGTGTCTTTAAGCTTGTTAAAGTGTGTTCCAGTTCACTCGGAATCTCGTCTCTTCTTGGACGGAAACATCCATTGTTGGCAGTGGTGGCAGTATGTCCTGATTTCTTACATCGTGGTGTTCGTTGTTCCTTTCATATTCGTGCTGTACTGGGGCTCAAGGAAATTGGTTCAACAGAGTGTCTCGACCAAGGAGCTCGCCCTGGCATGCATTATGCCTTTGCCGCTGCTGTGTTACTGGGCCATTCGATGCTGCTTCAAAAAGAAACTGGCTCTTCGGAGATGGCAAGAAGACAATGAGGATATTAAAATGGTTCTGCAGGCACCTTTTCGACAGCCCGTAGAAGACGACGAAGGAACACTGTACTGGGAAAGCGTTTTAATCGGACGTCGTCTTGTCCTCTTGGTTTTGCATTCCTTCATAGCAGACCCAATGCTGCGACTACTTTGTCTTGACTTTGCATGCATGGCCATATTCGTGCACCATTTGTGCAAGAAACCTTACAGAGACACCATAGCCAACGCTTGTGAAACTATCTCTCTTGTCGCCTTGATTATCATCGCGACCTTTAGCTTAGCAGAAGCATCGCTAGTCTCTGAAGGAATAGAAGTCAGTGGTCCCGTGGAAACAGTTTTTCGGGTCTTTGCGTGGATAGAGCTAGCTTTTATCGCGGTAGCACCTGCATGTCTTTGTGTTCTAATTTCCTTAGCTGTGTTGTCGCAGTTGTTTCGCTTATTCTTCCATGCCATCATGTTTTTCAGAGGGCAGAAAGCTCAGTTCCTGGAATTACGAAGTCCTCTTCTTTAGTCGCTGTGCATGTAGCGAGCACAGGTTCATCAAATTGACATGATGTAATCCTTTTTTTTATGTAAACTACAGAAAATGAATCTCCAGGATTTATTTCACTTACAAAAATCGTATCTCGGATAGGTAGGTAACAGTAAAAAAGGTAAAATCTGCATACGAGCCGACTGGCCCGTACGTCTGACCGGAGCTTATCCCCGTTTCTGTAGCATGAAGCTACCAGGAGTATTTCTACTCACCCCTGGATGGAATGCTAGTCCATCGCAGTGTTACCTCCAGTATGAAATTCGCCGGTATCCATTTATACACCTGGGTGGAGAGAGGCACTGTGAGCATAAAATGTCTCGCCCAAAAACACAACACTATGTCCCCGGCTAGGACTCTAACCCAGACCGCTCGATCCGGAGACGAGCGCGCTAACCATGAGGCCACCGCGCCTCCCTCTCGAGTAGGATACCTCCGAATGTTTCAATGACCTTATTACCCGAAAAAAAAATTACACAATGCGTGTTGTTCAAACGCACTCAAATTGCAGTAAAAACAAAAACGTCACAATTCTGACGTCTAATGAAACTGTTATCATTCCAAAAGTAGTTATTTTGAAACCTCGCATACTCTATGACCTCGATCGACAGCCTAGTAAAATCAGAAACTTATAAAAGAAACAGATCATTCTTCCTCGTACGAAAAGTTCAAGAAAAATTTAAAACGGCTCTTTGTGGAGCCCTTCAAAACGGCTCCTCTCAGAGCCACCACAAAAACAAAAGTCTTGGTCTTCGTTTCTTTGATTCTTTTGTCATTGTTTTGTTGATGGAAATAATACCCATCCCATGGATTTACGCGATTTTCTTATATCATTTGAACTTAAAGGGAGGGTTTCACGACTCGGCGCATGCGCAAGCTACAACGTTAATCATGCGGAGGCCGCACGTTTTCTGTAAGGAGTTCTAAATGTTGGAATCGCCTCCCTCTTAAGTTACTCTCCTCTCAATCTGTTAACTTTTTTAAAGAAAGTATTATATAAACATTTTAAATAAAGTCAGCGTAGGGATAGGATATTTGCTCCTTCCTTAGATAATTAATTTTAGATTGAGTATTGGAAGTGATAAGAATTTACCTTATAATCTTTTATAATATATGGAGGACCTTGTGCACGCTCTGATTGGTCAAAAACCTATGTTTTATCAGAGTATAAAACATAGAAAAAACGTCTTTTATTGTTTTTCGCCACATTACCTCTATATCATATAGCAAATGAAGAAGCCTAAGCCGTGTATTACACTGTGTTATTATACTGCTGTGTCTCACAAGGACTGGGAACTAGCGAATTCAAGAATTTGATTGGCTGAAGTCGATATTGAAAGCGGTCTAGATTTTCCCATTTAGACCGGCATCTAAACCGGTTACATTTTGCGGTGAAAAAGCTGCAAACTAAAATGCAAAAATATTGACTATTTTCTTTTAATAATGTTTATTTATGGTAGTGCCATAAAGCCTGATGAGAAAAAAGTAAAGAGCAAACTTTGGCAGAATTAAGTTCGCCTCATCGCCTTTCCCGAGCAAAATGTCAGTTAGTACAAACCAGTTAAATTAAGCATATTAAATTGTTCTTGTTTGCCATATAATAAACATCTTATTAACCGAGCTTAGTCGGTCAATATGGGAGAATTCTGACCTCGGTCGTGTGTACAGACCGAACGCACTGAGGTCTGTACTCACGACCTCGGTCAAGATTCTCCCATACAGACTTCCTGCTCGGTTAATGAGAGCTAAATAAAACACTCCGGACATTTGAGAACACTTGAGAAATGTAGAAAACACTCGCCTGCGGCTCGTCTTTTCTACATTTCCCTCGTGGTCTCAAATGTCCGTCGTGTCTTATCAGTGTAATTCACGTCTTAGGCTTCTTTATTTGTTAAATATATCTTTTGATTTTAATTAGGGTTTGTAAATAATTAGACTTTTTATAAATTTTGAATTGTTTTTTATTCAGAGTGCAACAAGTTCATTAGTTTTACAAACCGTTATGTGCTGCTCTCTTTAAATAAGGTTTTATTGATGGATTTATTGATGGCGCTGGCTTATAAATTAAAACCACCACACGAAACGATGTCGTCATGTCAACATTTGTGAACGTGCTACATACTCTCTAAGTTATAATCATTTCTAAAATACTCCCGGGAAAATACTCTTGAGGTTATAAAAGGGAGGCCTATATCACCCCTCCCGGTCGTGGAATATCAATTCGTATGGAGCGAGAGTCACGTGCGGTGTCAGGAAACGAAAAGAAAAGAAAGATTATCGAGCGCGTCAGGAAAAAGCGATCTGGGAACGGGATTACTCCATCATATTGTCAAAACACAACCTTGGCCCCATTATATATTTAGCTTACCCTCGCCCTTTCATCAATATTACAAAATTATTTGGATTCCTATAAAAGCAATAAATCTCTCTTTTTTCCGGCGATTAAGTCATTTCCAGATTCCTCTCTGTCAATTTTTTCATCGGGCGATTTGACCACATGACCGGAACTAACCAATAACAAGGGCGGCTGGCAAACTGAGAAGATCCGCTGTTTGAACATAGTTATTAGAATTCACTCTGTTTTTATGCCTTTTCGTGAGCGTAACATTCAAAACATCATCGAATTTTTCACGCAGTAAAAACGTGGATACTCTTCATCATGTCTTCTAGCTTTGGTCATAACAGGTAAGTTCAAAATAAGGTGGTTTTGCTTGTGGTTTTGGTGTAATGTGCTAGCTTTACAGCAACTTAGCAGCCCTTGGCAACGTATGGCGTTTTACATCAATTGGCAATGACTAAGAAGTTTTTGCTATTACCTGTCATCCACAGCGCTTGGACCATGGGCGGACCTCCTGGAAGGTAAGCACTGCTTTCATTTTCTCGAAATATTCATACACAAGTGTCTGAAATGAATTTTTCGAACGTTATTTGGTAAAAGGAGTTCTAAGTGAACTCGTATCTTAACTCACTTAGTCAATCGGCGGAACATTGTAATATTGGAAGTTCGAAGATTGATGCTCTAGTATTTATTTGTTGGTGTATTGATTTTTCGTTCTATTAAATTCTCCAAAATGTGAAGCCTTTTTATGGTTAGATGTGTTGTTAGTACCACTGTGTAGCACATCGTCTTTGTGAATGGAAAACCTTCGACTAAGCTTGCTAACCCCTCGATACAAGGAAACACCGAATGGTGGTTTAATGTCAGGTGTTTTTTGCTTGTTCAGTGAAACGTCTGTATTTAAACTTTCGCTCCTCAGATAATTCAGCCATTAATTGCAGTACAAAACCGTCTTTTTCGTTTGAAGCAAAAATAATTTTCGTCTAAAATTCTAACAAATTGTTTTTACTCGCCAGAGCTGATAGGAAGGTCCTCTTCAACATGAATTCTTTGAAGGCAAAATTTCACCGTGTGCGTTAAGTTTAACTGGATCAGCTTACCCCATTTGATTTTGCAAAGCGTTAAAACGGTTGTTTCCAGCCTATTGTTAAGAAATTATTTTATGTAAACCTATGCTTTCCCATATACTATTTAATAAGCTTACCGTGTACCTAACATAACTTTGATCATGAGTCATTTTGACCAAACGTTACAAAATTGGGCAACAACAACAGTGTAGGAATCCTCATGTATTAAGCTCAAATTCGACTCATTGATGGCCAAGATGGAAAAGCATAGATACATGTAGTAGGTGATTGTTATTAGGTGGTTTCTTGAAAAGAATGTGCCCTTGGCCTACAAATTAAATCTGCTTCAGAGTTGAAATTTTTGCAATGTGCAATAAGATCCACTGCGATCGAGACAGGTGAGTTTTCAGTGTATTATTTGGATCTTGAAATATCCAGCGCACATGAAATGACTATGATTTAATGCTTCAAAGAACGATCTACATGAAAAAGTGCTGTACGTGTTGCATTTAATCTAAAATATTTTGGGTCTGCATATGATGAATGTGCAACTTCCGTGTTTGAAATTGAAGTAACAATTTTTCAAGAACTTCGAAGAGTGCGGTGCACGTTTATTCTGCTGTTCCACTTGAAGGACAAAAATAACTTGAACATCCTACATACATGTATTGCTGCTTCTTGGTAAACATTTTGTTTATTGAGAAACACATTTACATGTACCACCAGAGAATAACAGTAAGATTTTTTTGCTCATCATTGTTTGTAATATCTGTTGGTGATATGTGATGTTGCCAGACTAATCACAAGGATGTCTTGTTTAGGCCAAGGTAGACATGGTCATGTTTCTATTTTTGGCTAGACTAGTTTGATGGTGAATACTCTACTTTTACTGATTCCACTCTTGATGTTAACACCTCTCTCCAGAATTTCATAATGCAAAGAATATTTGGCAAGTTTATCAGCAGATTTTTTTAAAACACTTTTCATTATCCTTACACATAGATGTAGATCCAATGTTCCAACCAAACATCAAATATTTCCAGGCAGATTTCATTACTATTCTATTTTCAGTTGTGTCATAGGGTTGAAATCCTAAGATCCCAAGTGCCAAGAGTAACAGTAACTTACAATCATTGTCGTCAACAAAACTCTGTGGAAATATTTTGTGTTAAAATTTCCATAAAAATGTTTGTGTGTGCACTAGTTTATTCCAAACTCAGAGAACGGAGGAGACTCTCCAGCACTGGTGCGTATAATTACAATAGGTTTCTTTTGCATGGAGAACCCTTGAGAATTGTAGGAAAACAGTAATATATTTTATTTCAGTTAAATTACATGTACTTATAAATTTGTTATATTACTGTACAGTAAATTCAAGTGTTGTTGATACTCTGTTTACAGTGTTTATGAAGATGACGCTCATTCAGTCAATCCAAACAGCATTCGTGAAAGGAAATTACAACAGCAGGTAGAAATGTTTACTTGTAGTTTTTAAAATGCTACCTATATTGTATAATGGTAACCTATTATGTACATTATGAGCTTTAACATAAGAACACTGTGTCCATTGTTCCTGTGCATCTTAACTCTACATGTGACTCATACTGCAGTGTCACACTGCGTCATGCAGTGAGCACACATGTTAATGAAGAAATGTAAACAAGTAAATGGCTTGGAACCGATTGCATTAAATTCTCCACCTGTAGTTTACTCTCTTAAATGGCCAAGGATGTCCACTTTTCTTTTCATAGATAAGTTCCTTTACTGATTCTCTCCATTTTAACAAAAAATAAAAACAAACAAAATCTGATTACCAGAAGTTTGGAGTTTTTTTACTCTTTCTTTTCACATGCATTATCAAAATTTTCTGTTAATTTGAGTGTGACTTGCAATGATCCTTCTGTAGAGCTACATCTACCAATTTTTTGCCGAGATAAACACATTCAACCTTACCTAGACATCTTCATTCTTCTTATTTTGTGGTTGTGTTACATGACTGAAGCTTCTACATGTAGATTTCTAGTACAGTTATCAAAACGATTTACCTCCCCTCCAAAACAAGTAAGCGACCCCCAATTTTTTTTTTATGTTTGAAATTTTGAGAAAGTCTCAATGAATTTATTATGTAGTTCAAGTCAGACACATATGGGTACTACAACTGCAACAAATACAAGTTTCTTAAACTCACTGATATATTGAGTATTGGATTGAAGTAAGTGAAAGACTGAGCTGATCAGAACAGTTTCCATTTGCTAGTTGTGCATGCATGACTGTGCATTTATATTGTTGGAATGTGGTTCCAACTTCAGTATCATTTGGCAAGGCATGCTTTGTAGGTAGTGTGGTGACGTAATGGTTGGCGTGCTGGGCTCAGGAGCGAGTGGTCCAGGTTTGAGCCCTGGTCAGGGTTAGTGCATTGCCTTCCTGAGGTAACATTTTATTCTCACAGTGCCTCTCTCCACAAATTAAAAAAAAATACATAATTGTTAAGAAGTAACTAAAGCTGTAATTTATCCCAATCTATTTTTCCATTACATATACTTCTTTACCAAACTATTGGCTCTTTATAATTATTTTTCAGAGAGAAATTATGAGAAAGAAACATGAAATGAAGCGAGCCCAACCAGGTGGGTTTGAATGTGACTGGTGTCAATTTTCATCCTTGTACACCTTGTGAAATGTTTGTATTTACTAGGTCACTAGTCCAAGAGTGGCTTGTTCGATTGTGATAGTGGCCACTCCACAGTTCTGTAATGGTTTCTCTGCCTGTGGAATTTTGATGGTTCAATTTTGATTCTTTTTTAGAGTTGACAAATTTTTTAAGAAACTTAAGATACTGATTCGAAAAAAGTTGTTGGACTTAATTCCTACACATAATACAGCGTATTAATACCATAGTCTAGCGATACATGTATATGCATTGTCAGGATATACATACTTTTAAGTATACAGTACTTTACACTGTAGCAAAGACATCTAATAGAAATTGACTCATGAACAGGAAATTTTAAAATGTTTTATTTGACATGTGCACCTGCAGGTGTTTGACTGTGCGACAAAACTGACAGATAACACCTGGAGTGGGTGGGAAGTATGATAACTTCAATTGAAACCAAAGGCTTTTATCTCTTTGCACAGTTTTGTGATGCAAATACTATCATTCACTAGCGAAATTCCAATGGAAAACAACTTCTTAGTGTACATGTGCAGCCAAAGTTCTTATAAGATAAACAGGGATTTAGATACATGTAATAACCAGAAAAAATACCTGGCTGTCAACGTCATTTTCATGGCTGAAAAACAATTTTTGATTTTTAAAAATATATAGAACTCTCAGTAAACATTATTTCTTTTTCTGGCCATTTATTCATGTACTTCAATAATTTACCATCTTACATCTTACTTGATGTAATAAAATTGTAAACACTCCATTTCAAAAGGTCAAAAAAGCTCATTGGTCAGTGGTGTTTGGCAAAGACATTTTTTAAAATCTGTCAAAACTAGTTCACCAAGCTCTGGGAGACCAACAGAGAACTCTGAAGAAAGCTTGATTAGTACAACAACACATGAAAGAAAATTTGTGTGAGATTGTCTTCATCTGCTGCAGAACACTTTACACTGAAACTTTTGAAAAGTGTTCTCGTTTACCACAACTATTGTACACTGTACTGGAAAGCTATGAGATACATGTACTACTTGCACAAGTGCATGCATTATTGTATAGAATGATGGGCATTCAAATATTGTTAATTTAGTGACTTGGTGTAATGACTTCAGTATCCTCCCCAGTCATACATGTACATGTAATTGTATTTATTATCACCATTGGTTAATACAAAAACACCCAGATCTAGCTAAGTGGGCATCAAACTTGGCAAAACTGGTCATTGAAAATTCGTTGTGAGATCATCAGGGGTTTCATTAAGGGCCGGACACCAGGCAAATTGACCGGCTGTGAGGATGATTTTGCTTGGCTGGTTTGACCATCTAGCAGAAAGTTTTTCTTACAAAGGAGTTCAGTTCTAATATACAGTAGTTTTGCTCATGTGTGAAAACCAGTTGCCCTCCTGCTGAGAACATTAATGAAACCCCTGGATCATGTTTCACTCATGCAGAGGTACACGTAGCTAGAGCATATGAATCAATTTTTGGCCAAGTGCAGTCTTCTAGGCTGCATATTGTTAAAATGAATCTTGCCAAAAATAAATTCAACCGGTTTTTGATAATTCAGCTGCAAATAGTCCTGATTAGACAATTGCAAATTCATACAGGAAATATTTCCCTTTTCTGGATTTGCACTATTTACATGCACAGATTGAAGGAGATGTTTACTTTTTGAGTGTCTGATAGTGTCGATAATTTGCCTGTGGATTAATATTGCAAAATCTTGAAAGAGGAGTAGGAACTGTTATACAGTACAGGTAATTATTAGAGTAATGAGGAAAAGATAGGTTTGAATTTGGGGTGTCCCACTACTGTATGTACTGTACTGTTTATTTATATACGTATGTACTGTATGTACTGTACTGTTTATTTATATATTTATAATTATAATCTTGTAAATTCTTTTAGTTGTTTACAGTAGTAGAAATAAACTGTTCTTGTTCTTGTTCTTGTTCTTGAATCATGGTGGTTTCCAATAAACTGTCTTGAAAAAGAAGGTAGAATTAACATTTGGTGATGTTAAGTTATTGAATGCAGTTTGGTAGCATCTGGTTGATTGAGGATTCCTTTTCTGCAAAATTCATATACTTTCATCCTGTCAAAGTGTGAGTTTCATAAAGAGAGCCAAATTACTTTCCTAACTTGTAAAAATTTTCTCTTGAGCTGTGAACAAAATTTTGTTTACATACACAAGCCAAACATGATCTGGTCTTACTTGTGGATAATGTGTGTTTGCTGACTTTAATCTTCAATGTCATGTTTGATACCCAATTTGATTTTTTTTTTGTTTTGTTTTTTTTCTTTGCAGTATGTTGTTAATGCTCAGATGCATGCTTCTGAAGATAATTATATGTTGGCAACTATGAAATATTATATACTTAAAATACCGGTTTCCCTTACCGACAGTCATGTATGGAAAAAAGAGTCTGCTACATGCAGGTCCCATTATCTTAACGTGAAGTAAGATTGATTATTAATACAAAATGGAAAATGATAAGCAGTGGAAAGTCACCAAATTAAAGTGCGCTGCTGTGACAGATTTTCCAGACAAATACAACAATGATAACATCATTATTTTTTGAATTAAAATTTACATTCGGGTGAATATTAGAGATTGGTTTGATGCAATTTAATATTATTGATTGCACCTGATTGAATCTTTTTGGTGGAAGAAAATGGTGCAATGTATTTGGACCAATCAGATGTATTAACTTCGAAAACCATACAAGAGCTTATTAGCATTTTCCTATCTGTTCTTGCTCCTTCGACTGGACCTATTAAAGACCTTTTAAGTTCCTTTGTTTTTGTGATGCTCTTTTTCCTTTTGGTTATTTTTCCTAATTTGAATTCCTGTCTTTGTTCAGAAGACTAGTACAGGTGTTCTTTTAAGCTACTAAACAGAAAGCTACAAGACTGCAGTTTTTCATCTTCTCTTTGGTGCAGTATTCTGGCACAATCTCGTGGCTGAAAAAACATAGTTCACATTCATCAATCTATGTGAGTGTATTATTTTGTGACTTGTCTATCAATGCGTACATGCAAGTTAAGTTTAAATATCCTAGCTGGGATGTTTGTGTATACTTTTATGGCCATATGTTATGCTTAATTTATTGTGATCTGGGTGTATCCTTGCGAACTGATAAATTTTCAGTACTGGTCTTGTAGAGTTTGCTTTTTCATTTGGCATTTTTTTATTATTAAAAGGTGCATGATTGGGCATGATAAACATGTCTACCTTGTGACAATTGGCTTAAAGCAATAAATTAGAATATTTGAAAAAAACAAAAACATCTGCCTTATAACATACATGTATTCGATGGTTTTGGCTTAAAAATTGCCTCTTCATAGCATACATGTAAGATACATGCGCGTGTTAACTATATTTGTTGGACATTAGACTTGAACAACATGATTACAGAGCGGGCAGAAGGAATACTTTATTATAACATCGTGTTGGTACAAACATAATTTTCAGAGTATTAAATCCTGGAGTGTGGAGCTGCCATGTGGTGCCTTTCATTGAACACCGCATGGAACCTTTACAGTACAGTGTAAATGTAGTAAAAGTTAAATACATGTTCTACATGTACTATCAATATCATTAGCTTTCACATAACATTGGCTTACTTTAGGTATCACATCTTGATCGTTACCTTATTGGGAAATAAAAAAAGATTGATGTAAAAATTACCTTTTGACAGTTCTGACAGACATTCATCCCAGACATTGTACATTTCATTTGGTGCTTTCTTTCCTTGCTGAATCAATATGAAGATACATGTATGCATACATGTATGTGTACATGTAGATCTACAGACTGAGATTGATTTTTTTGTTTTGTTTCTAGCAAAATAAGTGAAAACAACCACTTTGTAGGTTTAACAGTTAAGATTTTTGAAATTTTGCTCTAACTTTAAGATTAGCTGTTGTTGGAAACACTAGAATTGAAAAAAGTTTATGCCTCCATATTTGAATAAAGTGTCATCTCATTTTAGTTTTTATGATGACATCAGATGCAATGCAATATATTTGTTTGGTAGATTTCAAATTAAGAAATAGAGGGAAACATTTGATATTAGCATATTCTATTTTGTATTTTGAAACAGAGAAGATTAGGCCAAACTGAAGTAATTTTCTATCTTTCATACCTGATAAAACACCGAAATAAATTTTACTGTTGTTTTTTTGATGATCAAAATTTTGTTCGTTTTTTAGCCTTGAAACTCTTGGTAGTGTCAATTTGTTTGGTGAAAATTTTCAAAAATAAATGATTGTGTAAACATATGGAAATTAGCTGCAAATGGTACTATTTCAATGGGGTTGGCTGACTGTCAGTATCCAAAATTGAAATTTTTGGAATTCAAAATATCAAAACGTAGTCTTCAAAAGACCAGCTGCCAGCATTCAAGACTTCCATGTCCATCAGTTGTGCAGTACCCACGGATTGAATGTTTCAATTGTGAGAGAAGTAAAGTTTGGAGCTCTCTGTATACACACCTGTTTTTCACTGACAATACAAAATGCAAAATGATGTAAACAGAGGAGTCTACTTTCAGGCGATAGAATATATGATGACTGCTTGTCACTTTCCCCTTAGAATGTCCTTGCTAAATTAAAATTCTCAGATTGTCTCTAGAGCCATCAAACACAATTTGTACATAGAACGTTCTTGTGAGGAAAAAATACTTTTGCTGTCAAAAGCTACTTGTACTGTGATTATTATTCATTCACATAAAACAGACTACTGTTGCATAGAAGGTTGCCTCGTAGCTTAATTACTGGAAACCCAAATTAGGCACACTTGTTTTCATGTTGAAAATTACTTAATAGTTTCTTCCAATTCAGATAATGAGTTGCTTGTTTCAGAAATGCAAGAAAAACTGGATGTACCATGTTTTCTCAGTTACATGCCAGGTCCTGAATAAACACCAGGTCCCCCAGGTAGATTTGTAAATAAAACCCTCAAGGATTTCACTTATTTGAGGTATAATCAACACAAGGTATAATTATAAGATATTTAGCTCTCAAAAATAATAATGAATAAAAATGCTAATAAACTCCAGTCTTGAATAGATGGCAGATCATTGCAGCTAAGTTTGAAATAATGCCTTCGGAAAATGTGATTCCTTTATCACCTAGCCTTCGTTTTTCTTGCTTTTCCTGTCTGAGCTGGGTAATCAACCGTGGAGGTATTTTTGAACTGTCTATGCAAATATCTTCCCCATGTGCAGGAATGTTGCTATAATGCTGAAGCTAAACCCCTGCACTAGCAAATACACCACTTGCCAATGTAAACTTGAAGAATATCAAGCAATCATGTTGAATGAACAGGCCACAAGGTGGCCTACACAGTGAAATTGGTGGTAACGAACCGGTCCCCACTGAATGCAGTGCATGGGTGGTTGGTTAAAAAATTGAGACTGAATGTTTTAATGGTTTTCTCAAAAACGTGTCTTTCTCTTGAGAACCCTGCATGCTACAAATATTTTGAATTATTGAAAAAAATTTAAAAGGTAACAGAAGAAATCAGAATAATGAAGTTACATGTACATAATTTGTATCATTCAACAAGGATAATTATTTCTCTCTCTGTTAAACTATTATTTAACTCGGATAGTGTTGAAGTGCCTATGAAGTTAATTTTTTTTTTTTTGCTTTTATCTGTCGCTTATTATGTCTACTTTTCAAAACTGCTTAAAGCGAATAATGTTACAAAGAGAAAAATTCAACTTTTTGCCGCCCAAAGTGAGCTCAGTATAGCAAAACAGTGGGTCCGGAGCCTGGCAACGAGTTTACAAGCGATGACGTAGGAAATTGTTGTGGCAATTTGTTTACCTCACTTTGCCTCTGTAGCTACGTGAATTGCCATAGGAGATTTCTTCAAAGTTCGCCATTTTTTTTGCAAGTAAAATGTCAGATTTTGATGGATATCTGTCCTCTAGTGAAAGTTCCAACGTACAAGAGTCGGAAAGTAGCGACGAAGTCATCTGAACAATTTCCTATGTCACGGCATTGTAATACATTTGTTTTGGCCTCGCGCAAAATGGACCCACTTTTGGTTGTCAAATTCGAACTTTGAACAGCAAAAAGTCAAATTTTTCTCTCTTTAACATTATTCGCTTTTGGCAATTTTGAAAAGTAGACATAACAAGCGACAGAGAAATGAAAAAAAAAATTTCACTTCATAGGCACTTTAACATGTAAGCACTTGTATGTGGCTATTGTTGGGGGCCAAACAGGCACAGGAACGAGAAACTGTGTTTGGTCACCTTAATATGAAACAAAGAAAAATAAAAATGTAGCTACCTGTAGTTAGAAAAGGTTCAATCCAAGAAAAATAAATGCAAATCACAGTATATTTACATTGATTATTATTGACATATGTACTGTATGCAATTTTGTTAAAGGAATGGTTCAAGCCAATGATGTAGCTCGCCCAATGTCTCGTCATTCAGAGAGGACACCTTTGGTGCTTGGTGGAACACAACTACATGGTAGGGAAATTTGTATTTGTCATGAAAGTAACATTTGTAGTATGCTTTTAATGTCTTGATGTTAAAGTAGACAATATCTTAAAGACACTTAAATTTAGAGTTGATCTCTGATGTGGTTCAGTTATTTAGCTGTTAGCAAAACACTTTTAAGACAGACACTTTTCCAAAGTGGACAACAACATATTAACAGTAAAATATTACATTTCAATTTGTTCTAAACAAATTTACATACATGTACATAATGATATGGGTAAGTGAATTCACTACAAGATACAGGTATGTTTGAGGAAGTAAATGTTGTAGTGTTCACAAGTACAAGCTTAACTTTTTTGGTTTTAGGTATAGATGGCCCTGTAGCAAGTTATGCCACCCCACCAGAGCCTTCTGTGGGTGGCCTATTGGTTAATGTTGGATCAGAAGAAGAAGAACCGCAGCCACGGACAAAAGTGAGTGATATGACATACTAGTGGTGGTGGTAAAATCTTTCATTATCTTAAGTTGGACTTGGAACACTAGCAGTTCATATTACAGTCCTGGCAAATTTCACTGCGCAGACCAAAGCTGAGTGAGATCATGCAATGGGTTAAATTTCTTTGACCGCTGGTGTGGCTGATCATGTGATCACCCCAGGGGCAAAATGTATACTTCAGCATTAACTCCTTGCTTTTAAATGTTATTAAGATATTACTATTTTCAGAGTGAAATAATGACTTTTTCAGTGTGATACAAACATTTTTAGGGTCTTTGGGGAGATTAAAATTAATATTCCCATTGCTGAACTAAAATTTCCTCTGGTGACCAAGACAAATAATATTGACAAAATTATGTTACTTTGCAAAATTCCAGTGGCAGAGAAATGGTTGTTACATTTTGTGCAACAGTAAGTAACAACAGGGCAATATGTCAAGAACAGCTAGTGAAATGTGTAGCTTAACTACAAACTTGGCCATTATACTGTGGGTCCAATTTTAAATTTTTGTGTGATTTTTCAAGTGTTTTGTCAGTATGAGAATGAAAATTAAATGTCTAAAGTTCCACAAATAAGCTGGTCTACTTCCTGTTGCTGTAAGACATGCAACTCTTTACAAGTACAGTCAACTCTCTCTTAGGGAATACAGGTCTCTATGAGACCGACACTTTGACAAGACAGACTTCTGAGTTTCAAACCTTTTCATGTTGCAATTATACTGCAAGGTTCGCATGTCGCTGTAAGAATTTCGTTGGGAAAGCCACTGATAATATCACAAATGTTTATTAAAGTTCATAATGTATAAAATTAACATAAATTATGCATTCTAGCTAGTAATTCGGTTGCCAAAATATTCTATCCTTGGATTATAATCAACCAAATTAAATAGTGTATTAACAAAGTACGATATGGAAACTAAGGGAGAAAAGTTTAAATCTGCAAAGGCTATGTTTCACTTTGCCTTGTACATTGTACAAGTCGTTGTCTAATTTAAACACTGCCAATGCGGTTTTTCATTTTGCTTTTCTATTTGTTGCTTGTGTAATTTGATAGATGCAGTCTCATCATTGGTCTTCATTTCAGCTCCTCATGTTGCAGTTTCAGAGCTGTGTTGCATGTTAGAATTTACCCTAACAAAGCCTCCTTAGTTGGAGCTGACTGTATCATCCACATGATGGCTTAACAATCAACCTCCTGATTGTGCAAATTAGTTGCTTGCTTTTCACACATAATGTCCACATAAAAACTCTCTTTAACTTAGGTTTAGGCCTTTTCTTGTGGTTTTGCAATGCAAGCATTTTTATAATCATCACGGAAATTAAATACCCCCACTGCTGTGAGCATGTCTGTGCAAGGCAAGGGAAAATTAATTAAGAACATAACTTAAATTTTTTTCTTGGGATTCTGATGGTAGTGAAATGTTTTGACTTGAGCCCAAAAATAATCACTTGGTATACTAGTTCAAGCTAAATAGCCACTTAAACTTCACTGCTTGGCTTTAAGTGTCCCTGGCTCCACTGTGCCAATGTGGTTATTCTTTTGTTGACATTTTGGAAGCATTTTCATTGAAAACAAAAACTAGAAAATTATGAACAATAATTATGCTAACTACAATTCAAGATGTTATGTCAACCTGCTACTTCTGGCTTTAAACACCCAACTGTTTGTATGACTATCTTGTGCTTCCCATTGAGAGTGACAATGTATTTCTGAGGAGAATAACTGCTCAAGCCTACACTGTAAGCTTGACCTTTAGCTTTTGGCCAGCACAGATGGAATGTTTTATTAATAATTAGTGATATGTATTTGTTTCCCATGGAATAATGTAGTAGACAGTGTACATGTACTTTGAACAATTGTAGTTTGAACCATTGACCTCTGATGGGGCATGTAAACTTGTCTGAAAAATGCCCAAAATGTTATGTCACCCTTTTCATTTACCCATTTTCTGTTTTCAATGTTGCCTTTTAGCAAACAACAGATACAGAGCGCAAGTTAGCAGCAATGGGTATTTCATCTAGTGCAGATTATGCAGGGATTAAGGATGATTTTGATGAACCAGAGTTATCATCACAAGTCATAGCACCAGCAAGAGCAAGAACACCATCTCCCAACCTACAGTCTGGGCCTCCACCCTCATATGATTCTGCTACAAAGTCTAAAAAGGTGCTAGTGGTATTATTTTAGAAGGTTTTTTAATTCATTGAAATTTGTAGGTTGATGTTAAACCTACATAATAATGTGTGGAAAGTAAGACTCTCAGACTGAAATTGTTACAAATATCCCAAATATGAAGAAATTGAGACTAAAAGTTTTTTAGTAGAACTTTTTAAACCTAGCTCAGTTATGTTTGAACTACACTTCTCAAACTCATTAATAATTCATTAAGTTTAAACAAAGGAAATCATGACTGTGACAGTGTTTGGATATCTGATTAAAGTTAGCATTAGATTTTTACGATTTTAATTCTCTATTTTCTCCTTAGTTTTAGTTTTGATTGAGAAGATAGAACAAACACTCAAGACAGTGTTTGA
>Ga0126339_10000445_pt1 | contig 22674 bp, 19 predicted proteins | sample OrbTmetagenome_2_FD_92532 | JGI IMG/M metagenome (GOLD analysis project Ga0126339, IMG submission 92532) | Coral microbial communities from Petempiche,Puerto Morelos, Mexico - Orbicella T R C metagenome | ecosystem: Host-associated > Invertebrates > Cnidaria > Coral | place: Petempiche,Puerto...
GGCTTGGCTATTATAACAAAGGATCGGCTCTGTTTATCATAACAAAGGCCCGGCTTCGTTTATTTGAAGACCTCGGCGGGAAAAGGGCGCTAGGTATTTTAATCAAAAGTGAACTTTGTTGAAAACGCTCCAAATTTCGCATGCAGTTTTGTTCAGGTATGTTTAACAATGTCCCGTAGTTTTTCCGCTAAGCTTTGCTTCGTTTTCGAGATATTGCATATGCAGAAAAACCACTCGGTTTTCCTAGTGGCATCTTTATAAACGAAGCAAAAACCAGCGACAAAAATACAGGACCACGTTTTTCTATTACATTGAAGACCACATGCAAAAATTCAAGCCCTTTCGCGAAATTTTTTTTTCACCCAAATTGTCACTTAGCATGGTTTTGCACTCACCCCTTCAATTAAAAGCTACGCCATTTTGGTACTCAGTCATGACCTCCAATCATGAAATAAAGTGAGTCAAAAATTTCACGACTTTCGTCAGGCAATGTCCCATGACCAACTCTTACTTCCAGCACTGTTGAAAATTTTGTTGCAGAACTTTGTTTGATGTTTCAATGTAAGATTGACATCAGTTGTTCTCAAAGACTATTTGATTGGTCAGCTTTCTTCTACGTGGCCCAGTTAAAGTTGCACTTTTAAAGTTCTCTTCTTAATAAAGAACTATTAACAAAAGAATTATTTAAATATGACTTGCTAACCCACTGGTGCCTGTGCCAGCAGTAACCAGCCATGTCAAAACCACCCCCAAATTCCTGTGCCAGCTGTAACTGACAGTAAAAAAAACATGTGAGCACAATTGACTTTCCTACCCTTCCTGAAGACTTTTTGGTTTTCCCATTGCTCTATTGTTGTTGAGAACAAATATAAAAAATCAGAATCGACTTTCTGAGAAAATTGTTTTGAAGACTTAGGGGGTCCTAGAAAGACAGTCTTTTGTCTTGAAATTGTGTGCTCAAAATGTGCTTGTATTCATGACGCATTGTAGATCAAATCTACAAACTTCCAAGGTCTTGTTTTTGTTCCTAACATGGAGAAATAACTTCTTTGGGACTTACAAGTAAATCGAAAGGAGAAATACAAATCTATGTTTACAGTAACTGTTGATTTCACATTACTTTTCCATACCGCATTGTGAAGTTCGTTGGGAAGTTGGATACTAGATTACAAAGTAGCCAATTATGTGGCAAATTAGACAATGAAATTGCAAACTTTGAATCGTAGTTCCCAAATTCAGCTGCACCAGACTTCGCAACTTCACATCATTGTGTAAACATAGGTAATTTGCCTGCAAAGTGATGGAACCTAATCCCTTTATTAAACAGGTCTGACATGATTGCAGAAAAAAGATTAGAGGGTTCAAAACCATTTGAAATAGCGCAGCAGTTTAATTTACCGAGAAAGACAGACAAATAGTGTAGATTGGTTTGTATGTGCAGAAAGTGTTCAACCAGGAGTTGGTGGGAATAGGTCGAAAATTGTCAAAAATCACATTGTCTTAGCCGTTTATGTGCCATCCCAAGCTTCAATATTGCATTAGGCAGAATAACCCCCAACATGTCAAGAAATTTCATCAGGCACTGTGGCTATATTGACTGATAAATGTGCACGCTACTTTCTGACTGATTTAGGATACGTGTATTTGGAAATTAAGCATTTGATAATTTCCCCTGGAGAGCTACTTTGCATGTAAGCTTAATTTATTCCCGTTGGATTTAGAACTTGGATTTTCATGTTTGTTTATTAAGAAATATGTAGATCCAGGAAATATCCATACCCCCACCATGGGGGAGAATTTCACATGAGCTCCTCTCCCCTCCTCACCGGAATTTCCATTTTTTGAACACAAAAATAACCCCTCCACCCCTCTGGAATTTCCACGAGTATTATGCACTCCCCCCATAAGTCCCAAATGTGCGCAGATGGCTAACGTGAAACTGCTAACCGCAAACCGAGGCTTGCCGTTTGTGGTAAGATCGCCAAACCTCGATCTTAAGGTCTCTATTGTTTACATTGCACACTTACCAAAATTTGCAAATACAAGCCCTTTGCGCTTGCTCTCAAGTGGAAAATTGAAAACAGAAAAGTACCCTTGGATCAAGGAAAAGAAACAAACAAGCCCAAAGAAAGAAGGAGGGACCCATTTCCGTGTAGGAAGGAAAACAAAAACACCTTTCTGAGGGCCACAAAGACTCTTCAAACAGTCTGCCTGAGCTGTCTGTACTTTGATTTGCTGTTGTGCTTATCGATACAATTGCTGGCTTTACTTGTCTTGCTGTGGGTTGTTCTTTTCCCTTTGGCTACTTTGCCCGTTTCAGTACCTTTCTCTTCAATGCGACAGCGAGATAGAAAATGAACTGCAATGCGATGCTGTTGTTCCACTGGTTTGCAGTTGCACAAAGTCAGATTTCCTGGCATGGCGCAAGTTGTTTACGAACCTTTACGAGCTAAAATCTTACATTTGATTTTGAGAGGAATATATCTACTTTGAGCAAATTTATAGGGTATGCAGATTTGACAGATTGTTGTGAAATTTCGCCAGAACATTCCAGGGATAATGACAAATGAAAGTCAGTTGGGAAAGTTTGGTATTTTACATATTTTTCCTGTGGCATACATTTATGCAACACATCTCGCATATTTTTAACTACATGTACTCCAACTTTAGATGTGGATATCTACACAACCAATCAGAATTTTGAAAAAGCCTGACACAATTTTGTTGATTGATGCCTTGTGAATAAGACTGTGCAGCCATTTTGCTTGTTTACTGCTGTTTTCTCAATGTTAGGCATTATGGTACAAGAATGCAAATTCTGTTGTATTTGGTTTTGTTTTGTCATCCGAAGTCAATAATAATTCATGTGTGCATATTCAATTTTATCAGCTTCTGTTGGGTATTTTGTCATGTGGCAAAGAAAGAATATAATTTCTTGATTTGTAATCAGTTTTATACATCAGGTTGAGCTCTTTTTGTCAGTATTTTAGCCCTCCATTTGTTCAATTTTAAACAAACGATGTCTTAAAACCTGATCTTGGGTCTGGTTACTGCGCATATAGTTCATTTTCATACTTGTGCTCACTCTGAAATATTTTAAAAAATGCCGGGGAATGAGGGGTGGGTCATGTGCAATTATCCAGCCGTCAATGGGTTAAGAAGACTTTTGCTTCTCATAAATTAAAGTACATGTAGCTCAGGTCAGTTGCGGAGTCTTAACTGGTCAATAACTGCATGATGAGGAATTACTGTATAGGCTGCCACAGTTGTGCTGAAGCTCAAAATGAAGTTAAACCATGTACATGTATACATCAAAACAAATTCAGGAAGAATCCTGCTGACCTGTCTCGGAACCTGAATCCACCACCTCTTCTCATTCCACTCCCTCCTCCTCCACCGCTGCCCCCTCCACCACCTCCACTTCTTGAGGTTGGACGAGCATGTTCCACTGTAATCCTTGATGAACCAAGAAACAAAGTTAACTGCGACCTGCCTTCTGCTTCTTTTGATATACATATACATTACATATTTTGGTATGTATTGGTGACTTGTGTTAAAATGCATCCCGAAGGATGCAATCGTCCGAAGGAAAAAAGATGACAGCTGGTACATTTACCCTGGCGGGGGGGGGGGGGGGGGATTTTGGGGGTTTTTGGGGGGGGGGTGGGGGGGGGGGGGGGGGGGGGGGGGATACTTTGGGAATTTCTGGGTGGGGATGTGCCGCTGGGACCCTGGAACCCTTAGCCTATACCAGAGCTAGTTCAGCTGAATTTTGCTACCCTATACTAGAGTAACCTCTCCAAATCCCCCAATCTATCGACACTATTGAGGCTGATTTGCATAAATTTAAACTTGCCGGTTTGATTTTTTTATATTTTTGAGTGGCAATTCCAGGTTTCCTTAGTCTAGATAAAATCTTCAACCAAATAGTCAGTTTTGTGAAAAATTATACCCTATTCTAGACCCAAACGCTCTGATTTATATACCCTATCCTAGAGTAAACTGCTTGAAAACCATACCCTTCACAGCGGCACGTACCTATATAGCCCATATACGGCAGTGCCCCCCCCCCCGGACATTTACCCATAATTCTAAGTCCATAAAAACTTTAACGCTCATAAATTACAGAGAGGTTCTAATATCTTTAAACCTAGCACACACTACAGTACCACTCAAAAGTAAGTTACCACCTTTCGTCTCCTTTCTCTCGATACATTTCTTGTTTCTTGCGAGACGCGTCTCGTTTCTCTCGAGAATCACTGAAGCCTTTAGTATGGCATATATTACGCATAAAAAACCGGTTTTGTGTAATGATTGCTGCTCTGCAGTTCCTTGTCAAATCGATGGGACCGTCAAACAAAACATGCATCGATCTTTTGCTCGATTCATATTGAACAAAGGTAATATCGAACATCGAACGTAACTACAAGTAGAGTTACGTGCGTTTCAATTCATGTGATCATGGGGGCAAAGAGTTGATTTTGTGAATCTTGCTCACTCCGAATGATTCAGTTACCTACATTTGCTCGCTCTCCGGTTCTCTTTGGCATAAATCGTTCATTCAAACGCCAAAATACTATATCTTTGAAGACAGGAGTTTTTTATCAAGGTTTCTGAGATGCGCCGTTTACATTAGTTTTAAATTGTTCTGCTGGCGCGAGTTCTTCCTAGTGGTACGCGTCGACGAGTCAACAACATAAATGAACTTTATTGTTCTCCAAAACGTCAAGGCAAACACTTAAAATATGTAAAGTTCTATTTGGCATAAATCGTTCATTCAAACGCCAAAATACTATATCTTTGAAGACAGGAGTTTCTAATACTGTTTATGTGATGCCACATTTACATGAAGTCAATGTTTCTGCAAGGGAAAGTTCTGTTTAGCTGCAGTCAATTTAATACCCCAATGAAGTTTGTTTTGCAAAGCTCTGGGGCAAAAACATCGCCGGTTCTATTTGGTATAAATCGTTTTTTCAAATGGTACAATACTCTCTCTTTAGCAGATAGAATTTTTGTTGCTCGACAGAGAAGATTTCGAACGGTATGTGAGAAAACATTTTATATATCGGTTGATGCAGGGTTGAGTAATAATTAGTTGAGGTTTCATGATCAAAGCATGGTTTTGCATGTTCACAAGTTTGAAGAAAATGTTATTCGAGGTTTCATGATCAAAGCGTGGTGTCGCATGTTTACAAGTGTGAATAAAAAGTTAGTCAAGATTTCATGTGCAAAGTGAGCGTTCACAAGTTTGAATAAATAAGTGAAGGGAAGTGATTTATGATCCAAGTGTGGTTTCACATGTTCACAACCTTTGAATAAAAAGTTAATCGAGGCCTCATGTGCAAAGCATGTATTCACAAGTTTGAATTTTAAGTTATTCGATGGATCACTTAGGGTCATTTTGCATGGTCAAAATTTTTGGATAAAAAGTTAGTTGAGTTTCCCAACAAATCAGTCGGGAGCAGGGGTGGCGCTGCTGTGTTGACTTATTGATCACGATCGTGGCTTTAACTTGCAACATGTAAATTGCATGTGACAAAACTCTACATGTTGTTTCATGAACACTACATGTTGATTATCAACTGTATGAATCCTGTTTAGGGTTGCAAACAAACCTTGTTTTAAGATCTATACAATACGAGAATTGATACAACTGTAAAACATATTTGTAAACACGAGTGACTGTTGCTGATGATTCAGATACCTTCAACTTTTATCATGCATGTATTTACAAAAACTAAGTGTTAAGCACGTCTGGCTGGAAAAGGTTTGGCCGATGTATATGAAATAATATTGGACGCTTGAGAATTTATAATACACACACGGTACACATGCACTGCTGATGAGAACGAAAATCGTGTCTACCGCGCTAATCGATATGATACGATACAGACGTCTTATACACAAAACAGGTTTCGAATACCAATGAATGCAAAGTATTGGTACTTCCAGTGCACTCGCGAGAAACGAGTCACGTCTCGTACTCGTCTTGTTTCTTTCGAGAGGAGTCTCGTGAGATGGTGGTAACTTACTTTTGAGCGGTACTGTACGTTGTTAACTAGCCCTGGGACAAATATTGCAAAAATATGGCGTTCCTTGTACTTTGTGGACTGTGTAAACAGACTCTCAGGTAGGTGCAAGTTGTAAACTTGGGTCTACTTGCAACTCTCTTTGGTCAGGCCTTGTGAGCACTTATGTTGACTGGCACTTACTTTGGTTGAGATCAAATTTGCACACAAGTCAACGTAAGTTTTTCACTGTTTGGCCACCCAACCTACGTCAATGCAAGTTGAGTGATGCCCATTTGAGTACGTTTGGTCAGTCCTTAAGGCTTACATGGTATTGTTGGCAAAGCTTTATTGAGCAGATGAGACATAGTTTAATCATACAAAACTGTTTAAGTGGTCATGTTTATAGGTTTACCTTTCATTAATCATACAATGTCTATCGTGTGAAACATGGAATCCTCACCGAAAAGGAAAGGGATAAAAAGTTCTTAATTTGACATACCTTTCTCCCATGAATTCCTTGTGGTTCATCTCGTAAACAGCATCATCAGCATCTTTATAATCTTCAAATTCCTGACAATTTCCCCAAAATAACATGTACACGTAATTACGTAAGTGACAATTCACCTTGGGTTAAAACATTGCTCGTATACATGTATGCAAGCTTAGGGATGGTGTCCTCAAGCAGTTTAAAGGCCTTGGGAAGCTATAACTCTTGTTATATTTGTTTCACTGAGCTAAAATTTTGTTTTGATCATATGACCAATTTGTTAAAATTTAGTAAATCAGTGAATTGGTCATGAGTTTTAACTATATTGAACAATAAATGAGCATTTTTGATGCAAATTTAAATAATCTACCTCGCTACGTTTGGAATAATCTTCCTTCATTTCATATTTCAGAAGATATGAATGATCAAAGTCAAATTTTGTTGAAATAAATGACCTTTATCCCTATAATTTTTTTCTACAGAATGAGGGAAGATCCAAACGTGAGAAGATGCAAATAATTGACCTACATCTAAAATGTGTTTTTGCTGGATATTACTAAAAACCACCACCAATCCCTCAAGTAAAGGCTATTTTCCGCTAAATGTCACGTGACCTGCCAGACGCACTGATTCTACTTTCAATTGTTCAGGACATTAAAACCTAATGGTGCTAAATTTGGTTCCATTGTCATTTATTTTTTTTGTATTTTTTTTCCATTGTGATTTATGACCTCATCAACTCTTTGAAACAAAAGAACCAAGACTTGAATGACGAAATTTGCATCTTGAGGACAAGGTTGAATCAAGAAATTGACGCAGCGAAAAAGCTTACTGAAGAGAGGGATTCCTTGAAAACTGCACTACAAATTGTTACGAAAGATTTAATGAACTTGTCAGACGATAGGCCAATATCCCGTTCTGATCAGGTAGGTGATGATAACAGGTCTCAGTTCAAAAATGTTTCTGGCGGCGAGAAGACAAAGAAATCGAAACCTCGAGATCCAACTCAACATGTCAACCATCGGAATCATTTTGAGCCCCTGAGACATGAGGATTCGGTGATAGATTCTACACCTTCTAGTAATGCAGACAAGTCATTCACAACTGTCTTGGTGGGCGATTCTATGATAAAACAAATACAGGGACGGAGGCTGGGTAGGAACGTCGGCCATCGTGTGGTTGTTAAATCTTTACCTAATGCCTACTGTCGACAAGAGCCCTCAACAGATTATTCTCCACGTGGGAATGAACGGCCTACGTGACCATACTCCAACCGTGGTAGCTGAGAACATTATGGACCTTGCCAGGAAAATTGAAATGGAATCCAATGCTGAAGTTATCTTATTGGAGCTGGTGTCAAGATCAGATAATGTTCCAAATGATGCTGTGAAAGCTGTTAACAAGCGCCTTATGAAATACTGTAATCAAAATGACTGGAGAATGATTAAACATCAAAACATCAACAGAAATTGTCTAAATAAGAGCAGACTACATCTCAATGAAAAAGGTAATAACATCCTTTTTAGTAACTTTGTGAATGCCTTAGATAATAGCTCCATGCACTGAATTCCTATTTCCAAGGGTGCCGATCAAACCTCTGCGGCCAAAGAAAATTTCAATTTCTCTTACGAGTCTTCTAGGGCCGATGCAATCTCTGTAGCGGAAGAGAATTCAAATTTATCTCGTGAGTCTTCTGCCTTTTTACCTTCAATGCGTGGCTTTAAATTAGCCTCCTTAAATATTGCAAGTTTGTCGAAACACATTGACGAGCTGAGAGGTTTGCTCTCTGATAACCCTCTTGATATATTATCTATTCATGAGACGAGGCTCGATGATTCTGTCAGCACGACGAGGTTTACATTCCCAGTTATGATATCATTTGCCGCGATCGTGAATGTAACGGTAGATTTGGTGGGGGAGGTTGCATCTATGTGCGATCTAATATAAATTTCTCTTTACGCCCTGATCTAAGTGATATACACCTCGAAAACATACATCGAGATTCGTACACCTCGATCTAAACCCTTTCTTATTGCTACCTGGTATAGGCCTCCTAATTCATCAACTGAGATATTTTCTCATTTTAAATCCTTTGTTGGCAAGCTTGATGCGGAGAATGTTGAATTCTATTTCATGGGTGACTTTAACTGTAATTTGGCTTCTCCGCTTCCTGATATCAGCACAGTGTTGTTAACCAATATTGTTGATATTTATAATCTTCACCAACTAATAGATAGTCCAACTCACATTACTCACACATCTACTACTCTGATTGATGTTATTTTTACAAATTGTCAGAATAATATTGTTTCCGCTGGTGTGTCCCATGTAAGCGTAAGTGACCATAGTCTCATCTGTGTATTCCGTAAGATCTCCATCAATTCACCTAAAGGCCACTCTACATTAACTTATAGGAAATTCAGCAATTTTGACACCGCCAGGTTTCGCTATGATATTTTAACACAAGATTGGGACAGGGTAAACAGTTATGATGACCCAAACAAAGTGGGACATTTGGAAAAATCTATTTTTCAATGCGTTGATAAGCATGCCCCACTGCGTACAAAATGCATTCGGGCATCTAAATCACCCTGGATCACACCTCAGTCGAAGAAAAGAATGCATTATAAAGATGTTCTCAAAGTGAAGGCCATTCGTTCTGGAAATGCATGTGACTGGATGATATTTAAAAAATGTCACAACGCTGTAAACAGTGAAATCAAACAAGCCAAGGAAAAATTCTTCAAAAATGCGTTGTGTGAAAACGAAGGTAATTCCCATATGACTTGGCGAATAATTAATGAACTTACTTCGAGGAAAATCCACAGCTCTTCTGTTAAAGAGATTAAACTGGATAACAGTAGCATTAGCGATCCACTGGAACTTTCGTCTGCTTTTAATGATCATTTTTCTAGTATTGGACAGAAACTTATCAATGCCATCCAACAGAAAGGAGACACTCTGTCTTACCTAGATTATGTTAAGGAGACCGAACATAGATTCGAACTCAAAAACACTGACTGTTCAACAGTTTTTTCTTTATTATCTAAACTTTGTAAATCTAAAGCGACGGGACTAAATAAAATCTGGGCACGACTTCTTCGCGAGTGTGCTGATCTGGTTGCAAGTTCTCTTTGTGCCATTTTCAATAAGTCTATTGTATCCGGTGTTTTTCCTACTGAATGCAAGTCCACAAAAGTAATTCCTTTATTTAAACAGGGAGAATGTTCCGATTTAAATAACTACTGCCCTATTTCTATCATTCCTGTTGTAGCTAAGGTCTCTGAGAGAATCGAATATTTAACTGAGAATAATCTAATTTCCTGTAATCAGTCAAGGTTTCGTTCACTTCACTCCACTGCTACTGCCTTACTCGAAGCCACTGATACTTGGGCTTTCAATATCGATAAAGGTAATGTTAATGCAGTAATTTTTCTACATCTGAAGAGAGCTTTTGACACCAGCAATCACTCTATACTGCTATCTAAATTAAAAGCCTATGGTGTCAGAAGCAACTCGTCTAACTGGTTTAAATCCTACTTGGATAATCGTACACAGAAATGCTTTGTAAATGGCTCTCTCTCAAATAGCCAACCTTTAACTTGTGGTAGTCCTCAAGGTACAATCCTTGGACCTCTCCTCTTTACACTCTATATAAATGATCACTCTATACAAATATAAATGAATAGACTCCCGTCTTTTACTATCGACAGTAATTCTATTAAACAAGTAGAATTTACAAAATCTCTTGGAGTATATACAGATGAAAACTTAACTTGGAACATACATATCGAACCTATTTCCAAAAAAATTGCCTCCTGCATTGGCATCTTGAGGAGAAGCAGGTGCTTGTTTCTGTTTATAGTTTAGGCACGGCATGGCATTGCTATTTGATTACTGTCCAGTTGCCAGTTTAGTTTACATGTGGCATGGATTTCTATGTGATTATATTTACCCATTTAACTTTAATAGGTTTGATGTGGCATAATTGTTTGCTTGTTCAGTTTAGGCATGGCGTGGCATTTCCACCTGATAACTATCGCCTGTTCAGTTTAGTTTAGGCACTGCTTGGCATTGCTATTTGATTACTGTTGCCTGTTTTGTTTAGGCATCATCGCAGTTCAAACATGGAGAAATTTACTTTCGACTCAGCTGTTCCTTTTGCAAAGCAAGGCTCATGAATGTGAGACTAGGAATCACATCCATCATCATGTAGAGGGTGACAACTCGACAATTGAACTCTTTAGGTTGCTTTTGAATCCACAGGCTTTATCATCACTGTTGGGACATGATTCCAGGTAGGCCACAAGAGACAGCCAAGTGTGGTACAGTGTCTCCAGGGCACCATAGAATGAAAACCACCTGATAGCAAACACTTCCTCAGGGATGTCAAAACGCGCCGGCGACCTGCGAAATCGCTGTCTACTTGGAGGTTTTCGCTGGCTGCAAATTGGCGGGGATAAGCGAGAAAAAATGGCTGATTTCAATAACAATTAAAAATAGAGGAAAAAAAGAGCGGGTTAAAATTATTTATTGTTTCACTCATGGATTGGATGTATTTTGTAATGAGCAATTTACAGAAGAACTTTCTGCTCACTTCGCTCGCGCACGCTGTGATGTACAAAATGCAAATAAGGTGGCTATGAATAAATTTACATCTGGTTTGTTTACATTCTCTTTTCTGCTTGTTAAATTAGCTGGATCTGCAGTTATGTTCTCTTAAAACAAACCTCTAGTTAGCAGTGCCAATTTGCGATCAAACTTATATATTCAGATTCCGTCTTTCGCTGGACACGACGCTGTTAATGTTTGTTATCTAATTATCAAAATTTGATAGCCCGCAAAGTTTTCGTATTTCACAGTTTTGAAAGTGACGTTGATTCATTTTGCAACACTATATTTTAAATTACTTGGCCAGAGTTCAAGGTGTAATTCAAAACTGTCGGTATTTTAAAGACTATCATCGACAACTTGGTTTTATCTTTTGTGCATTATCAGGTTAAATCACAAACAACGTCACGTAATCATTTCACGGGAGAAAAAATACTCAGTGCGCTTGGTGAAGATACTGTTTTCATCAGCATCGAAGTGTGCAGTTTCGAAATGTATTTTACCTTTACATCCTTGCGAAAGGTAAACACTAAAATTTGTAAAGATGTTGACTTTGAAAATAAATTCCTTTTAAGACCTTTTAATGTCATTCACAAAAAATGCATTACATTTTTACGCTAGCCGATGTCCCGCCACTGTCGCAATGGTGTTTAAACAACCAGACGTATGAAACAAACACATTTTTGCCTGGTTCTTGAGAGAAAATTCGTGTTTTGTGCAAGTTTGAAAGGAATGGCTAAACAACAGTCTTCTTTGGTGAACTTTTTAAGCAAAAGAGTAAGAAGCGAAAGAAGTGAATGTGAAGGTAAGTTCTGTGAAGCTTTTCGTTATAGAAAACTGACATAGTACAGGTTTAGTCGATAATCTGAAATTACATTTTCCAGTGTGAGTATTACAGTACCAGTCAAATGTAAGTTGAGAATCGAGAATCAAGTTTCAAGGCTTGAGTTTCGAGTTTCGAGTATCAAGTTTCGAGATGCTTGAAGAATTTTTCGAGAAAGCGATTTACATCTCGAATTCGTAACAATAGAAATAAACAATACCACGCGTCGTGCGGCTTCCGTTATTCTTTTATTATGTATTTCATCTTAACGTTCAAATTGTTAGTCTGGAGTTGAAGTCTTGAATCACAATTCTATAGTATTCGTTGCATAGAAAAACAACACGTGTATGAATCAACCAAATTTAGAGAACGCAGCCTGCGAGCGTGAAATGATATTTCTAGCTCTTTCCGGTTCCAGCAAACTCAAATTTCAACTTGCTTGCCGTATGAAAATTTCTAAGTGTTACTGCGATTGTACTGCAAATGATTTTCTAGTCAAATATCGTATATAAAAAAAATACTTATCAAGATACCGTGCAAGTAACTTGAACATTGCCTGCGTTAGTGGACAGCTTTTCGGCTCTTGTTTGCGTTGACAGCCCGCAGTGATTGTTTGAATTTGCATAATGTTCATTTTCGTGATTTTCACCGATTATGTTTGTGTGCGACTCAATGAAACTGTGAAACTTGCATGGCAGCATTAAATTACTCATGTCATGTGAACTTCTGTTACATTAAGGCATGTTTAACATAACAACTTGGTTTAAACTACAAACAAAACTTCCCGTGCCTTCGTAAAAAACCTAGACAGATCCCAGATGAAAAGACTGTGTTGACTCTTTTTGTTGACTTACAATTACAGGCTGGCCAATCAGAATCGTTGCCTCCCACAGTAGTAAAATTCAGCAGAAAGGTTTTCCACTGATTTATTCATTTTTTTTTATTTAACAGCTTTAACAGTTGATATATCTTAATTTGTGTGACATTATGATTGGTAATCGAACAATTGATCTTAAATGTAACTTCAGCGGAATATAAGATCTTTCAATTTTGACGTGCATTTTCTTGTCTGCAGGAAACAACCTGCTTTGAGAGTTTCTAACTTTTATCCCTCTTGGTTGCTGGTCTCTAGGTAAGTATGGGTCAGGTAAGTTGTTTCCACTGATCCATTCAGTGTGACGGTGCCAGTTGGATACCTCCCCTTCCGCTTATGGCTTCTGCTCCCCGCTAACCTTTCAGGCACCAGTTCCCAAGCTCATCTATTTGTGATGAGTTTAAAGGAAAAAAAATTGTCCCCTTAGCCGATTTTTTAAGGGATGATTTCAATTGCACTGTGGGATTTGTGCAATTGTCTGGCCTGGCTCAAACCCTGAGATAACAGTTGGTTTTTCAGCTGAAAGCCATTAACCGTTAGTGGTTGGCAATATGCTGCTATCCTGGGCCTGGTTGTTCAAAGCTCAATTATGCTAAACCACGATTAACAAGGATTTTGATTTCAGTTTTGTAACTTTTCAGTGAGGTTTTCTGTTTATAATGTTTGTCCTTCAGTTTTGAACTTGACTAAGCTTAAACTACACAAAATGTTAGCAGTAAAAAACACTTTTATACAAGAAAAATTAATAATAGTTAACTTTTAATCCTGGGTTAGCGTTAACCAACATTTGAACAGCTCGGCCCTGGGACCCGTTTCTCGAAAGCCCCGGAAACTTTTTGGGTCCGCAAAGCCATTCTTAGTCCATCTGTATCTAAAAACAGAGAAGTGTATACACCTGAAACTTCTTGTACGAAGGGAACTTCCCTTCATATTAAGAATATGTGAATAAAACAGCTCTGTAATCGTAAGGTTCGAGATTTTGCTATGGCTTTATGGGCCCGAAAAGTTTCCAGGGCTTTCGAGAAACGGACCCCTGGTGGTGCAGTTGATTATGACAATTTCAACCCTAGCTTGTGGTGTGTAAACCATGCTTTGCATGATGCAGAGAACGTGTGCGCACTGACAAAGGTAGGCATTGTCCTTAGAGAAGTTAACACATTATTTGAGAAGGTTCAATCATACAATCTACGTGTACATGGCTAAAAGGACTTTAGGGAAAACGGTTCATACACACACCACATTCGTTTATAACAGACGTCCTTGGGAAAGTAATTGTGTGCTTATATGAAGACTTAAGCTATAAATAATTACAGACCTATCTGTACGTACCACAAAGCCAAATCCGTTCTTCAAATTTATGTCTCGGATACGTCCAAATCCTCGAAAAAACTTCTCAACGTCTCTTTCCTTGATATCCCGAGGTAGACGACCAAGAAAAACCCTTGGAGCTCTGTCTCTGCTCATGATTGCTTACAATAATGTTTAAAACAGACGCGAGACAACGCCAACCTTCTCGTAAAATGGATGTGAGGGAAAGCGAGTATATGCTATCCCGACAGGCCTTTGCACGACCCTTTGCGCATGGACCGGAAGCGCGTGACATGAATAACCAAATGTAAACGTCAGATTAACCGCGGGCGCAAGAATATCTTTTTTTCATCAACCAACGCGACACTGCAAGTGCAACACTGAAGAAAATTCAAGAAGGTGGAAACGTTATATAGTGCTACGTTCTGTTCAAGATAAGGAGATCTGTGTAAATGAGCGAACTAACACCTGACGAGGTATGCCTAGTAGGTTTTTCATTGTTAATGGTAACATTTTATATTCTCAGTTGAAAATTCTTTGTCAGTAAAATGTAGCTCCACTCGTTTGTGCACCTCTTAAAGCTGTTATGTTTAGTATATCATAAGCTGACATTTCTTAAGCCAAGTTTACTCTAGTCTCGTTTTCATGACTGTTGCAAACGTGGTTCCAGTTTATAACAACTACAGTCTCTATTTTACGTTGTTTTCTGTAATAGCAAAATGCGTTTTTGGTGTCAAGTGCTTTAGCAACAGCGAAAACAAATTCGAAAAATACGTGCCATGCGGAGCCCCATTATTCTCATGTTCAAAGCCTGACTGAGCTAACCCAGGATAAACGAGAATTTTGATTTGAGTTTGTAACTCTGTGGTGAGGTTTTCTGTTTATATTGTTTGGCCTTCTGTTTTGAGTTTGAATAATCTCAAACTACACAAAACAAAAGCACTAAAAACATTTTTATACAAGAAAAATTTATACTTCAGTTAAATTTCAATCCTGGGTTAGCATTAATAGGCATCAAACTTGAGCCAGCGATATGGTCGTGTGATCTTGTTCAGCAGATACCTTGTTTTGACAGGTGCCAATTAACCATAACATAGCCAATAGCAAAGATGTACGCTGTAAATTAAGGCCGCATTTACTAGAATGCGTATGTGCCCATGAGCTATGCTGCTAGCCATGATAACCATAAGAAAGTCTACTCATGAGTGTCCTTTTCTTCAAAAAGATGGCTCTGAAACCAATGTACAGATTTTTTGTGGTTACTGGTATGTCATTGGGTCTGTTAGTGAGTAAGTTAGTAAACTTGTGAGTAAGAAAGATAGTCCGTGACTTTTCAGATCTAACGAAGCAAGGCCGAAAAAACCTCCAGATTTGCTTGAGTTCTTTTAATTGATTTTCACCTTTAAAACGCAAGTATTAATGAAAATAACTACTTTTACTGTTTAAACTTGGTTCCGTTTAATTTGATACCACTGTTGGAGTGAAAAAATTGTGAATTTACTAGCAGAAAGATAGCATTATGGGAGCATTACGGAGCGTTACAAATGAATACAATCTCTAACCGCTGACTGCGCGAAGGACATTGCAGTGTTGTTTTCCCACACTCTTTGACATGACATGACATTGTTTGGATAATCACATACCTGGTATGTTGGTGAGTAGCCGCAATGTTTTCTCAGATTTCTACCTTTCTTTTCACTAAGAATCTTGCAGGATTTTGAGCGGTTTCTGAAAGGTTTTGATTGGAAATACAATGGTTACATGCCTTGAAAGATCATCCATCAACCAAATAAATGGACATTCTCAAATTGATGTTTATTTCATTTTCTTATACTACCCAGAATTAGACAGTATGTTTGTTTCATTATATATACTTGTTTCAATTACAAATTGAAATTGAAAGATTCACCTAAGTCAGGATTCCTTAACAGGATAATAAAAAGCTCTACTGGCAAAAAGCCATCTGAACCAAGTTGATAAGATCTCTTTATACGCAATATGTGAACTTACAAAGGAAAATGTGCACTAGCCCTTATGCGTTAAACGGATAAAAAGATTTATCATCCATTTGTTATCTGTTTGTAATCTGTTTAAATGTTTCATGAAAACTGTTTCAAGCGTTAGGCGAAGCGTTTATCCTTACAGTCAAACCATTTGAATTGCTTTCCCAACTGTTCATAACTTTTTTGTATCCGATAAAACAGAAAGAGGTATCAGTTAAGAACATCTTGGTATCCATTAAAATGGCTAAAGCAATCCGTTGAAAAATCCAAGCATCCATTTAAACGGCAAAAGCAATCTGTTAAGAAATCTTTGAATCCGTTTTAACGGTTTAACTGGAAGCGTATTCCATATCCATTAAGAAACTCTTAGAACCATTATAAAAACGTTTTAGCAAACATTTTAAACTTATTGTTAAGACGACCAAAGACAGTGTTAACCAGAAGCTACAGAGTTCAGAAGACAGACAGAATGGAACGGTAAAACAACTTGTGGAACTGAACAGGAAACCGTGATATGCATGTAAATAAATCAAGTTGGTGTCTCGTTCGCGAAAGCTTGATTTACAACTGTCTTATGTCTTATGTTTTGTTGCATGTTGAGTTTTTAAAGTTAGCTTAACTTAGTACATATTTTTGTTTCCTTCTTTTATCAAAAACAAAAGAATCGAAATGAAAAACTGTGGTGGTCAAATGAAAAGAAGAACAGCTGTGTTTGGGTCATGTGAATTCACGTAAAACTACGGTATGCGATGTGCCGCTTTGTTTACAGTGTTAGAATTATATTATACCAAACATACCTTTCTGGTAATCAGTCCCCTGTTTTCTATTTTGTGTTGAATCATACTGAGGTTGTGGACAGTATATAGAGCTCGAAATGCATGTCAGTCATCATCCAAGGAGTGACATTTTAGGCTATGAGCAAACCTTCCCTACCCCGTCCAGGAAAAGTTTTTTACTTGCGTCACAATTAAATTGAATTGAATTTGCTTTGAATTGAATTATATCATCTATCCAGTTTACTAATGATTAGTTACAATCATTCTTACTGCTTTCAAGCGCTTATAATTCAATGTATTTTGGCTATTTTGCTGACTGTGTGCCAAGTCAGTGACCCTTCAATCAAAAAGTTGACTGTTTGAAAAGTTTAGCTAAACATTCAAATGCTTGAAGTCATCTGTTTGAACACATGAGATAACCATTTAAACACTTCAAGTCATCTGTTATAAAATTTTTGCTAACTGTTCGAATGCTTTGCCAAGCCGCTCAATGCTGAGATTCAGTTACTGTTAAAATGTTTCTAGGAAACATTTAATGCTTTTATAAAGGTATCTACTCTCCATTTATTATCCTTTTACTATCCGTTTATTTTAGGCAGTTTAATATTCAGCCAGTACAAAAGAATTAGAACTTGTCCGCTCCTTGAAAACACGACATTCATATCAAATGTTGTCGTTCAAAAGGTAACAACAGCAATGAACAATAACCAAGCTCATACATACTAATGCATTAACTTGAATGCGCTATATCGCAAAGACAAAACGCAGTCTAATGGAGCAAAACGTACGTGCACATTAATCTACTTGCTTGTTACTGCATTATTAAAGCGAATTTTGGTTCGCTTAGTTCTGAGTGGTACTGTAAACCCATAACTTAACCCATGACATGCTGTTGTTTGCACTGGCCAGTCAGTTACATGTATAATACAAGTTATATGCACATGCTTTGTTAAAAGATATTGAGCAGTTTCTGGTTAATAGAAGTGTTGTGTTGTACATTTCTCGTTTGTAATTAATGTTCGTTGCTTACATGCTCTCTTACAATTGCAATGCGTCAATATATTACAAATTCCCACAATGAGAATCAATTCATCCCAAATGTAACACAAAGGCCTTTGGCCACAAAACACTCCTTCACCAATGGCCTTAAAGAAGATACTGCTGATTACTGCAACTACATGTACTCAAGATGCATAGAAACAACTAGCTAGCACTAGACACACGTATGCAATTGCATACATGTTTTTAGGTGTGTGTCTTGGCAAGCATGTTTTCGTAACAGTGATGTTGTTCCGACCTGTTCTTTTTAGTAAGTACAGTGTAGATCATTTTGGCAAAGCAATCCCATAGAGCTACATTGTACTCATAGCGGCTCTCCCGATAGCAACTGCACTTTATGATTATGTCTATTAAGGTTACTACTACATTCATGGACTGTGTTTTAGCCTTTAAATTTTTTAAGCTTATGTGTAAACTTAGGTTTATATAATGATTATTCACAATAATTGTTGCCATACTTCAACTCAACAACATTTGTAGGTTTTTGACTGTGATTTATTCCATAACTCCAGCCAGTTTTTACAAAGCCAAAAATTCTACATGACTTAAACCATTTGCATAATCCAGATTACAGAGTTTCTTAATTAAAGCACTTCATATAAGGTCCACGTAATGTCAAGTCCAATTGAAGATAGAAACCTATAGTTCTGCGGTGGTAAGATCCTCCCCCCTTGTTCAACCCATCTAATTGGGCAAATGATCTTCAAGTAATGCCAATTTAGTTACAGGATGTTTCATTGCACCAAGCTTGGTCTTTCCTTCAGCCGATCGTACAATGTTGTTATGTCCAGGAAAAACTTAAACAATCCTACCAAGAGGCCAGTAACCTCTTGGGACTGCGTAATCAACAATAAAATTATTACAGTCAACTCTCCGCTAATGGACACTCTCATAAGTGGACAGTACTACTTTCCGACACTGTTTTCAATTCCTCTTTTTACCTCCCAGTCAAACTCTGTATTTGCACATTCCCGTATGCAGACACTCTCTTGTAAGTGGACGTGGACACTTTTGAAAATGAAAAATTGGAGTTTTCTTTTGTTTATGCTCTCTTGTAAGCAGACACTCCAGGTGTAATAACTGACACTTGGCAATGAAATTTGTCTTTAATTTGCAATTAATCAACGGAGAACTGTCCGTTTGTTTGACAAATAAAGAGTCCGATGAGTAACATTTTGTAGTGTCACATTATGGTGACACTACATTTCTGTTTTCAATCACTGAGTTTACTGAGCGCTATATCCCAGCTAATCAAGCTTGGACTTCAGCAACGGTAATGATTCTTCAACATTACCATGAAAAAAGAGAGTTTCCAAGCTGTACCCAGCTCCCCTGTCGACATGTTTGCCTGTTATAATAACTTTCCCTTTATTTGTTCTGCGCTTTAAAAACTTGGTGACAAATACAGCCATCCTCAAAGGAATGTGACCAAGTATCTCATCTAAACCAGTCACTGTGTTAGCGTGTTCTTTGGCTGTGGTTTCAAGACCGCAATGTTCTAAACTAGGCCTTACTATAGCAACTGCATTCGCATCCTTGACGTTGTTTGGCTCTCATTGTCAAGTCCGTTAATTTGCTGATGGTTGTATGATGGGTGATAAGCACGTGGAAAGAGGTTCCAGCTGCAGTCATGTCCAAATGTTTCAAGAAAGTTGGGATGTATCCTGTTGAAAATCTCAGTGCTGAAGAAGATGATGACCTGTTTGAGGCCAAAGAACTGATGGATATTCTTGAATTGCTAAGCCATATTTCTCCTGGACTAGACTGTCAACATTCGATGATGAGGCTGAGGCCTTTGAGCTACCAATGGATACCACACTTTGGAATTGGAGAGAAGTCATACGACAAGAAGCTATTGCTGCGTCTACCAAGGAAGAGCAGGTGTGCGAGATAGCCGACGACGATGAGGAATATGACCAGCCCCTGCAATGTCCAGAAGTTACACCTGTGAAACAGGCACTGGAACTTGTTGGGAAGCTAGCGGCACTTTCTCACTGGCAAGGAAACAAACTGCTAGCCTAGGCAATTTCCAAGGTCAATGATGTCTTAGTTGACATGAGACTGAAGTCTCTACTGGCAAGGAGACAGTCAACCATAATGGTCTATTTCTCCAAACTGTCAGAGGACCAAGCAAACCTTCTCTGGTCACGATATACCTTGTTTGTTCTTGGGATGTTTTTAAGGAGCACCAAAGATACATGTATAGATGGCAGCAATATATAAGCCCTGTTCCACTTTTTGTTGAATGTAGACTGTGTACTCTATACTGTAGTTATTTTTTTTTTTGAGTTTAAACATATGACATAAATAGAGAGTTTCAGTTGCTATTTTTGGCTACCCAGTGAAACATGTAGTTAACACCTGCTAATGTAACTCTCCCGTAAGTGGACATCCGCCATATTTTTCTTGGGTGTCTGCTTATGGGAATAATTCTCATTAGCAGACAGCTCTGGCCATGCGCACGGTGTTGGTGTACAGAGCTGTTACAAAATATGTAACGCTAAAAAACACGGTGGAGTATAAGATTTAAGGACAACTATAACAATCTCTCGACATCAAATGAAAATAAATTATATGTGCATTTATCTCCTAATGAGAAAACCCCTGAATATGTACTTACTTTCACTTGAAAACAAAATGAAAACACCATACAGGAAATTGATGATAAAAACAGGAGTGAACGAGTTTGAAATTTTTGATATCTTTTCCATTGCCATTAAAATTTTGAGACAAAAGTCTTGAAAATTGAGCTGCACATTAGTTGCAGAATCAAGTCAAATACGGATTTTTCACAAAAAGTCAACACCATCTGATTTTCTAGTGTTACATTCATGTTTTCGAACCAACGTTTTCGTGAAAATGTTTGCATCCTTTGTTTGGTTTATTTCGTTTCCATCGTTTGGATCTTTTTGATTGTTTGCAATGGTTCTATCATGCGTTTCATTTTTATCATGTGTTCGTATTGTTTCAATCATTCATTTGATTTCCATTTTGAGTATCATTTGGAACCTGGGTTTTGAACTATATTAGGCATCATTGTTCTTGGAATGCAGGGAAACATTCATGCGTCTGTTCTACTTATGACATTCACCCATGAAGTATATCCCCAGAATTTTCATACATACTTGGTGACTTGCCACATGAATCTCGAGTTCAGTGTTGCAGCCGCATTTAATTCTTTGTTATTTTTTCTGTTTGTGCGTGCATTCTTTCGTGATCATCGCATTCTTTTCGTTTATCTTGCTTTCATGTTATCGGCATTCTGTTAGGTTTTTTTGCATAATTTTGTTTTGTTTCAGTCAGCTTTTGCATGTGTATTTCTAGTTTATTTGTGCATTTTCATTGCGACGCTACTATCATCTCGTTTCATTTACCACCCTGCCATTTTCCTTTTACGTGTTCCTTAGCTTCCTAGTCATACAACGTTTGTAAGTATTGTCTACCTTCGGCTCGTTATTTCTCTTTCTTTTATTGCATTCATCTATAACTTTTAATTTATTTTGTTTGTAGCAATCGCTCCCTTTTCATCGCTCTTTTTCGTACTTTATTGTTAAATTGCACATTTCATCTTGTCGATTAAAGCCAAATAGTGTGTTGAACGTTGACTACAATATTCGTTGAAACGTTATGGATCCAACCGAAAGCACTGGAAGCCGACAGGAACAAATTGGATCAGAAAGCGACAGTTTGGAATCTGCGGATGTGGCCCTCGCAACCAGTGAAACAAGGCGAAGGCAGCGCACCGAGAAAGGAAAGGCTTACATTGCTCATCTTCGATGGACAGACTGTCAAACTGTCAATAAAAGAATCCAACGGCAAATTAAGGAAATTGTTTCTTCTGCGACTATGGAAGAAAACGTGGACGTCGCGGAAAGGAATCTGACTGCATTTCGTATTACCGTGGAAGAATTAACGAGATGCGTTGCTGTATTGTTGGATGACCTCTAGGGTGAAGGTGACCAGCTAACCGTAGCTAACGATTGGTATGCTGAAAAGAGTAAGCAAATAAGCGATTTTATCGAAAAAACTGTTCGTTGGATTTCGTCTGCGAAAGAGGTCCTCTAGCAGAATTTGGAGGTTAGATCTCAAGTAAGTTCAAGACGTACACGACCATCACACCGCTCTCACGCAACATTGAGATCCTTAATCACCTCCAGCAGAGCGAAAGAAAAGGCGAAAGCAGCTGAATTAATTGCAAAAGTGGCCATGTTGGAACAACGGCAAGAGCTGGAGAGAAAGGCCAAGAGGTTACGTTTAGAAGAACAATTAGCAGTTGCTCAAGTTCGTGAACGTGTGTTCACAGAAATCGAGAATGGTGTCAAGGAAGATTTAAGTCACCAGCTGGAAGTGCCCTCAGAAGCCTCTCGTGTACCAGGATTTTCTCTCTCTGGGCCGTCTTGTCCGCCTGTTTCCAGTACTTACACCGTTCCAAGTGCAACGTCAAACACTGTAACGAATGTGAACTTTACTGCGGGTTTCCATGATGACGCTCCTGTAACACAAACACCTCCTAAGCCGATGTGACATCCTACGAAGTTAAACCCTCTCGCACCTGAGTTTCATGTCGCCGACACACAGCCAAATACACAGTTTTGTGATGTTCTTCAGAAACAAAACAGATTAACTGAACTGTTGGCGGAACAACAACAACAGAGTTTACTTCCGTCACTCACGCTGACTAAATTTACTGGCGATCCTTTGGAATATTCCACATTTACTAGA
>Ga0126339_10000446_pt1 | contig 22673 bp, 14 predicted proteins | sample OrbTmetagenome_2_FD_92532 | JGI IMG/M metagenome (GOLD analysis project Ga0126339, IMG submission 92532) | Coral microbial communities from Petempiche,Puerto Morelos, Mexico - Orbicella T R C metagenome | ecosystem: Host-associated > Invertebrates > Cnidaria > Coral | place: Petempiche,Puerto...
CATTAGATCTTGCAAACCGTCGCCGCCAACTTAAACTCTTTGTCGGAAAGACTGAACACCTCGAAATTCTATGCTTTCCCTTGCAAACCTTAGAAACTTCACATCGGCTCCGGCCACTTCCAGGCACTGGATCATCTTCCACTGGTAAGACCTCTCTCATCCCTTGATTAATACTAGCATCTGCTACAGCAACCTCCGGTGTCATGGTGGTAATTGGTGTCCCACTCGCTGGTTTCAACATGAAGGGTTCTTTCTTGGATCTGTTACCACTGCCAACTCTTGCCGTCAGGGTGCTTGATCTTCCATACACCGGGTCATTCTCGGTTTGCGACTCTCCATTAATGAATGCAGAAAGCTCTTTCAGTGTTAGCTCCTTGCCACGTGTCCTTTTACGGTACAACTTAGCTGACTTTCTCCATTTAGCCTGCAAGGGGTCTGCTAGACGGTCAAAAATTTGTTGCATATTAGTAGTACAGTCAAGCTCATTTGACGGCAATTCGATCGTTGCCCAGCAACAGTTCTGAAGTTTGTCGGAAAGAGTTAAAAGAGCCACACTGTCACCATTTCTTATTTTGGGACCACTAATAACAGAAGATTTAAGTGCCTCAACAATCATAGCATTTTGTTCAAACCTCTGCTTCAGCACCTGTAGAGCCAGACGACAACCATTTGGTAGGCCTTGGTAGTTCTCAACAACTTCCCTCGCTTTCCCAGTTGTGTAAGCCATTAAATAGTTCATTTTCTCACTGTCAGTTAGTGAGGCTCTATTCTCTACTTGATCTCTGAAATTAGCTCTAAACCGCAGGTACCGAGATGGATCACCATCAAATGGAGTGGGTGCAGGTGGTGGCTGCATCATTCTGAGCTCCATCTTTTCCCAGAAGTCTGCTCGAGGCTCGTAGTTGGCCTTCGCAATGGTGTAAAAGTCTCCTTCAGCTGCAACTTGGTTCACAGTATCTCCACTGCTATTAACAATGACTTACTGCAAGGGACTGCTTGGCAAGGTAAATTCTGGTGCCTTTGTATTTAAGGTACCTTTCTGTTGTCCTGTTGCTGGATCAGGTGCATGTGGATGCATCAGTAATTCATCATGTGCTCTGGGACTGCTGTGCCCTTTCTTGACAAATGTTTCCTGTGGGTGTAGTCCATGGGACGCAGGCCAATGGTAGCACTCTGGGTCATCGCCAGGATCATCGGAGCCCAAATACTGCTCCTCATCTTCTTTAATCGCATCTTCATAGACTTTGCTAATAGCAGCGGCGGCAGCAAAATCTGCCCTGAGCCTTGCCCTTTCTGCTTCTTTCCTCGCGGCTTCAACATTGTCAAGTTGAGCAATCCTCACTTCTAACTCTGCTTGCGTTGCCTTAGCGTGGAAAGCCCTTGCTCTTGAGGAAGTGCTTGATGCTTGTGAAACTTTAGAGCTCTTTGTTTTTGCGCTCGGTTTAGTAGACTTCCGTTCCCCATGACTGCGTCGACCAGCATCAATCATCCATTTCTGGACAGTTTCACGAATAAGCTCTACTTCAGTATAGAGGTTTTCATACACTTGATTGTCAGGTATTTGTTCTTCTTCAGTGAGAAGTTCTTGTATCTCCCCATGAAGGTTACGAAACTCCAAAAAAACACTAATTTCACAGATTCCTTACCGACTAGCTCCAAATTTTTATCAAGTCCCATAAGTGTTCCAATGTTGGCAATCCGTGACTGTATTTCTCTTTTGAGCTTGTTTCTTTCCCTTTTTCGTTCACTGAGGCGATAAACTTTGCCTTTTTCGGTTAGCTTTGGTTGTTTTCTTTCAATGACATTCCGGTCCAATTCCAAGTTTCCTTCTCCGTTCCAAATTTTTCCTGAAACACGCACATCAGCTTCCATAACAGAATCAATCCCTCCGTTTTCTCTTGTAGAATAGCCGGACTCTTTTCCATGGGCTCCTAACATTGTAAAATAAGCGTGAGGCCAACGCATCGCCTTCTCATCTGGAGTTTCCGCGTGTTCATGTGCCGTGGTTCGGCCATCGTCGCTTGTAAGATCCCGCATCGACATCGTAAACAATCAATTTTCAAGTTGCAGTTTCAACAAGGAAATCCTTCGCCACCAATAATAGGAGAACTCGAAACCACAGTTGAGCATCAAATAATGCTGGTACCAAAAACCAACAACAGAAACGCAACGATGGTCGAAAAACGACGATTTGAAGCCAAAAAAATTCCAAACAGCTTGTGTAATTCAGCGAATCGAAGTAACTGTAAGGGCCAATTTCCAATTCCCTCGGTTTCAATAGGCAAGATACACTCTACTTCACTGACTTTAACTCGACTAACACTCCAATGAGACGTTCCTGTTTGCTTGTACATAATTCCATCAATCGTCCGCTTCTTTATCCGTATTATCCGTCATTATCCGTCGTTACTTCGAGTGAATCGCATACACAACTACGTTTGCCGACGTTCGCCATAACATGCGCACTCGAAAAGATCACGTGACTTAAACGCGGGAAGTAAACGGCGGGAAAAATACATGAACAATACAGGGAACCCAGCAACACAGTTAACAAATCGGAAACATTTAATGTTTTAGGTATTTTTAGTTAGGGTTACTGTTTCAAATTGTTTAGCTGTTTACCATGTGACAATATTTGACTTGTATTTGAAGATCTTTATAGTATTTATTTGACCAGTTCATCAAAAGCATTAGGTGTTTTAGGCATTCTTAGCGAGGTGTTATGCTTAAAGTGTTAGCTGTTTACCATGTGACAATATTTGAATGGTTGAAGATATTTACAATATTTACTGATTCCACGGTGATGATCTGTTAACAAATCGAAAGCATTAGGTGTTACAGGCATTCTTAGTAAGTTGTTATGCTTACTGTTCTAAAGTGTTAGCTGTTTACCATGTGAAATATTTGAATAGCATTTGAAGATATTTACAATATTTGTTGATTCCACGGTGATGACCTGTTAACAAATCGAAAACATTAGGTGTTTCGGGGACTCTTAGTAAGGTGTTATGCTTACTGTTTTAAAGTGTTAGCTGTTTTCAATGTGCCAATATTTCAAGATATTTATAATATTTATTAATTCCAAGGTAATCAGAGACAGACCAGTTAACAAATCAAAGGCATTATATGTAGGTGTAGGCATTCTTTATTATGATTCGGTACTATTTATATGCTTCAGTACTTTTTCAAAGTGTTACAGTTTAAGCTATTTACCATGTGACAATTTGTGACTTGGATAAAATGTTTATTTTATAATGGAGTAAATATTTACACAGTGCTGGACATACATGCATTTTGTTTTGTTTGTTATTTCTCTCTTGTATTCTACCACGTTGAGCAAATCTGTGTCGACGTTTACTTCTGCCCTAATGAGCAAAACTGTTAGTTCAAAAATGAAATATTTGATTGCGTATGTACATGGAACAAATAAGGCGTAAACGTGTATCTCTGCCACAACAAAGTTTCAGCAAATGTTCACTTACACGTATTTTTACAGGATATGCAAAGAATAAGCGAATTTAGTATTTTGCCTGCCATGCTTTCCTTACAAACAATGGTCAAACATGACATTTGACTTCGCAGCAAGCATGACCTAAGCGAGCCAAATATGGTCTTTGACATTCGTGCAAATCCGTCCTTTCGTGCAGTAAATTTATCCGTTTACCTAGTAGTTACTGCGGCAGTAAAGTTGACTTGTTTTTTGCTCTTGCTACGCTATGCAAATGTCTGCAAACATGACGTTTACTTTTTGTGCAAAGGTCATCAAAGCGAAGGAAACAGTTCTTTTGTTTCGTATTTGCTGTCAATGTAAATATGGAGTGAAAGCAATATTTAACGTCCTTGCTTCTCTTGTAATTGTGGTACAAACACAAAGTTTTACTTAGGAGCAAATATGATCAACACAGTTTAAAGATAGTATTTGCTACACATGTAAATCCATCTTTTTCCGCAGCAAATTTAACAATTTAACTCACTTTTACTGCAACAGAAAAGTTGTCGCAAATGTGCAGCTTTTCTTTACATTAGCTATGGTATGTGAACATTGAGTAAATGCGGTATTTACCATCTTTGCTTTGCGTGCAAGTATAATGCAATAAAAAATTGCATCTGAGCAAATATGAACAAAGTTGATCAAATGTGGTATTTACTTCTTATTTGCTACGATTTTGCTATGGTTTTAATTCCGTTTATTCGTGCAGTGATCCCGGCCCTTAAATGCGCGACATAAGCATTTACATCAGGATTACAACGCAATGTTAACATTAATTGATCCTTAGTACAACGTCACTGGGTGACGAAACAGATAGCCAAGTTTCACAATTAAGCTTCCTCCGCAACTTCAGCTGCTCTTTCAAGTAAGACTATCTTGTCTATAGGACGTTCGAGTGTGCTTGATTTTGTTTTCAGCGTGACGCTTCTCATGAGACGGTCTCGCGGCTTTATTTTAACGCCTGTTATGCGCGCAAGTGGCCATAAACCCCTTGGCGACTTCTCATCTGTGAGCAGTACAATGTCTCCGATTTGAAAATTTCGGCGCGGCCTGAACAATTTTTGCCTCTCGTGCAAAGCTGGGAGATATTCCTTTACCCATCTGCGCCAAATACATCCGATAAGTACTGGACTTGCCTCCTCCTGCGCCTGGAGTATATGTCCTCCTTGGCAAAGATTCCAGGAGGAAACGATTGGCTGTACCGAAAGAGAAGGTGTGAGGGGTTCGAGTTCTCGGACGTCGTCTGAGACCTTTGTCAAGGGCCTGCTGTTTACAATTGACTCCGCTTCGCACATGAATGTTGTCAGCCCTTCGTCATCCCGTAATTGCTCCATGACCAGTGCGTTAAAGACCTTTCTTACTGTCCTTATGCAACGCTCCCATGGACGGCCACGGTGGAACCCACATGGAGGGTTGAATGCCCACTGGACGTTTCTCTGAAGAAGGAAATCGGCTATTTCCTGGTTCCATTCTTTGATAGAGCGGTTAAGCTTGCGTCCTCCTGATACAAAATTGCCGCCGTTGTCGGATCTTATCAGTTCCGGAGATCCTCTTCTTGCAACAAATCGCCTGAAACTGTTTAAAAATGAATCGGTATCCAGATAGTGGGCCTCTTCTATGTGGACAGAACGTACCACCAGGCAGGTGTAAAGCACGCCGTAATGCTTAACTTCTGCTCTTCCACGTCGAATCAGGAACGGGCCAAAGCAGTCGGCTCCCACATAGGTAAATGGAGGTTTGTTAGGTGTAATTTTGTTTAGTGGCACATCCGCCATTTTCTGTTTACCAACGTGGGCTTGTCTCTTCTTGCCGGCAACGCAGGTATTTAGATATCTTCGTACTGCTGTTCTGGCGACGACGATCCAAAACTTCTCTCCGGTCAGGCTAAGGACATGTTCCACTCCTGAATGACTTGAAACATGGTGATACTGGCGAATGATGAAGGGAACAACGTGGTGAGACTTTGGCAAAATTACTGGATGCTTTACATGCTGCTGGAAGGGTCCATTGGCTATCCTCCCTCCGACGCACAACAAGCCGTCAATCATCCGAGGATCGATTTTGACGATCTTGCTCGATTTCTTGACCTGACGCTTTGAGTTTTGTTCACCTGAGGGGGGTTTGGATGATGGCGGGGATGATGATTTTCTCAAAATGGTTAATTCCTCTTCGAAACTTTCTTCTTGAACGTGTCTCGCACTTTCTTTTTCTGCATTTCGTAACTCATCAAGGGTAATTGCGATTATCTTCGTGTTCTTAGTGACTCGAACCGAGGAATAGTAAGAGCTTGAGTGGTGACAGCCGGGATTTCCCAATGACGAATGAGCAATGAATGAGACCTCGCGTGTTTGTTATGCGAAGGTAGGTGACTGCGCTATAAGCCGTCTGACTGGCATCAACAAAGTGGTGGATCTGACAAGTTGTGACGTCGCCGAAGTCAGGTGGCTTGAAACATCGATAAACTTTGAGTGACTCCAGCTAAGGGAGACCTCCGAGCCAACTCTGCCAGATAGTGATGTCTTCGTTTGAAACTATGTCATCCCAACCTAAGCCTCTTCAACACAAGTTCTGCAGTAGACGCCTAGCTGCGAGGATGAATGGTGCAAGAACACCAGAGGGAACCATGAACCAACATTTGGTAACCTTCTGGATCCTTATTGAAATCGTTATTTGGCCATTATAGGAAGCGGAGAACATCACGATCCTTAGGGCTGACACGCACCTGGTGGAACATTCCTTGGATGTCGACCATTATGGCGATGGGCTCTTCACGAAAGCGAATCAGAACTGTCACCAAGTTGTTGGTTAGGTCTGGACCCTACAGAAGCTGAGAGGTTAGAGAAAGCACGCTGTATCGTGCGGCACAGTCAAACGCTACACGAACCTTGTCTAGCCTGCTCGGGTTCACGACAGGGCCGTGAGGTAGGTACCATGCTACGCCGGCGGTGTGTTCCAATGGAGTCTTGGGTACCATTTGAGCGTGCCTGTTGTCGAAAAGGCTGTCCAAGAATGCTGAATACTTCAAACGCAGGTATGGGTCCTTAAGCAGTCTTCTGCGCAGTAACTTCAAACGGTGTTCAGCCATTGCTCGATTGTTTGGTAAACAGGGCACATCATCTTTCCAGCGTACGTCTGTCTGGTAGTTACCCTCCTCCAAGCAGATCGACTCCTTCCCGATGGATAGTGCACAATTGTCTTCTTTGGACATTAGAGACTTTAAGCAACTTACGACGACGGCCCAGTGGACGCCCGCTGCGTGCGCTGGAGACTGGGCCGAGGTCGACGTCCTTTGGCGGGAAAAACAACGCTAAGCAAACTTGAAGACGACACTATTTTTTTTTCACAGAGGTCTTTGCTTCTCCATTTAGTATGGCGTCTCTCAGGGCTACCCGAGAAACGTTATTGTTCGCGTACTGTGAAGAATGGTTGGATGAGATGGAATTTGTGATCTTAAATGAGCTTAACACTTCAAAAACCCTTGACTTTCCCTATGATGCATACGACCGGTTCAACCTCGACGATATGGACGAAGCCGAGTGTATTGCCGAATTTCGTTTTGAGAAGCGACACATTCTGCGATTAGAAGAGGTGTTACAGATCCCTCCTCTAATGAAGTGCAATTAGAGGTCGGTTTTCACTGGAACGGAAGGAATCTGTATGCTTCTGAAAAGGCTTTCTTACCCTTGTAGACACTCAGATCTTATTCATCGTTTCGGCAGATCAGTTCCGGTCCTGGGCATGATTACCAACGAGGTTATAGACTACATATACATTACCCACCATCACAAGATAACTAACTGGAATAACGATATTCTGAACCCCGCTGCGCTGCAAATGTACACAGATGCAATTTCAGCAAAAGGTGCAGCCTTACACAACTGCTTCGGATTCTAAGACGGTACTGTAAGACCGATTTTTAAACCCGACGAACGACAAAGAGTGATGTATAATGGCCGCAAGAGGGTCCATAGCATCAAGTTCCAATCCATTGCACTGCCAAATGGCCTCATTGGTAATATGTATGGCCCAGTCGGTAAGAAAGTAAGGCAACAACCTGACTATAGTTATAGGGGTTGTCAAGAGTAGGGGGAGGGGAGGAAGCAATTAAATTTAATTTTATTAACCAGAGAACTTCAGCAAGCCCCATTCACGGAGCAAAAATTTGGTTCTTACCCTGCTTTCCCATTTTCAGTGAATCATCCAACGTCTTCTTTACAGAACCTGACGGGTCTAGGGGAGGGTGTGGTTTTGAAGTCTCCAAGCACTGGAGGTCAGAGGTAACAGAACCCCAGGGATAAATATTGATTTCTGACTACCCCCCTAGTGCTTGAATGTCAATGGTCTATGGGTCTAAGAACACACCCAGTGCTCCTTCCCTCCCTCTGAGGAAAAGTGTTAATCTATTACATAAAAACATTTTGTCTTCCATGTTGATCACCATGATGAAGAAGGAAGAAAACATGATGCAAGTATGTTGACAGAGTCTGGTCTCTTGAGGGAACTGCAGCAGAATGCAATCTCACCAGCTGGGCAGCCTCTGTGCATCTATGGGGACCCTGCATATCCACTAAGGATGCATTTGCAGGGTTCATTCAGGAATGCCCACTTAACTCCATAAATGCAGCAGTTTAACAAGTGCATGAGTGAAGTTAGAACATCTGTTGAATGGCTATTTAATGGCATAATTAATTACTTTAAGTTTCTTGATTTTAAAAAAACCTTAAGGTCGGCTTAACTAGAGTAGGGAAAATGTACATTGTATCGGCTCCCCTTCGCAATGCTCTCACTTGCCTGTATGGCCATAGCACATCTGCGTTTTTTGATGTCCAGCCTCCAAGCCTGGAGGATTATTTTGCATAAACACGATAAAGATTGAATAACTGTAATGACAAGTATGGTTTAATCAACAACCATTATGTGTAACAAATGACAAGCAACATAAGAATGTAACAAAAATAACTGCAAGACTGTTAACGACAGGCCAAATTTGTGGGAGTTGATAAATTAATGATGGAAATTAACCACAGTTCTTTGTTGTAAAGCCTCTATTCCCAACACAGCATTTGTCTCCAAGCTATGAGCAGAATTAAGAACAAAATCACTTGATTTTGATTTTTTTAAAAGGTTTGATTCTTTCCGTTAAAATAATATACAGCAAACAAGTACACAACGAGATAACTGAGACTTTGCATAAAAACTGTAACTCAAAAAGTCTCAATATTCTGCCTTTCATTCAGTTCTACTTTTTAGTGAACTTATCCACTATTGCCAACATAGTTTGGCTTTGCTGCTGACTTTGTTGCATAAAAGCTGATAACATGTCTTGTATCTGCTGACGAGGCATTTGCTGTTGCAGTTGCATCTGTTGCAACATTCTATTTTGCTGTTCTGTAATTTTCTGCTGCTCAGATTGCCTTTCTGCCCTTTCTTCTTGCTTCATCTTCATGTCTTTTTCCAGTTTTTCTCCCATGAACTCAAGTGTGTCTGATCCACTACGTCTTGCTTTCTTTTGCTTTTGATCAGTAGCTGTTAGCCCAGTAGCTTCCCTGCGCTTCTTGCTGTCTCCAAGTTTTTCCATAGCTTGAAGGCGCATTTCTTCAGCATTTGCCTTGTCTTGTAATTCAATCTTTTTAGCTGATTCCTCAAGATCTAACTCTACTTGTGCTGCTTGTTCTTTCTCGCCTATCTCCTCTAAAGCAACATCAAGTTCTGAAAGTTCTGGGACTTCAAGTCCTGACGCTTTTTTCTCTTCTCTTATTTTTGATTTGAAGTTTTTCAATAAAATCCTTGCTAGGTCTCTGACAGACTTCTGTGAAACTCGGAAATGTGGTGCACGAACAGCATTCAGGTTTGATGCAATAAGTTCCCACGCCTGCCCACTCGCACGGCTTCTGTTCTTAAATTTGTAAGGTTCAACTGTCAACATATCTCTGGCTAGGAGTATATCATGTTCTTTTGACCATTTGAAAATTCTGGAACAACAAAGTGAGGAAAAGCATTTACACCATACTCAAAAGTTAACTTACCTGCAAATCAAAGCAACTATCCCCCCTCCCAGAAAATAAAGCAATGAACACACATTAAATATGTTTTTGTTTTCTTTTTTTTCTCCACTGCCTATATCCTAGTCCTAGTAAAGGGAAATAAAGAATTTTATTTTAAATAAGCTGCAGTTATAAAAGTAATTCATTCTTCATTTCCAGTGTTTTACACAGGGGATTTCTAAATATACAGATGGCATTTTCACAAAGAAAATTTCAGACAACTGGCAAGAGCAAATTCTGAAATTGCCAAAAATTCCTTTGTATAAATTTTATGGGACCAATTTTGATTGTGAACAATTTGCAAGTGACATCGAAATGTAGTGACCGAAATTTCTTTTACTAAAAAGATACTCAGTGATGATTGTTTCTTCGGCTAAGAGCAAACCTTAACTATTTCCAGATAAGTTTAATTAATCTTAGTTGTTTTGCTGGTAGTTAAGTTGTAAAAAAATTGTAAACAACATCTTGAACACTACTTCTGACACCTTGCTCAGTGGAGTCCAGTGTCACCAAAACACACGCAAACACGTACTTGTGCTTGACAAAACAAAACCAGGTGTAAATCCAACTCAACTGTTTGTTGAAGAAAGGGTAATTTTTGAGCCAAATTTGTTTTACGACTATGGGCGAGTCTTTGTTTACACTTTTTGCCTCATTAACATATGCTTATCGCTATCGGATGACGCTAACGAAAGAAAAACTCTGAATATTGAAAGGGCACAACAGTTTCAGTTATTTCTGAAAATTTGAGCCCGATACACGGAATGGTTTCGGAGAAACTGTCTTCTATAAACTCGAAATTTTACAGAGAAATGTATGGCTCATTAACGTTTTTGCCACACAGCAATTTCGCAATTTTTGATGGCTGATATTTTCTTCAACATTGCTTGCGAAGAGCTGAAAATTGCACAAATTGCTCAACTTAATCAACTTTTTCAACTTTTGCATTTAGTTCATATATACAGCCACGGCTTCTATGAGTCAAGTCGTATACTAATGAGGAAAAATGTAAACAATGACGTCAGCAAAGATTCGCCTATAAGAATATAAAACTTAACGCCTACTTACGTAGTTTTTACCGTTGTTTCTTCGCAGCTTTCGGACGCGATTTTCGACTGGGTTGGTTTCCCAAAGAGGAAAACTTTCGTGATTGAATGTAGAGCTCCAGGCTTCAGGAAATATGTCTTTAACTAAAGAAAACTTCCAGCAACACTGAAATGTGACTGGACTTCCTTAATATGTTCGCGGAAAAAGAAAATAGTTGAATAAATGCTCACCTTAACACGACGACCTCAAAACCATGTGTCAACAGTCGTCCGCAGCTAAACGACGACTCAAGTTTAGTCTATCGCATGCGCAGTAGGTGCAAATTGTGCATTTTCACTTCCGGTCGTCCACTTTGGCGTTGTCGTCGAGACTTGCTTAAAGTCTCTATTGCTGGTTCGTTGACGTACATGGAATCCGAGAATTCCCAGTCGCAGAACGTGCGAAACTGCTGGCTACGTTCCTCGTCATCCTTTACAAAGTTGTACACCGGCTGTGGCTGGCCCATTCTCACCAAGGGTCCATTTACCGTCCAACCAAATATAGTTCGAGTCGCAAATAGGCCTTGGCCTTGACTAACACGAGTTTCATGAGGTTCCAGGACCTTTAGAACGTCACATCCAATGAGCGAGCCAATATTCGAATCGATCGTTCGGATTTGAAGATCTCTGAGGTAAAGGAAGCTGATCATATCCTCTTGAGTCGGAATACTGTCATTACTTACGGGTAGGCTCGGTATTGAAAACACGGACGGGAGATCAACGAAGTAATTCTCATCCAGATCAAATACTTCCAGACTGAAGAGATTGCAGCTCGTTATGCAGTTCTGTTTGCCGAGGGTAGTAAGGGAAAGTTGCGTCTTGTCCCCTTTGATGCCCAAAGTCTCCACGAGCATATTGGAAAAGAATGTGGTATTGGAGTCGCTATCGAGAAAGGCGTAGGTTACAGTTGATCTATTTAATCCTTTCGCCTTGACCCTTACAGGAACTATCGGTAAGGCGCAGCTGCTGATTTGCTGGCCACAATTGAAGCACACTGACCATCGGCGCTGATGAAGCCGCTTTGGGCGTTGCTTGCAGTATTGCCGTCTGGTATTGAAACTTCATGCTCATTAGTGTTCTCACGAGCTGATGTCCCCTCAGGTTCTCGTGCGTCTCTCTGTGGGTAAAGATATGTGGAGTGCTTGGATTGACATCCAGAAATCTTACAGAAACTTGACTTGGGGCACTCCCTCACAAAATTGCCAGGAAAGAGGCGGTTAACACAGACACCATTTGAACGAACGAACTGAAGTCTCTGCTCCACGAAGACGGGGTAAATTTTCGTTCCGAGCACCTTGTTGATCTAGCGTTACGTTCGGTAGAACTTGGCGACGGGTAGCTTGGCCATCGGTTTCCTCTTCTATCGTCGAGTTGAACAGCAATAAACGATTAGGAAAGGCAATCAACCTCTGGAACCATTTTCGAGCAATATATCTTAGAGTTCTTGTTGACGCTACGTCTAGAGATTTCGAACTCACGCTTTGTTGAAGAGACTCGAGGAGACTATTGAGTATTGAGTGATCGAGCGAGGTTCGTCTAGAAAAATAAATAAAAATACATGTGAAGAAGAACCGAGCGATAATCATGAAAATACAGGACAGAATATAAGGACTTACAAATGTTTCGTGATTGTAGCGATGACGATGAAGCTAGGTAGAGTATAGATTCCGCAACAATATTAACTTGAAGATAGAGAAAACGTTGAAAAGATTGGCGCGCTAGGAAACCGTAGCGTTTAAATAGTCCTAATTTGTATACATAAATGGCAAGCTAAAATAAAAATTCGCACGCAGAATCCTACAGGTGAGGCAAGTGTCCCTTTGAGAAGACCGAAAACCTACCCCTATTCGAAACATAATGAGCAATGCCATCCCAGAAACTACAAAAACCACAAAATGTCACAATTAACTAAGCCACGTAGAGTTTGATACCAAAGATTTAATTGAACACACTTATAAATGTACAACAACAACCACAACAACAACTAAGACTGAATGAAAAAGATGTGAAAGAGGGCCGCGTGTGTGTAGCGCGCTCCTTAGAGAACTAGGTCAGTGAGCGAGGTAGTACGTGTCTATAACAGCCAACAATTCAAAATGAAGATTTATTTAGGTATTCCTTACTTTCAACTCTTGCCTTTTCCTTTCTTTTCCAGGTTTAACACTTCTCTGGAGGGTCGATCTCTACTTGTATCACATTCAATTTGCCTTCTTCACGTTTCACTGACCTGATAAACTTTCTCCTAAATTCTTATCTTACAGTTACTGATTATATTTGTTTTGAAAGAACGTACACATGCACGTATACATGCACGTAAAACGATTATCTTTTCCTAACAACTAATAGCTTAGCAGGGCATATTATTACGAAGCACAGTTGGAGAAGGCTTTATGAATATAGTCTAATCAAATTGATTGTCATATTTTCATAATCAGTCTTATATCCTTATATCGCTCACCTATTTGTTATTATACAAATCTTACTGCTGCATGCAAGTTAAGTGAAGTTTGATGACCGTTCAGAAACGTTCGTTTGAAGTTGCAATCACTTAGTTGTCTCAATTTTGCTTGTAGTCTAATTTCAATGAAGGTTTAGATGATCTTGTAAGATATTATCGATAACTACATTCCTTAAAACTGAGGTACAGTACGAATAGCTCCAACTTGCAGTCATCAAAGCAATGTCTTAACAAAATTGAATGTCTTGTTTGAATAACTAAAGAGATACATCCTGCTAAAGTTGACATAAACTCGAGGCTTTTATCGCTTCTCTTCGGCGACGGGGTGATTTATTCTCCAGAGAATAAATTCAGTTGATGGCCGAGAGCTCCTAGTTAAAATTTCAGAGCCCTGTGACAAAAACGTTGCACAATGATAGATACAGCACCGTACTCTGCTCGCCAACAATAATGTAAGTGCGATACTAGTGACGTAAAAAGTCAAAACAAAAAGGAGCATGCATTCCCGTGAAAATCGCTGCTTTTCCTTTTCGTTTCCTTGATTAGCCAAGATTAAAATCACCACTTACGCGCCCTTGAAGAAATTTAACATTTGTTATTTAAGTGGCAGTATAAAACAGTTTCAATTAAGGACGGTGCCTACTAAATACAAAGGGTTTTGCGCCAGGTAAGGACCACTCAGAAAAAATTGACCTTTGCAAGGGCTATTGGAATCCACAAAGAAAAATTGGGGTAGCCACGCATTTTTTCGAGAAAATTAGCTTGAATTTCAACAAAATGCTAACATCAGCATTTTCTGAAAAAAGAAAGAAAGGATATTTCTTCACAGATTTCTTTCGAATTCGCCTTTACAAACAGAAAAGCAAACACGTTCATAAAAATCTTAAAGCCGCATGGTAAATGGTAAAATAATAACAAAAAAAAAAACATCTTTGGTATGTTTTTAATAACAAAATCGTTGCAACAGCGCTTTTAGCGTCTCTGACAGCCTTCCTCTGGTTCAGCCAAAATACAGTCTAAATACCTTTTGCTCACAACCAGAAATAAATTACGTGCTGAATAGGCTTGCCACTTCCATTTCATAATATAAAATGTGGGGCAACCACGCGTTTTTTAAAGTCGCTGATCTTTTTTGAAATCTTTTACTGTTCCCGTTACATTTTTTTTCTGTCACCTCCCCAGTAAGTAAAACGTTTGCGTATTTCGCACTTATTTTGCGCGCGCACTACGCCATCTGAAGGTATATGTCTACAGCTGAATTTTAGTATAATTTTCAAAGATAACAGCTAGTTTTTCAGCTGGAAGACATTAACAGTTAGTGGTCAGCGATAGGCTGCTATTTTAGTGTTCCTGGTTTAACTACGGGTTCATTAAACTTGATTTGGTCACAGTAGGAAAGTTTTGCTTTCTTTAATTTCAGTCGTGTACTTGGTAGCGTAGTTGACTGCGTCAATGTCAACCCCAGAAAGTATGCGCCCTAACAAAAGTAGGCACCGTCCTTAAAAACGCATACGCTTCATTTGTCCTGTATCAGCGAATTCTGAGGTCAAAAGTCAAATTATCTTTACCCTTTATGTTACAACAGCTATCTAACTACCATAACAAATGATAAAAAGTATTACAATTTTTTTTAACTAAGGCTGACCTCAAATATTTACAAAACTAAATTTCACTTTCTATTGTTTTCAGTTTCTTTGTTCTCGTTTTGGATCCTTAATAGAAAATTTATTTCTTGATTCTTCATGCTGGAGCGAGTTCTTCCTCAACTATCTTTACCTCTTAAATCTGTTGTTCCAGTTCTTGAACTCATTTTCTTACATCTTCCAGCTCAAGAGTAAGTTCCTTGATTCTGTTTTCTTTTTCTTTCACTTCTTTCCTTGCATGCTCTAGCGCAGATTTAAGTACCTTAATTTCTAGGTCTTTTAATATTTTGTTTTCTTCTATAAGCATTCTTAACGATTCGACCTGCTTCTCCATTTGTTCTTTTTCCTCTTCTAACTTGGAATTAAGTTCCTCTATTTCTTCACCTTTTTCCTTTACATCTTCTTGGATTCTTTTGAATGCGTCATTATTTAATTCCGACTCAGAAACCCTTTGTTCCAGTTCTTGCACACGTTTTCGCTCATTCATTAGGTCAGAGACAAGTTTCGTGACAGCTTCTCTTTCCTTGTCTTGATCTCGGAGTGGTCTATGTTCTTCTTCTAATATCTGTGACTCCTCAAGCCGTTGTTGTAGTTTTTGTTCAAGTTCTTGTGGGAGTCCTCGTTCGCTCTTAAGTTCAGAAGAAGGTCTCAAGATCGATGCCTCTTTTTCCTTGAGGGTGTCGCGGAGATTTTCACGTTCTGCCTCTAGTATTTGCGACTCTTCAACTTCTTGTCGTAGTTTTTGCGTGAGATCCTTTTCATCCTTCAGTTCAGAGGTAAGTCTCGTGATAACTTCTTCTTTTTGAGTGACTTTATCTTGGAGACTTTTAAGTTCTTGTTTTAGTATTTGAAACTCTTCAACTTGTTGCTGCAGCCTTTCTTTGAGTTCCTTTTCATTTTTCAAGTCAGAATTAAGTTTTGTGACTTCATCTTGAAGCTTTGTAAGTTTTTCTTGAAGTATTTCTGACTCCTCAGCCTGTCCATCGTCTTCATCATTTTCTTGACAATCCTTTGCACCTTAAAGAAAAGGTGATTTCAAATTAGTCCTCATAAATTTGAGTCACATCATTTTCCAAGAGACGGCATGTGATTGTGATTGTTAATCATGCTATTTATCGCTAATACGGCGAGCGGGTAAGATGAACCAAGTACTGCCCTGTGATTGAGTTACCTGAGTAGGCAAGATGGTCGGCTGCCGTGACCACTCAGCATTGCCCACTATGTCTTGCATGAAAAACGCAGCCTGTCAATTCTTATTGAAAATCCTTTACTCACTAAAACATGTTAAACTATTTAAACTGAAGAACTACATGATTGTAAAAACACCATATCTGGACAAGAATTAGATTTGTGTCTTTAACTCTAACAAACTGGCAAGGGAAAGAAATCAATGGGCACTTTCACCGGACCAAAAATTTCGGATTTGCTTTCCGTCAGGAGCCATAATCGGGATGGAGACCGTAAGCGCGCAGCATTGCTAGTACTGGGGCTGTCCCTAATATAAAGATTTAGCCAAGCCTAAAAGCAGAACTAGCCCAGGATAAGGGAGAATTTTGATTTGAGGTTTGTAACTTTGTAGTGAAGTTTTCTGTTTATATTGTTTGGCCTTCTGTTTTGAGTGTGAATAATCTCAAACTACTCAAAACATAAGCAGGCCTTTCTTGTTGTAGAAATAATACCAATTAAATACGCATAAATTAGTGTCACATGGCCGTTTTTGAAGGGGGTCCCCATAGCTTGAAGGGAATAAAATATTTTGGCTTTTTTTTTCTTGCCACCATCATTCTTTCATCAAACCCAACATTTGTGCCAAGTTTGAGCGAAATCAGTGATTTGAGCTGCATCACCTCCTGCCTGGTTCGGTCCGGTTCTGCCTGGTTTTCTCATAGACACATTCTTAAGCGTCTGACACAATTGACACAAATGAACAATGCTTAAAATCCAGCGTTAAATTACGTCTTTTTTCCTGAGTATATCGTCTTCGTTTCTGTTGTTCACATGCTTATTAATGCTAATTACCACCTTCTAGTATTTAAATCGCGCCTTTTGTATGTCTCTTTGAGTCTGAAGACGTGCCTAATTTTCCTTGCATCTATTATTTATGCTCTTTTCATCCACCCGAAAAGAACACACCCCAGTGCCGCCTTGCCTGAGCTCTGTTTACTGGGTTAGTATAAAACACATCAAATGATTGGGCTAATATGGCTATGGGCAATGGACCATACCCGCTTTTATTCAAACATCAAATTTCCTTAACAATCTTTCATACTTAAGAAGTTTGGCCCAGTAAAGGCGTGGGCACGATAAACGCCAAGAGCATATGGCCACATATACTGTTCCACCCCAGGAAAGAGCAGCACAACAAACATGGCACCAGTAAAGTCTGATAGCCAAAAGGAAAAAAATTCCGAGGCAACATTACACCACAGAAAATGCACCAAAGTGGATAACTCTTAAGAGAAACCAGTATAGCAACAGCCGCCCATGCAAACGGAAGCCTCCTGGTTGAGAAAATAACACATAACTAAATGAGAATCTAATAACGACGCCTTAAAAACGATGCCCAAGACTAGATAAGATAGGGCAACAGCCACCCATGTAAACTGCACTCATCAGGATATTATTATTGAAGACAAAATAAGCCAGCTGAGCTTGGGGGTAATTAAAAGTGAAGCCCACATCATGGGGACCGTCGCCCATGTTAACTTATCTTACCATAAACACACACTACGCGATCTGTGCTTATATCTCAAGAGGAACCTACAGAGGCAGCCGCCGATGCTAACTACATGCATTAGGATATCATTATTTAAGATACACTGAAAACCATGCTAATCTATACCACCCCGCCAAGAACCGAACTAGAAGAGTCTACAGGGCGGGACAGTCGCCCCTGCTAACTTAACCCGTCATGCATCCTTGGACTGGAATTATACCAAATTAAACAAAACAAATGTACTGGCACCCAGGCCAACAACTTACATGAGGGGCAACAAGGTGGGGCAGCCACCCATGTTAGCTTAACCAAACCTGCTGCTCCCTGCAGGAATGAGATAGGAATTTAACTACTATGTAACTAGCCTATGCTAACCCTAATGAACCTTGAAAGAACCCAGCAAAGGAGCCGCCCATGCTAACTGCATGCAATAAGCACTCGACTAAAATAACTACTAGACCTTAAGGAAACAAGAGTAAGTACCCTCATATATCTTTGAAAAGCATTTGATTTCCAAGGACCTAAAGCAAGAATTTGGGCATCAGACAGGCCTCGATCTGCTGCATGAGAGGCCGCCCCAATACGAAAACTATGGCCCTTATAACGGGAAGGAGCGAAGTCACAAAGCTGAATAGCCATTGAAAGGCATTGTGAAAATTTGGATCGAGAAACAGGCAAACCATCCACTGTAATAAAAATAGCGCCTAGTCCGGAGCCTCGCAAGGCTACAATCGTGGACAAAAGTTCTGGGGACACTTATGTAATGTAACGAATTATCTGTGTTTTTGAACTGAAGTTTGAAAAAAAAAACGATACTATATCCTTTAAAAACGCGTTGCTGTCCCCCCTCCCCACCTAACACAATGTTGAAAATCAGGTGAAATTGCAGGTACTAGTTTTTAACATTGTAGGGGGGGGGGGTGGGGTGGGGCTAGGTTAGGCAGGGGAAGTTGTATTCGCGTCTGGCATAAGCGCAAAAGTGCCAAAAGTGCAAATTTGTCCCAAGACTTTTGTCCATGATTGTCGATACTTGGACAATAAATCCACGTCACAAGAATGGGGATGACCACTACTTTTACCACTACTGAAAAGGGGCGCTCATTATAACTATGTTTAAAATTCCCAAAAGTCACCTTGAATGCTGTCAATTCACCTGCAGCATTCAACAATTTGGTGAGCTGATAAAGTTGGAGAGGAGAAGGAGCCCCTTGCTTAGAGACTGATGTAATTTCTCCAACACATAAAGAAGCATAAAAAGCCAGTGAACACATAACTTGAAATGGAATTATCTGATATGCTGAAACTTCCAGAGAGGATGCGGCAGCAACCAGTCTGTCTAGTATGGGAAGTGTAATGGGAACACGAGAATCTAGGCGAAAGCCACGCAATGACAAGCACATGGCTTGCTCGGTAGGTCATGTGATCTGCGCAAAACCCTTAAAGGGTGTCGACTGCATTGTACTGATATCTCCCCTGCCGGTCCGAGGCCCTCTCTGAATAAAACAATACACAAGGAGAGAAAGGGGCATAAAAATTTTATTTCCAGGTAAATATTTTATTTATATATTAGTTACAATGCAGTTACTCCGATTAAACTTTATACTTAATGTACTGAAATTATTGGATGCGAACAATTGCGGTATAATTTTTGAAGTAAGTTAATTATTGACTGACTCATGGACAGTAATGCTTATTCATATGATATAGCTCATCAGTTTGTATTCAGACAGCTTTCTAACCTTATCCGCGAAAGAATTGAATACATTGTTTAAAAAGATAGGTCCACAATGCGCACTTGTGAGTTTATGCTTAGTTTTATTCCATTCGTTTGGAGTTTGTTTTTGAAAGTCAGTACCTGGGAGTTTTATTACTATAAGTGAGAAGGCAATCACTGTAAAGATAAAGGTATAGCTTTAAAACTGGAGATATTGTACTCGTGGTAGAAAACTTGTGGCCCCTTGGTCGCATCCTGGAAGTAAAACCAAACAAGAGAGACGGGCTTGTGAGGAGAGTCATGCTGAAAACCGCAGTCTTGGAACGTCCCATCGAAAAGATCGTTCTTGAGAGGCTTCCAGACTCCACAACAGCAGCTAAACATTGTTCATCTTGATGTCCTCAATAGACTGAGAGCATTCTCTCTTTTGCTCGGGAACGCAATAAAGAATGCAAAACAAGCGTGACTGCGAGTGTGACATGCGAGCCCCGAGTAGTGCTCGCGGCTCGCGGCTTCGCATATCACGCTCGTACGCTCACGACCCACCGCTCGCGTATGTTGCGTTTTTCTTTGCGTTCTTCCCATGGATTTTCGAGCAAAAGAGAAACTGCTCGCAGTCCATGTTCTCACCAAGAAGTTTGCTTGTAACGTCAGAGAACAGTAGTTTCGTTATTGACTTGATTGTGATGAACCATTTCGAATGGATGAGCCTAAAGGTCATGGGTAAGGTTGTAAGGGCCAATTTCCAATTCCCTCGGTTTCAATACGCAAGATTCACTCTAGTTCACTGACTTTAATTCGACTAACACTCCAATAAGACGCTCCTGTTTGCTTGTACATAATTCCATCAATCATCCGCGTCTTTATCCGTCTTATCCGTCATTACTTCGAATGAATCGCATACACAACTACAACGTTTGCCGACGTTCGCCATTACATACACACTCGAGAAGATCACGTGACTTAAACGCGGGAACTAAACGGCGAGAAAAATACATGAACAATACAGGGAACCCAGCAACACCCCACCCCATGCACAACCTTAGTGGAGCATCACAATAGTAAACATGGGTTCCCATATCCGACATATTTAAATAACTAGCGTCAATATCAATGTCAATGTTCTTGTTCACGGTGTCTCTCAATCAAGGTTGAGATTTCTCGATTCTTCCAATAAGCAAAGTTTCTGTATAGGTCGCACCAATGATGTCGAAGCTGCAGTTTTGACTTCCACAGTTCGCACAAGCCCATCTCTTCCGCGAACTATTTTGACGACTCAGTCCATGCGCCACTGACCTCTTGGCAACGGTTCATCTACAAGAAGCACAAGATCGCCAACTTCTGCGTTTCGGCGGGGTCTGTCCCTTTCTATCTCTCCTGTAAGGCTTGAACATACTCTTTCAACCATCTCTTCCAGAAATGGTGAGCCAAAATGTGCGTCTGTCGCCACTTCTTTCTAACAAAGATATCTTCTTTCACAAAGGATCCCGGCGGCAAGGCGTGGACAGGTCTCTGCAGCAACACGTGGTTGGGGGTTAAAGGTTCACAATCGTTTGGATCATCTGAAGCAGGAGCAAGCGGCCTGGAATTTAAAATCGACTAAACCTCGGTAAGGACCGTTGTTAACACCTCTTCGTCAACGAGGCCTTTCCCAAGAATAGCCTTCAGGGCTGTACGGGTGTTGCGTATCAGTCTTTCCCAGAGCCCACTGGCGTGTGAAGCCCTTGGCGGTTGGAAAATCTACTGACATCCCTTCTGGAGCGGTTCTTCTTGGATTTGTTTCTGGTTCCAGTCTTCAATGGCAGTTGTGATCTCTCTTTCAGCACCAACGAAGTTAGAATAGTTGTCAGAGTAAATACACCTGGGTAGACCTCTTCGATTGATAAATCTTCTGAAAAAATCAATGAAGCAATCCGTTTCCAGGGAAGTAGCCACCTCCAGATGAACTGCTCTAGAGTTGAAACAAGTAAATATGGCACCCCATCTCTTGACTACTGATCTTCCCCTCTTGACATTTACTGGGCTAAAGTAGTCGACTCCAGTATACGTGAAGCATGGCTCACAGGCTGTGATACGAAATGCAGCTAAGGTGGCCACCATCTGCTCCATTCTAACTGCCCTCTGTTTCTTGCACGTAAGGCATGATTGTACAACCTTGCGCACGGCAGACCTTCCTTTGGGTATCCAAAACTGTTCCCTTAACTGTGCCAATATGTGATCCTGACCAGCATGAGCTAGCTTCTGGTGAAATGCTTGGATCAGCAATTGAGTCTCATGATGTTTTGGGGGAACAATCATAGAGAACTTGGCTTCCAATGCAATGGGTGCTTCAGAAATGCGGCTTCCAACTCTCAAAATACCATTTAACAACACTGGCCGAAGCTTAACAATTCCACTCGAGCTCCTGACGTTCCCTCGTTTATTCAAGTCTCCAATTTCCTCTTGATAAACTTCATTTTGCACGAGCTTCACTATAGCACTGGTTGCTCTCTCCAAATCCTCTGTTGTTAGGTACTCGACACTGTCGTCCACGTTGTTGTCTCTACGATGCTGCGGGTATGCTTTGAACGTCAACAACCAGGCTACCTTCTTCTGCAGCACTGTCCAAGAAGAGTACCTCACAAGTAGTTCATGCGACTTGCCCAAAGCCGTCAAGGTGAATATCGCCTTCTCATTCTTGACTTCCAAGTCGTCCTCTGGCAGTTCACCAAATTCTGCCTGGGGCCATTCTACCTCAGGTTCTGACATAAATACGGGACCGCTAAACCATCTCTCACCGCTTAGAAGCTGGGTGTGCTGAACGCCCACGAGATACATCATCTGCTGGGTTAAGGGATCCTGGACAGTGTCTCCACTGACTCGGCTTAGACACATCCCTGATCTCAGAAACTCGATTTGCAACGTATGTCTTGAATCTACGAGATTCATTGTTGATGTACTGCAAAGTGGTCTTGGAATCTGTCCAAAAGAATGTCAAGGAAATATTCAAATCAATCTCCTTTAGGATCATTGCATGAGCACGTACTGCAATTGTGGCAGCCTGCAGCTCTAGCCTTGGCACAGAGACATACTATAGAGGAGCGGTGCGGCTCTTGGCCATGATAAAGGAACAACTCACGGTTCCGTCCTCATCTTCTGTTCTCAAATATGAGACAGTTCCGTACCGATATTCTGATGCATCACTGAAATGGTGGAGTTGAAATTACGCGCTGGTTGAACAGCCACCAGGAAAGTAACAACGAGGGATGCGTACTTGACTAATGAATACCAACTCTTCCTTCCACTTCTTCCAGCCTTTCAACAAGTCCTCTAGTAACTTATCGTCCCAATGGACCTTTAACTGCCAAGTCTTCTGCATCACTCTCTTAGCGGGAATCAGGACTGGCCCAAACATGCCGAGTGGATCAAAGATGGAGCTTATCGTTGACAAACATCCTCGCCTTGTGTCCTCATTCAACTGTTTCTGTGGCGGCGATACCTTTACCCTAAATTAATCAGTTTCAGTGTTCCACTGCAGCCCAAG
>Ga0126339_10000448_pt1 | contig 22609 bp, 18 predicted proteins | sample OrbTmetagenome_2_FD_92532 | JGI IMG/M metagenome (GOLD analysis project Ga0126339, IMG submission 92532) | Coral microbial communities from Petempiche,Puerto Morelos, Mexico - Orbicella T R C metagenome | ecosystem: Host-associated > Invertebrates > Cnidaria > Coral | place: Petempiche,Puerto...
ATTCAACCAATCAGATCTTGATACCAGGAGCTGGTATCATGGAACGGCGGCATCAATGGAATGTCTACAGGCTCCCCCGTGCACTCCCTCGTCACCAGACCGCTCTCGGCTCGTCCCGCTCGCCCTATACTACACTCGGCTAGCTCGCTCTAAAACTAACCGGGAGCCTGTTCGCAGGCTACAACTTTACATGTGCAGTGTTCAGTCCACTGTATAAAATTCACATAGCGCAGATTTTTATTATTACCGATAATTATTTGAAAACGATCAAGGAAAACCTATATTCATTGGTTGCCAAGAACGATCGCTATCCTCCACAGGGAATATCGCAGAGCTAATTATCATATGGGCGCTATTATTGTCGCTTTAATTTTATTCAGTTCCAGAAATGGTTCAATAAAGAAACCAAAATCCTTGCAAGAACGTTTGGTAGTCACGTAAAAAATGCTTTCCCGCTACACGGAATGCCATTCTGATAGATGCTTCCGTTCAAAGGAGAGTTAACGTCACCACCCTCGGATCGCGTACGCTCGAGTTTCTTTCCAAATGAAATGAAAAAAAAAAAAGCCTTTTTGGAAGTTTCTTTGGAATAATAAAGATCGCGCTCGCTTGACTTTGAGTGTAAATAATTACAGCAGTTATCAATCCAGGGGCCTGTATCAATCACACACGACCTTCAGCGCGAAAAAAGTCTAAACAAAACTAAAGTTTTGGTGGATGTCAATCATCTCCGCCTCTTTGCCGACTGTATACAAAATTTTCCTGCAAGTGAAACCCTGCAGCAGTCCAATCGTAAAAATTATCATTTTACTTTCGGTATGTAAGGATAGCTCACTAAATACATTGGCAGTAAATACTCCTTGAAATTTATAACTGAAGACGGGCAGGTCGGGTTTCTCAACGGCCATTCGTATGCATGAATTTACTGCCTATGTATTTAGTGAGCTAGCCGTACATACCGAAAGCAAAATAATAATTTTAACGAGTGGACCGCTGTAAGTTTTCACTTTTTCAGGTAAATTTTGCATACAGTCGGCAAGGAGGCGGAAAAGGATGGCGTCCACCAAAACTTAGGTTTTGTCTAGACTTTTTTTTGTGCTGGAGGTCGCGTGTGATAGATAACCGCTGCAAGGTACGATCATTTCAAGATCGCGCTCCCTCAAATCGATTTGATTCCACATTTTTTATATAAAACTCAGATTAAAGCACACTTTGTCTTTAGTTGGACATAGTTCGTTCACGTGCCCGGTGCAGGTGCCTGTGAGATAGCTTTAAATATAATCAAACGTTCGTCTTTATTCGGGCTCTTGCTGCCACGAAATACGCGATAAATAATCGATTCGATATCTGAGAGGCTCTGGCGTGAATGCATCTCCTGCAAATTTGAGCGCGGTCTTTAAAAGCTTTTCAAGCTGCAATTTCAGAAGGTCTACACTATACTGCACGTCACCGTCAATAACCATGCAGTCTGTTCGGTAACGGAATACCGTTTATTTACTTTTGTTTTGATATTGAGAAACGAATAAGACGAGAGCGCGAGAATTAGCGCAGAACCGATGAAACACAGAAAAAACCTCTAGGACCTCTGTAGAAACATGGACGCTTTTAAGTGTCCAAGTTTACCAAACCAAAACTTCCTTTCATTAGCCCTTTCACGTCCGAAAATATAAGGTCTGTGAACAGAACTGTTGTCGGAATTTCAACACAGCTACCGGCTGTCGTTCTTCGCCATTTCGTAGTAAACTAGCTAATATTATTTACCTGTGACTTGGGGCGTTAGGTCCTGCTGGTTATTTCGTAAAGAAGCCGAGTGGAGTCTCCTGTATGATCAGTGATTATGATGATGTAAAGAGAAATAATCAAAATGTATGTGGTGTCTACAACCTTGTCACGTGCCGCTGAACATTACGCAACTTTTCCAGATTTAACAGAGCGTACTCACTCACGTGTCCAGCAGCCATGCAAATTTATTGGAACAAAAGAGAGTGTTGACATAATGTAAGAAAGGAGTTGAACTCCCACAGGATTGGTTTGGTACACCAACATGGCCGCCGTTTCATTGTTTTGGAACACCAATATGGTTGCCATGACGTCATGTACTGTGCATACGTACTCCACGTGTACTGCAATTCACTTTCATTCTTTTGCAACATTACCGTAAAAATTCTGGAAGTAACAACCCTCCGAAATAAAGCGACCAAGAAAAGAAACGTCAAGAAATGGTGGATGCTTAAAATTACCGAAAGTAGCGACACCCCCCCCCCCCCCCCCCCCCCCCCCCCCCCCCCAAAAAAAAAAAATACTCCTCCCAAAAATAGCCACAGGTATCTCAAGCTCCTTGGGAGCTGTGAACATAAGCCAACATTTGAAAACTTTACATCATGTACCGACACAGGGTAGATATTAGACCGTTTGTATGGGAATATAACGATCGTTCGTAACAATTCGAAATACAGAGTAGAAATGCAATTTGAACGACTTAATTCGACTCTTCTCTCTGCTAAGTATGCTTCCGAGGCGTTTTAGGGCCAGTTTAAAGCAATTCCAGCGAGTTTTAGTTTCGCTGATTTCCCCTCTAAACATATTCTTATATAAAGGGGAAAACAGTGATAATTGCGCGAAGAGCTTTATACAGTAATAAAGGCCATAAACTTTGAGAAAAGAACCCTTCTCCCTGCCCAGCTGTCGCGTTTCAAGAGAAGACGACCTGGATCTCTTGCGGTAATAACTGAATAAAGTTTTGTGCACAACTATTTTTAACCGATCCTAACTAACATTACGTAATAAATATAAAAACGAGAACAATCCCTCTCGTATGCACGTGCGTTGCGATCAATTCATTTGTTTTCGCTCTCTAGTCCTGCTGGAGGGAGACCAGTTTCACGTCTACCTTGACAGCTCAGGCACAAAATGCCGTTCCTAGAATTTTTGCTTTTTTAACATACCAAACCTACCAAAACTCGAACGCACTCTTTAATCTACGATTACTGCCAGTGTATTCAATATACACTTTCCACACGTGCGTCACCAAGACTCAATGTGCGTCTAAAGATCTTTATATTTCTCTGTTCTCTTACCCAACTACGGTGAACAGACTGCAACCAAATTCCGGCTTGAGGAAGACAATCGAGGGATCAGAACGTAGCAGTGGCAGAAATGTTCAGACTTTCAGAGTACATTGGAATAGACGCTGAGTATGAAGCAAGCCGACCTGCCCGCGCATATGATGACATGTGATGAACATCACAAGTCACACTCGAGTTATACTTAGCCTTTTTTTGTCCCCAACTTCCACCCTGAGAAGCTTACACGTAGTTTTACACGTTCAGCGCAAGGGTATGTTGAGTCGAGAACAAAGTGCGAGAAACTCTTGAGGCCTCTCGAATCGAGACAGAAGCGTGACATTCAGCAACGTAACGCTCTGTTGTCATGCTAAACCCACGCGTGCGTACATTTTCATCCTTTGCTCCCTTACCAAAGCACACATTCTCGTCCCCAGAGGCCGCGCTCCTTTTGGTCAGCACCAAGAATCGCGACCTCTACAGGAAGGTCCAATTTTCTGAACATGCGCAAAATAATTGTTTCGTATTCTCAGCCAATCAGATTTGTCAAAGATTTATTAGACTTTACTCTAGGCATACGCAAAGTGACGGGAAGTCCGTGAATCGCGGACTTCCGGTTTAGGTCCTTCCCACAGGTCGCGATTCTTGGTCCTGAACAAAAGGAGCGCTGCCTCTGGGGACGAGAATGCAAAGCACATGACTAGGAAATTCATCACCACTTTCTCTTTCTGAAATTGAAAGGGCCTAAAATATAGTCCAGCTGGATTAGTAGCAGACGCATTTAGTTCTAATTTTTTGCGGCGGTAGGATCACAAGCTACCGCAGGGTCAGAATATTTGACATTTGAGCAACAAACCAAACAGTCCATTACTGCGCTACCATTATTTTGCAATGTATTTCAGTCGCCCGTTTACCGCTTGCAACAGATGTCACTCATTTTCAGGGCAGTCCCTCAAGATCGAGTAACAAGTTCTCGAGATAACCCCGGCCAGAGATAAATATATAATAAGAATATCCAGCATCGGCATAAAAAAAATATACATTCTTATTAAATAAAAGAGGGAAGACTGTATCGAATATTTCAGCGGGCGATCGTGGCGTGCTAACGAGCCATTTAATATCAGGTTTTACATAAATCTACTACTGCAGCTTTCTATCACAAATGCCGTTCCGTAGGTACGCTACTCACAATCTATCGCCGTCAGTAGATAGTGAGTAACATAGCAGTGTGCGATTATTAAAAATCGCTTCTTTGCTCTTTCGAAATATTTGCGAAGAGGATTTAGATAAAGTTTCGAACGACTCGATTATAATAGTTGACGAGGCCTCGTCAACTGCTGCGCGGTACAAATCTCGAGCTCACCAACTACGGTAATTGTTAAATACATCAATTAATTTTTTGTGAAGGGAAGACTTTCAAAGAACGAATCAAACACAACTTTTCTCACTGCATCTTCCTGCTAATATACATCAGTCTTCTGCCGATTGACCGCCAAAAGCTTATTCACGTACAGATTCTCGAGTGACGCAGACCAACAACGTACCACAGCCTCCTCCTAAAGGTAAATAAGTGTATTCTTTTCCAGAATGAATACACACACAGGAAAAAAATTCAGCATGGCAACAAAAATGGTAATAAGTGAATGAGTACAGTGTAACCAGCGATCAGGCGTTCTTTCTTTTTTTTCTTTTTTCTTTTTTTAGGGGGTGACGGACAAAACAAGAATGCCTGCTGCTTTTACTTCACGAGTCTTCCCCTTTCCCCCGGGAAAAAAAAACATGATCGCAGTTTAGTGAATGAGAGGATCGGAGAACGAGCATCGTTTATTTCCAGTCTCTGTAACTGATTGAGCGCGCAGTTTTTCGAACAACGTCTGCCTGGAAAAAGAGAATAGGAAATACTTCTTGGCTCTATGACCAGCCGCTCTCAAGAAGTGCTTTAATTTACAAGAACGAGTACAATAAAGGTTGTTGTTGTTGCTGTTTCGAAAAACAATCCGTGCTCTTCCTCCGAACAATTTTCGCAACAAGTGTAAGATAAGATTGTCTCTGATCATGTGTCTTTTTTTTTTTTCGGTTTTCTTCGTCAAATCTTACACGGCCTCACTCATGGCCGATGTTATCAACGAAACAGTATTACAACTATATCTTTTTCTTTGTCAAATCAGATTACAAACTCCCTCGATGCATAACACGATTGACCGTGCCAGAAAAAAGTGAAAATATTCTTATAATTTCAAGTGTTGGTTCTTTCTCATGGCCCGTTTCACAGACCAGAGGTCAAGGTTAAAACATTTCTCAGTTCTCTCGTTTGATTGATTATTGGTCACGACAAACCAAATAATTGTCTGCCATTGCAAGCTTCTTCCTTCCTGTTCACATCCTCGAATCAAAAACCCCGAAAACAGGGCTGTGGGAATTGAAAAAATAATTTTAAAACTACTTCAACACAGACGACACAACGTCCAGTTGAAGGCAACTTCAGTCTCAAACATGCCAAGATAAGGCAAGTGCGCCAACTCTTCCATAAAATGTCCTTGGTGTCAAAACAGTTTCTTCTCGGCAGCTAAACAGCTACCATCATCAAATCCGCAACTGAGTGGCAATTTGCATCAGAGACTTGAGTCCTGGCATAAACGTGCTAATCTCCGAGAAACTACCGCTGGATATAAGCCTAGTGTGAGCCATCAGGCCACGAGGATAATCTGATCCTTGACATGCTGAGAAAATAAACAAGAAAAACTGATTGAAACAACGAACTTTTCTTGTTTCCCTAATTAGTTGTGAAAACTAAATACATTGACACATTAATAAAGCTTTTACTTTACTTACTAACTTTACTTACTAAAAACGCTAACAGCCAGCTTGCATTACGAGCAAAACAAAGTGACAACTTCTGCTGTTTGGACTTTTGTAGAACAACAAATGTAGCGCTATTCTTATCAGCTTCAATGATCACAATAAATAAACTCACCCTGCGCTATTTCATGAAGGCCCTCTAAAATGGGATTTGACATCTGCAACGACAAAAGAAGAAACCTTGTAATAACGTTGACTGCAACGTCAGATTGACGATACACAAAGAGAATGAACAGCAATGAAAAACTTTCGTAGTATTTTGTCAAAATATCACGAAATACCACAAACGTAACATATTGCATGACTGTAAGGGCCTGGCAAACAATACTACCAAAGTGAAAAACAACATCATAAGCAAAAGTATGACATACATTTATCCACGAGGCTTTCAGAAGTCTGGCACTAAAGGTTGCGCATATTTTCCCTTACCTTTTGATCTCTGAGTTTGTCATAAAGTGCTTCCAGTCGCTTCGAGACATCGTCCAATTTACGCTTTGTATGCTGAAGACAACAAAAAAATTGAATGGGTAAGCAAAGAAGGGTTATTAGAGGACACCAGCACTACTGACTACACCTTTGATTACATGTTCACCCAAAGGCAAAATATCTTGGTGTAACTGGCAAACACTTGACGCCAGGAGCGGATCCAAGAAAATCATTGAAATAATGACTTCCAGTTTAATTTTAAGTTAGGGCGGACTCGCCTCACATACACGTAAAATATGATTTTAAGTTGCAACATGTACAGGAAGCTAGTGCGCCCTGAGCAATAGCACGCATATAAATGAAAGATGTGTCGATTTGTTTCTCAGTCACTTCTGTTTCTCTGTGCTTCTACTTTCCATGACAACCCCTTTTTTCGATATCCAAAATAAAAACCTGTTCCTTGCACATGTTACAGCGTCGACTTCATAGTTCCAGTACCTAGTGTAGACAAAAACGCGCACCGCAGAATGATTGAAGTAACGCGGTTACTACTCACCGGATTATTGGCAGTGTTTTTACACCTCTCAGCCAACCCATTGAAAGTTTCTTGAAGTACCAGGTGCTCAGATGGGATGGGGCCTTTCATGACTGGAGGAGGTGGCTCCTAAACAAAATGGACCAATCATATATTTTACATCACGCTGATATGAGGTTCGCGCTGAAAACATTGAAAATCACGCCATGTTGTCACACGATGCTGTCACGCAAAGCGAACATGTGCGATACGCTTACTGCAGCCCAAAACCTGACTGAGGCACACAAAAACTTGCAGTAACAATAAATCCACGACATGTAAACTGAGAACGTGCTGTGAATCTTCTTTTGTTCTAGTTACAACGCCTTCTATTTGCTGGCAAAGTTACTGGAAAACTACTCAACTTGTTTTGGAATCACACCATAATTAAATATTAGGCGGATTGAAATTTTTACATGATGTAAGAGTGTGGATGGGATGAGATTGCGTGATGAAATTGACATGTGGATGAAAAAACAAATACGGCTTTGTTTTAACTGTTCATTACAGTTTTAAACAACTATAGTTACATTAAGCTGTTCAAGATGATCGTACGAGAAGAATAGTCATTTACAGTTTGTTATAACATTGTTAAAAAAAGAAGTCACTGACGAAATTTGATTGAAAAGTTGAGAGTACATGTAGTTCAAAATGAGAAGCAAAAGTTTTCTTATAAGGACACAACCACCAGCCTAAAACGTTTTATCAGTCAGTTTAGAAGACTCGCTGTCCTGTTACGGTATGCTTCAGTTACGATTTTCTTTTTGAACATTATGCTCTACACGATACAGTTGAAACAATAACCGACAACATATTTAGGCTTAACAGTTGTTATTTTATTCTTTTATGACAATGATCTGGCCGCTAAGAAATGGTTGCACTGCAAAGGGACAATTAAAACGTTTACAAAAAGCTAAATGGCAAAGGAAACTTAAACGGTAGCGAATTTAGGTTGTTAGGTGCGGTCAGTCAATAAACAAGCATAACATTTTTATGTTTACATCATTAGCAACATAACGATGGGAAGAATTAAATCTCTAAAGTGCATTTCAGCTTGTGGAAGTTTTTATCAGTTAAAATTTCAATGTTTTAGGGCGTGTTTAAGGTGTTAAAGCGTGCAGTTTACCTGTGCAGTTATTACATGATATGGATGTGGCAAGGTGGCATGCGGTGATGGCGGGGGGGAGTCATCATGTACCTGAGCACGTTGCTGAGGAGTAGCATCCCCATAACTTGGAGGTGCGCCTGGTGGACCACCCCCCGGAGGCATCATAGGAGGCACACCTGGTGCAGGGGGTACACCTTGCGGCATTCCTGGAAGAGACAACCGAATACCATATATGTGACACAAGGCACGCACAAGTATAATTCAACTTAGCGCCCATGCAGTAATTATCGTTTGTTACTGTAACTCAAGACAGGGCGCCTATTTGATATATATCGGTTATTGACCAAGTATGAGGTCAAGATGGCTGGATATTGGCCTCGTTCTTTTTTCTGCGAGTTTATGGACCTCGACTCCGTCTCAGTCCATAAACTCGCAAAAAAAAAAGAACGAGGCCAATATCCATCCATCTAGATCGACCAAGCTTGGTTAATAAAGGATTTATCAAATGGCTTTTGGGGATATTTTTCTTGCGAGACGCGGCGGATAGTCCCAAGCGGGCAAGAGAGCTCCATCTTGCCCGCTCGGGCAGCCAATCACAGCGCAGGATTTGATTCATCTTGCCAACTCACGGAGCTAGCCATATAATACGGGTGCTTATTAGAGACAGTACATAACACACAAGTACCTACCAACTGGAGAAGGTTGCTGTTGTTGGTGTTGCTGTGGCTGTGGCTGCTGCTGGTCTCCTGCTCCAAACAGTGGAGCAGTGATAGGAGCTGGAGGGGTGAAAGCTGGAGTCTGCAAACAAATCAACGTCTTATAAATTTATTATGTCTCATTAACAAGGAATATCACATTGAGAGATAATCAAGTCAAATTAGTCTTTAAAACAATCTCTTATGGTCAGCTGTAAGTTGTTTACTCAGGTACTACTTGTGTGAGAAGGACATCAGAGCATTTGGTCAAGAAAAACACATCTTATGGCAAATACTCAAGGAAAGTTGTGCACAAGCACAATGGTATGAGATGTAATTGACATTTTCAGCCTCATGGTTATAGTAAGCAGCTAATACAATATTGTTCACGTTCAAAACAATTGCATTTTTCCCTCTCTTCTTTTCTTTTTCTCTCTCTGGTATAAATAAATGTTGCTCTTGTTTCTGTTATCATTTTCCAGCCTCTAACAATTTATTCATTTTTCCAGCCTTTAAGAAGAGCAGGAACCAAGATAAAGAAATCTGGTCAGTGGTATGTTAATAATAATGAACCATCACTAAGATGTCTAACCTGCTGTTTCTTGCCTCTCATCATGTGAGTGTCCTTCCAGGCACCTGTGAGTGGTGGTGGTTCTGCAAAATAAAAGGTCACAAGCAAATTGTAAGCTCCATGTAATACTGCACTTTATACCATGCCATAGAAAATAGAGCCAATCAGAACACAGGAAAGCTGTTGTATATTCCATGTTAGTATTACATCAAACCTTCCCATCATGTGCTGTGTGTATGTCACATTGATTGTGTTGACCACTGTATTTTCTATGGCATGGTATAAAATAGTTATGCAATGTTCTGTCGTGGAGTATCCCACTTGTCTCTTGTACAAGTGACTAATACAGGTGACTTGCAGGATATTCCATGGTATACCACATGAAAGCATTGTATAACCAGTATATAGCTAGTTTACTCAACTCAAAAACAGGATCATTTCCATTATCTAAACACACAATGATTCACAAGAGGAAAATACAATCAGCTGTCTGTCATACCAGTTGGTGGAGGGCCTGATGGAGGGGGCACTGCAGGTCCTGGTGGTGGAGGCCCAACTGAAGGAGCCCCAGTAGGAGAAGAACCAGAATAAGGTGCCCCAGGAGTGACCAAACTTCCTGGATTAAAAATCTGCACTACAGGCTGCTGCCCTTTCATCTGCATATGAGCACCATACTGTCCAGGAGCTGATACCTGTGTTGGTACAGTGTTGGAGGGCTGAGGTTGATACATTGACACTGGGGGAGGTTGGGACCACGAAGGCTGGTTAGCAGTAGGTGATAGCTGTGATGGGCCACTGTAGTAAGATGTCTGGGTAGGAGCTGCCTGATTGAAAGACAGCTGAGAGAGGGGTGATGGTTGGGGTGCCTGTGGCTGGTAAGCCGCTGGGTTGTAGAACTGTGTTTGAGGTGGAGGTATAGAGGGTTGATAAGCAGGACTGGGTGCTGTTGGGGAAGGCTGCGGTCTTTGATGTGGCTGGTAGTGTGTTTGCTGTGGTTGCTGTTGTTGTGAAGGGACACCATAGCCTGGCTGTTGTTGAAACTAAGACGCAAGGAAACAACTCATAATTAACATACAAGAAATCATTATTGCCTAGAAGTAAAACGACGATGAACTTTAAAGGTTGTTAATGCAATCCCTTTTCTAAAAGTTTTCATCACTTTTATTCTTCAGAAATAACAGCTGTTATTGCAGTCGAGTCTGTGGTCAAACATTCTTTTGTTTTAAAAGGCATGCAAACGAGGTGAAAGGGTCAATACAATGCAGAATTGACCCTTTTGCCTCGTTTGTGTGTCAAACCGCTGATAAGTGCAATAACAGCTATTGCATACTTTCTGGCCGCCTGTTAGTCTAAGCCTGAGTCAGTTAATGTGGTTCCAACTTTCATGTCTGTTAATAAGCCCCTAGTGTAACCATTCAATTAAAGCTACTGAGCAGTACTATCATATGGTACTTTTTACTACACTTTAAGTCTATGGATGAAACCCCATAGTGTGACCATTCAAATGAAAGCCACTAAGCAGTTCTTTGCTGTTTGTTTTTCAATAACCTGCATCACAAAATTACTGATTTTCACTTTCCCCTCCTAATTTTTGAACAGCAGCAATCTTAGCAGTGAATTTCCCATAAGATCATTAACTCACTGGATTATCTGTACAATACATATATGCATGGACACCAATCCTTTACTCATCTATTTGTTCTCTTCCTCCTTTTTTTCTAACCTGAGTTTGAGTTTGAGCCTGAGGAAGAGGTTCAGCTTGAACATCAATCCTTTGGAATGGGAATGGTGGTGGAGCTGTAGCAGATGCAACATGGCTTGGAAACTGTGCATTGTACAGGCGATCCTTGAGAACTCCAAGACTTGCCTGCAAAAGATCACAAAAAAGACTGTTTACTTTTCACTAAAAGGAAAAAAAAAAAATGAAAAAGAATGCTTTCACAGTTTTACAATAGTTGTAAATCTGCGAAAGAATAGCAAAGTTATAAAAATTATGAAAAAGTTTGTTTATAATAAACAAGTTTGAATTTTTCAATGGGAAATTGAAGGAAATGCATTTCCAGGAAATTTAAGTAGTAACTCTGGACCTGGCTATGCAGTACAAGATAAAAAAAAACAAGAGTTGGTCTTACCTGGTCATTCACAGCCATCAAGTATCCCATAGCAGTGTCCAAACAGCCCTGAGCTGCCAAAATCTCTGCATATTTACTGTAAACAAGACATCCACAGTTTTAAAATCAATCACACAATAGCATAATGCAATACAACAATGTTCACCGGCAGTGGCAACATCTTGCTACAGTAAGACCCTCTGATAAAATGTTGACATCTTTTGATATTATTCTGTTTGTTTTCCAAATCTCATTTTGCCACACACAAAACCCTTTAAAGTAGTGTTCAAGATAAGAGAGCAGTCCTGGGTAAAACATTGTCAACCTAACACAATAAACTCATAGAAAATGTCTAATGATTTGGTGCGGCTCATATCACCTTGCCTTTGAAATGGAAGCCTGCAGTGCAGGTGCAAACAGAAAGTATGTCACCTACCTGAGTTTTTCAGCCAAAGCAGATGAACCACTATCAATCAGCAGTCGACGTTCCCTTTCTACAGCCTTCTTTAGGATCATTACTTTTTCAACCAGTTCCTACAAAGAAAGTTAACATGTTAAACTAAATTTACCACAAGAAAAAAAAAACGGAAATGTTTAGGTACAAGCACTTAAACCAACAATGGCAAACCACAAGAATTGAAAGGTACATGTAGTTATCTTTTTGAGTAACACATAAAGTTGACCTTACTTGCAGGGCCAGAGGTGAGGGCTCAGCTGGCATGTTCCTAGACCTAGCAACAAAAAAACATTATAAATTTACTTACTTTAAATTTATGCCGCTCTCTTCTGCTAAAATTTTCTAGTCAAAACCGAGGCTGTTTGGCTTTGTTAAGTTATGCAACCAATGGTAACTAGGTTTTCCACTGTGTAGTCCAGTGACAGCACATAAACTATTTTCTAAATACTGTATGCTATGTACATCCTCAGTTTCGGTGGCAAAAATGGGCAGAATCTGAAAGTGAAAGAAGGAAATAAACACTGCTAGCTACTCACCAACAGGATACAAACTTCTCGACATTTCCAGCACAGATGTAGCAAACCATGGCATTAGAACAATGTTCATCACCTTCCTGCTCAAGCCTCTGCCCCAGTAGATCACACAGGGCAGTGAACTCTTCTGCCTTGGCATATGTCACCAGTGCCGCAAGGGCTTCCCTCCAGTTCTCCAGGACACAGCTTTCAACAATGTCACGCCAGTCACGATTCACTACAACTGACATGAGCTTGAAAAATAAAACAAAATTTTTTTTCAAACTTTAATAAAGCATTAGAAAGTTATTACAATTACTACAACACAAACAAATGCAAAATGGCCACATGTAAAAACCAGACTTGGTCTTTTAAATGACTGAGGGAAAAAAAATACAGCATGAAGAGGGAACAAGGAAAAACATGTGCATACATGTATATTGTAGCCTGGGATAAGAGGACAGTGTGTTGGGCTCTGGAGCAAGCACTTTTTATGACTCTGACTTACAGTGCCTCACTCCACCCAGGTGCATAAATGAGTACCAGTGAATTTAATGCTGAGGATAACCCTACAGTGGACTAGTATCCCATCCAGAGAAAGCACAAATACACCTTATCACTTCACAGTATGGAAACCAGAGATAACCTTGTCTCAGCCTGATGAAACACTAGGCTCAAATGCAGATTTGACATGTACCTATCCAGATCGAAAGTGCATGAAGTTGTGGCCTGGGATCATTAGATGGAGTAACAAGGTATCTCTTTCAAAAGAGATGGAAAGCACACACAATAAGAGATTTCCAAGTTTGTCGGGCTAGAGACACGAGAGAGTGAGAGTGAGCACAAGAGATTAAGATCAAGTGTAACTTTACATTACAAGTAATAATGACAATAATTATGATGTAAACACACCCTTGCCACATTACTCTTGCTCTTCTCAAAGTATCTTGTCTGTATTCTCGCCAAGAGATCTGGACCACCAGCAATAGCAAGAAGGAAAGCATCAGCCTTGGAAAGAAAATAAAGTAGTGTTAATTCTCACATAAAATTCTTAGGAAATAAAGTGCAAGAACAGCTGTATCAAACTCTCAAGGGAAACAAAAAAATAATAAAGTTTGAGATGGCAGGGTTCAGATAGTTAATAGTACACGACTGAAAAATGGATGTAAGAGAAAATAATCTGAATTGAAGAGAGCAGGGAATTCAAGATAACCGAGTCATAGAATGCAAGGTTCTACTGTACACGCCAGTGGATATAGAGGGTAGAACACCACATTAACTATCTGTTTGCTTGTTTGTTTCAGCTGTTTGCCAACTACAATTAAAGTTCACAAGCATGAAATAAGGTTGCTATGTTACAGATTTACGGACTGCTTTCCTTTTCCAGGAAATAATCCAAGCTCAATTGTAACATATGCAAGCAATAATGCACAACAATCACATACCATTCTATCAGCATGAAGACAAACATCTACTGCTGCTTCAAAATTGCCAGTTAGCAGGGCTTGTGTGATGAGACCATCAGTATCTGCAAGGAAAATAAAAATGTAAATTACACTGTAGAGCAGCTAAATCAAGAAGTCAAAAGATTACCGGCATACTTTAAAACTGCAATATAGACTTACCATCATCTGTGGGTATGTTGAAAGGCAAGTGTGGTTTCACAGGTTCACCAAGACCTAAACATTTATATATATATATAAGTAAACAGCAACAAAAATTTGTCAAACATTTCAAAGCCAGCACTTACTGTATCATACATCAGGACAATCACAACAAATAGACACGACAGATCAAACCAATCAGAGCTAAGAGCAAAAGCATGCAACTGGCACGGAATGCAGTCCTCCAGCATAACTGACCTAGATCACTCCCTGTGTCAATAGATAAAGGTCCTCCAGCTGCAATGACATCAAAGGCTGCAGCACCCTCACTGAGGCTACCAGCATCTGACAAAGGAGTCTGAAACAAAAGGCAATGCCAGTAAAACAAATATGTCAAAGAAGAAAATTTCCCCTAAAAATTTAATTAAGATGGAATCCACCAGAAGTTCGAGTAACAAGTGGACAAAAACCTAGTACCAAGATTATTCACATCGTATTGCAAACTTCTGTACGACTGTGTTAAATATCTTCTCAAATAAATCACTTCTAGCTACACCAAATGTCGAAAACAAATTTTGAACTTTGTACGAAACACTTGAAAGTACCAGTGAAATGAAATGGAGGATGAAATTTTATCTGCATTTGCACAATTTCTCTGAACTTTGAAATTTGTTTTCTCTCGTTCCCATGGGAAATTGTTCTCAGTGTTATTTCAGGCAACTATTTATATCATTCTTTAGCTTTAAGAAAATGTAAAAAGGACTGTAAAATACTTAAAATTATTCTGGTACCAGATTTTTGTCTACTAATAACTGAAATTGCTCGATTTTCTATCGGACTTCGTCTTAACCTATAAATCAGAGTGGATAAAAATCTGTCAGCCCAGAAAAACTGCTTTTTCTTAAGGCTACCAGGCCAACGAGACTGAGTCTAAATAGGCCCTTTGCACAATCTGGCCACATGGTACGGAATTAACTATGCTGGGACGCAAGTTGCACAGTGGGACTTCCAAAACAAAGGAACTCATACCAGTCCAGCCCGACTTAGCTTTGTTTTTAAAATCCCACTGTGTAACTTGCATGTATTACAATGTCTCCTAAATCATTCAAGTTTATGGCAGTGCTACACTGCCTGCTTACTTTACAATGAAATAAGTATGATTATACAAACATGAATTAACATACCTTAGATTCAGCTACTGAGGGTGTACTTGCTCCACTTGAAAAGACACCTTCCCCTGACTTCCCACTTGCATCCTATAACACAATGTAAGACAATGTGGCTTAATTAAGCACAGAGAACAGGACTACAACACTGTTTGGCTTACATAGAGACAATACACACTACATCATGGTCTTTAATGTTTTCATTACATGTTTGCTAGATAATGTATTGATAAAGCCAGTTAGACTACTCAGCCATACTCAAACTGTAGTAAATCCAAAACCAACACCAAACTAATTACCTAATTACTTTTGACACTCATTGAAAGCCACTCTAAATTTGTAATGAGAGCTACTTATCAGATGTCAAGTGAATTCTCTTACCCCTGATGTCAAGAGCTTCATTTTTTGAACCAATTCTTCGGCATTGACACCTCCTTGGCTACTGCTTGAAGCTGAAGAAGTGTGCGAAGATGCAACCTGACCAAGCAAAATCACATCAGACTCACTAAACTCTTTGCTACAAACAATACCTTAGATAAATAGGTAGTCTACCCTTTTGAGGACTTTTCCCAACAAAACCACAGGACTAAAAAAGCCCGAATAAAGATTTTGCCTGTGAGCATGTACTCACCTTTTTAGATAGTTCCATTGGATCATATCCAAGAAGAGTTAAGAAATGTCTCCTAGGTTCTCTCTCAAAGTTAATCTGTATCAACAAAGAATGAAAGAAAGAGTGACAAACAAATCGCATTTCAAAAACTAGTACAGTCAGCAAGTTATAAGATTTATATCGTACATGCAACAGATAACAAAAACTTTCAAACTTGAAACAACCTACATGTACACGTAAAATCTAAATGATCACCTTCAAGAAACTCCAAAGTGTTCTCTCCAATTCTTGTGTACTGCTCTCCACTTTAGAATTACAGTACTGGATAAAACTTCCTGAAGCCAAGGCTCCTTCTAACTCATACGACCTGTTCACAAGTTCCTGTTCTGTTGTAACCTGACTGATGTTCACCTAATGAAATTAAATAAATTTATAACATTTTCAGTCAACAGCAGAGATATTGAGCAGAATGCAAATATATCTAACAATATCTTTTCTCCCAGTTCTGAGATTCATGTTGTATACATCAGTAGAGTGAAATATTTCTTTGTCTTAGTATTCCAGGATACATCTCTTAGCCATTAATGGCCATCTGCTAGCCCAGATTTATAGTAATGAATAATCAAGGTCAAATCAAAGCAGTGTAAAACATGCCTTACCTTACAACTCGACTTAGTTGTCTACATTAATCAATAATATATATTGCCACTGTCTCACTACATTTTTACAATTTATCACTCAGGAGAATTAAACCAATGTTAAGTTCAAACCTGGTACTCAATAGACAACAGAGAACTTTGAACAAACCTGACTGATTGGAGATTCCTTTGTATGTCCAAATGATATCAGCTTTCCACCAAACTGGAAATAAGAAAAATTGCTCAAAGTTTAAAAACAACAACCATGAAACTTTTCTGAAAAGTTATCCTGTATACATGTACACTGTAGCTTTCACATTGTCGTAATGGTAGGTAAAGTCTGCATGTGAGCCAAGTGGCTGACCAGGCTGGAGCTTATCCCAGTTTCAGTAACATGAAGCGACTAGGTGTATTTCTACTCCCCCTGGATGGGATGCTAGTCTACCGCAGGTTTTTTTGGTAACTTTATTTTTGCCATTATTGCTCAAATGTTCTGCAGAAATCATCTTAACCATACACGTATTCCATGAGCTATTAATGCATTGTTGGGAATTGCCTCCAAGATTGAACCACCAACACACTCACACAAAATCCTGACTTCTACTTTATTGATCACTGGAGATCTCTCTCTCAAGCTCAAGATTACTAAAGTCCCTTTCTATTTATTCCCCTGTTCTCTTGTCTCTCCTATCACTGTCAATCATTCGGTTTGGGTTTCAATTAAAAGGTTCCAAAGTTCAAGGCTATCAGATTCCCACGCGTTGTCTGTCACTTAACACTTTCTCATATCACATTGCTTATAATTAAAACAAAGCTACATCACGTTAATTACAACAGAAGCAACAAATGATAACGATACTCCGCATAATTTCTGACAGCATGCCTAGTCATTCAAACTTACTGCAAATTTTGCTCCACATGGCCTGCGCAGCCACTTGGGAGGCTTCTTTAAGGGGGCACTAGCTGCTCTCTGTTGTTGCTGCTGCTGCTGCTGTTGCTGCTGTGCTTGATGGATCTGAGAAGTGAATGGGTCGTCCGCATCAAATGCACTCATCACCTGCAGAAAAAGAAGACAAGTTTAATTTATACATTCAAAGAATCTCCATTTCAGAACAAGTAAGTGAAGGATGGTAGTTATTATACAAAAAGAGATCAAATTAATCAGTTCATGTTAACTCTAATTTGCACTGACGAATATCAACAAGAAAATGAGAGTAAGGGGAAGGTCACTGAGGGTCTCTAAACATTATCCTGGAGAATTCAAACCAAATATATTAAAAAAAACATTTTCTAGTCTTTCTGTACATGTATACACATGTACATGATCTCCTAAATGAACATAACATCATGTGGTAAAACCACTTGTTGTTCAAAATACTGCCATGATACAGATATATGCAATTAACATCATTTTACCCATAACAACTGTACTTGCTCTGATTGAAGCTCTAAGGCACTTACTTTTTGTTGATGGAAATCTTGGCCAGAAGCACCTCCTCCCATAAGAGAAAACACACTGACGTGCCCATCAAATGATGAGGTACACACCACTGCAGGGTTCCTGGGACACCAGGCTACGTCAAAACTCCACTGAGCTGTGGTTGGTAGCTCATAAACAATCTGTGGCAAAACAACATTCAGGGTCCATTGAATCACCATGTCTACTAGATGTTTGGTAAGGCTCAGATATTAGCAACTAAACACAGTCCAAGCACCAATACATGCACATACTTGGTACAGTCCACCATAAAATCAATTAAAGAAACTTGATGGTAACACTAGAAATAAGGAATGTGTACACACAGCACACATGGTATTAAGTATCAAAGGTTCAGCTGTAGACTTCCAGTCCACTGCCTCCAAATGTTACTATCTATATCAGATTTTGGCTAATTCATTAAACAAGTAAGACATAAAAGGACACAATCAGTGTCACTTTCAAAGCTTTAATGCTCTTTGATTTACGAACATGAACATCAATGATTACCTCTCCTCCTGCTTCTTGCACATTTGGATTCCAACACAGAATGCGATTGTCCTAAGAAAGACCCACTAAAATAAGCACTTAAATAAACGTTATATTTCCACATGCAAAGCAAAGGGTCTGATCAGGGCATGAAATTACTTCTGACACCTTGAAATGTTCAAGGTAAATTGTAATAATGTCCTTTAATACAGTACCTAGACAAAGACAGGAGGCACAGTAGCACAAAAGTTAATAACCTGAAGACTGGTCAGGATAAAAAGTACCGCTGACAGCAGTATTCAAGTAATAAGGTGAAGGATTGTACATGTGCAAAGTCAGAATGTACTTTACCTTGGCACAACTCATAAGTAAGTCGGGATCCTGAGGACACCAGGCTATTGACAGGATTCCCCTAAAATCATAAACAAGACAGCGTTAAAAAATTAATTTCATATGTTTAGATTTTTAAAAGTTTAATAAATCAAAAAACTAAACTTGCACATGTTAGGACCTACCTCTGATGGCCTTCCAGCACTTTCATGGGAGATGTGGCAAACCTAAGGTCCCACATCTGCAAATTCAAAGGAAAGATCAGTAGATTACAAAATGCATTGTGTATTATTCTTAATAAAAGACCATCAACAATAAAAATTCAAATTCAAATTATAAATAAATAAAACAAATAAATACAAGGGAATTATCAGTGGCACCTCCACAAAGTGGCTATTCATCAACTGTTTACTGTATTGAATTGCAATTTGGAAAGTGTTGCTTTTTGTTAAATAAATAAAAGTACATGTAAATCACTAATTACAATAACATAAAAAGGACGAGATAAAATACTCCTACACTGCACTGAAGACATGCTACACACCACCCTGATAGTGTATCCTTAGCATGCACGAACACTGGATACCTCTGTCCACTGGACAAATGCTAGCATCTCTTTGTGGTTACCTTAGTTAAAATGTATTTAACTGCATCTAAAATGGTAGCTGTTCACTTTTACTGCAATAATTTTAATTGCTACACACCTGAATTACTGGGTATCTGTCATCTTCGGAGGCTAACACCATCTGTGTTGCTACATCTGGATGCCATTCAACAGCCTTACATCGAATCTGCAACAATAATACATAGTTTCACCTTTCATGAACTACAACTACTACATGCACAGGTATGTCTGATGGGTCCATTTTACTTACTGTAGCACTCTGATCACTGACTTTAATGATTGGTTCATTCTTCCTTAAGTCCCAAACAACACAACGGCCACAGGGAGATGCTGAGGCCAAGATGTGCTGTACTTGTCTGTTCCATGACACACAACTGATGTTATCAGGTGGCAGAGTTTTACTTCCTGGTGTCAAAGGATTACTAGGGTTTGTCAAATCCCAAATGTAGATCTCAGAATCACTAGCTCCTGATGCCAACAGGCTTGATTTAAAGGGATTGAAGTCCAAAGCTTGGACCGGTCCTAAAGCAAAAAGCATAGAAATATGTTTCGTAAGGGACCTGTAAATCTAGCAGGCAGCCACGATCTTTATCCCCTATTTCAATTGCTTGATTACCTGTATGTTTAGTAGACTGAAAAACCATTGAGTCATCAACATCTCCAGATAGAATCTTGCTTGCATCATAGATGCTAATAACACCATTATCACTACCACCAATTAAAAGTCCCGATGACGAACTGGAGGACTCCATTCCATGTGATCCCCAGACCAGTTTGTGGAACCTTCAGTTGATAAGAAGAAAACAACAACAACATAGTATTGAAACTGACTGCTGATTATGACTCTAGATCACTTCTGATAAATCTGATTCTTCTGATAAATCATTACATTTTTAATAATTCTACAAAATTTTACACATAGTTGATTACTCGGGTTGGAATTAAAAAGTTGAATAACCCACCTGTGTTCTGAAGCCACAGTTCCTGCAAGTGGCATCTCTGTATCACCACTTGACAAATCAAGAGCAAAAATTTCAAGAGCAGCATTGGTGCTAAAAGAGAGCAGGCAAAAGAAGTTGAATAAATCCTTGTTAGAGCACAAGGCCAGTTGGACAACCTTTAACAAGACCAGGATGCAACAAATGCTACTGAACACCGAGCTACAGCTTGCTCACTTAACAAAGATTTTTCAAGGGTCTTCTCGTTAACTTCAACAATCGGCACAGTGGCCTCATGGTTAGTGTGGTTGACTCCAGATTGAGTGGTCTGGGTTGAAGCCCTGGCCGGAGACATTGCATCGTGTTCTTGGGCAAAACACTTAACCCTCACAATGCTGTCAGGATGTACTAAATGTCCCAAGTATACACAATAGGACTGTATATGTTAAGTCTAGTTTGGAAAAAATTGAATGAAAAAAAGTCCACGGATGCCATAATCACCAGAGACTAAATTCTTTCACTCCAACATTATTTCAAAACTATACCAGCATATGGCCATACCACCTGTTCATTATGTTACACAAAGAATGGTCCAAATTAGCTGTCCAAACGGTCCCCCATTCCCTCTATGAGATGCACAAGCAGGGATTCATGGTATAAAGTGTCTTGAAGATGTCATATGCATGATGAATACAACTACATGTACCATCATTCCTGGCACAGCATTGTCATGGGGGAACTGGCCCATTTCAGTGAGCAAAACATGAAATTGGCATATCTACCTGAAGGTAGCATCAAGCTGTTGAGCCGCTGTTCCTGCTGCTAAATAGATAGGATACTGAGGAGCAGGACTCCATGCAATGTTTGCTGTTCTGTTCACCTCCTTGACTTTCATTTTACCTACAGAAAACAGTGATCAGGAAGGTTTGAGTAACATCAGATATATTTTTATATGAAACCAGGCACATCTCATTTTCCTTAAAGTTACATGGACTATGGCCATTTCAATGTGTCAACAAAATTTCCAATTTTGATCTTAAATGAGCAAATTTATGTAACTGTGATTATCAACACTGAAACCTGGGATTGGGGATGGCGACAACAAAACCACTTTGTTGGTTCTGTCACACAGTGATTGAACATAATAGGTTTCCACTTATTTGGGTCCACCTTTGTGTACATCCATTGTTATTTCTGGCACAATCAAAACAAACAAAACTAGGTTCAGAGCAGCTGTCACCTGCTTAAGTATACATGTAGAATGCTCCAGCATTATTTAACCAGATCTATGCTATACGTTGATATCTGTCAACCACTGTAACCTAGTCCAGACAGAGGAAATTCGCACATGAACAAAACAATTTTGATTGATAAGAACTCTTTCCCTCATAGGTTCTAATAATACCGAGGGATTTCTTGTTGCACGTTCTCTGCTGCGCATTTAAAAGTGGGACTGCTCTTAAGAAAAAACAAACATAAATTAGCGGTGTTATGAGGGTTAAGCTGAACTGTTGCTGTACTAAAAATATTCAAATTGTTGTCTTTAAAACCGGCTTCTCATGATCATCAATTGATAAAGAACCAGCGCTAGCTCATGGATCTTCCCATTACGAAAAATAAGAACCGAAGGAACTAACACAACTATTCTTGAAACACGCAGACCTTAAGTTTCACTTTTGAAGCACCACTAATAAATTTGGTTCATAAACCTATTTTCTTGGAGAAATCCCATCTGATCGAAACAGCTGAAGATCGCTGATAAATTACACCGGTCTATTTGTAGTAAGTTACCTACCTTTGCTTTGCGTTTCTTCTACAAAAACTTAGTTTCATAAAACCAGAAATAAGGCAGAAATATTAAGGAAAAGTAGTACCTGTATTGGAGAATTTCGCCGTTGTGGTTCACCATACGTGTAAAATCTAAACGACTCCACACTCGGCAACGTGGCAAATATTTCGCGTCCAGCCTCGTTCTGAAGACACAACAATGGTCAGTTGTTGTCAGCACAACCGTAGCGTGCGTCATTTAGATGGACGCAAACAGTCTTCAGAAAATATGAGTCGCCGGGCAAGTTGTAGCTGCTTGTGTAATCATTACTTTCCGAGTTTGGGTCTGGCCATAAATTTTTCTAGGGTCGAGAACATGGCGATTTTATAGTACACTCAAGCTCGGGGAATTCGTCAACTAGAGAACCAAAATGGCTTCTGGAATCGTTTGGCATTTTTAAAGAAACAGAGAATTGAGTAACGCATCAGTCAATTCCAGCAGTGCCCATCCCCCCCCCCCACGGGTGAAACCCGCGCAAGAACAATTTTTTTAAAAAATTGGCACATTTCCCGGGGGGGGGGGAAGTTTA
>Ga0126339_10000449_pt1 | contig 22600 bp, 4 predicted proteins | sample OrbTmetagenome_2_FD_92532 | JGI IMG/M metagenome (GOLD analysis project Ga0126339, IMG submission 92532) | Coral microbial communities from Petempiche,Puerto Morelos, Mexico - Orbicella T R C metagenome | ecosystem: Host-associated > Invertebrates > Cnidaria > Coral | place: Petempiche,Puerto...
AGGGTAGAACGATCGCACGGTCGGTTTCGAGCTTCTAGGCCGAAATATAGGTCCACTTCACTTTAAGACTGAAAGAGTAGCCAAGACCGCCTCGCGTGCATCGCGATTTTGACACACTTCGGCTCGATGTCCCGGAACTTGGGGGATATTTTCCAGTCCCAGGGTCTCTAAATTAACTCCTGATGGCGTTGGTTTGCAGTGATATGGACACAGCAAAACTTTTTGAACGCTCACTTACGAGTTTCTGAGCCGAAATATAGCCCCACTTCACTTTAAGACTGAAATAGTAGCCAAGACCGCCTTACGCGCATCGTGATTTTGACCAACTTCGGCTCGATTTCTTGAAACTTGGGGGATATTTCCAGTCCCGGGGACTCGAAAATAACTCCTGATGGCCTTGGTTTGCAGTGAAATGGACACAGCAAAACTTTTTGAACACTCGGTTTCGAGCTTTTGGGCCGAAATATAGGCCCACTTCAGTTGAAGACTCATAGAGTAGCCGAGACCGCCTTGCGCGCATCGTGATTTTGACCAACTTCGGCTCAATTTCCTGGAACTTAACGATTAACGATTGCCTTGGTTTGCAGTGAAATGAACACAGCAAATCATTTTGATCCCTCACTTTCGAGCTTTTGGGCCGAAATATAGCCCCTGTTAACTTTAAGACTCAAAATAGCGAAGACCGCCTTACGCGCATCGTGATTTTCACCAATCTAGGCTCGATTTCCCAGAACTTGGGGGATATTCTCCAGTCCCGGGGACTCTAAACTAACTCCTGATGGCCTTGGTTTTCAATGGAATGGACACAGCAAAACTTTTTGAAGTCTCGGTTTCGAGTTTCTGGGCCGAAATATAGCCCCACTTCACAACTTTGACTCGATTTGTCGGAACTTGGGGGATATTTTCCAGTCCTGGGGACTCTAAACGAACTCCTGATGGCCTTAGTTTTCAGTGAAATGGACACAGGTTAAAGGACCGCACACTCGACGTCGAGCGTGTAGGCGGAAATATAGCCCGACTTCATTTTAAGACTGAAAGAGTAGCCGACACCGCCTTAGGCGCATTATGATTTTGAGTAACTGTGGCTCGATTTTGCCAGAACTTGGAGATATTTTCCAGTCCCAAGGTCTCTAAACTAACTGCTGATGGCCTTAGTTTTCAATGAAATGGACACAGGCAAAAGCAGCGCACGCTCGGTGTCAATCTTCTTGGCCCAAATATAGCCCCACGTCATTTTAAGACTGAAAGAGTAGCCGAGACCGCCTTACGGGCATCGTGATTTTGCCAAACTTCGGCTCGATTTCCCAGAACTTGGGGGATATTTTCCCGCCCCGGGGACCCTAAATTAACTCCGGATGGCCTTGGTTTGCAGTGAAATGGACACAGCAAAACTTTTTGAACTCTCACTTTCGAGCTTTTGGGCCGAAATATAGGCCCAGTTCAGAACTTTGGATCGATTTGTCGGAACTTGGGGATATTTTCCAGTCCCGGGGACTCTAAACTAACTCCTGAGGGCCTTAGTTTTCAGTGAAATGGACACAGGCGAAAGGAGCGCACGCTCGGTGTCGAGCTTCTAGGCCGAAATATAGCTTAACTTCATTTTAAGACTGCAAGACGGGCCGAGAGCGCCTTACTCGCATCGTGATTTTCAGACACTTTGGCTCGATTTGCCGAAACTTGGGGGATATTTTCCAGTCCCGGGGACTCTAAGCTAACTCCTGATGGCCTTTGTTTTGAGTGAAATGAACACAGGCAAAAGGAGCGCACGCTCGGTGTCGAGCTTGTAGGCCGAAATATAGCTTCACTTTATTTTAAGACTGAAAGAGTAACCGAGACCGCCTTACGCGCATTGTGATTTTCAGCAACTTTGTCTCGATTTGCCGGAACTTGAGGGATATTTTCCAGTCCCGAGGACTCTAAACTAACTCCTGATGGCCTTAGTTTTCAGTGAAATGGACACAGGGAAAAGAAGTGCACGCTCGGTGTCGAGCTTCTAGGGCGAAATATAACCCCACTTCATTTTGAGACTAAAAGAGTGGCCGAGACCGCTTTAGGCGCATCGTAATTTTGAGCAACTTTGGCTCGATTTGCCGGAACTTGGGGGATATTTTCCATTCCCGGGGACTCTAAACTAACTCGTGAGGGCCTTAGTTTTCAGTGAAATGGACACAGGCAAAAGGAGCGCACGCTAGGTGTCGAGTTTGTAGGCCGAAATATAGCCCCACTTTATTTTAAGACTGAAAGAGTGGCCGAGGGCGCCCTACGCGCATCGTGATTTTGAGCAAGTGTGGCTCGATTTGCCGGAACTTTGGGGATATTTTCCAGTCCCGAAGACTCTAAACTAACTCCTGATGACGTTAGTTTTCCGTGAAATGGACACAGGCAAAAGGAGCGCACGCTCGGTGTCGAGTTTATAGGCGGAAATAAAGCACCACTTTATTTTATAACTGAAAGAGTGGCGGAGCCCGCCTGACGCGCATTGTAATTTTGAGGAGCTTTGGCTCTATTTCCCGGAACTTGGAGGATATTTCCCAGTCCCGGAGACTCTAAACTCCTGATTGCCTTGGTTTGCGGTGAAATGGACACAACAAAACTTTTTGAACGTTCACTTTCGAACTTCTGGGCCGAAATATAGCCCCACTTCACTTTAAGACTCATAGAGAAGCCAAGACCGTCTTGCGCGCATCGTGATTTTGAACAATTTTGGCTCGATTTCCCGGAGCTTGGGGGATATTTTCCTATCCCGGGGACTCTAAACTAACTCCTGATGGCCTTGGTTTGCAGTGAATCAGACACAGCAAAACATTTTGGACGCTCGGTTTCGAGCTTCTAAGCCGAAATATAACCCCACTTAACTTTAAGACTCATAGAGTAGCCGAGACCGCCTTTCACGCATCGTGATTGTGACCAACTTCGGCTCGATTTCCCGGAACTTGGGAAATATATTCCAGTCCCGGGGTTTCGAAACTAACTCCTGATGGCCTTGGTTTGCAGTAAAATGGACAGAGGGAAACTTTTTGAACGCTCACTTTCCAGCTTTTGGGCCGAAATATAGCCCCACTTTAGTTTAAGACTGAAAGAGTAGCCTAAACCGCCTTGCGCGCATCGTGATTTTGACCATTTTTGGCTCGATTTCCCGGAACTTAAAAGATATTTTCTAGTAGCCGGGACTCAAAACTATCCCGTGATGGCCCTGGTTTTCAGTGAAATAGACATAGCAAAACGTTTTGAATGCTCACTTTCAAGCTTCTGGGCCGAAATATAGCCCCACTTCACTTTAAGACTCATAGAGTAGCCGAAACCGCCTTTCGGTTATCGTGACTTTGACCAACTTTAGCTCGATTTCCTGGAACTTGGGGGATATTTTCCAGTCACGGGGACTCGAAACTAACTCCTGATGGCCTTGATTTGCAGTGAAATGGTTACAGCAAAACGTTTTGAACGCTCACTTTCGAGCTTCTGGGCCAAAATATACCCGAACTTAATTTTAAGACTGATAGAGTAGCCGAGACCGCCTTACGGGCATCGTGAGTTTGACCCACTTTGGCTTGAGTTACCGGAAGTAAGAAGATATTTTCCCGTCCCGAGGACTGTAAACTAACTCCCGATGACCTTGGTTTGCAGTGAAATGGACACAGGTAAAACGTTTCCACGCTTGGTTTCGAGCTTGTAGGCCGAAATATAGCCCCACTTCACTTTAAGACTGAAAGAGAAGCCGAGACCGCCTTGCGCGCATCGTGATTTTGACCAACTTTGGCTCGATTTCCTAAAACTTGGGGGATATTTTCCAATGCCGGGGACTCTAAAGTAACTCCTGATGGCCTTGATTTGCAGTGAAATGGACACAGGAAAACCTTTTGAACGATCACTTTCGAGCTTCTGGGCCGAAATATAGCCGCACTTCACTTTTAGACTCCTAGAGTAGCCGAGACCGCCTTGCGCGCATCGTAACTTTGATCAACTTCGGCTCGATTTCCCGGAACTTGGGGGATATTTTCCAGTCCCGGGGACTCTAAACTAACTGCTGATGGCCTTGGTTTGCAGTAAAATGGACACATGAAAACTTTTTGAACGCTCACTTTCGAGCTTCTGGGCCGAAATATAGCCCTACTTCACTTTAAGACTCATAGGGTAGCGGAGACCGCCTTGCGCGCATCGTGATTTTGACCAGCTTCGGCTCGATTTCCCGGAATTTGGGGGATATTTTCCAGTCCTGGGGACTCTAAACTAACCGCTGATGGCCTTGGTTTTTAGTGAATTAAATAGTGAATAGTGCCTTTAGTGAACTGGACAGAGGGAAAACGATCGCACGCTCCGTGTCGATCCTCTAGGGCGAAATATAGCTCCACTTCACTTAAAGACTGAAAGAGTAACCGAGACCACCTTGCGCGCAACGTGATTCTGACCAACTTCGGCTCGATTTTCCAGAACTTGGGGGATATTTTCCAGTCACCGGGACTCTAAACTAACTCCTGATTGCGTTGGTTTGCAGTGAAAGGGACACAGCCAAACTTTTTGAACGCTCACATTCGAGCTTCTAGGCCGAAATGTAGCCCCATTTCACTTTAAGACTGATAGAGTAGCCGAGACTGCCTTACGCGCATCGTGATGTTGACCAACTTCGGATCAATTTCACGGAACTTGGGGGATATTTTCCAGTCCCGGGGACTGTAAACTAACCCGTGATGGCCTTGGTTTTTAGTGAAATAGACACAGGTAAAACGATCGCACGCTCGGTTTCGAGCTTCTAGGCCGAAATATAGCCCCCTTTTACTTTAAGACTGCTGGGGTAGCCGAGACCGCCTTCCCCCCAGCGTGATTTTGACCAACTTCGGCTCGATTCCCTCGAACTTGGGGGATATTTTCCAGTCACGGGGACTCTAAACTAACTCTTGATGGCCTTGGTTTGCAGTGAAATGGACAAACCAAAACTATTTGAACATTCATTTCGAGCTTCTGGGCCGAAATAGAGCCCCACTTTACTTTAAGACTAATGGAGTAGCCGAGACCGCCTTACGCGCATCGTGATTTTCACCAACTTTGGCTTGATTTCCCGGAACTTGGAGGATATTTTCCAGTCCCGGGGACTCGAAACTAACTCCTGATGGTGTTAGTTTTCAGTGAAATGGACAAAGGTAAAAGGAGCACACGCTCGGTGTCGAGCTTCTAGGCCGAAATCTAGTCCCACTTCATTTTAAGACAGAAAGATTAGCCGAGACCGCCTAAGGGGCATCGTGATTTTGAGCAACTTTGGCTCGATTTGCCAGAGCTTGCGGGATATTTTCCAGTCCCGGGGACTCTAAACTAACTCCTGATAGCCTTAGTTTTCAGTGAAATGGACACAGGCAAAAGGAGCGCACGCTCGGTGTCGAGCCTCTAGGCCGAAATATAGCCTCGCTTTATTTTAAGACTGAAAGAGTAGCCGAGATCGCCTCACGCGCATCGTGATTTTGAGCAACTTTGGCTCGATTTGCGGGAACTTGGGGGATATTTCCCAGTTCCTTGGAGTCTAACCTAACTCTTGATGTCCTTAGTTTTAAGTTAGTAGAAGACAAGCAAGAGAAGCGAACGCTCGGTGTCGAGCTTCTAGGCTGAAATATAGCCCCACTTCATTTTAAGACTGATATAATAGCCAAGAGCGCGTAACGCGCATCGCGATTTGGAGCAACTTTGGCTCCATTTGCCGGAACTTGGGGGCTATTTTGCAGTTTCAGAGTGTCTAAACTAACTCCTGATGGCCTTAGTTTTCAGTGAAATGGACACAGGCAAAGGAGCGCACGCTCGGTTTCGAGCTTCTAGGCCGAAATATAGCCCCACTTTATTTTAAGACTGAAAGAGTAGACGAGATCGCCTTAGGCGCATCGTGATTTTGAGCAACTTTCGCTCGATTTTCCGGAGCTTGCGGGATATTTTCCAGTCTCGAGGACTCTAAACTAACTCTTGATGGCCTTAGTTTTCAGTGAAATGGACACAGGCAAAAGGAGCGCACGCTCGGTATGGAGCTTCTAGGCCGAAATATAGCCCCACTTCACTTGAAGACTGAAAGAGTAGCCGAGATCGCCTTAGGCGCATCGTGATTTTGAGCAAACTTGGCTCGATTTGCCGGAACTTGGGGGATAGTTTACAGTCCCATGGACTCTAAACTAAGTCCTGTTGACGTTAGTTTTCAGTGAAATGGACACAGGCAAAAGGAGTGAACATTCGGTGTCGAAGTTCTAGGCCGAAATATAGCGCCACATTATTTTAAAACGAAAAGAATGGCCGAGACAGCCTTACGCGAATCGTGGTTTTGAGCAGCTCTGACTTGATTTGCCGGAACTTGGGGATATTTTCCAGTCCCGCGGACTCCAAACTAACTCCATACGGCCTTAGTTTTCAGTGAAATGGACACAGGCAAAACGAGCGCTTGCTCGGTGTCGAGCCTCTATGCCGAAATATGGCCGCACTTCATTTTAAGACTGAAAGAGTAGCGGAGACCGCCTTACGCACATCGTGATTTTGAGTAACTTTTGCTCGATTTGCCGGAACTTGGGGGATATTTTCCAGTCCCGGAGACTCTAAACTAACTCCTGATGGGCTTAGTTTTCAGTGAAATGGACACAGGCAAAAGGAGCGCACGCTCGGCCTCGGGCTTCTAGGCCGAAATATAGCCCCACTTCATTTGAAGACTGAAAGAAGAGCCTAGACCGCCTTACGCGCATCGTGATTTTGAGCAGCTTTGGCTCCATTTGCCGGATCTTGGGGGATATTTTCCAGTCCTGGGGACTCTAAACTAACTCCTGATGACCTTAGTTTTCAGTGAAATGGACAGAGGCAAAGGGTGCGCATACTCGGTGTCGAGGTAATAGGCCGAAATATACCCCCACTTCATTTTGAGATTGAAAAAGTGGCGGAGACCGCCTTACGCGCATCGTGATTTTGAGTACCTTTTGCATGATTTGCCGGAACTTGGGGGATATTTTCCAGTCCCGGAGACTCTAAACTAACTCCTGAGAACCTTAATTTTCAGTGAAATGAACACAGGCAAAAGAAGCGGATGCTCGGTGTCGAGCTTCTAGGCCGAAATATAGCCCCACTTCATTTGAAGACTGAAAGAAGAGCCTAGACCGCCTTACGCGCATCGTGATTTTGAGCGACTTTGGCTCCATTTGCCGGAACCTGGGGGATATTTACCAGTGCGAGGCACTCTAAACTAACTCCTGATGGCCCTGGTTTGCAGTGAAATGGACACAACAAAAGTTTTTGAACTCTCACTTTCGAGCTTCTGGGCCAAACTATATAGCCCCATTTTCCTTTAAGACTCATAGAGCAGCAGAGACCGCCTTGGGCGCACCGTGATTTTGACCGATTTCGGCTCGATTTAACGGAACTTGGGGGATGTTTTCCAGTCTCGGCGACTCTAAACTAACTCCTGATGGCCTTGATTTGCAGTGAAATGGACACAGCAAAACTTTTTGAACGCTCACTTTTGGGGTTCTAGGCCGAAATATAGCCCCACTTCACTTTAAGACTGAAAGACTAGCCTAAACCGCCTTACGCGCATCGTGATTTTGACCAACTTTGTCTAGATTTCCCGGATCTTGAAGGATATTTTCCAGTCCCAGGGACTCTAAACTAACTCCTGATGGCCTTAGTTTGCAGTGAAATGGACACAACAAAACTTTTTGAACGCTCACTTTCAAGCTTCTGGGCGGAAATATAGCCCCACTTCACTTTAATACTGATGAAGTAGCCGAGACCGCCTTGCGCGCATCGTGACTTTGACCAACTTTGGCTCGATTTCCTGGAACTCGGTGGATATTTTCCAGTCCCGGGGACTCTAAACTAACTCCTGATGGCCTTGTTTTAAAGTTGAATGGACACAAATAAAACGATCGCACGCTCGGTTTGGAGCTTCTAGGCCGAAATATAGCCCCACTTAACTTTAAGTTTAAAAGAGTAGCGAAGACCGCCTTGCGCGCATCGTGATTTTGAGCAACATCGGTTTGATTTCCCGGAACCTGGGGGATATTTTCCAGTCCCGGGGACTCTAAACTAACTCCTGATGGCCTTGGTTTGCAGTGAAATGGACACAGGAAAACTTTTTCAACGCTCAATCTCGAGCTTCTGGACCAAAATATAGCCCCACTTCACGGATAGAGTATCTAAGACCGCCTTACGCGCATCGTGTTTCTGACCAACTTTGGCGCGATTTCCCGGAACTTGGGGGATATTTCCTAGTCCTGGGAACTCTAAACTAACTCCTGATGGCCTTTTTTGGCAGTGAAATAGACACAGATAAAACGATCGCACACTCGGTTTCAAACTTGTAGGCCGAAATATAGCTCCACTTTAGTTTAAGACTGAAAGAGTAGCCGAGACCGCCTCGCGCGCATCGTGATTTTCACCAACCTCGGCTCGATTTCCCGGAACTTGGGGGATATTTTCCAGTCCCAGGGACTCTAAACTAACTCCTGATGGCCTTTGTTTGCAGTTAACTGGACGCAGCAAAACTTTTTGAACGCTGACTTTTAAGCTTTCTGGCCGAGATGTAGCCCCACTTTACATTAAGACTCATAGAGTAGACGAAACCGCCTTCCAAGCAACGTGATTTTGACCAACTTTGGCTCGATTTCCCGGAACATGGGGGATATTTTCCAGTCCCGGGGACTCTAAACTAACTTCTGATGGCCTTGGTTTGCCGTGAAATGGACACAGCAAAACTTTTTGAACGCTCGGTTTCGAGCTTCTTGGTCGAAATATAGCCCGACTTCACTTTAAGACTGAAAGAGTAGCCTAGACCTTCTTGCGCGCATCGTGATTTTGAGCAACTTCGGCTCGATTTCCCAGAACTTGAGGGATATTTTCCAGTCCCGGAACTCGAACCTAACTCCTGATGGCGTTGGTTTGCATTGATTTGGACACAGGAAAACGTTTTGAACGCTCACTTTCGAGCTTCTGGGCCGAAATATAGCCCCACTTCACTTTAAGACTCATAGAGTACCCGAGACCGCCTTGTGCGCATAGTGATTTTGACCAAGTTCATCTAGATTTCCTGGAATTTAGGGTATATTTTTCAGTCACGGGGACTCTAAACTAACTCCTAATGGCCTTCGTTTGCAGTGAAATGGACACAGCAAAACTTTTCAAACACTCACTTTCGAGCTTCGAGGCCGAAATATAGCCCCACTTCACTTTAAGACTCATAAACTAGCCGAGACCGCCCTGCGCGCTTCGTGATTTTTATCAACTTCGGCTCGATTTCCCTCGACTTGGGGGATATTTTCCAGTCCCGGGGACTCTAAAATAACTCCTGCTTCTCTTGGTTTGCAGTGAAATGGACACAGCAAAACTTTTTGAACGCTCGGTTTCGAGCTTCTGGGCCGAAATATAGCCCCACTTCACTTGAAGACTCATAGAGTAACTGAGACCGCGTTTCGCGCATCGTTATTTTGGCAAACTTTGGCTGGATTTCCCGAAAATTGGGCGATATTTTCCAGTCCCGGAGACTCTAAACTAACTTCTGATGACCTTGGTTTGCCGTGAAACTGACACAGCAAAACTTTTTGAACGCTCGGTTTCGAGCCTCTGGGCCGAAATATAGCCCCACTTCACTTTAAGACTCATAGAGTAGCTGAGACGGCCTCTCGCGCATCGTGATTTTGGCAAACTTCGGCTCGATTTGCAGGAATTTGGGGAATATTTCTAGTCGCCAGGGAACTCTAAACTAACTCCTGATGGCCTTGGTTTGCAATGAAATGGACACAGCAAAACTTTTTGAACGCTGACTTTCGAGTTTCTGGGCCAAAATTTAGACCCACTTCACTTTGAGACTCATAGAGTAGGTGAGACCGCCTTTCGCGCATCGTGATTTTGACCAACTTCAGCTCGATTTCCCGGAACTTGGGGGATATTTTTCAGTTCCAGGGACTCTAAACTAACTCCTGATGGATTTGGTTTGCAGTGAATGGGACACAGCAAAATTTTTTGGACGCTCGGTTTCGAGCTTCTGGTCCGAAATATAGCCCCACTTCTCTTTAAGACTCATAGAGTAGCCGAGATCGCCTTCTGCAAATCGTGATGTTGACCAACTTCGGCTTAATTTCCGGGTAATTGGGGGATAGTTTCGGGGACTCTAAAACTAACTCCTGATGGCCTTGGTTTGCAGTGAAATAAACACAGCAAAACTTTTTGAAGGCTCACTTTCGAGCTTCTGGGCCGAAATATAGCCCCACTTCACTTTAAGACTCATAGAGTAGCCGAGACCGCCTTGCGCGCATCGTGATTTTGAACAACCTAGGCTCGATTTCCCGGAACTTGGGGAATATTTTCCAGTCCCGGGAACTCTAAACTAACTCCTGATGGCCTTGATTTGCAGTGATATGGACACAGGAAAACTTCTTGAACTCTCGGTTTGGAGCTTCCGGGCCGAACTATAGCCTTACTTCACAACTTCGGCTTGATTTGTCGGAAGTTGGGGGATATTTTGCAGTCCCGGGGACTCTAAATTAACTCCTGATGGCCTTAGTTTTCAGTTAAATGGACACAGTTAAAAGGAGCTCACGCTCGGTGTCGAGCTTCTAGGCCGAAATATAGCCCCACTTCATTTTAAGAATGAGAGAGTAGCCGAGAGAGCCTTACATGGAACTTGGGGGATATTTTTTAGTCCGGGGGACTCACAAGTAGCTCCCGATGGTCTTAGATTTCAGTGAAATGGACAGAGGCAAAAGGAGCGCACGCTTGGTGTCGAGCTTCTAGGCTGAAATGTTGCCCTACTTCATTTTAAGACTGAAAGAGTAGCCGAGACCCCCTTACGCGCATCGTGATTTTAAGCAACTTTAGCTGGATTTACCGGAAATTGGGGGATATTTTCCAGTCCCGAAGACTGTAAACCAACTCATGATGGCCTTAGTTTTCAGTGAAATGGACACAGGTAAAAGGAGCGCACGCTCGGTGTCGAGGTTCTAGGCCGAAATATAGCCCCACTTTATTTTAAGACTGAAAGAGTGACCGATACCACCTTAATCCCAAGGTGATTTTCAGCAAATTTGGCTTGATTTGGCGGAACTCTGGGGGTATTTTCTAGTCCCGGGGACTCTAAATTAACTCCTGACTGCCTTAGTTTTCCGTGAAATGGACACAGGTTAAAGGAGCGCACGCTCGGTCTCGAGCTTCTAGGGCGAAATATAGCCCCACTTCATTTTAAGACTGAAAGAGTAAGCGAGACCATGTTACGCGCAACGTGATTTTGAGGATTTTTGCCTCGATTTGCTGAAACGTGGGGAATATTTTCCAGTCCTGGGGACTCTGAACTAACTCCTGATGGCCTTTCTTTGTAGTGAAATAGACAGAGCAAAACTTTTTGAACGCTCACTTTCGAGCTACTGGGCCGAAATATAGCCCCACTTCACTTTAAGACTTATAGAGTAGCCGAGAGCGCCTTGCGCGCATCGTGATTTTCAATAACTTTGGGTCGATATCCCGGAACTTAGAAGATATTTTCCAGCCTCGGGTACACTCAACTAGCTCCTGACGGCCTTGGTTTGCGGTGAATTGGACACAGCAAAACTTTTTTAACGCTCGGTTTCGAACTTCTGGGCCGAAATATAGCCCCACTTAACTTTAAGACTCATAAAATAGCCAAGACCGCCTTATGCGCATCGTGATTTTGACCAATCTAGGCTCGATTTCCCGGAACTTGGGGGATATTTTCCAGTTCTGGGGAATCTACACTAACTCCTGATGGTCTTGGTTTGCAGTGAAATAGAGACAGCAAAACTTTTTGAACGCTCACTTTCGAGCTTCTTGGCCCAAATATAGCCCCACCTTACTGTAAGACTCATAAAGTAGCCGAGACCGCCTTGAACGCATCGTGATTTTCACAACCTTCGGCTCCATTTTTCGGAACATGGAGGATATTTTCCAGTCCCGGGGACTTTAAACTAACTCCTGATGGCCTTGGTTTGCAGTGAAATGGACACAGCAAAACGTTTTCAACGCTCACTTTCGAGCTTCTGGGCCGAAGTATAGCCCAACTTTACTCATAGAGTAGCCGCGACCGCCTTGCGCGCATCATGATTTTGACCAACTTCTGCTTAATTTCCCGGAACTTGGAGGATATTTTCCAGTTCCGGGGACTCTAAACTAACTCCTGATTGCCTTGGTTTGCAGTGAAATGGACACAGCAAAACTTTTTGAACGTTCATTTTCGAACTTCTGGGCCGAAATATAGCCCCTTTTCACTTTAAGACGCACAGAGTAACCGAGACAGCCTTGCGCGAATCGTGATTTTAAGCAACTTTGGCTCGATTTTCCGGAAATTGGGGGATATTTTCCAGTCCTGGGGACTCTAAACTAACTCCTGATGGCCTTCGTTTGCAATGAAATAGACACAGGAAAATTTTTTGAATGCTTAGTTTTGAGCTTCTGGGGCGAAATATAGCCCTACTTCACTTTAAGACTAATAGAGTAGCCAAGATCGCCTTACGCGCATGGTGATTTTGACCAACTTTGACTCGATTTCGCGAAACTCGGGGGATATTTTCCAGTCCCAGGTACTCTAAAGTAATTCCTGATGGCCTTGGTTTGCAGAGAAATGGACACAGGTAAAACGATTGAACGCTTGGTTTCGAGCTTCTAGGCCGAAATATAGCGCCACTTCATTTTAAGACTGATAGAGTAGGCGAGACCGCCTTGCGCGCATGGTGATTTTGACGAACTTCGGCTCGATTTCGCGGAACTTGGGGGATATTTTCCAGTCCCGGAGACTCTAAACTAACTCCTGATAGCCTTGGTTTGCCGTAAAATGGACAGAGCAAAACGTTTTGAACCCTTACTTTTTAGCTTCTAGGCCGAAAAATAGCCCCACTTCACTTAAAGACTGATAGAGTAGCCGAGATCGCCTTGCGCGCATCGTGATTTTGACTAACTTCGGCTCGATTTCCCCGAGCTTGGGGGATGTTTTCCAGTCGCGGGGACTCTAAACTAACTCCTGATTACGTTGGTTTGCAGTGAAATAGACACAGCAGAAGTTTTTGAACGCTCACGCACGGTGTCAAGCTTCTAGGCCGAAATATAGCCCCACATCATTTTAAGACTGAAAGAGTAGCCGAGACCGCCTTAAGCACATCGTGATTTCGAGCTACTTTGGCTCGATTTGCCGGAACTTGGGGAAGACTTTCCAGTCCCGGGGACTCTAAATTAACTCCTGATGGCCTTAGTTTTCTGTTAAATGGACAAAGGCAAAAGGACCGGACTCTTAATGTTAAGTTTCTAGGCCGAAATATAGCCCGACTTCATTTTAAGACTTAAAGAGTAGCCGGGACCAAATTACGCGCATCGTGATTTTGAACAACTTTGGCTCGATTTGGCGGAACTTGGGAGATATTTACCGGTCCAAGGGAGTCTAAACTAACTCCTAATGGCCTCAGTTTTCAGTGAAATGGACACAGCCAAAAGGAGCGCACGCTCGGTGTCGATCTTCTAGGCCGAAATATAGCGCAACTTCATTTTAAGACTGAAAGAGTAGCCGAGACCGCCTTACGCGCATCGTGATTTTGAGTACCTTTGCCTCGATTTGCCGGAATTTGGTGGATATTTTCCAGTCCCGGGGTCTCTAAACTAACTCCGGATGGCCTTGGTTTGCAGTAAAATGGACACAGGAAAACTTTTTGAACGGTCACTTTCGAGCTTCTGGGCCGAAATATAGCCCCACTTCACTTTAAAACTGATAGAGTAGCCGAGATCGCCTTACGCGCATCGTGTTTTAGGCCATCTTTGGCTCGATTTCCCAGGACTTGGGTGATATGTTGCAGTCCCGGGGACTCTAAACTAAGTCCTGATGCCCTTGGTTTGTAGTGAAAAGGACACAGGTAAAACGATCGCACGCTCGGTTTCGAGCTTCTAGGCCGAAACATAGCCCCACTTCATTTTAAGACTGAAAGAGTAGGGGAGACCGCCTTGCGCGCATCGTGATTTTGACCAACCTCGGCTCAATTTGCTGCAGCTTGGAGGATATTTTCCAGTCCCGGGGACTCTAAACTAACTCCTCATGGCCACAATTTGCAGTGAAATGGACACAGGTAAAACGATCACAAGCTCGGTTTAAAGCTTCTAGGTCGAGATATAGTCCCATTTCAGTTTTAGACTGAAAGACTAGCCGAGACCGCCTTGCGCACATCGTGATTTTGACAAACTTTGGCTTGATTTCCCGGAACATGGGGGATATTTTCCAGTCCCGGGGACTCTAAACTAACTCCTGATGGCGTTTGTTTCCAGTTAACTGGACACAGCAAAACTTTTGATTGCTCACCTTCAAGCTTTTGGGCCGAGATGTAGCCCCACTTTACTTTAAGTCTCAAAGAGTAGCCGAAACCGCCTTCCAAGCGACGTGATTTTGACCAACTTGGACTCGATTTCTAGGAAGTTGGGGCATATTTTCCAGTCCTGGGGACTCTAAACTAACTCCTAATTGCCTTGGTTTGCAGTGAAACTGACACAGCAAAACTTTTTTAACGCTCGGTTTCGAGCTTCTGGGCCAAAATATAGCCCCATTTCACTTTAAGACTCAAAGTAGCCAAAACCGCCTTGCGCGCATCATGATTTTGACCAAATTCAGCTCGATCTCCCGGAACTTGCGGGATATTTTCGAATCCCGGGGACTCTAAACTAACTCCTGATGGCCTTGGTTTGCGGTGAAATGGACACAGCAAAACTTTGTGAATTCTCGGTTTCGAGGTTCTGGACCGAAATGTAGCCCCAGTTCACTTTAAGACGCATAGAGTAGCCGAGACCGCCTTGCGCGCATCGTGATTTTGACCAACTTCGGCTCGATTTCCTGGAACTTGGGGGATATTTTCCAGTCCCGGGGACTCTAAACTAACTCGTGATGGCCTTGATTTGCAGTGAAATGGACAGAGGAAAACTTTTTGAACGCTCACTTTCGAGCTTCTGGGCCGAAATATAGGCGCACTTCACTTTAAGACTCATTGAGTAGCCGAGACCGCCTTGCGCGCATCGTAATTTTGACCAACTTCGGCTCGATTTCCCGGAACTTCGAAGATATTTTCCAGTCCCGCGGACTCTAAACTAACTCCTGATGGCCTTGGTTTGCAGTAAAATGCACACAGCAAAACTTTTTAAACGCTCTCTTTCGAGCTTCTAGGCCGACATATAGCCCCACTTCACTTTAAGACTCATAAACTAGCCGAGACCGCCTTGCGCGCATCGTGTTTTGACCAACTTCGGCTCGATTTCCCTCGACTTGGCGGATATTTTCCAGTCCTGGGGACTCTAGACTAACTCCTGATGGCCTTGGTTTGCAGTGAAATGGACACAACAAAACTTTTTGAACGCTCGGTTTCGAGCTTCTAGGCCGAAATATAGCCCCACTTCACTTTAAGACTCATGGAGTAGCTGAGACGGCCTTTCCCGCATCGTTATTTAGGCAAACTTTGACTGGATTTCCCGAAAATTGGGCGATATTTTCCAGTCCCGGGGACTCTAAACTAACTTCTGATGGCCTTGTTTTGCCGTGAAACTGACACAGCAAGACTTTTTGAACGCTCGGTTTCGAGCCTCTGGGCCGAAATATAGCCACACTTTACTTTAAGACTGATAGAGTAGCCGAGACCGCCTTGCGCGAATCGTGATTTTGCCAACTTCCGCTCGATTTCCCGGAACTTGGGGGATATTTTCCAGTCTCGGAACTCGAAACTAACTCGTGATGGCCTTGGTTTGCATTAATATGGACACAGCAAAACTTTTTGATCGCTCACTTTCGAGCTTCTGGGCCGAAATATAGCCCCACTTCACTTTAAGACTCATGGAGTAGCCGAGACCGCCTTGCGCGCATCCTGATTTTGAACAACCTAGGCTCGATTTCCTGAAACTTGGGGAATATTTTCCAGTCCCGGGAACTCTAAACTAACTCCTGATGGCCTTGGTTGGCAGTGAAATGCACACAGCAAAACTTTTTGAACGCTCACTTTCCAGCTTCAGGGCCCAAATATAGCCCCACTTCACTTTAAGACTCAGAGAGTAGCCGAGACCGCCTTACGCGCATCGTGAGTTTGACCAACTTAGGCTCGATTTCCCGTAACTTGGGGGATATTTTCCAGTCCCTAGGACTCTAAACTAACTCCTGACGGGCTTGGTTTCCAGTAAAATGGACACAGCAAAATTTTCTGAACGCTCTGTTTTGAGGTTCTGGGCCAAAATATAGCCCCACTTCACTTTAAGACTCATAGAGTAGCCGAGACGGTTTTGCGCGCAGCATGATTTTGACCAACTTCAGCTCGATATCTCCGAACTTGGGGAATATTTTCCAGTCGCGGGGACTCTAAACTAACTCCTGATGGCCTTGGTTTGCAGTGAAATGGATACAGCAAAACGTTTTGAACGCTCACTTTCGAGCTTCAGGGCCGAAATGTAGCAACACTTCATTTTGACTTATAGAGTAGCCGAGACCGCCTTGCACGCGTCGTGATTTTGACCAACTTCGGCTCGATTTCCCGAAACTTGGGGGATATTTTCTAGTCCCGGGGTCTTTAAACTAACTCCTGATGGCCTTGGTTTGCGGTGGAATGGACACAGCAAAACTTTTTGAACTCTCGGTTTGGAGCTTCTGGGCCGAAATATAGCCTTACTTCAGAACTTTGGCTCGATTTGGCCTTAGTTTTCATTTAAATGGACACAGTTAAAGGAGGGCACGCTCCTTGTCGAGCTTCTAGACCGAAATATAGCCCCACTTTATTTTAAGACTGAGAGAGTGGCCGATATCGCCTTACACGCATCGTGATTTTGAGCAACTTTGGCTCGATTTGTCGGAACTTATGGGATATTTTCCAGTCCCGGGGACTCTAAACTAACTTCTGATAGCCTTAGTTTTAAGTGAAATAAACACAGGCAAAAGGAGCGCACGCTCGGTGTCGAGCTTCTAGGCCGAAGTATAGCCCCACTTCATCTTAAGGCTGAAAGAGTAGCCGAGACCGCCTTAAGCGCATCGTGATTTTGAGCAACTTTGGCTGGATTTACCAGAACTTGGGGGATATTTTCCAGTTCCAGGGACTCTATACTAACTCCTAATACCCTTAGTTCTCAGTTAAAAGGGGACAGGCAAAAGGAGCGCACGCTCGGTGTCGAGCGTCTAGGACTTAATATAGCCCCACTTCATTTTAAGACTGAAAGAGTAGCCGAGACCCCCTTACGCGGATCGTGATTTTGAGCTACTTTGGCTCGATTTGCCTGAACTTGGGGGATATGTTCCAGTTCCGGGGACCCTAAACTAACTACTGATGGCCTTAGTTTTCAGTGGAATGGACACAGGCAAAAGGAACGCACGCTCGGTGTCGAGCTTCTAGGCCGAAATATAGCCCCACTTCATTAAAAGACTGAAAGAGTAGCCGAGACCGCCTTACGCGCATCGTGATTTTCAGCAACTTTGGCTATATTTGCCGGAGCCTGGGGGATATTTTCCAGTCCCGGGGTCCCTAAAGTAACTCCTGATGGCGTTAGTTTTCAGTGAAATGGACACAGGCAAAAGGAGCTCACGCTTGGTGTCGAGCTTCTAGGCCGAAATATAGCCCCACTTCACTTTAAGAATGAAAGAGTAGCCGAGACCGCCTTACGCGGAACTTGGGGGATATTTTGCAGTCCGGGGGACTCTAAACTAGCTCCTGATGGTCTTAGATTTCAGTGAAATGGACAGAGGCAAAAGGAGCGCACGCTTGGTGTCGAGCTTAGAGGTCGAAAGGTAGCGCCACTTCATTTTAAGACTGAAAGAGTAGCCGAGACCCCCTTACCCGCATCGTGATTTTGAGCAACTTTGTCTTGATTTGCCGGAGTTTGGGGGATATTTTCCAGTCGCGGAGACTCTAAACTAACTTCTGATGACCTTAGTTTTCAGTAAAATGGACACAGGCAAAAGGAGCGCACGCTCGGTGTCGAGCTTCTAGGCCGAAATATAGCCCCACTTCATTTTAAGACTGAAAGAGTAGCCGAGACCAAATTACGCGCATCGTGATTTTGAGCAACTTTGGCTCGATTTGCCGGAACTTGGGGGATATTTTCCAATCCCGGGGAGTCTAAACTAACTCCATATGGCCTTAGTTTTTAGTGAAATGGACACACACAAAAGGAGCGCACGCTCGGTTTCGGGCTTTTAGGCCTATTTATAACCCCACTTCATTTTAAGACTGAATGAGTGGACGAGACCACCTTACGCGCAAACTTTGGCTCGATTTGGGGGAACTTGGGGGATATTTTCCAGTCCCGAAGACTCTAAGCTAACTTCTGATGGCCTTAGTTTTCAGTGAAATGGAAGTAGGGAAAACGAGCGCGCGCTAGTTTCTAGTTTCTTTGGCTCGATTTGCCGGAACTTGGGGGATATTTTCCAGTCTCGAGGACTCTAAACTAACTGCTGATGGCCTTAGTTTTCAGTGAAATGGACTCAGGTAAAACGAGCGCACGCTCGGTGTCGAGCTTCTAGGTCCGAAATATAGCCCCACTTTATTTTAACACTGAAAGAGTAGCCGATACCACCTTACGCGCATCGTGATTTTAAGCAAATTTGGCTCGATTTGCTGGAACTTTGGGGATATTTTCCAGTCCCGGGGAATGTAAATTAACTCTTGATGGCGTTAGTTTTCAGTGAAATGGACACAGGTTAAAGGAGCGCACGCTCCGTGTCGAGCTTTTAGGCCGAAATATAGCCCCACTTCATTTTAAGACTGAACGAGTAGCCGAGACCATCTTACGCGCAACGTGATTTTGAGGAATTTTGCCTCGATTTGCCGGAACGTGGGGGATATTTTCCACTCCCGGGGACTCTAAACTAACTCCTGATGGCCTTTCTTTGCAGTGAAATAGACAGAGCAAAACTTTTTGAACGCTCACTTTCGAGCTACTGGGCCGAAATATAGCCCCACTTCACTTTAAGACTCATAGAGTAGCCGAGAGCGGCTTGCGCGCATCGTGATTTGCAACAAGTTCGGGTCGATATCCCGGAACTTAGAAGATATTTTCCAGTCCCGGGTACTCTCAACTAACTCCTGACTGCCTAGGTTTGCGGTGAATTGGGCACAGCAAAACTTTTTTACCGCTCGGTTTCGAAGTTCTGGGCCGAAATATAGCCCCACTTAACTTTGAGACTCATAAAATAGCCAAGACCGCCTTAGGCGCATCGTGATTTTGACCAATCTAGGCTCGATTTCCCGGAACTTGGGGGATATTCTGCAGTCCCGTAGACTCTAAACTAACTCCTGATGGCCTTGGTTTGCAATGAATTGGACACAGGAAAACTTTTGGAGCGCTCACTTTCGAGCTTCTGGGCCGAAATATAACCCCACTTCACTTTAAGACTCATGGGGTAGCCGAGACCGCCTAGCGCGCATCGTAATTTTTAGCAACATCCCCTAGATTTCCCGGAACTTGGGGGATATTTTCCAGTCCCGCGAACTCTAAACTAACTCCTGATGGCCTTGGTTTGCAGTGATATGGAAACAGGAAAACTTTTTAAACGGTCACTTTGGAGCTTCTGGTTCGAAATATAGCCCCATTTCACTTTAAGACTTATAGAGTAGCCGTGACCGCCTTACGCGCATCGTGATTTTGACCAACTACGGCTCGATTTCCCGGAACTTAAGGGATATTTTCCAGTCCCGCGGACTCCTGATGGCCTTGGTTTGCAGTGAAATGGACACAGCAAAACTTTTTGAACGCTCACTTTCGAGCTTCTAGGCCGAAATATAGCCCGACTTCACTTTAAGACTCATAGAGCAGCCGAGAGCGCCTTTCGTGCATCGTAATTTCGAACAACTTCGGCTCGATTTCCGGAAACTTGGGGGATATTTTCCAGTCGCGGGGACTCTAAACTAACTCTTGATGGCCTTGGTTTACAGTGAAATGGACAGAGCAAAACTTTTTAAACACGCACTTTCGAGCTTCTGGGCCAAAATATAGCCCCGCTTCACTTTAAGACTGAAAGACTAGCCGACAGCGCCTTGCGCGCATCGTGATATTGACGAAGTTCGCCTCGATTTTCCGGAACTTGGGGGACATTTTCCAGTCCCGGAGACTCTAAACTAACTCCTGATGCCCTTAGTTTGCAGTTAAATGGACACAGGAAAACTTTTTGAACGCTTGGTTTCGAGCCTCTGGGCCGAATTATAGCCCCAATTCACTTTAAGACTGATAGAGTAGGCGAGACCGCCTTACGCGCATCGTTATTTTGAGAAACTTTGCCTCGATTTCCCGTAACTTAAGGGATATTTTCCAGTCTTGGGGACCCTAAACTAACTCCTGATGGCCTTGGTTTGCAGTGAAATGGACACAGGTAAAACGATCGCACGCTCGGTTTCGAGCTTCGAGGCCGAAATATAGCCCCACTTTGCTTTAAGACTGAAAGGGTAGCCGAGACCACTTTGCGCGACTCGTGATTTTGACCAACTTCGCCTTGATTTCCCGCAACGTGAGGAATATTTTCCAGTCCCGGGGAATCTAAACTATTTCCTGATGGACTTGGTTTGCAGTAAAATGGACACAGGAAGACTTTTTGAACGCTAACTTTCGAGCTTCTGGGCCGAAATATAGCCCCACTTTACTTTAAGACTCATATAGTAGCCGAGACCGCCTTGCGCGCATTGTGATTTTCACCAACTTCGGCTCGATTTCCCGGAACTTGGGGGACATTTTCCTGTCCCGGGGCCTCTAAACTAACCGTTGATGGGCTTGGTTTTTAGTGAATTGGAGACAGGTAAAACGATCGCACCCTCGGTTTCGAGCTTCTAGGCCGAAATATAGCCCCACTTTGCTTTAAGACTGAAAGGGTAGCGGAGACCACTTTGCGCGACTCGTGATTTTGACCAACTTCGCCTTGATTTCCCGGAACTTGGGGGATAGTTTACAGTCCTGGGTATTCTAAACTAACTTGTCTTGGCCTTGGTTTGCAGTGAAATGCACACAGCAAAACGTTTTAAACGCTCCCTTTCGAGCTTCTGGGCCGAAATATAGCCCCACTTAACTTAAAGACTGATAGAGTAGCCGAGAACGCCTTATGCGCATCGTGATTTTGACCAACTTTGGCTCGATTTCTGGGAACTTGTGGGATATTTTCTTGTACCGAGGACGCTAAACTAACCAGTGATGGCCTTGGTTTTTAGTGAACTGGACACAGGTAAAACGAGCGCACGCTCGGTTTCGATCTTCTAGGTCGAAATATAGACCCACTTCACTTTAAGCCTATAAGAGTAGCCGAGACCGCCTTGCGCGCATCGTGATTCTGACCAACTTCAGCTCGATTTTCCGGAACTTGGGGGATATTTTCCAGTCCCGGAGACTCTAAACGAACTCCTGATGGCCTTGGTTTGCAGTAAAATGGACACAATAAAACTTTTTGAACGCTCACTTTTAGCTTCTGGGCCAATATATAGCCCCACTTCACTTCAAGAGTGATAGAGTAGCCGAGACCGCCTTATGCGCATCGTGATTTTGACCAACTTTGGCTGGATTTCCCGGAACTTCGTTTTAAGGCTAAAAGAATAGCCGAGACTGCCTTGCGCGCATCGTGATTTTAAGACAGTTTGGCTCGATTTGCCGGAACTTGGGGGATATTTTCCAGCCCCGGGGACTCTAAAGTAACTCCTGATCGCCTTGGTTTGCAGTGAAATGGACACACCAAAACGTTTTGAACGCTCACTTTCGAACTTATGGGCCGAAATGTACCCCCACTTCACTTTAAGACTGATAGAGTAGCCGAGAGCGCCTTACGGCATTGTGATTTTGACCAACTCTGGCTCGATTTGACGGAATTTGGCGAATATTTTCCAGTTCCGATGACGCTAAACTAACCGGTGATGGCCTTGGTTTTTAGTGAGATGGACACAGGTAAAAGGATCACAGGCTTGATTTCGAGCTTCTAGGCCGAAATATAGCCCTACCTAATTTTAAGACTGAAAGAGTAGCCGAGACCGCCTTGCGCGCATCGTGATTTTGACCAATTTCGGCTCGATTTCTAGGAAGTTGGGAGATATTTTCCAGTTTCGGGGACTCTGAACTAACTCCTAATGGCCTTTGTTTGCAGTGAAATGGACACAGGTAAAACGATTGCACGCTCGGCTTGGAGTTTCTAGGCCGAAATATAGCCCCACTTCACTTTAAGACTGAAAAAGTAGCCGAGACTGCCTTGCGCACATCGTGATTTTGACAAACTTTGGTTTGATTTCCTGGAACTTGGGGGACATCTTCCAGTCACAGGGACTCGGGACTAACTCTTGATGGCCTTGGTTTGCAGTGAAATGGACACAGCAAAACTTTTCGATAGCTCAGCTTCGAGCTTCTGGGCCGAAATATACCTAACTTCACTTTAAGACTGATAGAGTAGCCGAGACCGACTTACGCGCATCGTGATTTTGACCAACTTTGGTTCGATTTTCCGAAACTTAGGGGATATTTTCCAGTCCCGGGAACTCTAAACTAACTCCTGATGGCCTTGGTTTGCCGCGAAATGGACATAGCAAAACTTTTAGAACGCTAACTTTCGAGCTTCTGGGCCGAAATATACCATCACTTCACTTTAAGACTGAAAAACTAGCCGAGACTGCCTTGCGCGCATCGTGATTTTGAA
>Ga0126339_10000450_pt1 | contig 22564 bp, 37 predicted proteins | sample OrbTmetagenome_2_FD_92532 | JGI IMG/M metagenome (GOLD analysis project Ga0126339, IMG submission 92532) | Coral microbial communities from Petempiche,Puerto Morelos, Mexico - Orbicella T R C metagenome | ecosystem: Host-associated > Invertebrates > Cnidaria > Coral | place: Petempiche,Puerto...
AAGTTACTATGGTCTGTGACTTCTACACTTGTAGTTTTTGACTCTTTTGCTGGCACAGGGTTCACACTCCAGAACACAACAACATTTGCTGGTTATTTACCACACTTTCCACTACCCAGGAAAGAATAAATGTTAAAACAAATTCACCAACTTTGCCATGACAGATGCCAACCCTATTGAAGGAAAACATTAGGAGTTCGGACAAATGTACATGTACATGTATATTTTAAATGAGCCAGCTTACCTAAATGAGTAGTGAAGGACGCTTATAGGGGCAGTAGCCAATCAGCGTTCAGGGATTGTACCACGTGACCTTGATCTTTCCATACATTCTTTTAAATTTTCAAATCCAAGATGGTGCATTGGTGGGGCAAAAATGGCGCCCACCGGAAATGACGTCACGCGCTCGTGCGCATGCCCAAATAAGGCGCGAGCCAATGAAACTCGATGACGTCACATGCATGGTCAAATAAGGTGTGAACCAATGAGAGATGATTAGGGGTGTGGATAAAAGGTTGTGTGGATGTAGAGTTCGACTCATTTTTCGAGAGCAGAAAAAAGATGGCAATGGAGGAGATTCCCGTGAAAGGTTTGCCGGACGAGATTCCGAGGAATGATTTTGCGGCGAGAGTGTTAGCGGCTGTGGAGGAGAATCTTCTTGGAAAGATTATGAGTTGTGCGATTCGTGACAGTACGGATTATATCCTGAAGAAAGAAATAACGAAGCTGGCCGATGACGTGGTTATGTTCAGGAAAGTCCTGTCTACTAAGATGCGTAAGGACGAGTCTCTGGATGATGAGGCCCCAGCACAGTTGGAGAGGATGCGGGCGAGTTTTGATGCCGGATGGAAAGAGTGGAGGAGCGGCAGTGATGATAGAGAAGAGTTGCCTTACCAAGCATTTATAAAAACGATGACGTCACCACAACCTGAGTGAAAAAAACACAAGATTTTAATGCCTGTAACTAATAAAGTTCATTTAACGAGAGAATGTACATGGTTTGTTGTGTGATATTTTTCATCATCTCGAGGGCTTGAACATCATTGGTTCCAAGGTGAACGAGGGATAACATCATTGTCTTGGGGGTGAGAAATTCTCCATGAAGGCCTGAGGAGGATTCGAAAATGCGTCCGAAGGGCCAGACATCAGAGAGGTCTTTTCTCAGGTACCATGGGTAGGGAAAATGTTGGGTGAGGAAGAGGAGCATGACATCTTCGTCTGGGTAGGGTTCATCCAAATAAATTTTACAGGCCAGGGGTCTCTATGGAAAAAAGAGAAAAAAATTACTGCCTCGGCCAGGAATCGAACCTGGGTTTCTGAGGCCACAACTCAACGTCTTAACCGTTAGAGCACCGAAGCGCTTACCTCTTTAGGACTTGTTTTTGGGGTTGTCATCGTAGGGTTCGCCGAAATTCACGGTTTTACAATAGGGGCAAACTCTTTGGGAGGGTTGTAGCCACCAATTGTTGAGGGCTTTACAAGTTCCGTGATAGAATTGGTCGCAACACGTGGTGATAAAATAGTTGTCGATCCCGTATTGGTGAGTGTATCCTTCACTACACCATAGACATCTTGGGTTAGGAAATGACATGAGTTTGAAATAGAACAAACATTTTTTTATTGGACACTACACTTGTTAATTACAGGATGGGACGTGTGCACGATCCTATTGACCTGAGCCCTTTTTAATTACAAGAACGATTTGACATGATTGACACGTGACATGGCTTCTTCGTAATGGTTTCCCAGAAAGATGGGATCGTAACGGGTGGTCTCGTCATTGTAGTACATGCCATAGATGGCCCCGCAACAGGTTACCCAGACGCTTCCTAGCCCCCAGGCTTCTTTGAGCGGTCCCTTGACTGGGTGGACAAATTTCTCGTGGGTCCCTTGTTTACCCAATTCTAGGAGCGGTGTTTGACAGCATGGTCACGATTGTTTACAGACGTAACAGTTTTCCATTCTAAAAAATAAAAATTATAATAATTGTTTGTAGGCGTTGAGGGCCCAGTTTACATCTCTTTGAAGATCTTTGAGGTTGTTTTGCTCTAAAACCCCCATCTTCTCTTCTAGGAACAAAAGATCGATCTCATCTAACGTCACACCAATAAAACCCATTAGGTTCCATAAGTCACTATACAAGGGGGTCTCGCAATTCTCTTTCTCGTTCTCCATCCACTCGTGCACCCACTTTTCTAAGGTAGTCATCTTACGATTACAGCTATTCAATGTCTCCATGCTCTACTCACTTGAAATCCAACAGCAACAGCAATAGCAACAGCAACAGCAAGTCTTTTATTGGCGCTCATACAAGTTTGAAAAAAACTCAGAGTGCCGTGAACGGTTCGGTCCACTTTTATACGCATGGTGAAACGGGGTCCAGTCTGTGACCGTGGGGCGTGGTAGGGGATACCCCTATCCCCCGGGTCTGCATACGTGACTTCGGCTTGATCTGTGATTGGCTGGACAGATCTGCATAAAGCGAATCGGCGTCGTCCGCTCAGCACTCTGAGTTTTTTCAAACTTGTATGAGCATCACTATGGCTTTGAGGGAGGCAGCTTCAGAATTTCCGACTGAGAAAGCCTGACATAACCTACAAGGAGGCAATCGATAGGATGGATGACGACTGGGTTCATTTTTACGAAGAGATGGATTTCCCCATTTGAGATTTGTTTGCGGGTTGCCGTTGGTTCATACGTTTTAAAGATTCTAGCCAGCTCGAGGTGATGTTGCACCAGGTTCTGTTCTTTATGGACGAGCAACGGGAGAATTGGACTCGCAGCAAGCGCCAATACCATATCATCGAGAAAGTGTTTGGCAGAACATTGTTTAATGCGATCCTTGCTATTCGCAAGAACAGTGTTTGGAACCAGACAGTGAAGCCACCAGTGGACAGGATCACTTTCAATCGTCTTGTAACATGTTACAACTTTGAACCATTTCAGACACACTGGACTCAGTGACAAAACACTGTGAGACGCTATATGAACGTCATAAACTTTTATTATGAAGTTTTGAATAAGGCTGACCAGAATACAATGAGGTTCATGATCAATGCAGACGATAGGCTGCCTAATGTGTAGAAAAATAAAAAACGGAGTGTTTTTAACAAAAAAACTGTGTTTTTTAGTTTGGGTTCTCTCCATTCACAATATCTTCGGAACTTTTTCCGTGGATCAGTTGGGCTTCGGTGATCCCTCGTGGGGGTTCATTGATCCATTGAAAGAACTTGCAAGTGCAATTGGGACACTTGAGATAGAGTCTGTCTGGGTTGGCAGCGGAGTGGGAGGTAGCTAAGACCAGGGACTTGTAGCATGGGTGGGTCTGTTCGGCGACACGTTGCAGGTAGACGCTCACTTCACTTGCACCACATCTCACATAACACTTGGTGTAGAATCTGGCAGAGGGGCATCGGTAATACTCCCAGGTACTACTGTTGGGGTTTTGCACACTCCCAAATTTCATGGGTACCCAACAACGCGGGCAAGTGTGATCTTGTTTTTTCAGTTGGTCCAGGAACTGATCGGGGTCGAATTCCTCCAACACTTGTACTTTGGTGAGTTCTCCTTTGTCGTCCACTTTGGGCGGCAATTCTACGACGTTGTCTTTCTCAAATTTTTCGAGTCCTATCCGTGACATGAGTCCGCCTTGAATGGTGGGTAGCTTTGAGTCTATGAGGAAAAAATGAGTTAGTATCCCAATAAGGTGTTTTCGCGTAGCATTGTTTCCAGGATGTGTGTGGTTTTTCGCATGTTTTTGGGAGTCAGTCTTTGTCTTCGCCGGTGATGTTTACTTTTCATTTTGCTTTTGACTTCTTGTCGTTTAATTGAAAAGATGCTCCAGGGTTCCGAGAAGCCTTTGAGAGGTACGGTGGTCCAACTGACAGAGTCCGGTGTGATCTCTTTGAGGAGTACGCGTTCTTTGAAACGTATTCTAGAACGAGGTTTTTTGAATAGCCATCTGTCTAATATGGATTGTAGTTTACCTTCTTCTCTCTTGGGGATGTCCAGTTTCAGTTCCTTACAAGCCTCCTTCTTTTTGGATGATTTTCTTTTTTTATCGATTTTTGGGACGTCTTCGGGTTCGACGAGTGAATCCATAACATCTGAGAGATGGGTAAAAAATGACTCGTGCTGAAATGTGGGGTCGATTTTTTAGATGGTTTTTATGACCAATCGGAGAGGTGTCAGGTGATGGGATCATGTGCTACTCTTCATTGATTGGTTGCGTAAAAAATGGCACGTGATCAGTGAAAGTACGTGTACGGAGTGAAAGTGGAGGTACGGCGTGGGTATAAAAGGAGCACGCCTCTCGGGTTGAGAATCATTCTTGACTTGCTCGTGGTGCTGTGATGACTCATAGAGTTTTTTGAATCGAGCTTCTAAGTTTTTGGACAGACTCGAAGAAGGCGAAGACCGTTACATGTGAAGATATTTGACTTGGAGTTACATCTTGGCTCCCCATTTTTGTACTATAGGCTTCAGAGGCACTTGATTCACTGGTGTGACCGAGAGAATTATCATCATTTTGTCGGAGAGTTTACAAGATGACTTACTACAGCGACTCTAACCAGATTCAGGAAATAGTGAAGGAGATTGTGGATGAGAAGGTAGAACCTTTGGGGTCTCTCGATACCCTGTCGAACGTGAACGTGTACATTTTTGACAATCTCTTTGAACCGTTAGGGAGATTACCCGAATGTACGTGGTCTTTTGATCTCTTGATGAGACGTCGTCCTGACTGGCAAGGTATGATTTTGGAGTTGATGAGGAAGAATGAAGGGGTGTATCTGTTCTGTGGTGAGTGGTGGTGTTGTGTGCTATATAGAAGGGGCTTTAATGATTTCAGATTCATTCGTAGTCGTGATCCTGTCCTGGATGCAGAGCGCGTCTGTTTGATTGCCCCACAGAACATCACGTACATGATGCGTGAAGCCATCCATGATCTGTTTGAACCCTTGCGGTTCGCTCGTGACGTGGCACGACGAGTGTTGGAGGCAGACGAGAGTCCAAGGGTGAAGTTGTTACTGACTTTCAACAAGGGTGATTACAAGGAAACTTGTCTGAAGTTGGAAGAGTTGATCGGTGAGATCATGCGTCAGCGTGATATGTGGAAGGATCGGTTTTTCTTTCGTGCCATTAACGCTGATGAGGATGAACTGTGTGGTGTTTGTAAAGAGAGTATGCGTCAGGCATTTTATGTGAAGGGCGACGAAGAGGAAGCCCTGAAGTGGAGACCTGGTAAAGTGGATTGTTTTTGGAAAAATTGTAGATATTATGACATGGATTCCTTCGAGGACAAATATGATGATGAGTATCACAAAGATTGTAAGAACATGCCACTGCCTGATGACTTTTCGTCCGAGGACGAATCTTGTACTAATCAGTAGTCTTTCACCTTCTTTGAACCAATCAGATTTGTTTTTTCGTAAGAACCAAGCAGGCACGACGTTTTTGTACCTATAAGAAAGTTGAAATAAAATTGGGTTGAATAATTTTTTACCATGTCTCAAGCATTGAGTTGGTTGATCTCGAGAGTATGTGCGACCATGGCTGATCAATGGAGTTGGTTCACCTTGTGTTCCAAGTGCACTAGAGTCTATGCGAGATATGGTCGTGAACCCATCCCCGACACTTTCAGTGATTCGCCCTTGGAGGTGTTTGACTATACCGACGTCGAAGCCAACGTGATGCATTTTGTCGCTTATATCTTGTGGTTGAAACAGCAACCCGATTCATTTAAGAAGTATCTCGATGTACGAGAGCAACGTTTCGAGTTGTGGAGACAGTGCATTTACAAACTTTGGCGATTATGAAGAAAAGTCAAAAGAAGAAAAAGCTTTTGTCCGGGACGTTACTGGGACGGTATCGGGATCCCTTGAGAGCCGGTAGTCTGGGCGGTCTGACGCGATTCGCCAAGGCCAATAAGATCTCGGTACAACATGCACGCGAGGTCTTGCAGCGGGATTTGGGATACTCGTTGCACAAACCCAGACGTCGTCGGTTTCCCACAGTACCAGTCGTGGTGTTCGGAATCGACAAGCAGTGGATGGCTGACCTGATCGAGGTGGTCAATATCGCCAAGTACAATTGAGGGTATCGTTATCTCTTGACGGTGGTGGACGTGTTTTCCAAGCATGCCTGGGTCCAACCCCTGAAAAGCAAGACGGGTAAAGCGGTGACGGAAGCCATGGCTAAGATCTTGAAAGGAGGTAGAAAACCCATCAATCTTCAGATGGACAACGGGAAGGAATTCTACAACAAGACATTTCAGGATTTGATGAAGCAGAAGGGAAGAAGACTCGTGGGGATACAAAAGCCAGTGTGGTGGAACGGTTCAATCGGACCTTGAAAGAACGTTTGTACCGGTACTTCACCGTGAAGAATACGTTGAATTTTGTGCCCGTGTTACAAGATATGGTCAAAGGGTACAATCGATCGTATCATCGCGGTATCAAGATGGCTCCCGATCAAGTGACTTTAGCCAATAGCGAGGACATGTGGGAGACTCTTTACGGTAAAAAGGGAAAAATCAAGAAACCTCAACTCAAAGTCGGGGATCGTTTGAGACTGAACAAGAAGTTTAGACAGTTCAAGAAAAGGTATTTACCCGGTTGGACCGAAGAGGTGTTTGTGATACGTAGGGTGCGTCCTGGCAAGGTTCCCACGTATAAGGTGGAAGAATGGGGTGGCACGTCGGTCGATGGAACGTTTTACGTGCAGGATTTGCAAAAGGTGACTGTGGAAGACGACGATCTGTTCCGCATCGACAAGATCGTCAAACAAAAAGGGGATAAAGTCTTGGTGTGTTGGAAAGGCTGGCCAGTCAAGTACGACAGTTGCTTGGATAAAAAAGACATACTCGTGAAAAAAGACAGAAAATGAAAGAGTTTTACGTGCAGTCGATGAGCAATGCCAGTACGAGCGAGTTCCCGGACAACAAGGCCAACAGTTTCAAGAATCGTCTACCTTACCCGCTCACGTTTGAAGCCACCAAGGAATGGAAAGTGGGTTTGAGTAGTATTTCTTATCTGCCACCACCCCCGTGATGTTATTAACAGCTGCCTCACCGACCACACCTCTTCGAAGATGATGACGTCCTGTTGGAATTCGATTGGACCATCGAATCCTTCCAACGTAGTTCCAATGGTATCTGGTATCCAAATGTCTACCGCAATGGCTTTTACGTCAGGGGCTCTGACCTGCACAAGGACCAGGTCAAAGTCACGAATGGTAAATTGCTCATGCGATACTTGGTCAATCGTTACCAAGATCGTCTGACTAAGTACATGGAACGTGCCAATGAAAATCTACGAGCTCCTGACAGTAAAAAATACTACGTTGTGTTTCGTTGGGAAGGGGATTCTTTGATTATTGACAACACCGATACCTTCCTCAATCAAAGAGGTAATAGAATGCGTCCCAAAGTGTGGTTTCGTCCACAGATGGTCAAGAAGACGAAGTGGGTGGAAAAGACTGCACTGGACTCCTACCAATTGACGAATCACGTAGTGAAAATCTTCATAGACGACAAAGTGCCTGACAATTTCCAACTCGATTGGGTCAACAGCCACAGTACTCATTCCACTAATTTTTGGAACATCATGCACACGGGGGCATTACAGCTCAGTCCCTATTGCAATTGGCGATTCGACTATCTGGACGAGCTCTATGATCAGCACTATGGTGGTGACGTGAAAGTCAGTGAGAGTATTCGCCCGCCCATGTACTTGTATTCGAATGTAGGACGCAGCATGATCACAGGGAGTCGAGTGACGGACCTATTGAGAGAAGTACCTCACGACCCTACCAAGGTTACGTTCAAACCCACTCACATACAATATAAACCCGTACGCAGCAATGTTATGGATATAGTGGAGGTGCAATTGGCTGAGAACGATGGGAAACTGGTGGATTTTGCCTCGGGCGTGACCTTGGTGACATTACACTTTAAGGATGAATGAGTCTCCCGGGGAATTTTACGTGCAGTTGATGAGCAATGCCAGTACGAGCGAGTTCCCCGACAACAAGGTCAACAGTTTCAAGAATCGTCTGTCGAACCCGTTACAGTTGAGAGAATATGGATGGAAAGTGAGTATCAGCGACCTCTCTTTTCCGTCCGCTGTTCGTAAGATGGACTTGAAAGATTCTCTTCTGTTTGAAATCTGGTGGCTCGCGACGGTGGACCCAGGCCGCGAAATATACTCTCATGTTGCTGGAGTGACAAGAGAAGGCGATTTGGAATTCACGCCGAGGACCGGTACCGAGTTACTGAACATGATACGAGATCGATACATGTGGAGGATGAGTTTACGAGCACCAGTCGACGCAATCCCACAGAATTGCTGCACACGGTCATGCATCGGGCCGAGAATGCAGAATGCATCCTCGACAACTTGAGAACGTGCACCACCCTCAACATCAACGGTAAACGCGTCTATCCCAAAATGTCCATTGGGATCGAATTGGCCAAGATGAAATGGGTCAAGATGGGAACGTTGGATAACGGAAGACCAGGTTACGTCTTGGGACCCAACTTGAGAAAAGAATTTCCCCAGGAAGTCGTGCCCACAGCCTTGGACTTGGTCAAACCCATTCCTTCTGGGAACGAGATATTTTACAAGATTGACTCGACCGCATTACATCTGAATTGTTACATCAATTGGGTTTTCACGGACCTGGCTTGTAGTTACGAAGAAGCGTTTGGTAACAATCGTCATTCTTTGTTCGTGTATTCGAATGTGGGAAAGAGTATGGTGACGGGAAATCAAGTCATGGATCTGTTGAAACAAGTTCATTACGATCCAGATGTTGTCAACTTTCAGCTGAGACACATCCTATATCTACCAGCGCGCACGACCGTCTTGGACATTGTCGAGACGCAAGTGTCTGAGAACGACGGAAAACTGGTGAACTTTGCTTCGGGTGTGACCACGATCATGTTGCATTTCAAACGATGAGCGATTTTTACGTCAGCTTACCCAGCCACAGCAGTAAGAGCGAGTTTCCGAATAATGCGGCGAACCATTTCAAGGTCAGGTTACCTAATCCCATACGCCTGGATGGACAAGGATGGAAAGTGGGGATGAGTAGCATTGCCATGCCGGATGCTCAAGTGACGCTTCCTTCCTTGACGCCGACCGCTCCTGATAATAAAAAAGTCACCTTGGCCTATTACGCATGGCAACGCCTATCAGGTAGTAGATATGATCTGGGAGGAGCTTACTTCGATACGGATGATCTCAAAGAGGTGTTCCACAACGTGGATGGAGTTGGATTCATGAAATCCATGATCGCCTATTTCCAGAGACAACGCATCTTCAGTGACTCGGGACCCAAATTAGGATCAAAATATGCCATGGCTGCGGGTAAAAGAACCTACATCGAATTCAGGTGGGAAGGTGAAGAATTGGTCACACAACGAAGAGACCTTTCGACCCATCAACTACCTCCCGGCATTACACATCAATGTCAACCTGGCTACGAAAATGGGATGGCTCAAGAATGGAAGTACGTACGAACTGGGACCTAACTTGCAGATCGAATTCTTCAAAGATGAAATTCCTGACATTGGCGTCGTTGGTGACTTACACGACAAGGATGGATTACCTGTTTTTTGGACAGTCTCCAAATATCCAACAGGATACAGTTTTTTGAAACTCAGCATCTATTGTGATTGGCGTTTTCTGAACCTGAACAAAGCTTTCGAAGTTGTGGTGGGGAATCAAGTCACAGATTTACTGAGAGGTCAACTTGATTTGAAAAGGTGCCGGTATTCAGTATTTCGAACCTTATCACATTCAATATATTCCCGTGCGCAGACGTCCTTGACATTATAGAAGTGCAAGTGGCTGAGACAACTGGTGAACTGGTGAAATTTGGAGCTGGCAATACGATCTTGACGTTACACTTGAAGAAATGATCGGTGGAACACTAGTACGATTTCATCGTGATAAAATTAAGCAATCTGGAGACGGATTCGGGGCGGCCTGGAAAGATATCAAGAAACGAGGTCCTACCATTCTAAGAGACGTTTTGACCGAGATGGCCATGGAGGGTCTGAAAGGTTTAAATGCGAGTGGCAAAGGAAAAAAGCCCAATTGGAAAGGTGGACTCGCCGGGGTCAAGAGAGGAGCGACAAGGGCCGTGAAACGTAAAGCAACGCAAGAGATCCAATGAGTGTTGTCCAAAAAAGTGAGAAAAGACCTATTTGGAGCATGATTCCCATCTACTCAAGGTGCGTGAGACGTCTACCTGGACGACGAACGTATAAAGGCGGTTCGATATTCCCAACACGGTCAAAACTTCCAAACTATCGTTGGGTACAGTCCGCACTGAGAAGGAAACGAAGACGATGTAGACAACGACGATGATGGACATGGTGGCTCATGCCGGGTCGGCGGGGGTTCGTAACCCTCACCTGAACATGTTCAATGTCCCTCCCACGGATCTGAGCATGTCGTCTCGACATGTGGTGAGAATCAACCCATTCAATACGGGCATCAACCCTGTGACTTTCCAAGTCGATCCGCAGAAGACTTTATCGACTTGAACGAGAGTTTCTTTGAAGTGGAATTGACCGTCAAGAAAAGTGACAATTCGAATCTGCTAGCGGCGGATGTCATGGGACTCGCCAACAATCTGGCCAACACCCTCTTGAAACAGATCAATGTGAGATTGAATGGCACTCTCATCAGCCCCCAGACCAATACTTACCACCTCAAAGCCTACATCGAGGCACTGTTGAACCACGACCGAGACGACGGTGAAACGATCCTGGCACCCAATGGTTGGTACAATTGTCTCGGTGTACCCGACGACGGAGATACCGATGAATTGGATGCCAATAAGCTGAATCCCGCTCACGCCGATTACAAAGCTTTGCCTCAAGATCTCAAGAACATAGTCCAGGGTCAACTCCAGTTCATAGGTGGAAAGAAAGTGACCTTGAGGTTCAAACCTTACCTGGAAGTGTTTCATCTCAGCAAGTAACTGGTACCCACCGTACAGATCCAGATCGACATGTACTTCAATACCCCAGCTCTGTGGACCATCCGATGGGCCGGTGGCAATACTCTCAGACTGATTGAACCCGAAATGAATGTGAGGTTGTTCTTGTCCCAAGTAAGAGTGACTCCCTCGGTGTACCAAGAAATCATGTCTAGCAGGAAAAGTGGAAGAGTGGTCACCTACCCCACGGTGAGAGGTGAAATTCATATCTACTCTCATCCCAATGACAATCGTCATTTTGAGTGCAACAATCCTTTCCACAATCAGCTGCCTAATCGGTTAGTAGTGGTGCTGATGAAACAAGCCGCCTTCAATGGAACCATCACCGAGAGTCTGTTCAATTTTGGAAAATTCAATCTCGCTTCCATCAAACAATTGGTGAGAGGTGAAGACTACCCCTACGAGACATTGTAACTCCAACACGATGGGGACAGTAAAGATCAGATAGGCTACTACAGATTCCTCCAAGCCTCAGGAGCTTTGTGTCGGGGAAAAGGAAACATGGTCAGAAAAGAGGACTGGGGGCACGGCAAGAGATGCAACATGTTTGTATTTGACAACACAGCCAACAGATGTTTGGACAGTCCAGTGTTAAACCCCAGCAGTCAGGTGAGCTGCATATGATTGATTTTGGAGCCAACCCAGGAGAAAACCTGACCATCTTGTTGTACGGCGAATTTGAAAACTTGCTGGAGATCAACGAGAACCGAGTCGTCACCTACGACGTGTACCAATGAAAAAAAAATGGAGAAAGTAGCCTTGAATAATTTACAATGGGATCATTTGGCCCGAACGAATCCGTCACTCCGTTGTGTTTTTTACGGGACAGTACCTTGCGATCGGCTTCCAAAGACACTGCCTCAAGAAGGACCGACCGCTTACATAGTGAACACGGACCCTCACGATAAACCGGGCATGCATTGGATCACTTTGTGGGCCGACAAGGACAAGTGTGAGATCCTGGACAGTTACGCCCTCCTGTTGGACGTGTACGGAACCGTCCAACCACTCCAAGAATGGTTGGACCGTCATTTCAAGTTCCATATTTTCAACGGCAAGAGTTTACAGTCCCTCTTCAGTCAGAGTTGCGGCAACTACACCTTGATGTTCCTGATCAACCGAGCCGAAGGTCGTGACATGAATGCGTTCTTGAGTCGTTTTAAGAAAAACGAGTTTGTAGAGAATGATCGTAAAGTAGGACAGATGTTGAAACGTTTGATCGTGGACGAGTTGGCCTGGCGCAAGATTTGTAAAACCCCGTGTCACCAGGACACGTGCGGTTCCTTTAGAGGAGTGCGTCATTTGTTAAAGTAAGCTGTTTGAATAAAAAAGCGTTCATTTTGAAAAAAGATGGTTCACCTTGAGAGTCCATAAAAGGCGCATTCAAATTCCATTTGCGATTCACTCTTGCGATGAACGCAGAACTTCAAGAGCTCTACAGAGCCTTGATGAACAGTCCTCAGCGGCTTCAAGATGAGTACAACGCGAAAAACAGTGTACTTAAAACCGGCAAGTTACCGTCCATGGTGACAACGCGTAGGAAACGAAAGATGCCAAAGTCCAAGAAGGGAAAAGCGTGGTATGCCAAGACTTTCCAGGTGAAGAAATTCGTGAAACACAAGAGAGCGCCAGCCAAGAGTCGAGCCAAACCACCCATGTTTCAATTGTAGAACCACCCTCTGGAGTCTATTGAAACGTATCCCGGCCGTCAAGACCCCCTTGGCTAAGATGTTGGGATAAAAACCGAGCGTCTCGATATCATTTACCATTTCAAGATAATGGAACGACGTAAAGCGTTTCAATTTCACACCCCATCAAGTTTGTTAATAGCGGGTCCGTCCGGCTGCGGCAAGACGGTGTTCACCACCAAACTGCTCTTGGATAGCAGCGACTTGTTCCAAGAAAAACCGAAGAGTATTCATTACTGCTACGGATTGTCGCAAGATGGATTCCAAAAGCTCAAGAAGGGAGAGGTCAAGTTTCATGAAGGTATCCCCGACAGCGAACAGTTACCCCGATGGTTTCCTAGAGGGGGTGTTTTGGTCCTGGACGATCTGATGGATGAGGGTGGCAACGACTAGCATGTGTTGGATCTCTTCACCAAACACTCTCATCATCGGAACATCACGGTGATTTACTTGTGTCAGGATCTATTCCCCAACAGAAAATTCGCCAAGACCATTTCCCGCAACGCTCATTACATCGCTGCCTTCAAGAACCCTCGCGATCAGTTAGGGATACGAAATCTATTACTGCAATCGTTTCCAACGAGATGGCAGGAAGTGTTGGATACGTTTCGAAAGGTCACCGACCGACCTTACGGTTACATGCTATTGGATCTTTATCCAGCCAGTCAGGACGATCAACGTGTCATCAGCCGAGCGTTAAAGGACGAGGGATTCGTACGATGCCATCAGTTTGCGGCATCATCATGTTGAGGAGCGAGGTCAAGTGGTTTCCGCTGTTCATTCAACTATGTAAAAACAGACTCCAATACGTCATGAATCCCAATGAAACGGACTACGAGCTGATGAGACAGGTCACAGAATGTGAGTTATCGTCAAGTACGATCCATCCTGAATGCATATAATGGTGAGGGTTTCGAGAGTTTGGTTCATACCCAACAAGTACTCGCTAAGAAGAAAATAGAAAGAGAGAAGAGAGATGAGTTCTGGCAGTGACGAGTTCAATTTCGAAGCGCTGGACGATTATTCGCCCTGGGGGTCTCCGGTTCCAACGGGGTCTCCAGTTTCAGCGGCAGCGGGTGTGGGCTTAAGCCTGAACACCCCTTCACCACCGTCTTCACTGGCGACACCACCACTGCCAGGTGCCAGGGTAGGGGTAGGCACCGCTAGCGCGGGCACGCAGCGTGTCATTGTCATGATGGGTGTGGGTACCGCTGGCACGGGTGAAGCACGCACCGTCACAATGGGAGTGGGTACGTCACGTATGTTGCGTCGAATGGCAGGACGTTCTCCCACGCCGACAGATGACACACCTTTGGCCCGACCTACTCGAGGAGGTAAACGGCCTAGACGTGTCCCACATCAAAACACGCCCTCGTCACCCAGTGATGCCGGGAGCTGTAGAAGAAGTAGCGCCAGTGGTAGCGGTGGTGGAAGAAGATGACGCAGAGGAGTCGGAGGCAGAGGTGGAAGTAGTAGCAGTGGCGACTCAACACCTTCGTCGGTGAGATCGGGTCCTTCTCGAGGTGGTCGAAGAAGGCGAGGAGACCGTATTCTAAACCAAGCTCAGATGCAGCAACAACTGGAAGAGACAACAACAAACGGCCGCAGGTCGTCGCATTGCTGGTATCACGACCACCAACACGATCACGACCACCTATAAAAACGGACAACGTCCTACCGTGACACGTAATTCGACCAGTATACGTAACTGAGAACAACATGAGAAGACGCCGTATTTGACAGAAAAGGAGAAAGCAATGGGGTGGTGCTCTTGCGACTGCCTTGTCCACGTTAGCACCCATCGGTAAAGGGGCTGCGTTGGGATTGGTCAAATCTTTGGGTAAACGTGCCGTGAAAACAGGAATCCGAGCTGGAAAGGCCGCTGCCATTGGTGCAGCAGGGCCAGGCGTTGGTCACAGGGTCCGAAGACTGATGAGACGCAAGAAAAAACGACCTCGTCGATAAAAAGATCGACCGTATGGTGAGACTCCTCAAATCGAATCAAGATGTTGAGGAGTGAAGTCAAGTGGTTCCCCTACTTCCTGCATCTATGTCGATGCTCTCGCTCTTACTGGGATGACACCAGTATGGATCACGAAGACATGAAACTTATCGCGGACGAGTGCGATAGTTACAGACAAGTCCAGGATATCCTGAACCAGTCCGTAGAAACCGCCTTCAAAGACGAGATCTGGGAGTACGAGCAACAAGCTAAAAGGATTGAACGTAACGAAAGAAAGTTAGAATATATTTGGGACTGGTTAAGGCGTTGTCATGAGCACTTTGGTCTGTCTATTGGATGAACCTTTTACCATCGTGGTGGAGTTGGACTCGCTGAAACGTTTGGACGGATTGTATGCGTTCTATCACAAGTATTGGTGGTGTCGAAGACAGATGTTTGATTATTACAAATTGTGTAACGCCATTCTCAACGGACTGGCATTACTGGTCGTGGCCACGAGTATCATCTTGGGATCTGTGTGGAAAGATAGGTACACGGTGGTAGGATTGATGGCTTTCGCCACCTTACTGAAAGGATGGAACGATTTCAAGAAGTATTCGTTCAAGATGGACATGGCCAAATTCGCTTACACGACCTACGAAAAGACGCTGACTGAACTTAGGAACTATGCTCTGGTCGAAGTGGAGGAATTGGATGGGTTTTTGACCAAGATGCAAACGTTAGACGACGTGGTGACGGATTTCACACCTACTTACAACCGATTTCGTCATGTTCCTCTATAAAAGTGACACGTGATCGGCTTTCGTGCCTCATTACATCATGTACGTAAGACGACGAAGAACGGTGAAAAGGAAGAAGAGGAGAAGTAAGAGACAGAAGGGCGGTATTTTTCCCTTGGCAGCTCTCTTACCCGCTCTGATAGCCGGCGGTAAAGCCGTGGCGTTGGGTGCCGCGTCAGGGGCTGCAGGTTGCAGTGCCAAGAAAGCCCTCGAAGCCGCCACGTGAAGAATACGATAAAAAGAGGGGGACAATCCACCAGGACTCGTACGTCCACGATGAAGTGGTTACGACGACAACGTCATTTCTTGACGGGCATCCCGAAAGAAGCCAATCGAAAAAAACGTCAACAGATGTTGAAATTAGCTGACAAAGATCAGATCAACGCCATCAGCGAGATGGTTTTCAATTTGCTGAAAAAGAGGATCCCTATCGACGCAATGACTTATGGGAAACTGAAAAGACATAAAAAGGTTTTGTGCGAAGTGGGTAAACGTAAAAACTCCATCAAGCATCGAAGAGAACATCTCGTGAGTCAAAACGGAGCAGGGTTCTGGAGCGGATTACACGGTTGTTTTCGAGCATGTTGTGTACGGTGAAAGGACGTGACGAAGATGGTTACCCACTAGAGGGTATCGATGTCGTACCCAATTTCCCACCGAGAGATAACCAAGAGTCCACCATTCCTAAGCTCGTACAGCTGTTACAAGATGCCAATCGACGCGAAGCCCAATGGAAAGACTCGTCCGAGTACTGGAATAAGAGGTACCATGCCTTGTATCAAGAGTATATGGCTTTAAAATTCAGTGACTTTTGCCAAACCTGTCAAACGAAACGAGATACCACACCACCAGGTGGGTGCATAGAGTTGTGCATGGAGTGCAGTAAAGGCAAGCAAACCGTTCAGTCTTCAACTACAGTTGGAAAAGAAAGAAGAAGCCATACTGTACTGGCAAGACCGTTACGAGACGGCCTTGAGAGAATTGTCCGAGTTTCCTGATACGACCTTGAGTCAGGTATGAACGAAGTCATGATGGTACCCGTTCAAGAATTCAATCGATTGCAAGATTATTACAAGGGTCAGATTACCCAGAATGCCTTGTTGGACAAAGTGGGACGTTTGGCCGCCGAAGAACATCTCATCTTGAAAGACAGTCGTATCCCCGACAGCATGGCCATCAAGATGACCAAACCCATATCAACCAAAGAAAGTAAACTGGTGAAACGTATACGGACGGGTACACGCGGTCCTATCTAGTACCAAGAGACGACACAACCCGAAGGCATGGCCGACGCACCCGTCGAAAATCTGTTGAAACAGATCCTCAAGGGAGCCAACAAAGAACCTGCACCCCCCGTTATCATCAAACAAGAACCACTTTCCATGTCAGGTCTTAAAAAGGAGCTGAAAACTCCCAAACCTACCATTCAACCCAAACCATCCACAAGCAAGAAGCCATCCAAGAGTTTAAAGGGGAGTGTGAAAAAAGCAGCCTTTTCTGCAGGAAAAAAACAGTTACTGAGTTCACTCGGTATTGACTACGAAGACAACGGTGGTTACAGTCCCAAAGGCAAGGCAAAGAAGTACAAGAAGGCCAAGAAGACAGAGGCAGAAAAGTTACAAGAAGGTTGGGAAGATTGGGACGCCCCTCTAAGACAAAGACTGAGCTATGACTCGGATTAAGAAGAAAAAGGCACCCCCGAGGAGAAGAAACCGATGCCAACGAGGGTACGGGATCGACATCCAAAAATGGTTGGGCAAGACGGGGATCGAGTTTCATTGGCCTGGTTATCAGTACATGGGACCTGGTACCAAACTGAAGAAACATCTAGCACAAGGAGATCCAGGGATCAATCGTCTGGACTGACTGGCCAAACAACACGACATTGACTATTCCAGGGCCAAAAACTTACAGGACAAATGGAAAGCCGATGCCAAGATGATCAAAGGCATCGATAATTTGCCCGGACGTAAAACCATGACAGAACGCATTGTTAAGAAAATCATGCAAGCCAAGAAACGTTTGAGGTTGTAAAAATTCTTTATTATTGTTGTTGAAAAAATAAATTACACTTTGTTGTTTCAAAAAAGTATGTTTTGTTTCACAACTCACACGCCATACCACCGTGGTACAGAGTATCTGAGACACTCGATCTCACCATCAGTCATTCGATCCTTATCTGGTCCCCGTATGTTGACAAAGACACAAATAACAATCTAAACCTAAGTCTGGTGATAAAATCGTACAGCCTATAAGGGGTGTTGAAATAAAACATTCGGTACACTTCCATTCGTATATGATTGTACGAAATGATATGGAAGGGCATGAACACGGTGCCGTGAATGTACAGGGGGCTTCGTCCCTCCGTGGTTCGCACAAAGTCCTCGAACTTGCGATAGTAACGGAACCACACCATGACCGGAATGGGATAACGCAAGTGATTCCACGAACGCGTCAACGATTTGTGCGTCTCAAAGGGTCTTCCCGTGTCTCTAAACTGCCGGATGTTGTTATGAATTCTTCTGTGTTGTTCATACACTGCGAAGAAAAAAGAAAAAAAACATCGTCAGGTCCACAGTCCGTCCTCCTGGTAAAGCGGTGGACCACCCGGAAAGGGTAATAGATGTACATATCGAATAACAATATTCCTCAGTCCCTCTACGCGTCTAAAGAAGAGCCTGAACTTATGAATTTGAATCAGGTTATACGTCGAGTAAGGAGTATTGTATATGAACAGATGGTACAAAATAGCCCTGATCTCTCGTGTCGGTTCTACGGGGAGACGCACACAACCATGAATGTACACGATTCGATTCGGAAACAGAGTCACGAAATTCCTGAGAATGACATAATAATGTCACCAAATGTCAGGGTCCAATTCATACAGCAATTCATGCCACATATACAATCCCTCGTGATGACTGTGCCTAGGTCTTTCCTCACTACGGTATCGAGCCAACTCTTGATCCAGTCTCTCTAGACCATTCGTACCTGACGGTAACATGAACGGGTCAATATCATCATCCTCATCCTCGAGTTCCTCATCGGTTTTCAGCACGATCTCAGGCTGCTCCTCGTTGATCACACGTCGGCAGTTGCTGCAGGTTCGCACTTGTCTTTCCATCTCCTGGTAGCAACGTCGATGCATGAACACACCGCAGCATGGAGTGCGTTGACATATCGTCAAGGAATCGATGTCGATATCTCTCTGACAAATGAAACAAACTTGTTGAATACGCGTTTCTTTGGGTGCCAGACCTCGAAGTCGGCGGCTGCGTCTAGGTTCAGTCGACATGACCAAAAAACTGAAAAAACACCGAATGCGTTCACCTCGCTTTATGCCAATCAACCACCAATCGCAGATTAAGCCGAATGTCACGTGTGCATAGCAGACCCAGGGGATAGGGGGTATCCCCCTCCTATTCGCCCGATCGAGGACTGGACCCCAGGACGAGTGCAACCTGGGATCCAGTTTCACCGTGCGTATAAAAGAAGTGGACTGGACCGTTCACGGCACTGAGTGTCTTCACTTGTATGAGCGCTGATCATGGCTGAGATCATTGACGAGCAGATGAATCAACAGATGGACCTACTTGAAGAGGAAGCAGTGAGTATCTGATGGATAATATAACATGTACCCTATGCACGCAAGTCATACTTAGAACCGAAACCTGCGCTCGGATTAAGTGTTGTCGTCACTACGTTCATTACGATTGCTACACCCAGGCGCTCGATAATCAGTTGAACAAGGGTGTGATCAAAGAGAAGTTGTACTGTCAGATATGTCACTCGTGTGCGCTAAGTGCATTCGTAGCCACTTTGAACTGACCGTGGACATTTACCTTCGTTTGGACTTGAGATTTTGCTTCGTTGTGTTTTGCGGTTACAAATTCGGACGACATCTTTGTCACGCCTTGTTCATCACCTTCTTTTCATAGAGTTACTGGGACTGGCTACCTTATGAAATCCAGACCTACATTGTTCACCTCAACGAGTCCCAGTCTCTCATCGACAGGCGTGAATCGTGGAGAGAACTTTGTAACGAGTCAAGTTAGAGACATGTCTGCTAAAGCATTGTCCCAAAGGAAGAGTTCCAGGACTCAAAAATAAGCAGGTGGTCGTGTCTGCATTCTATAGACGGACAAAACATTAAGCGAGAAATATTTTTAGGGTACAGGTTTAATCATGCCTATTACAGAATAGCAGATGTTAAGAGACTCTATATTTTAGAGTTACTGGGATCGACTACCTCCAGAAATACAGTGTTACATGATTCGACTGGCTACAAGGCAAATCCTACTCGAGCATAAAAGAAACAAAAAGTTACGGCGCCTTCACGAAGAAATATTAGCCTACACAAAACTGAAAGAAGAATGGGGCATAGGACACATCAAGATTGTTATAGAACCATGTCATTACCAATGCTGCCGAGATAACAAGGAGAAAAAATTCGAATTTTTTAAAATATACGGATGTTACATTGACATTGACGATAAACCTCAAAAGACGTTTTTATCCGACTCTTACAAAAGTGCCAGGAGACGCACCCCAATAGAAAAAGGTTTCATCTACCCTGTCAGTGAATACTACACCAAGTACGCTCATAATAGATGGTTAAGAAAATATCATACCAACTCTCTTACAGAGTCACTGGGATAAGCTACCCACAGAAATACAGTGTTACGTGATTTCCTTGGCAACATGGCAGCACACACTCGACCGCAGGAACAATGAACCATTGAATCAACTTCGCGTAGAAATTTCAGATTATGCCTCACTGAAGAGACAATGGGGTTACGGTCACACAGGAATACGAATGAGGAAATGCAAACTAAGTGTCTGTAAATTGTTGTATGGACAAAACCCTCAGCACATGGCTTTTTATGGTCATTATGTCAACATTCATAATGAGAAAAAGAAAGTCTATGTAGGATTTAGTTTTAAAAACGCATTTTGTAACGTAGATCGGAAAAAATCATTCTTGTTCACCGCTGATGTATGATTGGTTCTTACAGAGTCACTGGGATAAGCTACCTCCAGAACTACAGTGTTACATACTTTCCTTGGCCACCTGGCAGCACATACTCGACCGCAAGAACAATGAACTGCTGAATGAACTTCACAGAGAAATTTCAGATTACGATCAACTGAAAAGAGAACGGGGTCGCAGTTGCATAGAAATACGATATGCGAAATGTAACCGAAATGTTTGTAAATTGTTGTATGGATCAACCCCTCATCATATGATCATATTCAGTGTCGACGATCGTAACAGGAAAAGGAAAATCTATTTAGGATATAATTTTCACACCGTGTTAAGTTATGTAAATAAGGACTACAGTGATTAGTTGTAAAAAACCAACCAATAAAAAAACTTTGTGTTTCTTGATAAAAAGCAATGTTTGTGTCATTCTCTCATTCAAATTGTACTCATGTCTTCACAGAACAGACGGACCCATGACAAGGCTTTCTTCGACGATGATGATGACTGGATCTTTGATCCGGCTCTCGACCAAGTGATGACCCAAACCGGTGGTGGTAGCAGCACAAGACCACTCCTAGAATTCGAATTAAGACCCGTAGGCACTCGCTGTAACTGGCGAAACGTCCTCAACAAACAAAGATTTGAAGCCACGCTCAAACAACATAGAGAGGTTACTCCCAGGGACAATCTAGGTCAAGAATTGACTCATGCCCTCCAACAATCCATCGAGCAACAAATCGCTCAGGATCCTACCCTGACACCCAACTCCACGGTCCATTTCACCATGCAGTCCAGTGCCTTCACACACGCCTTTCAATCCACCACTTTCACCGTGTGCGAATTCGAAGAAGGGAGTGAAAGACTAGACACTTATCTTCAGTCTCTCGCGGCCAAACTCAACTCCAACGAAGAATTCACCCCCGACGACACGTTCACCATGGAAACCACCTTCATACACACCCCAGGTCCTGGGCGTGGGAATGGAAAACGATACAAACCGAGCTGTGCTGCCGTACGGGGAATCGTCAAACGGTCGCGCGTGACCATCCAAAACAAAGACAATCTCTGCTGCGCTTGCGCTATTGTCACCATGAAAGCCCTGGTGGATGCGAACAGGAATTCGCGAGACCCTGATTACCACAATCTCAAACAGGGGTGTCCAGTCCAAGAGCGATTGGCCAAAGAACTCCACCGTCCAGCCAACGTACCCAAAGGACCTTACGGCATTCCCGAGTTGCAGCAGTTTCAGGCCGCGTTACCTGGGTACCAACTAAAGGTCCTTTCCATCGATCCACTGCACATGCTCATCTACGTGGGACCCGTACCCTCGGACAAAATCATTTGTCTCATCAAAGAAGACAGTTACTACGACGGATGCAATTCATTTAATGGGTTCCTCAGCAAATCCTACTTCTGCAACGAATGCAATTGAGGATACGATCACGACGACTTTCAACATCATCCCTGCGATGGTAAATGGTGTACTGCCTGCAAACAAAAGGACTGCCCTGATTTCATCGAAGCCAAACAACCCCTAGCACGAGGCAAGTTTCCAGCACCCACCTTGATCTGCCAATTGTGCCACAGAAAATTTTTTGGTGCAGATGGGGCGAATGTCTCATATGCGAAAAAAATGTCTTTCTACCGACTCACCGATGTTACATCCAACGCATCCCCGAAGACGAAGACAAGCCCAAAAAGAAACGCGTGCCACGTGACAAAGTGAGAGGTCAACCCTTCGAAGAACCCGAACCCGGTGATCCAGACACACGATTCCAATAATAGTCTGAACCGACCAAAATGTCAACATTGAGAGTTTCCCCTTCGGCACAATAATCAGGTAGTCTTAGACCTGAAAAACAGACATTGTCATTCACCACTTGCTCAACAGACTGACCCTGCAAAGGTTGGTAAATCAGAGGCACAGTAAAGGCTGACAACGACAGGTTGGGTCCCCCTTTCAGTTCGATCCCCAGCGACGCAACTTCCACAAATGCAACTCTTTCATCTGTGGATTCAAATGTCTTAATTGAGACTTGTTTCCTTTCTAACACTGGTAATTGAAGAATGTTCTTCAGGTTGTCTGTCAAATAGGTGCGCTGACTACCACTGTCCAAGATGATTCTAGCCTTGACCTTGC
>Ga0126339_10000451_pt1 | contig 22552 bp, 14 predicted proteins | sample OrbTmetagenome_2_FD_92532 | JGI IMG/M metagenome (GOLD analysis project Ga0126339, IMG submission 92532) | Coral microbial communities from Petempiche,Puerto Morelos, Mexico - Orbicella T R C metagenome | ecosystem: Host-associated > Invertebrates > Cnidaria > Coral | place: Petempiche,Puerto...
CTTCATTTATTTTTAGTATTTTTCGCGACTACAAAGTTTAGATAATGTTGTAAATGTTTTTTAAATTTGACTAATTTTGATTGTGTAGTTATTAGTAACTTAGTAATTTAAGTAATTGTTCCTAAAAAGCCCCATTGGGGAGGTAACAATAAAGTATGTATGTATGTAAAGAAGCTTAAATGAAGAGACTGAATTCATCAGAAAATCCACAGTGTGAAGAATGATCAAGAGGACTTACTCTCGTGTCTGAGTATAGTTACACTATAGTAATGAACTGCAGACTTCACTAGTCCATTAGGGGGGCTATGTAGCCACGAGAGTTAAATTTTTCCGTTTTTGTCGCCTTTTCTTTTTTGTTTTGTCTTTGTTGTTAAAGGTTAATTTTTGCGTACCTTTTTTGTGCAGTTTTTAAATGCAAATTAGTCTTTTCACCTCGTGTTATGTAATCGTATATTGTTTATCACATAACCTCGTTAAGTTTATTCTTTTAGTTCAAAATTCCGTTTCATAGCGTTGTAGTTCTTTAGTAGTATTTAGTCGTTGCAAGTTCCGGAGTGCCGTACAGATCTTGTAAGTAATCTCGTTTACCTTTCTATTTTTTGCTGTTTTTCATATTTTTGTATTTTCAGTTTATTTAAGTTTAAGTTCGTATACATTAATTTCTGTAGTTGTTATTTTGGTTTTAAGTTAATCGTTAGAATTAAAGACGAATTCAAAACGTACAGGACTGTTATTTACACTTATAGTCCATGGGATGTATACATTGTAGCACATTGTTTGCGTAAACCAAAACTTCACTTGATTCCACAACTTGTCATGTCCAAGAACTCTCTTTAATGTTGATAAGTAAAACACATTTAATTAAAACATCATGAGGAAAATATTGCAAAATCGAACTCGCACACGTGCTAAAGCATTACAGCCTTTAAAAAACGTTGTTGTGACAGCCAATTCTTGACCGGTAATGTTCGATTGTTGTTCCCATGCTGGCGGCTAAAAACAGACAACTCCAATATGTGAAGTGTGACCAGTAAGAGTGCTATGGCTTGATCGACAAGTAGTATTCTTTGAGAGTACAAGTTATACGCTTCTGCTCCTTTGTAATCCGCACTAAACACAAGGCGAGCTTGCGTGGGCAAAACAACTCCGATACCGCCAAGAAAACTCGCTCAGCAACACCCGAATGAGATAAAAAGAAAACAAACAATTGCACGGCAGTGCAGTTAATTTTCGAAATGAAAGGAAGAAAGCCAAACATAACCAGCATGACAGAGCGATTTTGAAATAGAAAATAATTTACCTTGAACAACTACAACTAATTTGCCACGGAAACCTCTTCAAATTTTTTTACAAAACAAGTTAAACGGTTGGAATTACACAATACGACAACGACACGCTCGAAGCAATGGCCAACGAAACAACTCGAAAAGACTCGCAACTACTAGTGCCCAGCTCTACCTGTCGGACTATTTGTTCCTCCGGATATTTGTCTTACTCAAGATCCGCCTCTGACTTAGTGGTCACAACAATAAACCAACACTAACAGATCACTAGCATTATCCCCTGGTTTAAGACAGGGGATCCTAATCTATGAACCTCACATTTGTCGTTCCTCTAAAGTTTACCTAAAAATAACAATTATGGTACGGTCCACACGACTCACATTCGACAATCATTTCTATTTGTTCGCATTGGACACTGGGACGATAATTGACAAACGTTGTGCAAGTTTAAATTGTTGTTGTTGTTGTTGTTGTTCTTCTTCTTCTTCTTCTTCTTCTTCTTCTTCTTCTTCTTCTTCTTTATGGCCTTCTTCGTTCAGTAACGTTGTTGCATCAAGGTTACTTCCACCTTCACGGGTGTCCTCGAGGAAAAATTCGTAATCTCGACAGCTTCATTAAACTCCAACAAAGCATATATCAGTAGAAAATTTAAAAATTAAGTTAACAACGAAAAAAAATAATAATTTAAGCAACGTTTTCTTTCAGGAAGTGCCAGGAGCCGGTAAACCGTGAAACTGGGTATCGAGTGGAGCTGTCTTATTCACCAGGCATCAATCAAGAAGTGTGTCAGGCGTTTTTCGATATTCTGATTAGTTGTCTAGATATCCGTATCGAAAGCTGGAGTAGCTAAAAAATATGTGAGACGTGTTGCGTAAATGGACGCCACGAGAAATATATTTAGATAATCGAAAAAACCTGACACCATTTCGTTTGTCGTTATCCCTAGAATGTTTTGGCGAAATGTTACGACAATCCGTCAAATCTAAATACCCTATAAATTTCCCTCAAAGTTGATATATTATTCCCAAAATAAAATGTGACATTTTAGAAAGAAACCAAAACGGGCAATTGAGCCAAACACAAAGGGGCAACCCGCAGCCAAACAAGTAAAGCCAGCAAGTGTACCAATAAGCACGATAAGGAATCAACGTACGGACAGCTCAGGCAGACAGCTCAGTAAGGAATACCATAAGCCTTGGCCGCTTTCAGAAAAACGATTTTCTTTCCTATACAAAGATGGCTGACTATTTCTTTCTTCTTTGGGCCTGTTTGATTCTTTATCCTCGTCCAAGGATTTTTTTTGTTGAAGAATTTTCCACTTGAGAGCAAGCGTAAAGGTCCTCCATTACCATTTGCAGATTTATCAAATGTGTGATGTTAGCAATACCAAATAACATGAAATAGGAGATCTAAGATAGGTGTTTACTGCGAGAATTCCATCGGCGTTTCCGTCCATTTACAAGATTATTCCTGCTTTATATGCAATATTGCATAATCCCATATAGTCATCCACCGTCTTGAGGACTTTACGAAACCTAAGAATCTCCCCCGGATGAGAGTTAATAGTTAATGAAAATGGTGAAAGCTCGAGACGTAATCGGATTGTCGCAATTACCACCTTTGCTTCTAGTCAAATCCCTTCCAAACGGCTGAAAAAGACCCAGGGACACAGGAAAACACAGAACATTTATTTTACATGAATGTTATTGCTGATACAGTATTCGGGTTCCCTGTGATTTGGGCAAGCAATAATTTCATGAACGCAAATCGAATGGGAGTTTTAAAATTGCCTACAGGCCAAAATTCAAGCTTGTTCTTTTGTTTTTAATGCAGTGATGCGGTAAATTAAATCCGAGCTTTCGGTGTTGCGGTCAACTCAAACCCTTCGGTGTGTAATGTTTGTGTTTTTCACGCTAAGGTGTTCGGTAAAATACAGTTATTTGCGATGTTGTTGTCAGTTGTTTGATCTTTCTCATACCTAAATTTAGAATGCAAACCTCGTTAATTCGTGCTAATTTATGACAAGCACGTAACGAACAAAATACAGACCAACACTGTCTACATAATCTTCAATATGCTTCTGCTGCCAATCCGAAGTTGTTTTCATTACCTAACTTGACAAGTAACTTTACCTCTGCCATGATGCACTCGGAGCTCAGCCTTAAACAGACTCAGACCCTTTGTTTTGTTTATAACAATTTAATGACATTACTGTGGGGCATACCCCTTACCCCCCGTCTTTTCTTTGGTTCTTAATCACGTGACATGTTACCGCAGGAAATTTCGATTACCCTCTATACCCTTCATCCCTGATTGTCATTGGTTAACCACGTGACATTCTCTATTCTTTTGTGATACCCGTTTATTAGTCAAACGGTCTTGAGAGAATTCATTTTACTTGTGACGTTAGTTGTTCAGCACGTCTCCTTTGTAGTTTCTTTCCTGTCTTGGCAGTTATGGAGTCGAGTGATCGCGAATTGTGAGACGCTTTTAATTGGAGGAATTTGAAAGGACTATGTTTGATGTAAGTGATTTTCGTCGCTATTTGAAAACTGCTTATAATTCAAGTGGTTGTTTTATTTGAAGCGATTAGTTTTCAGTGTTTGTAAATGAAGTTAGATCTTTACTTCAAGCGCGAAAAGTTTGTTTGAAATTCCTTTGATGTTATTCTCAAGGGTAAAGATCCAGCTTCTAAATATGTGCTTTTCGGTTTTAATTTATTCCACGTTTCATCTCTGACCACTTGTGTTAATTCTTCAATGGTCGCCCAAAATGCCTATTGTTTGTTCAAGATTCCTTTGAATGGGACTTTTCTCAAGGGAACAGTCGAGATCAATGAGTTTAGATTTTATTGCAAACTGCCATTAGCAATTTATTTCCACTTGAAGTATTTTAATTGTATTTTTTCCTCACCTTTTGCCCTATATATTTTTGCCTTCGCTTATTATTCGTTACCCGTCAAAGATTGCATTCATGCTAGATAATATTATTTCTGTTCTATTTCTTAATAGTGTTATCTTATTTGAGACACAATGACCAGCTTTCTGTAATTTTAGCGCAAACCTTTTGGACATTAAAATTCATTTGAAATTGTGTGATGCGGATAGAAACCAGTCTTTTTACTCAATCAACATGGCAACGACGTCATATCTTGTAATGTTGGCGCAAGAGTTTTGATATTAAAGTTCGTGACATTTGCCATTGTGGGATGTTTGGCTTAATGCTTTCCTTAAGAAAGGGGGACTGGGGAGGAGCCAGTATTTTTAATTCATTCTGATTGGTTCCCGATGAGTTTTTCGTCCCATGATGCTTTGGGACAGCCTCCCTATAGTCAGACCTCGGACCCAAGTCACTCAGTCTTCACCATGGCCGCTTGCCGGAAGGACTTCTGTCGTTTAGAACCACAGGACACTGGAAGTATTTTATTGATTGATTATAGATTTTTTTTATTGAATTGACTGTGTATCGATTTGATTTGACGAGCGTGAGGAAAAATAGATTTCTTTTGTAAGAAGGTAGTGACGCTTTTGCGTGACAAGGATCACGTGTTCTCACGACTTAGGGGTCTGCCGTGATTCTCCCTCCCTGCCTTCTTGGATTAGGGCTAGCACCGCCATCTTGAATCCTTAATACGACTTTTGATTGGCTGTTCGGTCCTCAATAATACCTACGTCACAAATTTAGGTACGTGGATAAAATCCGGCTCTCTAATTGATCGAAAGCCATTTTAATGAGATGCTAATGATATGTACTGCGCTCTTATTGGTAAGGGAGCAAAGAAGCTATCTATACTACTTGTGTTTTAAAGCTGTGTTTAAAAGCTTTTTCTTTTTTTTTTTTTAACTTTGAAATTAACACAAACCAACTCACCCTCCACTTCGCCCGACCTCGTGGATGTCATTCTAAGGATACCTTGCGTACCTAGAAAGTTTTACCCAAGACTACACTGCGCACCTAGCTCTGATCAACTGAGATTTCATCCGGCATACAATCTGCATTCACCAAAAATCATGTTTGTATTTACCCGGGGACATCCTAGGATGCCTCCTCGGGTTTTGGCCTCTGGGCCAAAACCCTGCGGGGGCAACAAAACTCTCCAACCGAATGGAATAAAACTATGCATAACCTCACAAATACGCATTGCGGAGCTATATTTTTATATGACCTCGCCGCGTTTTGAGATTTTTAAGATTTGTCTTTAGTAAACATTAGGTAAAATGACATGACTTCAATTTTGTCAAATAAAAGAAATCAAAACGCTTTTTAAGCCTATTCGTGCATGATAACCATCAACAATAATAATTGCATTCGCAAAACGCAGTTTATAATCTTGGGTGCTCCGTGGTTTCAAGGGTGACCTATTTTGACAATTTCTCGTCCAAAGTCTTCATTTTCTGCGCCATTTTTAATGACGTCATACGTCATATGAGCAAACACTATCACGCACCTCGTGGTTTTCGTTGTAGTCTGAGCAAGTCTGAGAATCGTAAAGTGGATATCTAAAGACTACCTCGTTGTTTATATTTGATTTTATCAGGAGCCATAATCGGGGACATTTCTAGCGACACCAAACGTCCTGAACGAATGTTGAACTTCGTATGAAACACTTGAAAGTATTGGGGAAATGAAATTGATGATGAAATCTTGCCTGTGTTTGCACAAGTTCTCTGAACTTTGAAATCTATTTTCTCTCGTTCCCATGGGAAATTGTTTTCGGTGTTATTTCAAGCAATTATCTCTGTATTTAGCTTTAAGAAAATGTAAAAATGACTATAAAATACTTAAAATTATTCTGTTACCAGATTTTTGTCCACTAAAACTTGAAATTGCTCGATTTTCTATCGGATTTCGTCTTAATATGTTCTAAATTATTTATAAACCTTAGACATATTTAAAAACTAGAGATATTACATGAGTTTGATACACGTTTTTACACGAAAGTACGGAAGTCCAATTTGTCATGTTTTACTGGCTGTACAAAACACGCATCAGCGGGCGCTCTTATTCATCGACAACAGACAATTTATTGGATTGTTACACAAACAGAACTGAGCAGCATCTAGACATAAACTTATTGGGCCTTGATGAAACATCAAGTGTTCCTTACAATTCAGGCAAAACTCAAACTTATATACATATTTTTTTACTTTTCCATCGCGATAGACTCTGGCGAAATCCTCGCAAGCGTGTGGCAGGAGGAGGGAAACTTTGAAGACCTGAAACGCTGCTATATCCAAATACATCCAACTAGTCTTTTGCAGTGTTATGGAAAAGCTGCTAAACTCCAACATATCGGAAGCTTGGAGTGGAACAATGTGGAGCTCTTGTAAAAGAAGCAGCGGAACGCAAACTTGGTCAGTGATATAAAGCAGGACATAACTAAATTCGACACTGTCTTACTTCACTCAAACTGTAGCAGCTTACCACGAAAATACTGAAGCACAATTCCAACGGACATAAACGTATTGAGTTGTGGGCCAAAAGCATCAAACATTTTGGGAATTTCGGACGCCATTTCCCCGCGCTACATCTGCAAAAGTCTTCGCAACATGTAGGCGCGTGTGCCGCACACGATGGCACAATTTGTTCTAAAAATAGAAAAATTGTCCTATACCGTAGAGATAGCCCCAATACTAGAAATGGCGCGCGCTTACGGTCTCCGTCCCCGATTATGGCTCCTGATTTTATATGTTCACGAACACGACTTTGAATCGCCTTGGCTTTGGAGTGTTTACCGTGGGAACAGCTAGATTTCATTGGCTGTAGTTTGATTGCATTTGTTGATTAGTTCCAGTCGCAACAGATCCGGTCGAATATCGTTTGGAAACTCTGAAAAAGTACTCTGAAGGCAAGATCCGGCTAGATTGTAGAATACAGGACCACTCATTTGCATCTCCTTGAATTTGAATGCTTTCTTTTACATTGTTTCTATATTATACTCTGTTCTTAGAAGCGAATGTCGCTCCTTCAAATGAGTCGCACGGAGTTTCTTTTTAATAAAAGAGTTCGAGATTACAAATTTTGCTTACATTTGTGCTTCCAGCTTCGAGTAATGTAAGTAAAAAAAATATACTTTTACAAATTGGCTTTCACGCTTAAACATTACCAGTTAATGCGAAAACATTAAGCACCAAATTAGAAGGCTTATGTAAATGTTTTTGTGAGTCCACGGAAACAGGCACAGTCACGCAGCGTATCAACAAATCGCATTTTATACAGTGGACCTCTTCGCTGACTTCACTAGCATGGATTTTGACACTATGATATATCTGTCTGTTAAATCTCGGTTGTTGATGAAAAATGTTGATTTTAGCAATAGATAGAGGTTGAAGGTCAGCTAGTGAAATCATAAGGTATATGTATACAGCGTCGAAAGCACTCAGAATCGTTGATTACTACTAGTAATAATAAATAGGTTCTTAAAAACACATTTACATCACATGGAATAGATAACATGGCAAGCAAAACGAGTCATTTGGTGAGCAAACTGGGTGATTTTCAGCAGAAAAAAGCCGGTGCAATTATATAGGCATTGAAAAATAAAAAGGTTCAAGCCATAAAAGTTATGTTATTAAAGCGGAGCTCCTGAGCGCAGAAGGCCTATACCTATTAAAATTTGGTAAACCACGAAGCTAAAAGTTTTTGGTTGTCACATAACGCCCCGTATTTCGTCCACCACTTGCACTGCGCGTACGTGAGCGGGGTCTCATGCCTTGAAAATTAACGAGTAGTGTAAAGTAGAATAGCGTAAATATAGCAAACATGCAACTAAAATAAAAGAGGAAATAACGATTCACTATACTTGTAGTTTCTTCGTAATCACGACTTGGGAAACGAAGGCAAACGATGAAACGGCCTAATGCACGATTGTGGCAAGCCGCGATTTTTGGCAAGAAATCGCACTGCCAAGGTCGGACAAACCAAAGTTTTAAAAGAATTTTTAAATCTCTATTCAGCTAGTCTGAAGTTTAAAACTGGAGAAAAGACATACGCTTATTTATACATCTCTTGTTTAATTGTGTCGACAAAAAAGAGTTTTGTCAATTCAGCTTTGGGAAGACAGGGTGTACAGTTCGACTACTAAAATACAACTAACCAATCAAAATGTACACTAGGAACAATGGACTGGTAGCTTTTTCGAGATTGCAAGTACTGGGAGTCTGTTTGACGTGAATACATAAGTACCATCACTCTTAGAGATTCAGTCCTTGACGGCGAAATATTATAATTGTAAATCTCACTCGAAAAATTTAGCTTGAAAACTCATTTTAGGACAACTAAACAGAAACCGATGAAAAGCGGAAAAAATTTAGGATCGAAACTAACCAATCAACAAATGACAAAGTTTCCTGAGAGGTTCGCAACACTTCGCACTTTTTGGGGGTTTTAATTTTATTAAGAACTATTTTCGTATTATTCAATCTTATTGATTTTATTTGCCAAAAAAAGATCGCTATGCTTTGTTCTTAAGTGACGTTCTGATTGGTTAACTCTTTTGCAAGTGGCCCGGTTCAAGTTGTCGCACTGTAAGCGAATTGCTATGGGAAAGAGCGCGAGATAGAGCTAAAGAAAACAGGGGAAGACGAAGCGACGGACAGGGAAACAGAGAGCAAGGAAGCAAAGAACAAAAGGGCAGAAGAAAAGAGACAAAGAAGTAGCGAAGAACAACAGGAAAAGAAGAGAGGGATGCCCCGACCCGAGGAAAAAAAGGTAGAGAAGAAGCAAAGACCAACGAGAAAAAGCCAGAAAGGGCCCCAAAACAAAACAGGGAACAAAGTAGCCAAGAACAAAGGGAAATAGAAAGACAAAGGAAAAGAGAACGGACAGAAAACGAAAAAGCTACTAAAGAAGCAGGGAAGCACAATTTAAAATACAATATATAGATTTAGTCAAGCCTAAAGGGGGAGCTCCTGGTTAAATAATTAACCATAACTGAAGAGAGGATATTTTCCCTGGATGAGAAACTCAAAAAAATATCAATTGTGAGCATATGATTGTTCAGTGTGTGGTTTCATTATTTTTTCTAGTTACATTTTAACAAACTATACCTAGCGAGTGCACCCAAGATTGTAGAAATTACGCACGCAATATATCAGGGACTTTCCACGAGACGATTGTGCAAAGAATATGTCGGAAGAAAAGTCAACGTGTCAGAGTTTAATTTGCGCCGAGATTGCGCCGAAATGCACCTGTGTGTGTGCAGTTTGTTCTGAATACATATCATACCCAAGGCATTCCAGTGAAAGAGAGAGACGACTGTTGAAAGCTGCCCGTGCTAAGGGACCAATCTCCAAAACAGAACCAGAAAGGATCAAGCTCACTTTACAGGGGCAACGGCTACAATGTGCTGAATATGGAATTTTTTTAGGGAGCAATGTTGCCTATCATACCTCTGAAGAAACAAGTCCTCCATTTTCGATGAAATAGCCTAGTTTTTCCTTAACCTGGAATGTAAATTAAAATGAGGAAAATCATTAGTCCATAATAAAATTATCTTGTGTTCGTTCAAAATACATAATCATGATGATGGATGCATAACGGTGTCTTACTTCTACGTTACATTACACGTATAAAAGAGTAATGCAACAAAAGAACAACGAAACAATGAATCGTCATGTTAGATCTTTAAAAGACTCAAAATAAAACATCATGACGCATAATTGAAAGGAGGGGTAGATATCCAAAGATTAACAACAGAAGTTAAGTCATTGGCGTATTGTAGCATTACTGTCAGTGATATCGACAGTTTCCTTACCTCTTTAGACTTTGAGCTGCGATATGGACAAGTATTCGCCAAAGTTATTTCACGGTATAATGCTAAGAGAAGAAGAATGTTTATGTTGACACCTTGTACTTCGGTTTCCTGCCCAAGAAGAACACCCGTATTACTTTTCTGCGTCAATAGTAACCAGTGTAACCAAAATCTGAATTGCACTAAATACAAACCGTGATAGCAGTAACAATGTCTTGGATATTTCCACTGATGACAGTTTTTGCTAGTCCTTCACGAAGTGCCCGATAGTGCTTCTCGTGAACAATGAACCTGTCTGGAATGACATCATTCTCCTAAAAACAAAAGCCAACGTTCATCAGCAGCCGATCCCTGAAATATGGTCGGTGCTGTTTTCGTGTACGTACTTTGTCCTCGATTTTTCGACACGGACTAAACTCTGCTAGCACTTACAAAGGAACTATTCCCAATTACTGAGTTAACCTACGATCATGACCTCCCTCCCTACATTTTATCATATCCCTCTCCCTTAAAAAAAAAAAAAAAAAAAACGCTTGATCGCAGGTTAATTCTGAGTTGGAGAAATGTTCAAAAAGACCCAAGATAGACTCTTCAATTTGTCTTTTAAATTGATCCTAATCAGAGTAAATAATGCTTCTGATGCTTTTATAGGAGCTATCCCGAAATGTTGAATGGGAGTCATTTTAAGAACCTCGAGGTACAGAGCTGTTATATTCACAAAATCCGAGAGTCGATTCTTCTGCTATTCAGAGTAGCCAAATTGCTTACCTGCTTACGAGCCATCCATTCTAGTTCCTTATAGCCACCCATAGTCCGAACGCAATCAAAACCATACCGTCTGACAAGCTGTTGAAGAAGGTAGAGCTGCGGCGTGGTGCTTGATCCTTCCATGCAAAGCTTTCTAGCAGAACCCAGTAGACAGCCAGCTTCTCTCTTAACATCGAGGTCTTTAGCATACCTTCTATCTCCTTCAATAAACCACTTGTAAAGGAAGTCTGCTACGAGGGATAGGGCGTGACGTCCTTTTGCGACGCCTTCCAGTGCGTTTGCGTTTATCTCAAAAGAATCTTGTTCATTGCCTGTGAGAGCTTTAGATCCTTCAATAAACCGCTTGTAAAGGACATCTGTCAAAAGGGATAGGACGTGACGTCCTTTTGCGACGCCTTCCAGTGCTTCATTGCCTGTGAGAGCTTTAAATGCTTCATCACAAATCTTTTTGGCATATTTGAGTTTTACTGTCAACTTCGAATCGGCCACTTTGGATTGGTACCGGCTTATTAGAATGTCCTGAGAAAAGAAAAACAAAGTTAAAAAAAATAAAGCTGCATGCCACTGAATTGACTGCAAGGGTTATCCGAGTATGAAATATAATTTTGAACGCAGAATACTAAATAAAATATCACTACATTTTCACAAAGTATTGGGAATGACGTGGGCGCACCTCATCAAGAAAGGAAATCTTAATCATGACGGTGATTGGATGCCTGATCTTATTCAGTGTAGATTTTGCGCGTTTTCTTCTTCGTTTTAGAGTCGATTGAGGGGATATATCAAACTCTTGAGAGAGTGTTTCACCACATTTTCAAACACCTCAAAGTTCGTCAGAAACACTCCGCTGCATGTCCGCGGCGTATTTGCAACTGTCGTCTCGGTGTCTGGAAATGTGGTAAAACACGATCCCCCTGTTTAATATATTACGGTCAAAATTAACCAAAGAAAGGGCTGCGTGTGGCAATATAGAGTTATTATCCTTCTTATCTCTCCAGGTCATACGTTCATAACTCACCTCCATGCATTGCACGTACAAAAAGCAGACCTCTTTAATGTGCTGGGGTTCTGGATTCAAGCCTTGAGCCTCTTGCAAGAAAATTTCCAAATGCTCTTTCACCACCTTTGTGCTGCATAACAAGGAGTGGAAACAGGAAAAACTTAGTTAAACCACACTTTTTCGAAATCTAGCTTCTCTAAACTGCACACAGTTACCATATTTTAAAAGCAGATGTCAGACTTGTTATGCAGTACTTGATATCTTATTTATATCACTAGTTACGTGGGGTTACCTCGAACGGAGGAGCTGCTGGAGGAGAAAAGAACGCACCACAGGGTTGGGGTCGATACCATAGTCGGGAAACGGCGAGAAATCTTTTGTTTGAGTGGATTTGCGGCCGATAACATAACGCATAAGGAGGGAAAGAGCTTCTTGTTCCAAATCTTCAAATACTGAGTCACCAAAACAAAATACGGACACTAGCTCTATGAAAAAAGCGTTGCAGCGGCGTCGTAACTCGGAAGTGGTGTTTTCATCGGCCCTATTAAGAAAATCAACAAAATGCGCTGTTATACTTTCAGAAATGAAGCGTTTCTGTTATGCAAATAGTGTTCAACGTCTTATCCTCTATTTGACGCAATGTAATGAATGCACAGTCCGGGGTCAATTCAATAAAACTTTTACACTTGTAATCTACAAGTCGGATCATTGTGTTTACAAGCGTGGACGAAAACGAGTTTAATACCAATCGTTACAAGTCCAGGTTACAAGTGTCCAACTTGTACTTACAGGTGTAGTGCTACACGTGTAAAAGGTGGTAAGAATCAAATTTAATAAAACTTTTACTAGAGTCCGACTTGTATTTTTACAAGAGTCCAACTTGTTAATCACAAGTGCAAAATACAAGTCACATGTCTCTTGCAGACATTAAATACGACTTGTGAAACAGATATTAAAGGGTCAAAACATGTCGTCTTCTAGTGAAGAGGGACTCGACGAGCTCCTAGACGTCAAATTATCGGCTAACCAAGGAAGTTTGAAGAAAGGGGCCTCTTTGACATCGAAAATCCAAGGGAATTTCGAGGGAAGTTTCGTCCCCCGTTGGAATTTTAAATAGGCCGGCAGACTTTGAAAGGGCAGCAGGGATATTAAAATTTGCAATTGTAAAATTACATGTGCATTCAAGCGGATTTAACAATTGTAAGGCAGCAATTGTTATTTACACTTCTATCCTGACACGGGTAAATTCCAGTGTAGAAAATACTTTTATTGAATCCTTGTATTTCCAAGCTGGACTTTACACGTGTAAATTACACGTGTAAAAGCTACAAGTGTAATTTCTTTATAGAATTGACCCCTGGTCATGGGCCCATCAAAATAAGCTGAGCAGTGATGGCTTAAGGTGGCTCGAAACAGTTTCCAGCAGTTCGGGAGCACTTAGATTTTGATGGGCCGTTATAACCACTCTTTATCACTGGATGCTACAATCATGGTATCAAAAAACTGCCCAACCATTGGTGAACACGTTGTTATCGTTTTCGTAACACAATAGGTTACCATAGCAACAGTATGACCTGCTAAAAACACCCTTAAAAACAGCTTTAGGGATTTTTAATTCAAAAACGGCACGGTGAATTTTTTTCAATTTATCAACATTTGAAAAGCATAATAAGATGCAATTTTTGGAATAGTTTAAAAGAATTCTGTAGGTGGGGTTAAGAGCCACCTAAAATTTTCGAAAATTTAGTGGTTATAACAACCCATCAAAATCTAAGTGCTCCAGAAGTGCTGGAAACTGTTTTGAGCTACCTTAAGCAAACACTATGATATGCCTTTGGCAGTGAAATTTCGACACAATGCGAAGACTTTAAGATCCGTAGTTATTACATCCATGAAGCATAGTATTACCGTTCTATTGCACCATGCATTAGAGAAAAGACTTTGAAAACTCTTAAGATAACTCTGCATGACGTATTATCATCGTTATAATAGTTTATTTTACCTCCTTTGAACGTCTTCATTCAGGCTGATTAGAAATTTTTCAATAGTCTGCAGAGATCTCATCAAGGAAAAGTTAGTTTCATCTCCTAGAGCCTGCCCAGTCAAGAAAGGAAGCGATTAATAACGTTCATTTCCTTTAATTGCTGATTAAAGGGAGCATTTATGTTTAGTTTAACCTTAAATGAATACCTTAACTGAATCGTCAAGAAGCAAGACTTTTCTCAATTCACTTGGCTGGCCTCCTCTCTGCCAAAAGGGCTGTATGGTATTTAGAGTAATAACAAGCTACAAGCTTGCACTAGTTATCGTATTGACATCTGTACTGACAGAATGCCGTCCTATGATTTCCGCGACGTTGCCCATAAACTAATCTAACCTAGGCTAACACCTGACAACCTAAAACGCACCCTCTACCAAAGTGAACCTTTCCTCTGAAAGAAGTTAGAGCTGCTAGCTTCTCTAATCTCTTTAGAAAACATATCAACAAACGATTTTCCACCTCGAGCTCTCACACGAAAAATATGTCAGCCAGTTAATAAAATATGTAAACTCCCTACGCCATATTTCGCCTTGTTGTTTAGTTCCCGCCATTGGCTCATATAGCATGGCGCATTCTGCACGTTGTCGTTTAGTTTCCTTCATTGTTTCGCTTCGCATGCACGCTGTTGTTTAGTTAGCCTCACTGTCTCGCGGTTCATGCATAATTAGCTCCCTATCTTTTTTAACCGCTTTTGCCTGGTTCGTTTGCTTTGTATTTGCCTCTTGTCTTGGGTTAATAAACGTGTTCTCCCTTGCTCAGAGTTTCGGCTCAACTTACTGGCGTCGTGGCAGCGCAACATTTCCAAAGCACCCACAGAGACTAGGACGTCAAAGTGTTCTTCGATTTTAGCCGCCTCTCTAAGCAACCAAGCCGGAATTCGTGAACCGTAGCGATGACTTCACACAGAGCGTCGAAACTTTACAGTGGTCGCTTTCTTCGAATAAAACTATCACTTTGATCGAAGCCAGGGAAAACAATTTAAAGTACATCCTGTCCCTCGATCCGAACTTTGCAAATTTCTTTACTGATGGATCGTCGTGGGGTAAAAAAGCAAACGCTAGGCCTCTACGTGGTATCTCCAACGATCCTGACTCTGTTGCAGTGGCAAGAAGAAGGACTGTAATTTATCCTTAGTGCATATCCTTATTGCGATCACGTTAGACTAAGTTATGGGAGGAATCCGCGACCGCCTAAGCAAAAGATATGCAGCAAGGCCGGTGAGAGGTGGTCACCGCCACCAAGGGAGGGGGGAGGGGCGCAAAGCGTCTTCCCACGGCAATCTCGTCGAACTGCGAGATCTCGCACTGCGCGGCCAGATTTTATGTTCGAAAGGCCGCAAAGGATCATACTAGACGCCACTAACCTAGACACTAGGGATTAGCGGAATGTGGCGCGTTATCGCGATACGATAATTATATATGCAGTGAGAATAGCTGCTCAAAAGGTAACAAATTTGGAAATGATGCTAGGACAAATTGCGAATTACGCCCCTATAATTTCCTGGAAATCAATCGTCAAGAGTTCTGCATCTATTACCGGCGTTTGGCAAACGATCCGGCAACATTATGGCTTGCAGTTAACCGGTTCCTGTTTCTTGGACCTCGCGAACATTTATCTGAAGCCTGAACAACGTCCCGCTATAGCCGCTATAGCAAGCCTCACCCCTCACTAATGCTGGACGTGGACCTCACCCTACTCAAGATTGCCTGCTGGAAGTAGACAATAGTCTCTAATTTGTCCCAGGCGTTCTACCAAATCCCCTCGCAAAAAACTCCACGAAGTATTGTGGCGTGGTTACACCCTTCAAAGGTGTTCGTGTCTAAACGCGCTGCGCCATGGGAGTTCCCGGTTCTGAGACGGCCCTCGAGGAGCTAATGTGCCGCGTCCCGGATGATCGTCTTCAGGAGGGTTGTGTTGCTAAGATTGCTAATGACTTGTATTGCGGTAGTATCACTCATCAGGAGCTCCTAACAAACTGGCGAAAAGCCCTCTCGGCTCTGGTTTGCTGCAACCTTCGCCTCTCACCTGCAAAACCATAATCTGCCCAGCTTCAACCACCATTCTCGGTTGGATATGGTCCCAAGGCTCGATTCGTGCATCTCCCCACCTTGTAGCTGCACTGGCTTCTTGCGAGCCTCCCAAGAACGTCCGCAATTTCCGTGCTTTTGCTGGTTCCCACAAAACGCTTGGTCGGATCCTTGGCAGAGCTGCTAATTAAATTCCTCGCTCCTCCCGATTCCCTTACGGCTGGTCGTCAATCTCAGGATACGATCGCCTGGTTTGATGAGCTCCTGGTGTGTTTCCGCTCCTGTCAAGAAGCACTCACGTCTCACAGATCCATCACTCTCCCCAGGCCCGATGCCCAGCTCTGGATCGCGACCGATGGTTCTGTCAAGATGAGTGGCCTTGGCACCATTCTATATGTACTTCGTGACCAGGAGCTCCATCTCGCCGGATAATTCAGTGCCAAGCTTAAAAAACATCAAGCTTCCTGGTTGCCATGTGAAATAGAGGCATTATCTATTGAGGCCGCTGTAATAATTCAACCGAAGTCTGACTGATAGCAAGCCGTGTGTCCAAGTCTTTGACAAGCTCTGCCGTGGCCGGTTTTCTTCCAGTCATCGAGTGGCTCCATTCTTATCATCTTTTAGCCGTTACCAAGTCACACCGCTCCATCTGGCCGGTTCCACGAACCTGCCTTCTGACTTCGCTAGTCATAGCGCACCAGCTTGCGACAAACCTCGCTGCCAAATCTGTTCATTTGTATCCGAAGCGGAAGACCTGCCTGTACGTCCCATATCTGTTCATAATGTGTTACCGGGGAAGACGTCCCTTCCTTTTAACGAGCCGCTCCGCCTGGCCCCAATCGTAGCCAGAGTGCCCGGACTTGAGGCGCGTCCACTCTCATCTTAAGCAGGGTACCCGCCCGTCGAAGAAGCTGACAAACATCAAAGACGTCAAGCGTTCCCTGAACTTGCTCTCCATTTCCCGTGACGACCTCCTCGTTGTAAAACGCGATAAACCTTTCGATGCGTCTCGCGAATGTTTAGTCATCCAGCGCTCTGTCGTTGATGGCTTCCTTGCTGCCCTGCACGTGAAGCTGGACCACCCTTCCCTTCCTCGCTGCTCCACCAGACCCTCAGACTGACACTCCTCCTGTACCCGAATCTTCTCCTCCCCCAGACGGCAGCGTGTCTGACGACATTGAAGCCCCTATCTCGGAGTCTGCCTTCTCATCTGGTCCACGCCGGTCTAGCCGTCCAACTCGTCGCCCGAATTACCTCCAGGACTATGTTACTTAGCTGTCCCTACGAGATCCATGAATGACTCTCCCCTTGTACTCGGCAATGTTGTAATACTTAATTTACGCATTAACCTCTGGCTCTTTGTAACTGCATGTTTACTACCAATACGCAGCCTAGCTTTGCTTTGTGTTTATTGCTCATCTACTTAGGCGAAAGGAAGAAAGAAGAAGTCACGCCATATTTCGCATTGTTGTTTAGTTCCCGCCATTAGCTCGCATAGCATTGCGCATTGTGCACGCTGTCGTTTAGTTTGCTTCATTGTTTCCTTCGTACGTACACTGTTGTTTAGTTAGCCTTGTTGTCTCACAGTTCCTGGATAATTAGCTCGCTACCTTTGTTACCGCCCTTGCCTGGTTCGTTTGCTTCGTATTTGCTTCTTGCCTTCGGTGAATAAACATGTTCTCTCTTGCTCGGAGTTTCGGATCAACTTACTGGCACTATTATCGTGTTTAAAAGAAGTTTGTTGTTGTTGTTGTTGTTGTTGTTGTTGTAAGGGACGTTGAAATTGGTGTATAAATACCAGGTGTCTCCGCGCGCAGTTCATCGATTTTTTTTGTTTGAGGCGTTTGCCTTTAATTAACATATAACAAGACATTTTACCTTCCATAGTCTGACCACACTCTCAGAATTGGTGTTATCATCTTGCTCGTTAAACAAGGTCACGTGCTCTACAAACAGTCTGACTGCTCCTTGTCGCTGCCACATGGATCTAGCACACAGAAAATGTAGTAAACATCTAACACCACGTCAAAGCTAAACGAAATAGATGAATACCCAACGAATTACACTGAGAGGAATGAAATCCCAACATTTGCAGGAATAAGACAGGAAAAGCGGAACACCAGAAAGCAAAAACCCTCAATCGATCAAATAATGAACACCAAACAACTCTTATCGTCGATTGAAAAAGTGAAAAGTGATATTAACTTTAACTTATTCCTTCCTCGATAGCAGGGCTGAACGGACACCAAGTTACCTGCAGTGGCCAAGCAATACTGTGGATTTCTCTCCGAAATTTGAGCACATCTCTGTGACGGGTCCAAACCTCTCTTTTCTCATCATGTCTTCCACCGCTGATCTGATGGACAATACTTTGTCACACCAAGCTCGCCTGGATTCTGCCTTCAGCAAAATTTCAGCGGATGGGCTCAGTGCTTCAAGGCAAACTTGCAATGCAACAACGTCCAGGATCTGTTTGATAAGAGCACAATGATTGTAATCGGTATTATGGGTAGCCTGCGGGCAAATCTGTACTATATTACTTGTAAAACAATTTCGGACGATAAACTTTCGTATGATTTATTTCGCAGGTTTAATTTTCGGACACTTTTTATCTGATTTCGGACGAATTTCGGACGAACTAGACGCTCTAAGAGCGTACTCGGGCTTCGTTACGAGTACGCGTACTGGACTTAACAAAAACAAATAAAAGAAGCAGGATATTTTAGCAAAAGAGTTCCGCTTAGATATTTACTATTCACTTGTTGCTTCGTTGAGTATCCTCCTGATCCAATCGCAAGTTGTGAGTTTAAACCATTTTGGTTCAAGAATCAAGCACAGCTGTCTGCGCATTTATGGAGAACTTGTTTGCAAAGAATTTTTCCGGTCTTCTTACAACCGTCTTATGGCGATTACATTGTACATGCTAGCAGAAATTGTACGAGGTCGTGGCGATCCAAGTGAATTGTGCAGCTGAACATCTTTGCCGTACTGCGACCTTAAACCCTTTTCAAATGTCATATCTCCTTTGGAGAGTAAATAATCTCTTTCGAGAGAGCCAAAACGAATCATGATAAACTCCTTTGGGAAAACGAAAGTCTAATGACAAGGCGTCAAATTACATTGCCCCTAATTTGCATAAGCTTTCAAGTTGCGTTTTTTGCGGATAACTTCCGGGACTTTGCGGATAACTTTGCGACCCTTAACGCAGTTTATGAAGAAATATTCAAGCTACCTATTTTTATTGAATCAAGGTAGGAGTATTTTTAAAAAGAAACTCATTTATAAGGAAGATGCGACATTCTGTTTTGCTTTTATTTTGGTTTCGTACTCGTCTTGTTCGTGTCACGCAACATGATTTTCTTTAGCTGTCAGACATAGTTTTCTAAAAGAATTGGCGATTGCTAACACTGCTAAGTATATTTCAACTACTAGCGAAAAAAATTTGGCTAAACTATCGTCAATGCAGATTTTCCTTAGGACTTGGTAAGAACATTGGTTCGTCAATAATTCCCCACAAAATCGAAGTTCTAATTTTCCATCCTTAGCATTTTAAATACAGTAATTTTTAATGGTGTCAGGTACTTAAGACTTATTAAGATGACAAATACAACAACCCACAAACACACAGACGAAAGCTAGGTCTAAACTAAAATAAAATGTAGCGAAAATAAGCAGGAAAATAAAGTATGTAGGCAGATTAACTAACGGAAGAAAGGAATTGTATTGTACAACTATTGTACAATTAATTCAGTTAATAACTTGCAGTAATGCTTGATTTGAACTTTTTCTTAAATTGTTTCAGTGATAGAAACTTAATGTTATCATTGATAGCATTCCAGATCTTAGCACCCTGATATCTAATATTGAAGATTCCATAGTTTGTTCTTGTTTTGGGCAAGTCTTGTGAAACAAGTAGTCACGTGTTTTAATAAGCGTCAAGTCCAAAAACGTTTTCGTATTTAGCTCGTTTTATTGCAATATGATTTGTTTTACTGCAATGTTCTAAATAACAGCAGTAGCCACATACCGTCATTGACTCAGGGTCCGAAATTGCGCTTTCCTCGTCGCCAGTGCGACTAAAAATTTTGCACTGACGACCAGAATTTCACAACTGGTCGCCAGCGGACGATTAACTATTTCATGCCACGATAAGTTAATTGTACAAAGAATAACTTTGATTTTCATCCAAATCGATTAAAATAAAATTCAAAGCCGCCCGCCAATTGGTCACTTACTTTTTACCTTTCCGCTGCTTTTGAAGTATAAAACCGATTTTCCTGTTATTATAAATCTACCACAACGTTTTACAGCTAAGATCAGTGCGAAGCTTCGCCGCCATGCTTTTTCAGCGGTTTCCCGTAACATAGGTATTGCGGGCGCAAGAGGCCATGTGCGTTCTTTCGCCATGAATATTTATTCAGGCGATGAGGTGTCCAAAGATGTTCTGAAATCTATCCGTAATTTATTACAAAGTGGAGACGGAACATCCGCGAAGAAATTAGCTAAAGATTTAGATATGCTCTGGGCGTCAAAAAGGGGAAATGTAGATCTGTCAAAGTACTCAAAAGATGATTTCAACACTGGTTTGATTCCTGATGACACCGATCGCAAATATTTTGCCGGCAAGACAGTGGCGACCAAAAATTTTGGTTTGTGTTTCGCTGCGAAGGAAAAATTTTATTGACACTTTTTGGCGACCACATTTTTCCATATGGCGACTGAAAAAAAAATTTCAGTCGCCAGTTGGCGCCTGCCTAAAAAAAGTTAATTTCGGACCCTGTGACTGCCTATTATTTGTCAGTGTTTTCGTAGTTTGAACTCATACCGCGATCGAGAACGTTTCGAGCGTGAACTTTGCTTACCTGGCTGGCTTTCGAGCAATATAATTCGTGGACCGACCCTTTCCGAAAACGATCGACATCTTTGTATGTGAGATAAACGTATATTAAAGGCGCGATTCATGCCAAAACGTTCTTCGCAAAACACCACACTCTGTCACCAAACAGCGAGCAATGTCGCTTTCTCTTCCTCAGTTTCCACGGGCTACGCATGGAACGCTTGGGACCATGACCCCCCTTTTGGCGGCCAACAACGGCTTGCATTTTCTGACTCGGGCCTTCCTACGGAAGCCCGAGTAAAAATTCGGACACTTAGCTGAAACATAGCTTAAGCAAATTTACGCCTATAAAACAAGAATTAGACTGGAACAACATAGGTGAAAATGATAGTTTTACTGCACCCTCAAGGTTTTAGAATACATCGACGAGAAAAAAAATTCTTTCGAGCCCTTACATCTCGTAAGCTGTTTCTCAACTACAGTTCGCTCCATAAAATAAACTAAGAGATTTGGAGCCTCTGAAAAGTTTTATACGGTACTGTAAATATTTCGGATGCTTAAAAAAATTTCGGACGGTAATATTTTCGGACAGTTTTGTCCAAAATTAAAATGGCCCGAAATTTTTGCAAGTAATGTATTTCCTTAAATTCACTTTTCCATGTGAAGCAGCTTTTGACAATTTTTACAGACCAGCTTTATAGAAAATAATGAGACACTATGGCATTCCGCAAAACTAAAAGCAATCGACATGTGCTGTTAGTGTTAAGCTTACATTTTCAAACGACTAACAAACTACAACAAACCAAAATATTTGCTCATGGCAACATTTCCAATCAACTTGCCAGGGCGACAAAAACAACGCTTTACCAGAAATTAGCATGGCACATAAATAATGGGGCAATTTACTGGAAAAAAAAACTTTCTTCTTCCCAGTAATGTTGGAACAACTCACCAGTTCAGATTCCTTCTCTCGGGAAACATCTTTTAGTCTTGGCACAAGATCAGGATGGGCTTGAACGAGTTTGGCAAAACACCTTAAGCGCAACTGAGCCCGGCTGTGTGCCACATGAACGAGTGGTATGTCAATCATCTCGTTACCATCTTCATCTTCCAAAGTACCCAGTTCCCTCGCTGAAGAAAGAATGGCTTTATAAACAAGCTGAAAGAAAAAATGAAGAAAAAAAATTCAAAGCCGCAGTGCACTTTTACAACAAGTCATTATTTACCACACAACAAATTCGGAATGCGGTCTCCAAAAGGGAGGGGTTTCAGAGAACGAGGATTAATAAAAACTGGAAAAAAGTGTTAAGACAACATATCTACTTATTTGTCAAATAATAGTAAACGAATACCTTGTGTTCCATATCACATGAAGGCTTGTAAACCATGTGAACGAAATCCTTTAGGTACGCTTGTGCTGAGTAGGGTTGATGACGCAGATCCCCAAGAAGAGACCCAATTTCGGAATTATCGATCAAACCACGTAAAGATTCCACCAAAGTAGCATTGGACTGGGCTGAGGAAACAACAAATCACGAAATAGTTTACAATTATGTTTTATCTTTAGGGTTTTTTTGTTTCATGCTGCGTATCACGGCTCTAAAGGCCACTATGAGATGTCCATACGAATCTGGTTCTGATGAAATAGGATGGAACCTCTACCTCTAACTTGGATTTCCTTCTCGTACAGCTAACTAACACTACTGGTCCGACATACCTCCTGTTACGAGTATCGTTGTAGAGCAGGGTTGTTTCCAGACAGAACTCAGGATCGCTGGTAACAGCAACAAACTAATTTATTTCCGTAAGGTAACTTCGCGAATTTACAGCACTAAGCTTCTTCA
>Ga0126339_10000452_pt1 | contig 22545 bp, 13 predicted proteins | sample OrbTmetagenome_2_FD_92532 | JGI IMG/M metagenome (GOLD analysis project Ga0126339, IMG submission 92532) | Coral microbial communities from Petempiche,Puerto Morelos, Mexico - Orbicella T R C metagenome | ecosystem: Host-associated > Invertebrates > Cnidaria > Coral | place: Petempiche,Puerto...
ATACACAGAAACCTCACCGCAAAGTTACAAAACTCAAATCAAAATTCTACCTTTTTCTGGGTTAGCTTAATCGGGCTTTGAACAACCCGGCCCAGGAGCTACGCTTTTAGGCTGGCCTAAATCCATATATTACTTCTTAACGTTGTTGAGAACTGCTGTTTTCCTGAACAACCTTTTAATTGTTTCCTGTGTGTTTTACAGGTTTCCAGATCTGTTAACAAGCTGTTAATTCTGCATTGTCATTGATGTCTTTTTTACATGCAGGTACATTTTGTGGAGTATTTAGACGGCAAGCTTTGGATAGAGGAGCAGTGGCTTTAAAGGTTGATAAAATAGTAACAGGTTGGAACAGGATTCACGCCTAGTAATTGTAATTTAAATTAGTGACTATGATTTGTCACAGCATAACATTAGGTGGAATATTGAATAATAGAGCGGTTTTCAGTTGAGTGTCGAAAGTAATTAGACAATTACTTTGGTTTTGGTTTTGGTTTTACTACAGTTCGAGATTAGCTGAGAAGTCTAATTGGTAAGTAATGGGTTTTGGTTTTGGTTTTACGACACTCAATTGAAAACCGCTCTAAAGAATTCTACATGGTAACTATTGTCATAACAAACATTTGATGTTTTCTGTGATCAAAAAATTTAATCTAGTCGCTGAACATCTGGTAACAGCACAGTACTTAAACCTAATTGTGAGCGAGTTTGTTCAGTCCTTGGTTTGTACTTTGGTGAGACATACCGACTTGATATTGCAGAATATCAGAACTGTGAGAAGGCAAGCGTTCTGACTAAGCCTAATAACATTGCGAATTTACATTTCCAGGTCACAATGCAGACGACATAGCAGAAACAGTATTAATGAATGGTAAGCCTACACATAAAGTATTTGAGATCGATATTAGAATTGATGCCTTCTTGTTAAGTGAAACCATCTGTGAAATCATATCAAGCACAGTCCACACTACGTCGGAGAAATTTGAAAAAGGCGTTTTCACTCCAAAAACGCATCAGATGTTTTTCGTCCACACTACGCCGGAGAAATTTGAAAACGGTGTTCTCAGTCTTCTCACTTAGAAATGCATCAACTTTTTTCCGTCTACACTACACCAGAAAAATTTGAATACGCAACAATCAGTTCTGGTAATAAAGTTTGAGTGCACCCTTTGGGAGGTTGATCACATGGTTATCAAGAAGTCATATTTTTTTGAAAATTCCTTTTTCAAAATGCTTTCCGTCCACACTAAAACACAAAGCCGGCGTTTTCAAATTTGGTGTTTTCTAATTTCCCATCCTTTTGATTTCTATAAGACTTTATCTTTCGCTGAAGACGATTGAAAACTTAACGTTACTTTCCTGTGTATTTTAGTTTTACGAGGGGATATAGCAAGACTTAGGCGATGTACAGCTATTGTGACGGTATGGGTTAAATATACTGTTAGTTTAAAAAAAAAAATGTACAATCATATAATATGATGTAACTGTGTTATATCGCTGATGTAAACTGCAAAAAGAACAATTACAGAAAACTTGGGGTTTTTTTTACTAGTGGAAAAAAGGAAACTGAAAAAACAACAACAACAACTAGGGATCTGTATAAATAAATATTTTTTAAAAAATTCCATTGTAATCAATTATTTATGTACTTCCAGTTCATTTTATCACTAGGGGTACGGGCGGAGGCTAGATCCTGGATGTAACACAAATTGTTTTCTGCTAATGACGGACTACTTCAATCTGTATTTGAGAAACCTCTTGCCTGTCTTTCAGATATCATACCGGCGTTATTAATTACATTGCTGATTGTCTGTTTGTTCTAGGGCACTGAGGGTGCCATTCCTCGTTGTAAACCATTCAAGTACACTTACGAAAAAGAAATTGTAATGTAAGTATTACGATTGGACTCCATTGCTCGTTTAACATCTTTTGATAAATGAAAACACGCGGAGAGTTTTATCGTACAACAGGTGATTAGGATCAATAAAATATTTCAGGACCAACTTTGTTGTAGCTCCTGTGACCCAAACAGAAGCCCGGTTAGTCATTTTTTTGTGTGTGTGTTAGAATCCTCTTTAATAAAGCCACGCCACTCTGTTGACGGTCCTTTCGAGTTAACGGAGTTCCCTTGCCTCCTCCACGCCCCAAAAAGAAACAATAAATACATTATGCAACTACCCATCAGGCCTACGTGCCACGCGTAATGGCGTTATTTGTGGAAGGTTTTTCCTGTAGTTGTTGTCACACAAATGTGTTTTCACTTGGGGAAATTTAAACAATCTGCGAACGTTCAGGAAAGAGATTTCCTTAATGTCGAATGGCTATTCAAAACGGTCAATTATTTTCTCGTTGTCATGGTAACAGGTACGCGTACTTCAAAAAGCTGGACTACTTTTCAACAGAGTGTATTTATTCTCCAAATGCTTACAGGTGGGTGTGCCTTGTCTTTTCCTTTGAGCCTCAAGAACAGGTGATCTACTGCCTCCTTGCAGTAATAAAATATAAAGCAGTCAATTCTCATTACTAGCGTTGAAAGAAATGTAGGCGAATAACTTAAGAGAAGTTTTGTTTGGAGTTTGGGATTGAAAGGCTTCGTTAAGGCAACTAAAATGGAACTTGCTAATGATGCATATCACCCTGACCTAAACTTCACGTCTTGCCACTGAAGGTTCTTGTTTTGACCTTCAGATAATCCGTTATTACCCAAACTCTGTATAGGACATACTGAACAACTCCGTCGTTTGTTCCAACAGGGGTCACGCAAGAACCTTTCTCAAGGATTTAGAAAAAATTCGTCCAAGCTCCATCTTGGGTGAGTATATGATTTAAGCTTTAATCTGCCTAGGAGTAAGTTGGGAACGTGCAGATTGGTAAATATTGAAGGGACTAATCTGAGAATCATTAATTAGGTCCTCAATTTACGTTCCTCGTCAAGGTGCTATTCGAAGTTTGGCTCCATTTGAACTTTGTTAAGAGGCGCCATAAGCAGTTCGTGAATCAGCTAGACGTTCAAGGATTGTAAATTTGGCCCCAGTTTAAATATATATCAAACACGAAAGACGGTGTTTGACTACATTTCCAAACACCGAGAAGAGATCTATGCAAATTAAGATCAGATATGCAAACACCGTCACGGTCATGATTTGCTTTGTCTAAACTTAATGAATTATTAATGAGTTTGAGAAGTTTACATAAGGTACCATTTGAAGTCCGCGACTGAGCATGACGAAGGCACTTATTCGAGAGTCCTCAATTCGGGACCCAATATGAAGGTCATGTTAGGGATCTGAGGTCCGAATAACGTGGGGATCGATAAGACGAGGAAATTAGAATACTAAAGTCCTTTCACGTTCTGTATCCTACAGACATCATCCACTCCGGAGAAAGCTTGTTTGTGAAAAAGGATGTCAAGATGCCCGTTCAAGGTATCGCTTATAGCCATGTTGTTTTTGTATCTCCACCTAACTCTTACTGTGTCCAAACGGACATGTTAACGAATTCTCCTCAGTGGTTTCTGAACAACTTCTGTTGTGCTGGTGGAAAGAATGTGTTTAATCATAAGACTTAGTCAAGCAACTGTCCAACCTGTTCCACTTTTACTCTTTTGGAAAGTCGCCATGTCTGTCTTAAACGAGTAGTCAATGGTACGTGTCGTTAGGCGATTATAATTTGTCTTGATATTGTAGGTATTTGTAAGAGATGTGGTTATATTTCAAGTCAGTCTCTGTGCAAGGCGTGTGTGCTTCTAGAAGGACTTAACAAGGGACTACCAAGGTAAAGAGCATTTCCGGTTTTGCTTTGCAGTTTAGTGTAACAAAGTAACCATGTGCAAGGCTTGGTACAGTAATGGCGACTGTCTTAAACTCAGCATCAAGAGGTTTGAAAGGGGTCATTGTATTGTGTTCTTGGGTAAGATGCTGTACTCTCACAGAGCTTCTCTCCACCTAGGTGGGGTTTACGGGGTATAAGTAACTGAGATTTGTCACGACAACCTTAAAAATTTGGGGTTTACCACGACTAGCATGCTACCTTGGAGGAGCCGCTTCAAGCTCCACAGACTCTGATTGATGCTGGTAAAGACCCTGAGTAACCAGGCGTCGTTTCGCTGTACCATCATGCATCAATTTACTTTGACTGTACAGGTTTCTAATGGCTTTTCTGCTTCTCAGGTTGGGTATCGGCAAAACAACCAAAGCTCAGGTAAGTTCCTTCTCTTTCGGTTCTCTTAATTTAGAGCGTTTTGCATCAACTTTATGTTAATTTCATATCATTTCAACGAAAGTTAATCACGTTTGATCAATATTGTACGGAGCAAGTAAAGAGAAGCGAGGAGTCTCATCTGCCCAACGACGTTCGTAAAGGAAATCTTCATAGATGATTTGAAAACCTGTACACTACAAAGTGATACAAATGAGAACCAGAGTGTGCAGAACAGAACTACTTAAAATTTTGACTAGGATCAGGATAGAAATAGGTCATTGTCATTTGTGGCCAAACTTTGAGACGTTGGGTCACGTTCCTAAGTTTAGCTTTATGGTAGACGCAGTTAGACTGGTCTTTAAAATTCCTGTTTCAACAGATTTTGTTGAAGAATCTCGAACAATTTACAAACGTTACTGTCTTCTTTCAGTCGCTCTTACAACGGCGTCGTGCACTTTTTTCATCACCCTACCTCAAGAACTATCGCTTCGTAAGTTAACAAGGGATTATTTCACAAGTTTACAAGTAGTCGAATTCTTGATTACTTTAATTTACTTTTCTAGATCGAAGCCCTGAGCAGTGCTGATGGTTCCAGTCCGCCTGCAAGTCGAGACAACTGCAGCGCTGCGACGTCTCTTGAATTTTGATACTTGTGTAACAAATAAATATAATTAAAATACAAAGACAGTATTGAGGTCTTATTCAGTCTTATTCAGTCAGTATAGTATGTATGTATAAAGCGATTTTCGTGCCACTGGGTAGTGATTTGTTCGGTGGATAGCGTTATCCAGCTTTCAAACAACCCGGGTCAGAATACTGAAGAGTGAGTGACGTCGTAGACAATAGCAACTTGCAATCCGCACGCTTCAGAGGCTTTGCGTGTTCACTGAACCAACCAAAAGCCGCGCCCACTGGCCTCTGTTCGCTGAACCAATCATATTGCTCACAACTAGTTTGTTTTTTTGTTCGTATTCAAGCTAATCATTTCAACGTCATAAGGGAAATCGCTCAAATTTGTTTGAGTGTAGATGCGTCGACTTGCTACGTTATGGTATTGCCTTGGCACAAGTAGGTTCAGTTATCAATTCCTTGCACGTGATTTTCTCTGCTTTCGCTTATTGCCTTGATACTGAAAGTAAGAGTCATTCCTTCTTGTCCAGCTACATAACTTGAACCAACACACAGAACTGAGTTGTCAGAAATCTTTCTGTATCCACTTTGTAATAGTCTTTGCCCCACGAAGTGCCAGTATGACTGAATCTACCACAGGGTTTCCACTTTCACCTTGACTGAGCAAGTACGAGAGGAACTGGAAAGGAATGGGTATTTTCAACCACAGCTCTTGCATTAAAAGAGACAATAAATCTTGTAAGACCACATCTGAAGTAAAATGAACAAGCGTTGATTAGCATACATGAAGTGGGGTACTGGTATGTTATTATTGAGATTAAACAAAAAATCTATCTTGATTGTGCGCTTAAAAATCCAGGTAGAAAAAGAAAAACAATCCGTCTCCCTCTCCACCTTAAATATGGCTCATTGAAATTGTAATTTTTTCTGTAGCAAGAATGAATACAAATAAAGATTGATTGGCTCAGGTGTTGGGGGAGGGGTTAGGGTTGGAGGCACGGTGGCCACATGGTTAGAGCGCTCGTCTCCGGATCGAGCGCCCTGGCCGGGAACATTGTGTTCTTGGGCAAGACACTACTCTCAAAGTGCCTCTCTCTACCCAGGTGTATAAATGAGTAACGCTGGGGGTAACTCTGCGAAGGACTAACATCCCATCCAGGGGCAAGGCGAGGAAGGGGGGTGGGAAGTAGAAATACTCCTAGTCGCTTCATGCTACAGAAACCGGCCTGATGGCCCACTTGACTCATATGCAGACTTAACCTTTTTTGTTGTTGTTGGGCGAGGGGGGAGGGGTGAATTGGTGCACAAAGTTATGAGAGATGTACGCTCATGAGCCGCTGGTTTGGAATAGTCTGATGAGCTCGTAAATAACTACATCCAATTTTCGTAAGAAGAAATATTTAAGGCGCAAGGAACAGTTTTGGTAGCTGTGTTTGACAGTTGGAAAACTTGAAATTCCCAGGGAGATAGTACACCCTTATCTCCACAACTCGTGTTTTTCTATAAGTTATACAAGCATACGGTTGACAAACTGTACAACGGGTTTCGAAGAATTAAAGTCGGCTCTGTGGTAATTGAGACTGGAGGTAAATTGGGCTAGTTTTTTTTCCATAGAACACCCTCTAGTTCAAAAAGCGCTTGTAGCCTACTCGCCTTCATCCTTATGGTAACTCCCTTCCTCCAAGTCTCCACAGGGGTCGGGTAGCAAAGGAAGAATCACTTTTTCCAGTCCTTTAGTGATAACGTCACCATAGGGCTCCTGAGAGATGAACTGGCAAACTGCTGGCTGCGCTAAACCTTCCTCAATACCCTTACGCTTTCCGCGCTGGGCAGCAGCAAGTAAAACCAAACAAATCATATTCAGCTCCCTTGTAACTGCTAAGCGAGAGTTCTCAACGCTTTTGAAATGCTCCACATGTAAGGCAGCAGTCGCGTTGTTGGAGGAACCAGTCTGGTAAAGCTGCACTAAAAGTTTAATTTCTGAAGCTGGGTTCTCTATGACAAGACGATCCTGAAGTACGCGGTCCTGCACAAGACATTTTCTAAACCAGCTTAGAAGTGTAACTAGGCAAACAGAAGTTTGATTTCTACTGCTTGACGGAATGTCGATATGAAGCTTGATAACCTGGAATGACCCACGACAGCACATCAATCCGAAGTGCCAAACAAGAAGAACAGTTTGTTGTAGTGAAACCTGGTTTGTTCCTGCGCCCGACGGATGCCACGTTGTGAGAATAGCCAGCAAGGAAGACAAGCTTTCTGTCTTGAGGTTACTGTAGTCGCGTTCGGTTGCACCAGTTTGGACGTCACTGTTCAACACTTCATTCAATTTTAAAGAAGAGAGAAGTCGACTCAGCATCACTGTTTCGTCAAATGCCGCACACCACAAGCCCAACAGGCTCAAAGTACGGTCACATGACATGCCAGAAGGCTGCTCATTGGCTGCTAAGTAACTGATGACGGATGCCAGCAGTTGTAAATAGCTATAGGTATCAGCTACAACTGGGCAAGATCTGCAAGTTAATTACAGTATGCGGTTACTAGATGAACTGAACTGAACTGAGAGATCAAACAGTCTTTGCTTACCTTAGTTGTTCAAGAAGAGTCCAGCAAACTAATGCGCACTCTTGAGCCAAGTTTGGAGGCAGACGGACATGTTTTTCTTCCCCATTAACGTCATTGCTTTTCTTGTGGGCAGTATGTAGTGTAAACCAAAGGGTTTGAAGTAAGTCCAGACTTGTGCTCAGTCTTCCAGGACTAATAACAGAAATACAAAACAACAACAAAAACAACAATCTTTAATTAAAATTTGTACAGTTAGACTGGCCCCCGGATAGCTAGTGCTAGTCTGGGCGGACCAGTCTGTCAAGATCTCGTTGGGTTACAGGGCGCTCGATAACGCACAATAATATCAATGTCGGCAAATATTGCTCCAGAAACAACTTGCTCCAAATGCGATGGAAAATATACGCCAGATCTTTACATAGACAGCAAGGATAGGTTATCAGTTAACGTACCTCTTGTAACACAAGGAGTGGATCCAGGCTACAACACCGTAGTTTTTGGTCAAATCATAAGCAGCTGGATGGATCTTCAGAGCTGATAACAACAACTGAGTCACCAGGTTCTACACAAACAAACATAAACTTAACTAAACCATTTACATTCTAGGATTGGTATGGATGATCGTATGAATGCGAGTGCAATTGAAGGCTTTATACTACCTGTGACATTTGAAAATTCTTTCTATTTGAAAATTTGAAAGAACTTTCACAAATCACGAGTAACATATATCCTTAATTGCTCGAGCTTACGATAAGCTGGCCTGCTCTCAGCAAATCACAACGAAGTAACTTTCTCGGTCACATAATAAAAATGTAATTCTTCTTATTGATATTGCGATCGTTCGTTCCGAGAATTTGGTGGTACGTAAAGACGACATACAATTGATGATGATTGTGTATGTTCTCACTCCCTATCTGCTTCATAACAAACTGATATCCTAAGGAGAAATTAGATTTTTATCACGCCCAGGAGTCCAAGTTGTCACTGCTATCGGAATTTGCTAGCAGTCTTCTGACGACAAACTACATGTATCGCTCGAAACGTCAGCTTGACAAACTCGCTACAGCGGTTAATTAGCCTGCGTGCAGACATCTACAATAACCAGTAGATGTCTGCAAGAAGGCTGTGGCGAATTTACCTTTATCAAAGCCAAGTTGATAAATAACTACCTGTTTCACTTGCCTACTGACGCAGCACAATAGTTTCAAAGAAACTAACACCTTTGATAACGAGTGTTTGTTACCAAAGTTTGTTCCTTTAAATGCATCTTTGGTATAAAACCCAGGCTTATATTTGATGCAATCTTACATGGCGTGTTCTTACCCGAGAGTGATGATCGCTGACCGGTGAGTCATGATAACTCAGCGCTAGTTCAATCACGTGACGTCGTTTGTACAAATAATAATCTGGACTGTCCTTCATTCCATCCACCAGCAACTGCAGCATCCAGGACCGCTCGGTGACGTGCTAGCAAACAAACCAGGGCAATATATTTAGCTGCAAAGCAGGGAGATATGAATTGTGGTATAAAATATCGAGATTATTAGCCCACTTTGTTAGAAATCCCTCCATAAACCTGGCGAATACGGCCTGGGTTTACTAAATTTCTTCTTCGTCTTCAGGACCCCGAGTGCCAGGTTTAACGAGCAGAACAATGGTTGTTTAAGTGCGTTATAAATCATCATACAATTCTTAGCGGTCTCCTGAAAATAACCAAGTTCTGCGTGCAGAAAGTAAAAGCAGCTTCTTACGAACCGTGTTACGCCATATGACACATATATGATAAATGCCACAAAAATTGTTGGACCATTTTAAGTGTCTTCAGATAGTTGTTCGTGTTGCCAAAAATCAACCGAGCCACCATAAAATTAATGAGAGTTTTACCTGCATGGAACTGCTGTTGAACATGGTGAAAAACAGAGGTAAGTCTCTGAGATTCAAAGCAGGTCTCTGAAGTAGAAAGCTGTTCATCATAATGTAGAAACTATGCTCTAAGGATAGGAAACAAAAATAAGAAAAATTCGGTTATCTTTTTTTGAGAAGAGAAGTTAAAAAGCACATCAAGGCCATCACAGACTTTATGATAAAAAAAAGTGGTACTGATAAGCTCCAAATCAACGTTCACCTGGTTTCAGTAGAATGTTTGCCACTCGAGCTATGAAGCATACCATTAAGCTGGATATGCGGCAATTCGCTTCTGTGATGCTATTCTTCAAACACGTTAACAAATGGAAAATCTAAGGAAAAAATAAAGATCAGTCAATACCTATTTAATCCGTGTGTTGGAAGTAATTCAAGTGCCAACTTAACCTTTCCTTGCCTGATCAAAGTTTCAGTTGGAGGGTAAAGAAGTGAATGTCAGATGTTGATAGGAATTCGGGACAAAAACAAGGAAGATGGCTGAGGAGAAGTAGGGAGCCAATCTTTCCGCAGGCTTCTCAAAAACTGGATAGAAAGGCCTCCCTGACAACCTTCTTGATACCTTGTCTGTAAACCTATAATCTTCTTGCCTGGGTGTGCCTGCCTATCTGACTGTCTGTATCTCACAGTCTGTCTTTGTCAGTGTCTCACTGTCCATCTGTCCGTCTGCCTGTCTGTCTGTCTGTTTGTCTGTCTGTCTGTCTATCTGACAATCTGTACCTGACTGTCTCTATTTCTGTCTGTCTCACGTCCTGTCTGTTTGTCAGTCCATATCTCTGTCTGACTGACTGACTGTCTGTCTGTCTGTCTTTCCCTCGCACATTATTGAGTGACCTGCACTGACCTGTTTTCTCTCTTTGAATCTGGCCCCTTCAAGATGCATCATGTATCTACTGAGCACGTGATATCCCGCTTGCCGCACGTGCACATCACGTGAGGACAACGAGGCTACTGTAAAACCCAAGCAACCTTGCTCCACGAACTTCCGACAGTCCACTTGAAAATCTGGCAAACAGAAAAAAAATAATAATAACACGATTGCTGTTAAGTACATTTCATGCTGCAATTCAGCGACTGTCAAACTCAAATTTCAGCTAAATGATTTCCTGGGGTTACACAGTCACCGACCATATAAATGCAAACAGCCTCCGTACTTTCCTTGGTGTCCGCATAGTACAAGTTTTACTTTAAACAATAGAAATCACCAAAATAAAATTGATTTTAGTGTCCGTTTAATAGTAAATTACCGTATTAATTACTGGATTTAAGAAAACGGTCTTCATGAAGAGTTTCTTCCCTTGCATCAAGTGAGCTAAAGACCTTAATTTTACGACAACCTAAGGTCGTAAAAATCTCTCCAAGTGATGGGACAAAAAGGAGAAGTGTACAAAAAGGAACACCAGACTCTACTGCCACTGGTACGAGAGAGTCGAGGAAAATTTAGACTGACATTCTTTTGACATTTTATATCTCCTACTATGGAAATACTTAGGAGAGTTTTTGGCGAGAACAAAGTGCTAAGACCGAGTTTCAATGACACCGTTTTCATAAATCCAGATAAACATGTAAGACGCTAATTTCGGGGCCAGACTTATATAAAAGGAAAAGTTGTCCTCTTAACTGGGGGCTCCCTCACAAGAGGTTTCACTGTAAGAAGGTTTCTCTCGAGGTTTTGGTGTTTTCAATACGTCCCCCATTAGTTTACAAGTTTACAAAGCTAAATGCCTTGACACTTACAGGTTTTCACTTCATTTTATCCTTCCAACATCATGCAGTTTCTAGCGCCAATAAACCATAGAAAGCTTCAATAACCCCACTAAGTGCTTGCCAAAAACAAAGTCCAGCCCGTGAAAATTAAACTCTTCCAGAAAGTCAACTGTCTCTTGTTTAAACCGAGAAAAAATATCATGGCAACCGATACCATAAAATTGACACATTTTAGCAAAAATGTATATTAGATTATCAATATTAAGGTTCTAAAGGCAGCCTAATCAATAGCAACAGTCAAAGTACTAACTTGGAGCTAGAAGACAGCTGAATAACGGTAAAAGGAAGCAAGGGTCGTAAACATCTTGGACTGTCTGACGCGGAAGCTCATTCTGGACTTGAGGCTAACAAAAAAGCAAAAGGAAAAAGTACAATTTACAAACAAAGTGTGGGATTTTGGGGAGCTATTAATATTGTAAAGTTCTGCTGGGAGTAGAAAGTCCAGTGGGATGCAAATCTTAAAAAAATTCTAAGTAATGCAGACGCGTGACGTACTGAGCAATCGACCCTGTATAGGTCTGCAACACGTGCTAATGAATAAAATATGTCAAACCTAGACAAACCACAGGAACCATACATCATAGTTGAGTAGGATTAGAGCAATTAAAGGAGTTAAAAATATGAATAGTTTACCTGTAATTCTTTGTCTGTCTCCTCTTTGTCTACTCATACGTGAAACAAAACACTTACACGACAAAGAATCACAGGTAGTGTTAAATATTCATTCGTATCACTCGGTTATTTTCTCTCATCCTGCTTAAGTATATCGTATGCTTGAGAGCTTACTGTGCACAAACCTGAAGAAGCCTGCTCTGTGGAAATGACACCGTTGACTGATACATTTTGCTGGCGTCCATTTGTTCCAGTACATCACTAACACTTGGCTGTTGCCATAATGATGGACCCAGGCTCTTGGTGGTTTGGTGATGGTGAGCAGCGGCTGGGCCCCAGAGAAAAGGTCTGAAAAGAAGGATGTGGAAAATTGAACACTACGCTACGGACACTACGCTATTAAGGACAGAAGCTACATCCTCAGACGTAATACCGATACTAAAGGAACTGTAATTACATTTACCGCAAATGCACATCCTAATGTGTTGCTTCAAAGCTCATTCGGTAGAGTGGCATAACAAAACAAACGTGGAAGCCATGTGTTTAACCCCGTTGAAGCCCTAGTTTTCTTTTCTTCAGGTTTCTTGGCAGTTGCAAATACTGACAACTTCGACCATCATTTCTTTCACTCTACACAGTTCCATAGTCTTCAGCAGTGACCTTAGTGTCCAAGACATATTCAGGTTTCATTCGATTCATAGACCCGTTTTTATTTGAGAAAATCCTCGAAAATCCCTATTTCCTTTTTGCCGATTTTAACATACTGCCACTTCTGTCAAATCCTCTGCCCTCATAACCGTTTTCAGATCTGGTTGTCGTTTCGTGATTAAGTTTTACTAGCTCGTCTGTGAGACTGATTAGATGTACAAGAAGTTACTGTCCGATGTCTTTTCAATACCTGTAATTCTTAAACGATGTGTGGTTTTTCTCATACAGACTCAACAGGTATAAAATGGACTGATCTGAAAGCAAACACAACAACAATTCGTTATGTTACACTGCTACTAGGTAACGTTCGACTTTTGAGACACAAGATGTTGTAAGGTTGGGAAGAACAACATGCTTGTAGCTCGACAAGCATTACAAAGCACAATAACTAACGACATTGCTGCACAGCTCACAGAGTGGTTCGTTTATATGACATAGATGTTCGATTTTTTCTGGCCTGGACATCAGTGGGCTTGAACCAGGCATTTAATCCGAGTCAAGAACAAAGACACTTAAGTGCTAACTTGGAGAGCTAAGTTGGATTGTTTCATGTACCAATATCATTTACCTTTTGCTATAATCTTAAGGGTTAGGGTTAGGATTCGGCCTTATGCGCCTACTGTCGCGCACAGACTTGATGATGATAATCTTAAAGTTACATTGTTTGTTGCAACGTATTTAACAGTAATGTTCTCTAATATATGTGATATTTCATACATTCACAAGCTTATCTTCACCATCTACAAGTATATTACAAATTCAAAACTTGACCATGGCTTCCTATTCCCATCCCGTTGATTCCATTCAAGCCTGCAGTTGTTCAGGCTTTTTTTTTTTTTTTTTTTTTTTTTTCTTTCTTTTTTTTTTTTTTTTTTTTTTTTGCAGCTCCCTAAGTTGTGTACTAAGCCGCAATGATTTCTTTAGATCTTTCTCGCGCATTTAAAATAATCATGTTTCATATTCACTTGCTATAAGTGTTTTCACCTGTGGTTGACAGTGACGCGGAGTAAGCAGCAAAGAGTACTGGAAGGTGTGACGACACACAGCAGTTAGGGTTCAACTCCACAACTGTCACCATCAGCTCAGCGAGGGCTTCTGTGAGTAAAGACATCAGTAAAAATCTTGGAACATAAAGTCCCCGAGGAGCTTGCACGAAACGCTTTATGAAATGGGGCCTACAGCTACACGTGGTGTTGCAACAAAGAAACGTTTTATGAAATCGAAGGCAGATTTGAAAATAGCTCTCTCCATTTTAGTGTTTCATGTTACAAAACCAATTTAACACATCTTAACCAGTTTTTGTCATTGAGACTTCCTCACGGCCTCGTTCTAATAGCGTTCTTGAAAAAAGATTCACAAGCTCAATCCACTACAATCGAGTTTCTCACAATTTTGATCTTAACAAGATCATACTGACAATAAAAGAAAGACATAGCAAATTCAACAAGAATGTTACCTTTTGTATTGCTCCTTCCATCAGTATCGAGGAAAACATTCAGAAACTGAGAATGGCTTAGTAACATTTCATACAAAGTTTCCAAGGACAGCAGTTCACCAAAGAAGTTCTTGTTACTCTCCTTGTACAGTGCTTTGATAATGAATCTCAAAGTTCTAAGAACCTGGGAGCATTCAAATTTGTACCTGAAAAACACACAAACCCAAATTAGTTACATTTAAGGTTGTGGTTATCAAAACTATATTTCCAGAAGGCAAGGATTCTCTGAGCCATTTCATGAAGAGGAATGGTGCCAACAGCTTTGTCATTTTACATACGTAATATTTTACATATGTAAAATTCATATTACAAATTTAATTTATAGTTTTCAGTCTTATTTTTATTTACTTACATTATAATATCAGGGCATGTAAAATAATTGATGTTACTAATGATAGGTGTTATTAAAATATGTTATTTCTTTTTGTTTTTGAATCTCACAAGGTAATAATAAAAAAAGTGGAAAAGTGAAAGAAAAAAAAACGGCTTTGTCATAGTATGAAGGCGCAGAAACGGTTGGCCACTCTACTTTCTATGGCTTGGGATAAAACAGTTACAGGGTTCGTGTGTATACAGAGAAAATACAAGTGACCCGTGGAATATTCCATGGTATACCTCTCGAAAGCGTTGCATGAGTAGTATTTATAAGATTTATATACCTTAAACAGTTAGTCACAAACTTATTCCACTTTGAAATACAAGTTTCATCCACGACATTGACAGTAAAAGCATTCTAAACAACAAGATGAAAATATCAATATTAGTTTACTATGTAGAACTTTATCTTTTCTTTCAACCCCAGACGCAAAAAATACTTATTACACGACAAAGTTAGTTCAGAGGGCCAATGACTAAAATCAACCAATAAGATTGCTCCATTATTGCCGGTCAAATATTCTCTAAGTACTCATAAATTCTTGCTTTCAGCGGATATTGTGTACATTTCTTACTGCAATGAGATATCCTGTGTCAGTAAATACTTTGCAAATCGATTCCAAGTGACTCAGAGCATCCTCAATTACTGTTTCATAGCCATCCTTGTTTTCTAGAAATTAACCAAGTAAAAAGTAATCAGACCTTTTGTTTCGTTATAAACTACTCTAGATTCAGAAAAAAGAACGTTTCCGGGTTTGCAGGACATGTTTAGCCAGAAACAAATGTCATCTTGCGTTACGAGATTTCAGATATGTGACAATAGATGTTACTACTACAATGAAATAACTTACATACAGAGTCTTGCGATTCAAGGCTAATTTTCGATCAATGGCGATAACTGACGATGAAGTTTCAGTGCATTTATATATCAAAACTGAAACAGATTGAACATTACTTGCTACATGTCCAAACTTCCGTTTGCTATCAATGGGAGCTAGATACAGCTTACAAAATAATTTACCTCTCAAAAACCTGGACAAGAATTCCATACAGGCAAAGCCGAATTTGCTCATAGCATCTACTCTCTGGTCACTGGTCGAAAAGTCCTGACATACGCTTGTTACCAGAACGTGACAGATTCTCAACTGGTAGCTAAAAAATAAAACAAAAACGTCAAAAGGACGGTATTATAAAAGCATATAAGCCAATTCAATTAACACATGTAATGTCTCGCTCATACCTGTCCCACAGTGACGCTTTCGTGAAAAGTTCATCGAGCTTTTTGTTGAGAGTGCCATCTAGAGAACAATGGAGAACTTATAGTATCAATACTTGTATGTACAGAACGTTATTGTTGGGAACAACGTTACTGACATAGATGTATACATCCTTAGCCAAATAGCATGTTAGTGAAGCTGAACTTTCGAGCGTTAGCCATTTGTTAGAACAAAGTGACGCCGCAGATAGAAGTTTGAATACATTAATTTTATAACCCACAATTTAAAAAAACATTTCACATCGAAAACTGCGGCCTAAAATTTGGCAAAAATTTGATGACGCATGTTACCATCAGCTTCATCCACATCATCATCATGTGTTATAAAAACAAGTTCGTTTCAAAACTATAGTCATAATTACGTACAAAATTTTTTTGACCTACACGTGACAGTGTAACAGACCATTCACGCATAACATCTAACCTCTTTGCATGGTACGAATCAGAGTAGTGAGCAGCTTCATACATAACTCCTATGACGAAAAGCAGAAATATAAACTTCAGTGTAGCATTTCTGTTCTACTCGATCATAAATTATTACAGAAATCACATGCGCACTTGTTTACACATGTAGTTAAAGTACCTCGTTGTGTTTGAAGATTCCCTCTCTATCATACACAAGCCACTCCCACAATGGTGCCCAGTATGCTTGAATGAAATGTGAAACCACAGCTTGTGTTCTTGTCTTATCTACCAGTACAAAGAAAACAAACAAGTAAAGCAGCATTCCGTTTTATGACAAAACCTTCAACTTAGGAAGCGCGTTTCCTTTCATCATGACATAAATAAAAGTTGGATTTCCATCAAATGAAGCACAGTGCTAAATCTTAACAAGTCACTAACCATTTAACTAGCAATTTGTTTTTTAACTTTCCAGACTTTCAAGTTATGAAAATATATTGCAACATTCTAGTTTTCTATTGCTTTTATTTTTGCCAAAAACGATTGAGAGCATGGGCATTGGGTGGCAAGAATACCTGAAAGAAGCTCACAACACCAGAAATAAAACATTTAAGAAAATTTAAATTTTGAAGCTAACAGACGCAAAGCAAAGTTATACTTTTGCCTCTTGCGGCAATCGAATGCATCACAAAGCCAAAAAAAAAAAAAAACATCGATGAATGCTCACCTGAAGTCTCTTCCCTCATTCCTTGGATACAGTTTAAATATGATGATACTAAAGGAAGGTATTCTACCAGATGATCCTCAAATATTATTAAAACGGTTGACAAAGGTTTGCTTGATGTTTTCAGCTTCTTCTTCTTCGTGTTGGGTGTGCTCAAACAACAAAGTTCAAAATGTGACCTCAGAGCTGGAGAATGAGTGACTAGATGTACAGCAATAGAAACTTTGATTTCTGTTGGTTTGTTGAGACATGCATCAAGGAGGGTGGTTGACGATGCGACCACATACAGTAACGACGTCTGCAAAAGTTTTAAAATGGCAGAATCCAGCTGTGTGCAATTCACATCTTCGGAAATCTTGATCAACTGTTTGAAATGCGACGCGGAGAGTGGTTCCTCCATCTTAAGTGGAATGTCTCTCAGAAGAGCAGATGATGAATGTGGAAGTTTTTCTTCACCATGTGATTCCCCTTCTAGCAACATCATTAGAGTCACAAGAAACACAGATGGCGCTGTTTCTTTTGATACAGGATCAGTTGTCATTAGCATGCTGGATGGGAGTTGCACCAGCTTTGAGATGAATTCAGCTTGGCGCTCTTTGTCACAGTAGTCATGAAAGAGGCCAAGTAGATAGAGAGCTTGAGATGATGGCACCACTATTTAGAGAAAAAAAAAAACAAAAAAAGATACCGGTCACGAGAAGACACTCTTCCAAGTTTGTATAAGCAAGTAGGTAGGGAGAGAAGACAACTTGAGGAATTAAGGAAGATGTAAAACAGCTCAGGAAAATCCAAAATTTGTGTGCTTAAAAAGGATTTTTCTGTTTTCTGGTCAGAACAAACAAGCGGCTGTGTAGCGCTGCAGACTGACACAAAGACCCACTGTTTAAAATCATAAATTGCAAGGACTTGCAGACTTAACTATCCGTTAAATGTGGCCAAATGTAATTCAGACTAATTTAAACTCGAAACAATTGCTAGCCAGCGGTTTCCCTCCTTGATGCAGGGCAGTCTGGATTCTGCAGGGAGGCCTGGAAATTTACAGCTCTTCTGTTGAGGTAAATCATTTCGCTCGTGTTGCCGTACGTTTACGTTGCTGTCAAAGGTTTGCTCTCAACCCATCCCTCCCCAATATAAGTAAAGGGTAAGGATTTAATCCCCCTTTGTATTTCAGTGCAACAGTACCTAGTAGTTGCCGCTACAGGGTTGTCATGGTAACCTTGCACGCTCAGTCGGTAGGGCGTGGCTCTACCAGCCTTGCAGGTACCTTCTCTACACATACATATTCATAGTTGGATAGTATATTGACTATTTCCTACCAAATGATATCACATCTCTGATTGCATTTTAAGAACTAAATATTACCATTTCCATTTTGTGCAGATTGGATTTCCATCATTCCATCATTGCAAAGCTTCTTTACAAAAGGAGCCATCAGAATCTTCTTCTGCAGCAATGTTAGGCTTGGCAGTACAGCTAACAGAAGGTTGACCACATTGTACGTCAGCTCAGTGCCTACATCCCGTGAAACATTACACGAGTCTGGCAGGTGCCGTGGCTTCCAAAGAAAGCTGTTCAGAACCACAGGATGATGAAGAACAGTGCAACACGCGTCTTCCACGTGACTCAATTCCTGTTTGTCAGGTTTGTAGGAATCCATAACAGCATTGACGTGACCCGCATTTTGCACCTCTTCCACTGAATTTGTCTTGTCTTTGCTTATGCTCTGTTGGAGCACCAATAAACGCTGTAGTAGATACTGAAGCAACTGAAAGCACAGCTCCATTGCAGATTGCAGTCCGCCCTGTTCAGCTGGATTGGCAATAATGACAAGCTTTGTTTTGAGAGAACAAAGATACAGTAAGAGATGACAGCAAAGTGGAACAGTCTTCAGCAAAGGTTCCTTCTCTAAGGCTGTCATCAACAGGCTCTGCATCCATGAGCTGGGAAGAGGGCTTGAAGTGTTAACCTCAAGGGAAGACCTTTCTGACGTCAGTTTTACCTTATTTGTATCTTGAATAACTTCTCCAAGTACCTGCCACAAGAGGGTGCTAAAGGGAAGGGCTTGTAGCAGAGGGGCAATGGTTTCAGGAGATGTGGAACCTTTAAAATTATGGACAAAAATGGTTGTAAGGATATGTCACTTGTATTCCGTTAGTGATACGTTAAATCATAGACTTCATTAATAATGGAGAGAACAGTAATTTTTCTTTTTTTCAGTTGAGAACTTCAAAACAAGAGAGAAGATCCTACTGACGAAACACGCAAAAAAAGCTTCCAACAGTGGAACTGCAATATCAGTACTACTCGTCTTTTCCATGTCAAGCACACCAAATCTTGTAACAGTTTTATTTAGGATGAGGAGTGTAGATTCATTTAATATGTTATTTGGTCACCTGCTATATTATAATTCTTGACTTGCAAAACTTGAACAAGGGGTGAGAAATCCTCAGAAAGTCGATGCTTGCAAAAGTCAACACAGTTGACAATTACTGTCCTGAGCTGTGATTCACTGAGGGACTCAAGATAGTGATACAAGTCTGTCAGTGCTGTTACTTTGTCTGCAAAGAACATGAAGAAACTAATAAATCAGTGAGAATTACTTTTGAAACCAATAATTATATCTACAGATTGATATCAGAAATTATTTCCTTCGACACGGCAAGGTTTGACATACATGTTAGATTTTCGAGCAACAAAGATCGCGATAAACGAACACCACATGTACTTGTACATGCATGATGATTTACACCGTTTATGACAGCCTGAGAGTACAAACTCTAGCATGGTGGCCACAAACATTGAAACCTCAGTTTTCAAAATTCCCTCACTGACCTTCCCTGATAGAAACAAAATTTCCCTGACCAAATAAATAATTCCCTGACCTGTGGCAACCTTGTCAATCAGTACTTCAGTCATACATTCAGTTAAATACTTCAAAATTGGCTTCTCTAAAGATAGGATCTAAGAAAGTCAGTGCCTTCTCAGAAACACCACAGTACTTGATTTGAACTCGAGATGAAACAAGAATATTTCTTGGTATATAAAAAGAGTCACTACTTAATTATTTAATATTTTATTTTTTTATTAGAAATGTCTGAGATGAATCACTCCTCACTGTTGTTATTTTCACAGTGATGACTCACACATCTCATTGTTTATTTCTGAGGCTATTGCATGCCAACAGATCTCACCCAGTGGCATATTGAAACACCTCAGACCTACATTGCACATTCTACACCTTAGAACTACAGGAAAAGTAAAGTGTTCATTACCTTGCTCACTATTCACAGTAGTCTTGGCCAAAAAACTGTGCAGTTCCTTCAAGCTTTTGTCTTTGCCCACTGGTGGCTCCTGTCAGATACACAAAAATTTCAAATGCAGTAATTTAAGCTAGAAAATTAACATAAGTAAAAATTGGGGACTTGCTATGTAACACGGGCAAATTTCTTCAAAGTTCAAAGGTGTTGGCAGGAAATTTATCCCCAACTCAATATTTTAAAGCTAATAGGTGTTGTGGATGTTGTTCCCATTGCGTGGGAATTATAAAACAGTCACAAACAAATCAACATTTCTATCCATCAATCCTCAGAGATAAAGTTTATATTGAATTGGATGAAACTGAAATCGATTTGTCCAAAGTAACATCAAAATTACTGTATAACCAATTTAAAACTAAAAAACAAACTCCTCCCTCTGCTCCAAAAAAGATGAAAAGCAAATATCCCCAACTTGTGGTTGATTGGAAAAAAATCTAGTCTTTACCGTTTACCGTCACAGTAGAATATAAAATACTGAATATAATATAAAATACTGAACGATATCGTATACACCAATGATAAGTTGTTCCATTTTAAAATGATTGAATCACCTTTGTGCACGTTTAGTCAGAAAGAAGATGAATCCCTCAAGCATTTACTCTTTCATTGTAATATAACAAAAAACTTTTGGCTAGCATTCTCATCTTGGATTAGTAAACAAAACATATCTACAGAGACATTAACACTAATTAATATTCTGTTTGGCGTATTTAATGACAATGAAGATTTTGCTATTTTGAATCACTTAATACTCATTGTTAAATATTTTATTTATACATGTAAACTGAACAAAACTAAACCAACATTAAGAATTTTCTTTGAAAAGATCAAATTAGTTCATCATATAGAGAGAAAAATTGCCAAAAGAAATGACAGGTTCCTTAAACACTACAAAAAAATGGAAAAAATTATTGCCTCTTTCTTAACTAAACATCAATTTAAAGTTTTGTCAGCATGTGTCTTGTACTTTATTCATTAATTTTATTTATTTTGTCCTTTTGTTTTTGGTATATTTATTTATTTATTTATTTATTTATTTATTTATTTATTGTAGTGTTTAACTATTACTGTATTTCTTATTTATTTATTTATTTATTTGTTTAGTGTTTTTTTTTTTTTTGTTAGTGCATCTAGTAAATATGCTTGTAACCGTAATTGTCAATTTACATGTAAATATTAAAGAAATAAAAAAAATTGTTAAATTAAAGAAAAAAAAAACATAAGTAAAGTAACATGACATTTTGAGACTTTGAAATGTCAGGTTACTTTACTTATGTTGATTTTCTTGCTTAAATGTTTTTCAAAATAAATAGTTTTTTTATTAAATGCAGTAATACTGCACATTACTGTTTGAACATTGATACATGTATAATTCAAAGTGAATGTACTCCAGCCTCAATGCAAAATCCAATGAAATTCTCTGTCATTCAAAGGAAAAGCAAGGACGGGAAATGTGCACAAATGTGAGGCAATAACTTCATTTAACTTTTATTACTAAATTTCTTATTAATATTTTGATGTTGCTCATGACAAAATTTGACAGTTACAGTATTTCACATCTACAATGCATTCCTTATCCAAGTTACCTCCATGTACAGTTGTAACTTACATGCATCTCTTCAGAAAGATAGCAGAGGGAAAAAATCAAGGAAAGAAACAAAGATAACTTTGCATACTTTGTTAGTGCTCATAACCCAATTTTGGCCTTACATTACCTTTAAAACATCAGTTACACCTTCCACTCGCATTGGAGCAGGAAACCAGCAGTTCACATACTGCAGCAAGGCTTGGTGCAAACTTCTAATGACGGTCACATGGTCTGGCAGTTCAATGCTACCATAGTAATGAAGCACAGTGAAGCACAGAATGACTGGATTCAGTGTGCTGTGAATCATATCAAAGATCACACAATTCATGTACCGGGCTATGCAACCTGAAACCAGAGGAAAACTAATCAAAAATTACAAATAAAATCACTTGTCTTTGACAATAACTGATGAACATTACATAAGGTTGCTATGTTCCCAGTAGGGAATAAAAGTAGTTGTCATAAACATTTGAACTAAAAGATATTAATTGTCTAGTCTCATGCATTTTGTTTTAAAATAAATACTCTTGGAGGCTAATAATATTATTTTGTGTGTTTCCAAAATGTAGCATGTGCATCCCTCAATTTCTAAATGAACCTCCACTTCCTCAAAGATCAAGGAATAACTTTCAACTAATTGTAGAGATATAACATTTTACGTGTCAATGCACAAAATAATGCTGTTTGCAGTTTTTTGTATTTATCATTATAGTGCATTGTAGAAGCTGGAAGGCTTACTCTACAGACATGTATATTACAACAATTGTTCACCAAGTCCCTAACATTTCAAGGTATAATTACTCAAATACCTACACTGTACATACCTAGACTACCCACTGCTGTCTCCTCATCTGATTCATTGATCTTAGAGAGCATCTGTAAATAGTGCTTTAAAGCTCCAACAAGAAGTAGACTCACTGGCAGACTGAAAAGAATCAAATCTCAGTAAGTTTTCTAATCATGATTCTA
>Ga0126339_10000453_pt1 | contig 22536 bp, 12 predicted proteins | sample OrbTmetagenome_2_FD_92532 | JGI IMG/M metagenome (GOLD analysis project Ga0126339, IMG submission 92532) | Coral microbial communities from Petempiche,Puerto Morelos, Mexico - Orbicella T R C metagenome | ecosystem: Host-associated > Invertebrates > Cnidaria > Coral | place: Petempiche,Puerto...
ATTATTATTATTATTATTATTATTATTACTATTATTATTTATAATTTGACTCTAGACGTAACTGACCAAAAATGCGATTTTCATTTCAACATCGCTATAAACTGATAATTGGAATCTCTGCGAATTCTTTACGGCATCTGGGATATTTTTTCCACTTTACAAAAGCTGCTCCCCTGTTTTTTGTACCTGCCACGGTATCTAGTACTCTTACTTATATCTGCTTCTCGCAGATTAAAAATCTTCTTGCCCATATAAGATACTCGGGGTTTAAAAGCTATCAAAACGAAATCACATTTAAGTATGGCTGCTAGCTGAAAACAAGTAAAAGCTCGAACAAAATGAGTTGAAGAACACCTATCAAAAACTACAGAGAATTTATGAATTGGGAAGATAATTTCTCGATTGTTAATTTTTGTTTTGCCTAATGTCGATTTTTTAGCGGGTTGGCCCTAGATTTCAGTAGCTTTAGATGTTTCTTCTGACGTGAAATTCATTAGAAACATGTTGGAAACGTGGTGTGTCCTTAAAGTCCCTTAGGATTTAAAAAAACTAAAATTTATGTATATCCACTTTTAATTTCACCATCTTAGCGAGAAGCAAGAAAACTACTTTTACTCACCTGTCTTGTTTACCACTGCCAGTTTTCCAGAGAAGACACTGGGCATCATCAGCATAGAAATAAAGAGACAGGGCAAGATTTTAACAACGAGCCCTTCCATCTCCATCGTGAGCGAGAATAAAAATTGCGCCGATACTGAATTGACTGAGAAGAGAGAGGTTTGTATCCTCCTGAGAGAATGATACAAGTTTACCGCTTTGAAAATGAACTTATAGCAAAAAACTGCTTGTTAGGAATTTCGCTATTGCATTGACTGTCCAATTACCTGATAGGACAATATGTACTTCTAAATTTTTCATCTTATTACTTAATTCCGCGAAAACTAAAATAGATTTCAAAAGTGGAGTTCACTAGAGCGAAAAATATTGTTTGAGAGGTCCTTTAAAACTCAAGAATTAGAACAGCCTTTTTAGAATTTTTCAGTTTTACAGAACAGTTTTACAGATTTGAGAATTTCGCTTTATTGCTGGAATTGCTTCTCAACATGAAATGGCTTTTAGACATGCAGGTTGAGCTTGTTTATTTTATTTAATTTGCCAGGATTACCTTTTGTGCTTTTTTTTTGTTTTTTTGTTTTTTGTTTTTTTTTTGAAGCTATTGCACTTTTAGGGAAAGTGGAATTTTAAGAGTGTTTGTCATGAAAGCTTTTAGCTTGGTATAATTAATGGCAATTTTTGAGTCTATATCCCACTGTCAACACAGTAAAAGACAAATCTTCGTTACACAATTGAACAGATTCTCCCATAACATGTTGTGGTGATATTAACTGAAATATTTCAATCCCAAAAGGTGGTAGAGGGATGGGGAACGTTGGATTTCAATTTTGGAATCATTTTTTTCCTTCAGAATTTGCAATTATATTGATTCTGTAATCGTCAGGTATGGTAATATATGCTCATAAATTTATCTTAAAACGTAAAATGGTTTTCTAAAGTGTAATTCAGTACGGCGAAAATATTGCCTGCATGGTTCTTAAAAATTCAAGATGAAGAACACGTTTTCAAATTTTTTTAGTTTTACCAGTTTAGAATCTTCATCTGAATGTCAAATGAAAGGAAACAGGAGGTTAAACTTGGTTTATTCCACTTACTGAACGACGAAAACAAAGTTTGAGCTAACGGTGTTACCTTTCGGTGGAAATTGGGATTTTTGAGACCCTTGCTGAATAAATTAGCTCGATGTTCGGAAATAGCAAATATTTGTCTAAATGAATCTGCAATGTCGTTTATTGTTAATCAGGAGTTCACTTGTATATTTGAACACTTTTCAAATTCTTTCAGACAATAATTAGGAGAGCGCCTTTAACGACGAATATAATTTTTTTTTTAATGTTTTGTTTTAATTGAGCTAAAAATGGATCAAGAATGTTTTGGAACTTGTTTACATGTGTCCGGTAACTGCGAGAGTTGCAACTGGCTTTTGCCATAAAAACTAACGATAAAAAGTCACGACGTTTCGACCTCTCCGAGGTCATTTTCAAGTGGGAGTAAAAATTCTTTCTTGAGGAATGTGGACGCCTGAAGAGACCCTTGCCCGACTGTGCTACCTTGAAGATCTTGTGCAGTCTACCATCCGCCAATTCATTGATTCGAAAGTGTGTGAAGATTCACGGACCCAAGTATCTGAGAAGACAGAAGCTCCAAATGGAGTCGTGCTGCCTTTTTAAGACCAGAAATCTGCAAACGCAGTACACAGACAGCTTGTCGACCTCAGTCGAAAATCAACGCAGCTATTAGCCCGGTTTACATAAGTTGAAAGATCACGGACAAGGTGAGAGAAATCAAACCGCTTCTAGTAAATCAGCAATGCGTGGTGTATTGTTTTACGTGTAACGTGTTCGATGCAGGTTATGTCAGCTATACCTGTCGACACCTACACCACCAAATTAAAGAACACAAAGGATCGGCAGTTGGACACCACCCTCAGGGAGCAATGGGATAAGTAGCCGGTTGACATTAAAAAAAATTTAAAAATTTTAAGGAAGTGTCAGAGCAAATTCGACTGTGTTATCTTCGAAACGTTTTTTTTTTTTTTTTTGTCCTTTTTTTTTTTAATCAAAGAACTAAAACCAACACTGAACAAACAGTGCGATTACTTGTTTAGATGAGTTCTTTAAGCTTACTAGTATCGTTTTATTGTTTCATTGTCGTAGGTCCTCTTCTTAACGTCGAAAATATTTTATCACATATCTTACATATTTTATTGCACTCTACCCATGGTGAAAATTTGTAAATATATCTTTTAATGTTAGAAACATATTTATGCTAATCTTTTATATTTTTTTTTGACTCGCACTTGAAAATGACCTCGGAAAGGTCGAAACGTCGTGATTTTCTATAGTTAGTTTTCATTACAAAATCGATCCCAAAGAAATTACTCAATTGCTGTTGGATGGTAAAAAAGCGAGTATAACACATTCCCAATAAGAAATTTGTCAGGATTGTTAACATTTATGGAACAATGGGATCACAAACTTTAATTGAAAATAAAATTATTAAGGGACAAAGCCTTTTAAGTAAGAGAGATTTTAAGGTAAAGTGGAATGAATTGCCATTGAGAAAGTCTATTTTCTGTTAGTCTTCGCGATCGATTCGTAACTTTAAATTTGCTTGCAAAGGATTCGCATTTGTGTCCTAAATCACATTACAAAACTCTAATGAATGTCGTGTACTGAATGTTCCAATAACTTCTAATTCTGCTTTCTGCACAGCTATAATGACACATGTAATTGCAAAATTGTTTAACTGATGAGATGTTGTCTGATACCAAAAAACTGTAATTTGCCGAAATAAGCATGTTTTAGATTTCGGTTATATCGAGACAGCCATTGTTGCATTTACAATTTTGGTCTTTGATCGGTTCCGAATTCAACATTGTGGCTGTTTACTAGTTATAAGTTTACCCAACCAAACCATACTCTCGAGTTGAATTCATTAGATCGATCGGTAGCGATAGATGTTTCAAGGTTAACATAGAGCTTTAAATAAAGTCAAAAAGGAGCCAAGAAAATTAAAAGTCTAGAAAAGTAAAACGAATTGATATTTCTTATCTTTTTAATGTTAAGAAAAAAATATAGAGCGTATCTCAAACACATCGTAACGTCAAATGGAAACAGGTTAGCTTGAGACTGACGTAATAACAGTCGGAAAAAAAATGGTAAAGATATTCTAAGAAAGCAAATGAAGAAAAAAGTTTATGTGGTCTTTTTTCGGTTAAGCTATTTTACTTTACAAACGAATAAAAAATACATGCTGACGGACAAAAGTTAAAGTTAGCAGAGCTGATTGGACATTTCTTTTGATCTAAAATTAAGATAATATATTTCTGATTCTCACCTATCTAACATAGATTACCTTGTTCTATTAAGCTGATGGATTTCAAGCCAGGACGGAATTCCAAGAAACTTTTGATAAGACTTATTCTCTTTTAATATTCGCCTTTCAATAACATTGATCTTCCATTTGCTTAAGGAAAATACTTTCAGATCAGGGATCCATCCCTTGTTGAGATATCATGGTGATCGAGCAATTCAGTCCTTTGACATACCAATTGCTAAACGATAGAGCTTTTCGTCGAATTAAGCGTACGTAGTTTAGAGACTGAGAAAATCGTCATGTGTACCCAAATGAGCAACTTCATCTACGCAAATTAGGCCTACCAGGTAGCAACCAAGCACGTGCTGTGACATTACCTTATGACAAAGGCATCTCTTTACCACTTGTAAACTTCACATCTCCAGCTCAATTACCACATTATCAGTTTCTTCGAGGATCCACTTCAACTGCACATGTTTCTTTTAAGTGACCTGCTTTGGACTGTCACTTTTGAAAGGTCATAAATTCTACACTCTTAAACCAAACGTACAGCCTTCAACAGCAAGGATAATTGTCCTGGAAACCTCACCTCACCTCTTCAGTCACGACCGCTTGTCCTTTGTCGCCAACTCGTAAGTCTGGAAATTTGTATTCAGTGGCTGAATGAAAACTTCTCTCCTCAAATACCTGATAAAAGCTAATCGCGGACGACTGCAAAATCATCAAGTCTGAGATCCTACTTATTATATTACTGCGAAATAAACCTTGTAGAAAAGAGCAACGTGTGGACATTCGCATTAAGATGCCGGGATAGCCAATCAGGAAATTGCCTGCGATTTCCAAATAAAAACAAACCAACCCTAAAGCTAAATGATTGATTTATAAAGTTAATAGGTGATATTCGTGTTTCACGGCCGTATTGGACTGGAACTAGCTTGCAAATGAGGCTAATGCGGGGAGTCTTTTCAAATGCAAATGACATTAATCTCTTTTAATGATATTCCCCCGCATTAGCGTCCATTACAAGATAGTTCCAGTTAAATACTGAGAATACGAATATTGTGTATTAAATCAAGGGAAAGAATCTTGCATAAGACGTAAATGTTAAACAAAGCATACTTAGTGTTTGCTGCTTGCGAGAACGCACTAGACCGCTAGATGTTAATAAAAAAAAAAAAAGTCCTTGATACTCCACACTAGTAAAGACAGGCGGCCTCCGGCGGTCAACTGCGCTACATACTGCGCTACATACATACATACATTTTATTGTGCGCTAGTTGCGAAAAAAATATTTAGAGGATAATATACACAATAGCCTCCGTTTGGTGCGAAAATATGCTTAGATATTTGTCTGCGGACATTATCTGCTGTGAGACGCGAACAGTTTTTCAAGAACGTAGCTCGAAGACAACTGTGGGCTTCGAGGAACAGATAATGTCCTAGGACAAATATTTAAATACCTAAGTCAAATTCTAAATTTTCCAATTCGCCACAACTCACTCTGTTTACCCCACAAATTTTGCATGAACTATTGTTGTGAAATGCTCTTGGGAATATGCAGATTGCCCAAAAGCATTTCACAACGATAGTTTATGCAAAATTTTGGGGGCAAACAGAGTTAATTATGGCCAATTGGAAAAATAGAGGTTATTGTGTTCATTATCTGTCAATTGTTGCTCGCAATACAAGCAGTTTTGTAAATTGGGGAATCGGTAAGGGCATCCGTCAGTCTCGATAGACTATGGATACGCCCTCTAAGTGTTAGTTATGGCTCTAGTACGGCATCTGGTGTGACTGGCTGAGGATATTCACTCGGATATTTAACTGCCCTTGTTGCGAGAAATATTTGAAAGATAATATACTCAACAGCCTCCATTTGGGGCAAAAATATGCTCGGAAATCCCTCAGTTTAAGTCTGGGGCAATTTAAATCACGCAACGCGTTTAGACCAATCGCGTACAAGCGAAAATATCCGATGCATTATAAATCTTGATAAGGACAAACTATCCAAAAAATACACTTCTTTTTCTGATATTCACCGAAAACAACTGGAATAACAAATCTCAGGGAAACGCATCGAGTCGACGTACTAAAAGCTGGTTGTTGTTTCGTTCTTGTAAACAACATTGCGTACAAGGATTGAAATGTTCCTCAACTCGGCTGCAACAGCTCACTTGCCCCTTCGGTGTTGAAGGCAGACTGCGGATTACTACAGACACTACAGACTGCAGCTCGGGAATAAAATGCAGAGTGTAGACTGTAGTCTAGGAGTACAATGAAGACCGGGGATAGATTAAGGACCACAGACTGCACACCAGGCAGAGCAGGCTGCTCTTAGACGTGAAATGTGGAACGTTGTTACAAAATAAAATGCACTTTCCCCTTTATACAAGGGAGTGGTGAATAATCTTAAAGTTTATTGGTGGAAGCTGTTAAATGTCTATCTGCGTAAACGACCACTTCTTCGAAAATCTTCCAGAATGACCTGGCCTACGAAACTAATTTGAACATTTCTATGTACGCAGATGGCCATCAGATTTACGAAGCAGGAAAGGATCTCGCAAAAGTAAAGTCATCACTTAGCGGGAATGCGGAAAAAGCCTCTAAATGGTATGAAGACAACATGCTCAAGGGTAACTATAATAAATAATACAAAACCATGGCGATGCAGAACAAAAGAGAGATAACAAATCCGACCATGAGTATTCAAGGCAGCGAAATCGAGTTGACAGAGAAGCTAGACCTTTTAAAAGTGACGATAGCTAGTTAGCTAAACTTTAACCATCATATCAACAACGTGTTTAAAAAGCAAGCCAAAGGATTGGAGTCCTTATGAGACTGAAAAGCGTGATACCAACAGAAGCAAAGCTGCAACTATATAAAGCTGCCATCTCACCACACCTTACTTATTGTCACCTCGCATGGCACTTCTGCAAGGCTAGCGACAGGAGAAAGCTTGAGCGCATACAAGAAAGAGGACTCAGGGCAGTATTTAAGGATAAACGTTCTAGCTACGAGAAAACTACTGGCAAAAGCAGACATGCCATCGTTGTTCAACAGACGATTACAGGACATTGCCATCCTCATGTATAAGATTACGCATAAATTACTGCCTCAGAGACTTTGGAATCTTTTCCAATTAGACAGTGGCTCATACTACTTAAGGAAACGAGAATTTGTTCAACCTCGATTCTCCTATATCTACATGACAGCGACCAACTCGAAAGCCCATTGGCTACTTTGGTCACTGTACACAACTAAATATTGTTTCTTCTAGTTAATTTCTATTTGCATTTTTTTTTTTATTAATTTATTTTTTTATCATTGTATACCGTCTCATGTTAAGTTGTTTTCTGTAAACAGTGTACAATAATAAACTTGAACTTGAACTCCTCGGTGACATATGAAAAAGATTCACTTCGTTACCTAGGGACCAAACTGTGGAATAATCTCTCACTTCTAGAATAAGAAATCTACCTTCTGAAATTGGCAATGAAATTGGCAACACTTAGAAAAACATTGTCAGCTGTGCAAAATTGGGTGATAACTCGTAGAAAACAAAGGACGCAAAGGACGAGTAGTGAAATTGTTAATAAAGGGATTTCTGATTTTCTGGGTATCTCGTTTGCTCATCCCACGACAAGAGATGAATCTTGGGATCATTTTAGACCAGTCTATCAAAAACACCTGTCAGTTAAGTACCTCAGCCAGCAGATCGGCATAGACAAATAGGTGGTTACCCGCCAGTTATAAAGCGTCTGTGGGCTTCTTTGGAAAACAAGACGCTTTCAAGTCACTTCCCCCATGTCATCACCTAATCTTTGTCACCCCAGGCCTGAGAAATATTCATTTATACGACGTTCAGGCGGTTAATTGCACGCATAATTTCGTTAACTACACTTTAAAAAATCTAAAAGGATCCAAAACAGAAAATTTGTGATCGATGGGTGTCGCCCGGAAGCTTCTGTAGCAACGCTGTTCAGGATCATTTAAAATATACATTACACACCTAAGGTTTCCTGGGGTATTTCTTTTTTAGTGTTTGTCAGTGCAGTTCTCAGTGTCGAGTGTGAAACCTTGTATCTAGTTTAGAGAAAAATGCAGAGTAGCCTTTTTGTTGCATTCTAAGGCAATGTGAAATGTGTAAGGAGCGTGCCAAGGAGAAAGCGTATTTTCTCTCAATTCTATGCAGAACATAAGTTTCAGTTTAACTCATGCAAATTCATTTGAACGTAACTTTTTTGCAAAAAAAAAAAAACGCTCAAGATTGCTGCCAGCACATTCGTCAAACAAACGCTCCATGAGCAAAATACTATTTTCTACACGAAAACTCAAGAATTCGATCCAAGAAGACCTGTTGTGAGATGACACGAAAAGCACTTTTAAGCGATGTTAACCGAGGCAAACGGCATGACACGCGTACGATTCTGAAACCCCTTTGGCATGGTTATTACATGTCCCCTGCTCATCTCTTAGCCGACAGGAATTTTACGTATCTGCAAGAACGGAGAATTCAGTCCACAAAACCTCGATATTTTTCTTTTCTCGATCGTTCAAGTCACCGAAAAATAGACGGTCTGTAGAAAGACTATAGGCTTTAGGAATTTTCCTGGTTTCCACCTTACGACTGTGTGTTAAGAATGCCCAATATTTTTGTTAATGATAAACATTTAACAGTATCTATTAATAAACTTCCAGATTATTTACCTTTCTCTTGTATGAAGGGGATAGTGCATTTTGTACCAACATTCCACAGGTGAGTTGTTGCAACCGAGTTGAGGCCTGCTGAGGAACATTTCAATCCTTTTACGTGATGTTGTTTACAAGAACGAGACAACAACCAGCTTCTAGTCTGTCGACTCGACGCGTTTCCCTGAGATAGGTTATTCCAGTTTTTTTCCGGTGAATATCAGAAAAAGGAGTGTATTTTTTTGGATAGTTTGTCATAATCAAGATTTATAATAAATCAAATATTATTGCTAGCACGCGATTGGTCTATACGCGTCACGTGATTTAAAATGCCCCAGACTTAAACTGGGGAATATCCGAGCACATTTTTGCGCCAAATGGAGGCTGTTGAGTATATTATCCTTCAAATCTTTCTCGAAACAAGCGCAGTTAAATATCCCAGTAAATATCCTCAGTCAGTCACACCGGAAGCCGCACTAGAGCCAGAACTAACACCCAGAGGGCGTATCTATAATCTATCAAGACCAACGGATGCCCTTGCCGATTCCCCAATTTTCAAAAATGCGCGTACTGCGAACAATATTTGACAGATAATGAGCACAGTAGCCTCCATTCTATAGTTTTCAATTCGCCATAATTAACTCTGTTTGTCCCCCAAATTTTGCATAAACTATTGCTGTGAAATGCTCTTGGGCCGTCTGCGTATCCCCAACTTTAAAAATATGCTCAGATATTTGTCCTAGGACATTATCTGTCCCTCGAAGCTCACAGTTTTCGTCGAGCTACATTCTTGGAAAACTGTTCGCGTCTCAGACCAGATAATGTCTGCGGAAAAATATCCGAGAATATTTCCGTACCAAATGGAGGTTATTTTGTGTATTATCCTTAAGATTTTTTTTTTTCGTAACCTAGCGCAGTAGACCGCTGGAGACCGCCTGTCCTGACTAGTGTGGAGTATCTAGGACTTTTTCATTAACATCCAGTGGTTTAGTACGTTCTCGCAAGCAGCACACTGAATGTATACTTCAATATACATTAAGTCTTATGCAAGATTTTTTCGTTTCGTTTAATTGACAATATTAGTTTTCTCGGTATTGGACTGGAACTAGCTTGTAATGGAGGCTCGTGCGGGGGAATATCATTCAAAAGAGATTAAAGTCATTTGCATTTGAAAAGACTTCTCGCTTTAGCCTCAGTTGCAAGCTAGTTCCAGTCCAATACCGCCGGGAACACGAATATTGCCTATTAACCTTTTAAATCAACCATTTAGCTTTGCTTTGCTTTATTTTTGTTTGGAAATCGTAGTCAATTTCCTAATTGGCTATTCCTGTATCGTAATGCGAATGTCCACTATGTTGCTCTTTTCTATAAGGCTTATTTAGCAATGATAAAATAGGTAGAAACTCAGATCAATCCTGATGATTTTGCAATCCTCCTTGACAGCGTCTAGCGTTTAATCAGGTATTTGAGGACAGACTTCTTAATTGAGCCACTGAATACAAATCTCTAGGCGTTCGATTTGGCGACAAAGAACAAGCGGTCATAACTGATGAAGTGACGTGAGGTGCAGCTTAAACATCTGCATCAGTCAGCACTGCAATAGGTTTAGAAAATTTCAAGAAATATTTCGGAGAACATTCCCAATTAAGACAATTATTCTTGCTATTCAAGGAAGAATTTATGACCTTTTAAAACTGACAGCCGAAAGCAGGTCATTTCAACAAAACATGTGCAGTTGAAGTGGCTTCTCGAAGAAACTGATAATGTGGCAATTAAGTCCGAGATGTGAAGTGTACAAGTGGTAGAGAGGTTCCTTTATCGTAGGATATTGTCACAGCACATGTTTGGTTGTTACCCGTCTGGTAAGCTTAATTTGCGTAGATGAAGTTGCTCATTTGGATACACATGACCATTTTCTCAGTCTCTATTAACTACGTACGCTTAATCCAACTAAAAAGCTCTATCGTTTAGTATTTGGTATGTCAAAGAACTGAATTGCTCGATCACCACGATGTCTCATCAAGGGATAGATCCCTGATCTGAAAGTATTTTCCTTAAGCAAATGCAAGATCAATGTTATTGAAAAGCGAACATTGAAACAGAATAAGTCTTAGCAAAGGTTTCTTGGATATTCCGTCTTGGCTTAAATCTAATAGCTTAACAGGACAATTTAAGATAATCTAGGTAACATTGGTGAGAATCAGAAAAATGTTTTCTTCACTATAAATCAAAAGAATTAGCAAACCAGCTCTGCTAACTGTAACTTTTGTCCGTTAGTATCTATTTTTATTTGTAAAATAGCTTAGCCGAAAAAAGACCAGAGAAAAAATTGTTTGCTCATTTTCTTTCATAGAATATCCTTACCTATTTTTCTCAACTGTTAATTTAGTCGATCAGAATCTAGCCTGTTTCCATTTGATGTTAGTTACGATGTGCTTGAGATACGCTCTATATGTTTTTCCTAACATGATTGAAAACATAAGAAATATCACTTCGTCTTACTTTTCAAGACTTTTAATTTTCTTGGCTCCCTTTTTAGGTTTTTAAAAGCTCTATGTTAAGCCCGAAACATCTATCACCACCGATCTAATTTAATGAATTCAACTCAAGAGTACGGTTTGGTTGCAGGTTAAACGTATAACTAGTAAACAGCCAAAATGTTCAATTCGGAGCTGATGAAAGAACAAAATTGTAAATGCGCGCGACAATGGCCGAGTCTCGATGTAACTGAAATTCAAACTAAAACTAAGGAGTAAACGGAGAAGAGTAAAATCGTCAAAATCTATGCTAATTAAGACTGAGTATCCAAATCTCGTTTACGGTTGTGATTTTCTTTGTTTTAACTTTATGAATTATTAATGAGTTTGAGAAACAAATACGAATCCATTGCAAGCAAATTTAAAGTTGCAAATATAATCGAAACTGACAGAAAATGGACTTTTACAATAGCAATTCATTCCACTTTACCTTGAAATCTTGTCGCTTAAAAGGCTTAATCTTATTTTCAAATACAGTTTGTGATCCCATTGTCCCACAAATGTTAACAAGGCGTGACAAATTGCTTATTGAAAATGTACTATACTCGCGTTTTTACCATCCATCTGCAATTGACTAATTTCTTTGGGATCGATTTTGTAATAAAAGCTAACGATAAAAAATCACGTTTCGACCTCTCCGAGGTCATTTTCAAGTGTGTGAAAAAATAGATATATAAGATTAGCATAGATATATGTTTAAAGCAGTAAAGATACTTAAAATATATCCAGCCATCTTGACCGAACAAGCTTGGTCAATAAAGGATTTATTATATAGCTTTCGTGGAAATTTTTTTTGCGGGTCACGGCGGGTAGTCCCGAGCGGGCAAGATAGCTCCATCTTGCCCGCTCGGGTAGCCAATCACAGCGCAGGATTTGATTCATCTTGCCCGCTCACGGAGCTAGCCATATAATAAATATATATATTTTTAATGTCATCCCTCTTCTTATCCTATTGCTCCCTGAGGTGGCGTCCAACTGCCGATCCTTTGTGTTCTTCAAATTCTTGGTGTAAGTGTCGGTAAGTAAAGCTGACATAACCTGCATCGCACAGGTCACACTTAAAACAATGCACCACGCATTGCTGATTTACTAGCAGCTGTTTAACTCCCTCACTTTGATTTCGTACTGGATCTTTCAACTTGTGTAAACAGGGCTATTATTTGCGTTAATATTTCGACTCAGGTCGCCAAGCCGTCTGCGTACTGCGTTTGCAGATTATTGGTCTTTAAAAGGCTGCACGATTCTAATTGGAGCTCCTGTCTTCTCATTTACTTGGGTACGTGAATTTTCAGACACTTCCGAATCAATGAATTGGCGGATGGTAGACTGCAACAGATTTGCAGGGTAGCACAGTCTGGCAAAGGTCTCTGTAAAGCGTTCACATTCTTCATGGAAGATTTTTTTCTCGCACTTGAAAATGACCTTTTGGGAGGACATGTTAATGTCCGACCTATGTAACTGAGAAGCGAGGTGGTCCTCAGGGAGGCTGGACGGAGGTTGGACGGAGGTTGGACGGAGGTTGGATGGCTGTTCAAGCTGTGCAAAATGTTCTACTGAAGGGAATTGGGTGGGGTAATTGTGATGAAAAAAATCATCCAAGCTACTTTTAGACCAAAAAAATTACATACATATATATATAAATAAAAGAAACTCATAAAGGGCTGAGCAAGATATATCTTGAGCTTATAGGTTCCAAAAATAATTAAAATTCAAGCTCAGTTTGAATCACCCACTGGTCCCTCGTCAACCCCTGAAAGTTCAAAGGTCGCCCCTAAGAATATGACGTAGCTGTTTACGGGCAATTTCTTTTCGCGTAGTTTTCGCGTACCTGATTACGAGCAAGTTCTTTTCGTGTTGCGTAGCTGTTTACCAGCAACTTCGTTTCGTGTGGCGTAGCTGTTTACCAGCAAGTTCTTTGTGTGTGGCGTGGCTGTTTACCAGCAAGTTCTTTGCGTGATGCGTGGCTGTTTACCAGCAAGTCCTTTGTCTGTGGCGTAGCTGTTTACCAGAACAAAGCGTGAGTATTTTTTCTTCATTTTAATTTGACTACAACATGCAAACACTTTGCATCAGAGGGGGAATCGATATTCAAATAGCACCTTACTCAAGTCAATATCGTCGACTTCGATCGCGATCGTGATCGCACACGATTGTGTGACTTTGAGATAACCTTGGAGCACCTTTGAAAAAACCTGAACAAAATAATACCTATTGTAGCCTGCGTCGCAGATACTCTAAACCGCCAGTTTAGGCCATACCAGGGATTTTGTGACACATCCGGCTGTAACACATGCTGAATAATACTTAAATCGAGAATTACCTTGATTATTTCCTGGAGAAACTTCGAATTAGTTCCGAGTACCTTAATCATTTTGAACTGTATTCGGGCACCAAACTTCATAACACAAAACGTACAGACTTGTTGTTGGCATGCATAGCACTTATTTAGCTCTCAGGGAGTATCGAGGATGCTTCAAGGTAAAATTATGGTGTGCTATGCTGCTTTTGTCTTACTTCATATCGATTTATTTAGCAGTATACTGAAATGTGTGATTTGTTATTTCGAAATAACGAAAATGAATCGTCTTACACAGATATTTTTGTATCGTTTCTATAAAGCTTATATCCCTGAATTAGGACTTCTACTTGGCAGCGGTGTTGACTGCGTTGAGACAAACCCAGCCCCAACTGCGACTGACTTTGATGTCAGTTAACTATTTTTGCTCCTTACTCACAGAGAAGACTGTGTAGCAAACTGTGTCCAAACTCTCTGATTAACATTGTTTATCAACACCATAGACTGATTTCCAGTGCTGCCGCTATGGCTCAGATCTTACACTAAGGGGATTCTTTATACAACTTGCTGTCAAAGTGCACTCGGCAAACGTTTTTGCTCCTTAATTTGTGAATTACCATAGAAAGTGTCTGTGTTTGTAATATGGATAGGACCCTGCGCGCGCTCTGATTGGTCAAAAACCCAGTTTTTTTAGAGTATAAAACATAGAAAAAGCGTGTTTTATTGTTTTTCGCCACATTACCTCTATATCATAAAGCAAATGAAGAAGCCTAGGCTGTGTATTACACTGTGATAAAACATTCCGGGCATTTGAGAACACTCGCGAAATGTAGAAAACACTCGCCTGAGGCTCGTGTTTTCAACATTTCCCTCGTGCTCTCAAATGCCGGTCGTGTTTCTGCACTTAAAGCTTGACAAACAGTTCTCTTCAGAACTCTACCACGGCGCAGATAATATCCGATACAGAGATGGCAGCCATTTTAATAGATATGGCGGACAGCCAAGTGCCCGCACTATCACCAATCAAGTCACCATAAAGACCACGTGACCACGGCAGTCCAGTTAACGAGATTCCAGACGCAGAACCAGCCCCCAAAAAGCGCAAAGCGGACGAGGGAAGCAAATCCATCCGGAATCGCCTAACTACACTGAAGACCAGACGAGCCAAATGTAAACGGTCGCTCCAAGTCCTGAGAGAACACGCAAAGAACTCCACGTGTCCCTACGGCTTGCAGTACAGACCAAAACCACACATCATGTTCGACCGAGAATTCCAGATCGCCCTGGACCAGATTAGTCACCGAGCCCATGTGGAGCTGCTTTCCCCTATGACCAAACAGCAGGAAAATAATTTAGCTGTAGACAACCAGGCCATCAAAGCTGAGCAGCAGCTACTAGCGAACCTGTGCCCGAAACAGCACATTTCCCAGGCTTCCAGAAACCAACCTGCCAACAAAGCCAGACCAAGGCTTAGGCCTAGAACTCAGAAAACACACATTGGTCAACAAAACTTGTAATTTCGCTTCCATGCAGACTCAGTTATCCTAGCTACAGAAAACGTTTTGTCAACTAAGCAAATCAATGAAAGTAAATAAAGACAGAGTTGAACCTTACACTGGTGTGTCTTTCTTTGACTCTAAACCTACCCACCCCAAACGATGCGTTCCAACGAGTCATAATTATAAAAAACGCTGACTCAGACGAAACAGTCACAATAAATTTGTAACCCATGACACTAGAGCGTAAAACGAAAGATACAGTAAGAACCTTTCAAACTAAGCTCTTTCAAACGACGAGGTTACACTTCTTTCGAGAGGCGTTGAATTTATACCAACCCCTCCAGTTCCTAGCTCAAACAAATCCTTGTTAAAGGGTTTCGATAATTTTGTTAGAACAATATGCGCTTAAAATACATGTTCGTGTTGCACACTACTTTAATTACGCGAAAACGACTACTAAACTGCGTTAACAAAACGTTTCTCCTCGCCTGTCGTTTCTTACTATCTTGTTTTTCCTCTTTGGAGCCTTTTTCTTAATCCCATAATAATCACTTCGGCCAGTCCCAGTTACTCTCGTCTTTTTAGTTAGTCCCAGTTACTCTCGCCCTGCTTGCTACACACTCCCCTCCACGAAAAAAAATGTTGTCCTGACATTACAGAAGGTATACAAAAATAAAATACAAGTCATTCTGGCCATAACTCGAGGGAGTGTTAGTGTTCTGATTTCTAACTGCATACATCTCCATCATCCGTAGTGTTTGTTGAGTTTCTGTTTTGTAGATAATAGATAAACTAGTAATAATTCAGCACAGTTCTGCTCGCCTATGGTTAATACGCGGAGCGGTCAGATGTGACTATTACAGTGTTCAGTGCTGGTGTATCCATGCGGGCTGTGGGATATACTGCAACTGCGGAATACACGGGATGTGTGAGGTGTAGTAAGGTGTAAGGAAATTGCCAATGACTTGGTAGGGAGATATAACTGGAGGACCTTGAATTGAAGTTACTACTGGTTGTAGACGTTAATAATCAGGCTCTCCCATTTGACTATAAGTCAAAGTCACCGGCTTCTCTGGTGTTTTGTCCTCAACGGGTGTACGATTTTCATTAGGGGTAGTCACTTGAGCTACCAGCTGTACCAGCTTTGGGTCATACTTTAAATCAGATCCTTCCTCTTGCGATGCAAAAAGTACTTTCTGTTTAAATCAAGGAGGCGAACCAGGAAGTCCTGAGGTGTTTCCCCAGCTTCCTGTATATGTACTGCCGAATTGAGCAGCTGATACACTTCCGTAGCCCCTTTCTCCTGATAATGTGACCCGAGTATTTTGCGTAATCTGGTAAGTTCTAAATCGAGCTTTTCTTCCAAGCAGCTCCTCAATCTCAGGCCTGAGTTGATTGCTCGGATAACGGCCTCGATAATTTCCTCTTCCTTTTAGCCTCACTTTAAGCCGGCGTCAATTTTGTGGGCTAGGCTGGTGAAGCTCAAGCGATCCTTTTGACGCGAATCTCCAATCTGCCCTGATATTTTGAACTCGTTTCTGAACGGTGCGATCGCTGGGCTTTCCTTAGGTGTCGATATTTTTGCACTTTAGTTCAACGGCAGGTTTCTTCTCCTCGTGTTCGAGGTTTACTACACCACTCTCTTCCTCGGTCTTCGCGACGACTGGTTTCTTCTCCTCCTTCTCTTTAATTGCCGCTCTGAGATTCTTTAATGCCTCAATTCCAATTTCCTCGGCATCTAAATATTTCGTTACGAGTTGTATCAAAGTCAAGCGCCCCTTATCCGTCTCTTCACTTCGACGTGCAGCCCTGCACATAATTCGCGGAGGCTTGCTTCGCCAAGTCGGCAAATAGCAGTTCTCACATCTATCTGCAACTCTTCGACGTCGTTCGACATTTCGACGGCCTTTTCTGTCACGTCGGGGTCACCAAATGTTGCACACTACTTTAATTACGCGAAAACAACTACTAAACTACGTTAACAAAACGTTTCTCCTCGACTGTCGTTTCTTACTATCTTGTTTTTCCCCGTGGGATCCTTTTACTTAATCCCAAAATAATCACCTGGGCTAGTCCCAGTTACTCTCGTCTTTTTAGTTAGTCCCAGTTACTCTCGTCCTGCTTGCTACACCAGCACTTTCCAGCAGTCATAAGTACTTTGACGCCGGGTCAGTACTAAAACTCTGTATCAACTGATGTTACAATATCAGTATCAGACAAATGCCCAATCATTGGTCGACAGTTGTGGTCATCTTCATGTCATAATAGGTTGCCATGACAACGATACAACCGGTTAAAAACATCCTTAATTTTAACTTTTAGTGCTTGTAATTCAAAAACGGCTCCGTGAATCCATTTATAATAATCGATTTGTGATACGCATGTTAAGATACAAATACAAGAGGCAGCTCAAACTTTAAGGTGGCTCTGAACCCTACCTACAGAATGTTTTTAAACTTTTCAAAAGGTTGTATCTCAACATGCCTATCACAATTCCTTATGCACGTAGTATGTTCTTCTCGTTTTATGTTGAGAAAAAAATTTTTTATTTCACTTTTCATTTAGATTTTCCACAGATCGTAAACTTGAAAGTAGCGGGACGCAATGTAAATATCACGTGGCTGCCTGTATCCAAGGGAGAGTGTTATGACCATTGGTACCTTATCTACCACAGAAAAGTGATTCCTGAAGTAAATAAAGGCCAATGGAATGTAGTTAACGTGTCTCAATATAACGCAACCAACTACAATCTTCAACTCCAATGCTACATGGAATATGAAATAACAGTTACTGCACAAAGTGCAAACGGAGAAACACCTCTTAACCAAAGCAAACCGAGGAAAGTCAAAACTGAGGGAGGTAAATACAACCAGAAGCAGTAGCAGGGAGTACAACTAATGTTATTAGTCTATTTTGTGAAGGACAACTAGGTGACAGCGTAATGAAGTTCTCACAAGAACTAGTTTTGTATACTCCTGTCACCTGGGCATCCTGTATTCGTAAGTCAATAATATTGAAGCCTTGCATTCCATCTTAGCCAATACGAAAATTCATTTTTTCTGAATTATCGATGACCGATAACCACTGATAATCTATTTGTATTGATTATTTTAGGTAACCTGTCTCCTCCCGTGGGTGACAACAAGACAATGGAAATAAACAGTTGCGATCTGAATTACATGTGGAGTCCTCCAATGCACACTGGATGTCCCCTTACGATGTATATAATACACTACAGAGAAATTCATTCAGACGGCAACGAAACTGATTGGCTGCAAATTTCTATCGCTCAGCTTAAAAAAACGTCCTATGTCATACCACTGAAATGCGATGTGGAGTATGAGATCGCAATGTCTGTCAAAGATGGACAAAGAGAGAGTGTCATGTCAAACTTCTGGCGCGTAAAAACCAAGTCCCCTGCGACAGGTATACCTTCCAGCAATTTTTTCTCGGGAGAGCTTTTGTATGTTCCTTCTCCATTGCTCAAATAGAAGTCTTAAATGCCCTTTGATTTACTACTTAACTAACCATAACTATCAATCCTCAAACAAAAAGGCACAATATCCTGTTTTCAAAAGTTATTGGTTATTTGAAACATGTCTGACAGAAAACAAATCTTTCACCCACGAAATAATTATAAGAGTGGGAGGGGAACAGGGGGGCGGGAGTTCGGGAGAATAGGGGGCAGGAGGCGGGAGAGGAAAGGGCGGGAAAAGGCGGAAAGCGGGAGTGGAAAGGGCGGGAAGAGGGAGTTCTAAGAAAGCGGGAATCAATTATTAAGCGCTGAAATACTTTCAACTGAAAACAAGAACCCAAAATGTTCTTTGACTAACATTTAGCTTATTTTGAGACTTCTAGACCGACCGAAAAACGAAAATTCGCTCTTCAGATGAAAAATTGAGGCCTACTTCCGGTAAAATTGGAAAGCCTTTTAAGTTGGTTACGTCATAGGTCATGAATTGCTGTCACTTAAGCTGTCAAAAGACGTCAGTAAGAGGAGGAGGGCTGAAAACAAAGGAAAACGCCTGAGGATTGCGCAGCTAAATGACTGGGATGTGTTTTGAGTCTCCTTATTTAAAGGGAACGGGAGCAAGACGGACGAGGGCGCGAGTCGGTAGATAAAGGTACGGGAAGCGGAAGAGTAGGGGACGGGAAATGAGAGGTTCTGACCCCCGTGTTTCACCCCTCCCACATAAGATGCACACGATCTATTTGTTAAGGTTACTCCAGACAAGGCTTATGTTTTCTTTTTTCTATTTTTCAAATTGTTACCATACTATTGATTGATTCTTACCACACATCATGTCAAAGTGTTTTTCAAGCAGCTTTGTAGGCATGTTGTGCAATGAATTAAGAAATCTGTCTTAAGCCAGGACACTAAGCATGTTTGACTATATGAAGAATTTCTTCACTCAGGCGGACAAACTATTGCTGTGATTGTTGGAGGTCTTGCTCTTGTTGCCATGATACTTGTGGGGATTGGTTGTCACAGGAAGAAGACACGAAAGAGAAAACTAAATGTCCTCCTTGCAAAACGGTATGGGAGTACATTTCATTTCTTTCATTTGACTTTAAAGTATTGTCGAGAAGTGGGAAAGGATTTTCTTGTTTAATAAGAAAATTCTTCAAGAAAGCAGCTTTTTTACGAAAGCAGCTGGTTTACGTGGACTAAGCTTTTACTAGATATTTCAACCCATTTAATTCATATGGTAGTAAATCAAAGTGGACCTGTCGTTGACTCATGGATATGGAAGGTACTTCTAGTCAAACACTGAAATTTGACACCTGATTTTTGATGTTTTGAAGATCGTCTTGTGTGGCCGGCTAGTGAGACGTTCGTTTTAGACAAAAATCAAACACTAATTTATCCCTAGAGAAACAGAACTGAGCACCAGAAAAGAACTGAGTGCATATTGTAAATTTTCTTTACTAACAGCCAATAATTTATTGGAACATCAGCTCAGATGACAGAGTAAAATTTTTTCCGTCGCAGAGTACGCCTGCTCGGCGTTCTGCGTTATGTCTGGAGCAGCGGGCTTATCTATGTTAAATTTTGTTACTCAGGTTAAAGTCCGACATGATTCCCTTACTGCAACGGGAAATTCCACCCGAGCGGATAACGTTCATGGAGGAACTGGGTCGAGGGGCTTTTGGTAAGGTCCACAGAGGAGCCCTGAAGGAATTACCAACAGTAGAAATATTTGACAAGCCCAGGGATCAAAGAGTGGAAATCAAAGAAGCAAAAGTAGTTGCTATCAAAACTCTACTTGGTGAGCAAAAAGATATATATGATACTGAACTAGCGGCCCGTATTGCTACATAATAAAGAATAAACCTGTACGTTAAACACTCCTCAGTGGTCAAACAAGAGGGAACCATGTGTTGTATGTTTTATTTTCCTGGACAAACTCTGGTCAGACCGATACGTTTTTTGTTTTGTTATGAGCAGATTTTTAGTCAACAGTTTAGTTAAATTTGGTGTAACCATAAAGATTATCTACTGGGCTACACTTATTTCTCGGTTATCTCAAGCAATTAGTTCATTCATTTTTTTTTTGTTTCCATGTTATTCTAGCAACAGCCACCGAAGGAGGTAAGGAGCTTTTCCTGCAAGAAATTGAGTTCATGAAGCAAATTGGCTCTCACCGGAATGTCCTTAGCATGCTCGGCTACTGGGTAAAGTCAGAACCCATCATGTTGATCCTGGAATATGTTCCACATGGCGATCTTCTTCAGTGGCTAAGAGGCAAAAGGCAACAGGTTTGAAAAAATTGGTTGTTTTAGAGAGAGAGATTAAAAACGTTGCTTTTTCAACAAATTAAAGAAAACGAGTGGCGTGCATGATTACTACAAACAAATGCTATGAATTAAATTTTAATGTACAATAAAATTTAATCTAAAATATTGCAAGGATGGTTGTCATTCTCCCAGTAGTGGTCGAAGTCAAGACATTCATAAGGGAATTTCAATAGGAGAATACAAAATGCGGATCATAACAGGCTGATTTTCTTTTTGATTGGTAAGATTGACTTACAAACACAACTTATTTACGAACAGTGTCGGAATCTAATTTATTTGTTTTGTTGTTCACTGCCATTAGAAATAAAACCTGTTTGGTTTTAAAGAATAGTAACACTCCAAGCTGTCATAGTTATCAATGCAGTTGCGGCAAAAAAGGTACGAGTGAGCAGTAGAAACTTAAAATGATCTCATCATGCGTGCCATCTCTCAATTGTAGGTGAAGTTTAAGAACAGTATCGATGGGGACATTTTTGAATATTTCACGCAAGCTACAAGTAAGGGCGAGATGGGCAGCGCCAAAACCTCAGGAGTGTCCACTGAAAATAACATGCCAAGTAGCTTTGTCACGGTGAAAGAGGTAGCGTTGACGAGAAAGACGTTAGTTTTCAAAGCTTCAGGTAAAGACGAAGATGATGAAAAGAAAGAAGAGGAATTTGAGCAGAGCTGCCATGAAGTTGTGGAGGTAATCCTGTCTACAAGAGGAGAACCTGGGACAGTAAGACAAGAACCTGCACTGGTCGGTTCTCATGATGAGAGAGCTGACGACAATTTGGGGCACAGCCATGAAGCTGAAACAAAAACAGGAGAAGAAAAGTGTGAAGATGAAAGAAAGGAAGGGAAAAAGGTGAAAGAGGAGAATGAATGCAAATATCCTGATCACAGTGAGTTTCCGTGCTCCCCCCTGCCAGTAGCTGGGCCATCCGGGATTGACAAAGACCCAGATCACACTTGTGATGTGTCTGGGTTTGAAAGCGGGATGACGCCAATTAGAAAGGAACAGGGGGAGATCAGCATGACCACATCTCAGGACGATGACCACCCTGGAGACGTCGAGCAAGCTGACAACTTTTATTCCAACGATCTTCTTTGTTTTGCCTGGCAAATTGCAAACGGGATGGTAAGTACAGTGAGCGATGAGACTTGATTGAGTAAACATTTTGTAGCCGTCGAACACCTTTTGGAATTCTGATTCGCTGATTGAAAGAATCAGTTGAGATGTCACAAACTACGTTTCTGAAGAAATAAGCTTTGATCTGTTGTTCTTAGCAACCTATCTGAAAAAATCATTTGCCACTCTTGTATCACATATTCATTGTATGTATTAAGGGCGTTTGGCAAATTGTTGAAACAAAGACACTCCTACAGTTTATGTTCCAGATGAAACTGCCAGTCTGAAGTAAAACGTTTTTCTCCTGTTTTTCTTTCTCTGTAATTATCACGATGTCCAATTGCTGACCCTTTATGTTCTTCGATACGCTAGCGTTGGCACGAATACCTGACATAATCCGTATCACACAGATCACACTTAAACTGATAAACAGCGCATTTTATCAGTTTCAACAGCGCTGTTTATTAGTTTAAAGGTGATCTGTGTGATACAGATTATGTCGGCTATTCGTGCCGGCACTTGCACCAGTGTATCGAAGAATACAGATATTATATATATATCATAACAGGATTACTTGGCTAGCAAAGGATTTGTTCACCGTGATCTGGCAGCACGAAACATTCTTCTCGGTGAGGACAGAGTGGTGAAGATTGCCGACTTTGGTCTGCTACG
>Ga0126339_10000456_pt1 | contig 22528 bp, 11 predicted proteins | sample OrbTmetagenome_2_FD_92532 | JGI IMG/M metagenome (GOLD analysis project Ga0126339, IMG submission 92532) | Coral microbial communities from Petempiche,Puerto Morelos, Mexico - Orbicella T R C metagenome | ecosystem: Host-associated > Invertebrates > Cnidaria > Coral | place: Petempiche,Puerto...
CCATGGTAAGATTTTACTGAGTGCGTATTGCTTTTGCAAAATATGTTCAGTGTGTTATACAATTCGTGCGCTTTGATTGAAATATAAGATGATGCCTATGTCACGTGAGGGACAAGTAATCTGGGTTACCGCAAAACCCACATATTGATTTGTCACGGTTTCTCTGGAACAAAGCTAATCCGAGGCTATACAGTTTGTGAATACCAAAATTTTCATACTACAAATGACTTTTGTACAAGCACATGAACAGTGATTTCTCAGGCAGTGACTTTCTCAGGACGCTTGGCAATTCCTTTACTTCCATCAATATTCCTTCAAGCAAATAACAGTAACTTGCCTGGTTCTCGTAAATTGTTTGTAAATTGTAGCACTTGTACCATCAGACATGATCTTTTGATCAATACGACCCTTAACCGGTTGTCAGGAATGGCAGAGATACAACACTACAACACAAGTAGTGTGCAGCCGAGTGTGCGAGTGAAGAGGTATTGCGCATGTCAGAGGAACTATTCTCAACTCGCTCTCCCCTGCTAGAGTTAAATTGAAGTGGTTTTACTGAAACTTAAAAGTTAAAACAGTTGTTTTAGCGCTGAAGTTTCTTTAAAATGTCACGACTACTGAACCAACTGGCTAACTTGAGAGAGCAAGCTCTTGAATGACGAAAGCAGAATGTTATAGCAAACCGACATTGGAGCACTATGATATTTGAAGTGGTTCAAATTTACTACTCAATTTTATGTGTTATGCAAATATTCTTGAGTTACTCTTTGTGATACTGAAAACTGGTTTGACATGACTGAACATTGAAGTCAAATAGTTTTGTATCAATGATGAAGGCGACGATCGATCTTTTGAGAGTTCTTCAAGTAACTTGCAGTCAATCCTGCGCCCTTAGGTGAGTTTCTTTGCTGTTGAAAATTGTTCAGAGAGCTAGAAACAAATAAATATTCGGCTGCCTGATTGACATTTGCCGTATAGGAAGTGTAAACAGCCTGTTTTCTCTCGTTCCTGAATCTCCAAGCAAAGTTTAATCATAACAGATGACGAAGCAGGGAATTTTAAACTTCACTAACAAAGTTCTACCTGCCTTGGAATAAAGGTTGTTATCAACAGGTTTTAAAAGAGCAATTTCTCACCGGGTAACCACAGTTTCAGTTTGTTAATGGAAGCTCTCTAGTGCGTTACTATGAAATAAAACCCAAATGAAGCTAAATGAGTAGTTGAAATCGTTTAATTGACTCCTAAAGGGAATTTGTAGTTTACAAATCCCTCCGTAAGTCTCAATAGTCTAATGTTCCTGTGGAAAATGTTCATAACAAGCGTTTTGACCGCATTAATTATTTAGTAAGGAAAAGATATATTACACTGTTAACCAAATGACAACCGATGCCAGTTTTGATTCGTGGAGATGCAGCGCTATTAAGAACAATCCATGCAAATTCACCGATGTTTTTATTTTGGCGTAACTTAAAGCTTAACTGAACACTTACCTTGTCCGAATGCCAAGCACCAAATCTCTCCTTCTTGTCAGCCGGCGTGTTTGAACGGTCTCCGGCTTCAAAGTTTGGCAAGCTAAATAAAATGACAACAAAAATAAAAGTGAATTGAATTATCGATTTTGAATTCCTACCGATAAAGAGATGTTACCGTGGTGATGACGTAATAAAAAAGATTTTCTTCAGCTGTTCCACGAAAAACGATTTGACCGCAAACACAATTTATAAAGTGCAGTCGATTTCAAGCAAAGCATCAATATTCTCATTTGTTCCCGTAATGTTACTTTTTTTGTGACGGGAAGTCCGATCATTTGGCCGGACCTTTAACCGGAAAGAAAGCAACGTCAAAATTATTTTTGTTCTATTTTAGTATACGCTTGAAAACACTAACATCATCCATTATGATTGATCACCACGAAGCGGTCGTTATTTGAACTTATTGCACTGCGATTTGCCAAGTAATAAATCAACAAGTGTAATCCTTCTCGTTTCAAATTTAACCATTTTTATTTGGTGTGGAGCAGATACAAGTGAACTTGTAACCTAGGTTTGTGAGAGGGCTATGCAAGGCAATAATTTTCACTATGCTGTCCTATAATTTTGTAACCAATTTACATGCATTCGTGTTTATAACGTCGTTTCCAAAATACAATTATTTCAAAAGAACGACACAGAAATCCCGGACAGAAATGGAACATATATTATTAACTATATAGGAAAAAAAGATTCTAGCTTTACCTACCTTTTCAATGATTCACTGCTGATTTACAAGAGGTAGAAATTCTTCTTTTCGCTATTTTCACTCGACTCGATCACTTTTCACGATCCAACATGGCTGATTATTTCCGTTCGCGATGTCAAGACGAGTACCATATGGAAATTTCTGATGCATTTAAATGACTAAAAGGAATTGTTTACAAGTGTCAAGAAATGAAATTGCATCGTTAATTTCTTTGTCCAGTTAATAGTTTTCTCTTAGTTGCCAATAACGCACTTGGAAGCTGGGTTCGAATAATAGATCTTTTTCACCAGGCTAATCACTGCGGCTATATAAGTGATTCTAAACTAACATAGTGTAAGATCGAGGCGGAAATGTATCCCGTGTTTCCAAGGTTACGCATACATAGCAACAAGCTATTGACGGTGGAAGCAATTGCGAAGTAAAGTTTGTTTCGCGTCACGTACGACGGACTAAGCGAAAGAGGGACTACTCGTAGTCTACTGTCAACTCCCAGCCGTAAATGGAAAAGTGTTTAAAAAAGGTCGAGACGTGTTTACTGTTGAAGATGCAAAACACTTTGATCGCTAGGCAAGAAAGCTGACCGTATAGGTTATCAAAACACATCGTGTGGTTTTTGTAAATTTAAAAACGTCTTCTGTGTTTGTAGTGAAAATACGGCTTGAATATAAATTATGGTAGAAGATTTAGATAAAAATATTTATTTTAATAGACGTGGAAACATCATTATGCTCGGCCGAGCGCTGGTGAAAAGGACGATATGTACATATGTGCCTGAAGAGCGTGTTTGAAGAGAAGAACCTAAGAAGGAAAACCTTACATGTAAGACAGCGAAAACAAGGACCAGAATGTAAAAAGTTAAATAAAAAAAAAACATTATTCAAACATTATTTAAATTCACCTTAGCGAAGTTCTACGTACCATAATTTATATTGAAATCAAACATGAGATCATATCGAAGTTCGATAGAACCTTTCTATTTACTGGAGACCAAAGTTATCGATAACTAATTTTCTTCCACGAGAGCTGTGGCAACTAGGGATCGTCAGTGCATGTGTTGGCGCCAAAACTGCCAACAACAAACACTATAGGATGTTGCCAACAACGTACAGCTAAAAATTTGAAAACTAGTTGTTTTTTAGCACAATTCCTTCGCTAGTTATTGACAGCTCCAGTAGCCATTAATTACCATGCAGTTGTCGCTCGGTGATTGATGAAAGTCAAGTTATCAGGGTGACTGGAGTGGGACTTCCAAAAGAAAGGAATTTCAAGCTAGCTGGACTGAATGTTTTTTTTTTTGTTCTAAGTATAATATTCATATAATTGCAGTCTTTCTCCTTCCTCAAAGTATTCGAGATTCACAAAACAGACAAAGTGAATTTTTTTTGACGGAGTTGTATTCGATTTGGAAAAAGTATCCGATTACAAAAGCCAGGATCACTTTGCAAAGGACGCCAGATCAACTGGTGTAACACTGCACAGAGTATGGTCTGTGACTCGTCAGTTCACCCGTATTGCAAAGTCGAACGACTATCCTTCGATGTCTGCCAGAAACACCTCCTGACAGATTCTTGTCAGGCTCTATTTTCACAACTGCCTAATTAAGTCATTTACATACCTGCGATAATTCAGTCATATCTTCAGGAAGTCTTGCTCCGGTACACACATGGGAATATCGACTCCGTCGCCTTAATCGACTTCATCGCATCGAGTTTGTCAGCTTGACCCGCGACAGAGCGAAAAGCTTTGAGGGAGCAGATATTTACGCTATAACAATGCAGGTTAATCTACCAGCCATCTCTAGCAGCTACTCTTCGGGATTGCGGGCTTCCATATGCTCTTCCTCAGTTCTGTCCTTCAAATGTTTAGACTTCCAGATACCGACTGAGTTATGAAGGGAGTGAGAAACTTATAGCTACTGTCGGTGAGCAAAGTTATTCACTATGTTTATATTGAAACGGGTCCTGCATGCTGTGAATTAGCAAAGTCGAAAGCATCCAGTTTGGAGATGAATAATGAACAATGGTTAGGCTCAATGAATAAATGTACGTAAACACCCATTTATGCTGAAGAAGGTTATTGTATTTTTAACCGAAACGTTCACACAAAGAGTTTTTAGTGAGTGTCAACAATTTTTAATTGTTACTATTATCATGCCTGACTGCAACTACGGTATTTTTTAACACCCGTTTTGGTAAAGTTTATTTTAAATTGCAAAACCACTGTTAGTAGTGACAAAATAGTTACCAAGTGTGTCAAAATACACAAAATGTTTCTCAATGATATCTAACATAGATTATTTCAAGGAACAGATATGAATTTACCAACAACCAGAAAAATTGTTCTAAAAATGCGTATGCTTAAAATACTTCATTTAATTCGTGGTCATACTAATCCAATTTGAATTCTGTCTGACAAATGACTTTTTTATGCACCCATCTTGTGCAATGGTTCAAAGTCAAAGTGCAAACTTCAGGAGTTATTGTGGCGGGTCTTTCCAAATCGTCCCATCCTCCTTATAGTATGGACCTAAATTCCAAATATACATTTCGTGATTGTTCCTTTCTTTGCAAACAGGCTTGGTATTTCGTGTGCACATGGTACACACATACTGGAGAGTATCCCCTCTCCACGAATGTGCAAAGGGACAGCGACTTGTTGATCTAATGTCACAGGTTCGTTTTGTGTGAATCTTGCATTCTCTCGACTTCTCAACACCAAGAACCCATGAACCATGGTGAAGTTTTCCTGTTTTGTCAACGTACCTGGGTTTAAATACTTGTTTTTGCTTTCCTCTCTCACGAGTCCCTTGTACGCTTTTCCAGGTGCGACCTTTTGTAGACAACGAATTGCAAGCTACACCCTGCTGCTGTTTAGTCGTAGATTTCGTCATTTGTTCCTCTCGTCTTGAGCTTCCAAGTTGTAGGGCAGAAGCGTACGACGCCCACTTTGGTACAGTTTGGTGATGAAGGTCATCAACACTGGCCCACGATAGCATACTAGTTGAAAAACCTTCGGAACTTGAAGACAACTTGGGATTTGGGACCATTGTTGGTTTGTCACGACAGCTACTGGGTACAGCGTTAAGGTTATGTGGCATAGACGAGCTGATCGGTTTTTCCTCTTGATATACAGGAATACTGCAAGGAAAGCCGGAAAAGTCAGCTGATAGGACATCTAGGTTCTCAGCTTTTGTCACATCTGGCTCTTGACTTCTTTTCGTTGCTGAATACTTCGGCTCACGGAATTTTCCCCTTTTAGAGACAGGCGTGCCATAGTTGTCTTTGTGATTTGCCGCCTCGCGGCTCAAAATGGCGTAGGTGTCGTTGTCGACGGGATCATACGCATAAGGACCGGCAACAGAAAAGCCAATGTAGAACCACAAGTCATCTTTGCTTTCATATGGATAACGTGTGTCGTCAAAGCGTAGCTGAATTCCTTGGTACGTTATGACACCTTTGAAATTGACGTCTTTTTGACCGCACACTCGTTCCAGCTTCTCAGAGATATCCTTACTTCTCCAAAAGTCGGTCTTATTTTCCCACTTTGTCTGAAATTCTTGGCTGGTTACAAAGGCGTACAACCCGATTCCCTTTCCAAGGAAGTACTCAGCGGCCGATTTCCGAAATCCTTTTCCCGTCTTGTCTCGTACAATTTTGTCGCACTTTTTAATGGACAACTTTGCAGAATGACTGAAAGCAGCAAGGCTTCCATTAGGAGTAGGAAAGTGGATCATGTAGTTGAAAAGGTGAGCCCATTCCGAACTGGGATACCTGACAACCCATTTGCTCACAATTTTGTCAAGCTCATCAACGGATGGTCTTTCCTTCATACGCAAGCAGGCCTTGCAGCAAATTAGGAGATCGTCTTGGCTCCCAAAACCACGAAGACAAAGTGGTTTAAGCAGATTGTAAATCAGTGACACATCTCCATCTCCTAAGTTGGCCCAGGAGCTGTACGGAGTCTCATCGTGCTTGAAAAGAATGTCTTGAACAATCTGTTGGTAAAGAGCAGGTGCATCTCTCGTCAAAGGGGATGAAAGGATCGGAACGTCCTCTTCACTGAGCTCACTTCTGTCGAAACCGGTAACTTCGTAAAAGGTTCGCCGCAGTTTTGATGCCCTTATTTTTGCATTACTTAGGCCTCTGATCTCGTTCTCGTCGTACGTGGTCATTCGGAGCTTAACATCTCGGAAGAGTTCGTTGAAGAGAGCAAGTGTGCCAGTACTGAGTTCCTGGACATAGCTGTGTTCTTCTTGCCTCAGTGTGTCTTCCATTTCTCTTGGAATTTCGAATTTCTTTAAATACCTTGTAAATCTTTCACTCTCGAGACGAAAACATGGTAATCCTTTTACAATTTCAAGAAGGGAGACCATGGCTTGAATTTTTCCAATCATGGAGTAGTGATTGAGAGTATTCGTCGTGCTAAGTGCTTTGTCATACACTTCCAGTGCTTTTCGACATATATCGATCACTACAGGCAACGAGCAGGGAAGGTTAGGCAGTTCCTCTGGCTTGAAGTCTCTAAGCTGCAGAAGGTACAGAACTCCTTTTGTCACGTAGTGATGACTGTACTTAGGCTGCTGATTTATGGCGATATCTACCGCAACGTGTGCTGCCTCGATACATGTTTCTGGCATTGGCAGTTTGACGTCTGCTTCCTTGTTCATAGTGGAGTAGAGACGATGATGCAGGTCATCCTTTGAGTCCATTTCTTTCGCACGCATCTCATAACCCATGAACCGAGCCAACTGTTGCCAAGCATATGCCTTCTCCTCAGTTTGGGATGCCTTCTGGCAAATTGCGATGAGTAATCGGAGGGCTCCTCGAATACCACTGTCCCCCTCCAAGATGTCCACTATCAAAGGAGAATACCTGGTGCGCACTTCATAGAAGCCAACAACTTCGGCCTCAATATCAGAATCAATACTACCATCATCTTGTGCCAGATCCTCCAGAACAACTGTATCGGAAATTCTCTTGCGATCCAAGAATAGCTTGAAAACTTGCTCCTTCAAGAATTTGTTCACGTAGGCTTTTCCTTTGTGAATCTTTTCCAAAAGTAGAATCGCAGTGTCTTCGATGTTTATTCTAGACTTTACAACCTCACTGACCAGAGAATGTGCTGGCCTCCAGCCGTGGTAACCATTTGTTTCATTGTATCCTTCCAGGAGAAGTCCTCCAAAGATCCTGTGAATGTTTTCCATTAACGCGCACTCTTCGCCTGTTTCATCACTAGCTTCATAAAGAAAGTCACTGGCAACTGGATGGGGAAGGATAGCGCGTCCATCGCTGTAATAATGCAGAAAGCAGCAGAAATTAAGGACCATCTCATGAATTTCTTGGGAATCTCCCAAAAAGTCGAGGGTACTGTTGATATGGTTCTGAAGCCTTTTCTCGATCTTGTCATAGTCGCGTCCGAAAAGCTCCAACCCGAACCAAATGAAACGCTTTTCCCTTTCAAGAACTTCTTCTGCTCCTCTTCTTCGTTCACTGTCACTTGTGATGTTGATTAGGATATCTTTCACAAGGCTCATCTCCTTGTCATCTAATTGTCGCAATGAAGTTATGTCGAAGTCTGTGTTAGTACTCAGTTTTCCAATCGGGAAAGTTGACAGAATGACGCACTTGGTCTGTCTTTTTTCAATCTTCTCCGTTAAACGTCTGGTTTCATTCTCAGGGAAGTTATCAACCAGAACTAGAGCAGGAAGTGAAAAGTTAATGTTCTTTTCTTCGTAAATGATTCCTTGCAGTTGCTCGATTTGATAATCTGTAGCCGGTGTTATTGCCTTAACGACAGCACAACGATATTCTTCTCGTTTGTTCCACAGGATTCTGCGACACAGGGTCGTTGCACCTGATCCCGGTTCATAGGGAACAGTGACAGTCTTGACGTGACAGCCCGGGTCCTTACCAGGTTTAGACAACGACTTCAGTGCATGCTCAATTTTCAGGTTCGTCTCCTCTTCAAGTGTTCTTGGGATGCAATGGTTATGAAATAAGTTGGTTTGGCTTGCTTGGGCGCCCTTGTAAAAGGCATTCCTTGCTTTCTCGATGTCCTCTGCTGAACTCGGCAGTCTAGGATTTGGAATGTAAACTTCAAGATCATCCCATGAATGGATCACTTTGTTAAGGACTTCTTTGAGCTGACCACTGAAATACGGGAGTTCAGTTGTTGCTCCTCTCTCTTCAAACTTAGTCGGCCCAACCATTTCACGGACGATTTCTTTCAGCAGGCTCCAAGGAATTCCGGAAACGGAACATTCTCTAAGTTCTTTCTGCAGTGAAGGTTCGGAAGACTTTATAAATGCCTCTGCAACAAGCTTGCTTTCACTTATAATGGTGACACAGTTACTTGCCGAATTTCCGAAGATACTGAAACAGCACTCCATGATGTCTACCATCTCTTTAACGGCGCACTCACTAAGGCCAAGAAAGACGCACAAAAGCCGTCCGGGAGGAAAACAACGTTTGTAAGCGGAGAGAGCTTGATAAACACAGTCTCTACAACATTTTATCCAGCCTCCTTTTTGCATTTCTTCGTTATTCAAAATCCAGGTGGTCCCTCTTGTTGGAAGGGTGAAATCGTTACCAGATATCCAATCAGATGAAACTTCTTTGAAGTCATCGAGGCTTCTGAGTTTTGCTCTTGGTGCATCGGTTGTTTCGTTCCAAACATAGTGCAGGCCATCCTTTTTGGAAGCAGCATCAAACAAATCAAATACTGCAAGCCAAGGGATGTTTTGCAGGAAAGCCAGATGTGGTGTTCCTCTGTACTGGGGAGGCAACTTGTTGGCAATTAAAATGTAGCCGAAGTCTTTAGAGTTCACGTCACGCAATCGGTCTCTTACCAATGTACTGAATCTCTTGACGTCAGAATCATCGATATCCGGGATTGGGCCTGTGGCAATAACAAGACGACTCGATAATACCTTTTATTCTGAATCTAATTTGCTACGGAGAAATGTAATAAGAGGTAATTTGTACAGATATGAAAATAAAACCGGTTTTTTTTATTTATTTGACTTTACAAACTACTAAATGTGCTTACCTTCGAGTGATTCACTGATACCTAGAAGAAAAAACCCAAAGTAAACCACTGATTTGGACTTGAAACCACGGTAACCACCTATTTAATCTTGAAAATAACTCGCACTGTTACATGAATGAATGCCTTTAAACTGTTAGGCATCAAACTCTCTCGTATTATTTAGTTGCTAATCGAACATTTGGGATAAAAGAAAAAGCTTGCCAAAACATGGTTTAATTCTGCTACTGGTAGGTTTTTCCGTTCTACCATTTTAGATCTTAGAGTGTAGCATCTATATATCCACCAACCACCATATGAGATCACAAGTAGAAAGCAAACACACTTACCGTGTTTTGTCTCCCTCTTCCATTCTTTATACTTTGCCGTCAGAGGTTCTTTCACCTGTCTGTTAACTTCATGCTGCTTCACACTGCTGGATGCGCCACTGGTTCGAATGGCAACGTCATCAGATTCATCTTTGTACACTTTGTAAAAGTCACTGAGTTTCTTTGTACATAGATCCTTCTCAATCTTGACTCCTCGTTTCTCAGTCCAACATTTGCTATAGTAAACATTGTCTTTACACAATTTCCAGTCACGAGAGACCTCGATTTCAACGACACACAAGTTTGTGCGGTTTCCCTCACTCGTTACAGGAATGAACTCTATGTTGACGCAGCTCTGATCTCCTCCTTTTTTGAGGGGGCCATCATCACTCTTAATGTGATCATCAAGGACGAATTGAAAAGCCTTCATTATGTCATCTATTACATCTTCCACGTCAAGCCCGAGAATCTCACCTCGTTTAAACCTTGAATTCTGTTCTTGACAGTCTCCAACTCCAAAATAAATGATGCCTTTTCTATCAGCATTTAAGCAGGCGCAGATGAACTTTTTTGCTTTGTCCATGATTTTCCAAGGAAGTGATGAAGGCTGTGCACTCGTAAGAGATTTAAATTCCACCTCCCTGTTCTCTTCTGCATCGAGGACAAAGCCCTTTGGATAAGATGTGTCCTTGCCTTTGACTCCAAATGGTCTTGGGACGCCTGCATCAAAGTTGACATAATTTAAAATATAGTTTTTAATTAGTAGCATAAAATTAGAAATTTTGTCACTTTTACGTACACTAGTCGCGAGAAAAGCTTCTAATTAGAAAAACCTGTGATATGAAATAATCTTACACGAGTGACGACCTTCTGTTTTTGCTGCTTGTTCAGATGCTTGAACGTCTTTAATTAAACATACACCAATCAAAGCAAAATCAAAACATCAAAGTTAGCTTTGATTCTTTTTCTTTTCTTTTCTAAAAAAAAGGTAGCTTGCAACTGCAAAACTTGTTTTCCCGATTAAGCGTCTTCACCTGATATAATCGCCTACTTATGTGCTAGCATATTTAAATTGGACATCATTTGCTCTCCTTAGGATGCAGTCAGAAAGTCGGAAGGTTCATCGCCAAATATAATGTATTGTCTTAATTATATAAATTATCCCGACCCCTCTGAGTTTGAAACTGAAAACATGAGAGTTAGTAATACGTGGGAAGGACTTTTAAAGGATGATTGCATATGCATACTTACACTTTAAAACTGGTTCAGAAACCTCCTTACAGTTGTGTATCTCCAGCAAATCATTTTTTCCTTCTGCTCCGATTCCCTGGTTGGAAATTTCTTGTTTCAAGAACGTGCCACTACTTTCCTTTGCATTGTGACTGGAAACCAATTTGCCAGGCTGCATTTTTTCTGAACCAGAATCTTTTTCTTTTGAAACTAATGGTTCCGCTACGTCGGAAATAGCCACGTCACTTGCTGAGGTCTTTGTCATGGTGGTTGGGTTACGTTTTGGAATATTGCCGTTTTCGTCAATCAAACTGGTGTACCCTCCTAACATATCGCCCATTTTATCTTCCTGTTTAACGTCAAGCTCATTCTCACGTTCTTGGGCGAAACTGTCAGAATCATTCGTTGCCAAGCCTTTGTGAAAAATAGGAAAAAATATACCCATTTATTCGTCCATTCGTTTGTAAATCAAGAGTAAAACGGTTCTTCCAATCAGAAAGTGAACGTTCAGAATCAGACGCATATGAATTAAGAATACCTAAATAAGAGCTCTAAATAAAATTGGCCATGATCGCCAACACCAACAATGCAATACAATACCAAACCGTACCGTGCCGTGTATCGGACAACAATGCACGATGCTCCGTTGCAATTGTTCCATTGGAGGAGCCCGTTTCCGGATCTGAGGACGTCTTATCTTCAGGCTCATTATCGGCAGCCACCGTTTCGCTAGCTTCGGTTTCTTTTGCGGCACTTTCCTGACTCTCGTTTGCTCCAGCATCACCCGCTCTCTGGACTTCAAGGTCTACCAATTCATAAAAAAAGAGAAAATGGTTATTTGTGAAAGAATTTCATGATCAGTCATGCGTTACGCAGCGAAAACTGAGTTGCGGTGCGTTAAACTTAATCAGTTAAAATTGTCGTTCGTTATTCTACAAGAAAACCTTTGGTGCATGGACAAGCAAATACAATGGAATCCTAAACTAAAATATTCCGTAGTGAATATATGGATTACAAAAATATATAGAGCTCTAATATGAGACGGGTTTTCAAAGAAGAAAAATCAAGTATTACTACTTCTGATAGATAGCTTCGTACTCGATCGCAGGGTACCCTTCGGCATGTGTTGAGCTAGAACTCATTTCTACACCTGTGTTGGAGCATTATGCAATGAAACCAGTTGGGCATGTTACATCGGGGGAAACTTCAATTTTAATCCCTAATTCCTCATTAGTGAAACTAACCTGAAAGATCTGCCTGGTTTACTGTCGCCTTGAAATCTTTGTCAACCTTATGAGGTTTACTCGTTTCATCTTCACAGTGATCGAAAGCAACAGAGTCCACTTCCAGAAACCTCTTATTTACAGCTAAAGGTGGCACGTCTTTCTCTTGGTTTTCTTTTAGGGATTTCCTGAACGAAGTACCCTTAAGATCTTGGACTTGTTGATCTGTTGGGAAAAACAACAAACTTCTGATATAGTTTATGAACAATAGGACGATGCATATCTGACCGTGAATTGCGTCGGTAGATTTGTCTGCCATTTTTCATTTCAATTAATTGTTGCTGTAGGTAGGTAGAGCGTAAGTAACAATACTGAAAAACCATAGTGATGCAGTGCTTTTATCTCTCCATTTATTCAAGAAGTCAGAAATTAGGAGAGTTCTTTACGATTGAGGGGAACAGAGCTACCCTATAATTCCCCGTGAAGAGATTCCCATAGCCACCCTACGCAGCCCGTTGAAAAGGTGTGGCTGCTGGAACGGCGAGATTTGTTCAGTCCGTAAACTGGAAATCAAGCTATAAAACTTTGGGGGGATTAAATTTTGTTAGCCTTCGAAAGAATAAAAGGAAAAGAAATGCTTGCCAATGGGCGATTGAAATTACTTGTATGTGAATTTTTCCAAAGCGTAGTTTACAAGAGAGGTCTTGCAACTGTAAGAGAGCTCTACTTGGAAATTTCATCATGATAGACATATATACATTTAGACTTTACTTGTCTGAAATACCTGTCTGATGGGTGAGTATTTCAACATCATCGTCTGATGGGGGAGGATCGTTGTTTGCTGTCACAACATCGGTGTCCTCTGTAGTAGGCGATGAACTCAGTAAATCTCCCTGACCATTTTCTTGTTCCTTTGGTTTGATCAGTAATTTCATGGAATCACTGATGCAGCTATCAACGGTGCTGTTTTCGTCACGAAAAACTTTAGAGGCCTCTTGAATAACCTCTAAGGTTTGTCCGTCTTTGAAAACCTCGGTCGGAGATTTGGGGCTCAGTTGTATAGAAAAATGTGTGTTCTCAGGTTCGTCATTTATGTTGTCAGTGACAACGATACTGTCTGTCTTTGGCGTTGTTTGAGTGAACATTTCCTCCAGTCCTGTTGATTAAAAAGGATCGTTAACTGTTTTAACAAACGCATTACAACAGCAACAAACAACAACAACAACAACAACAGCCACCATAATAACAACAACAACAGCAACATCGATACGGTTTTGTCAGTGTAAAGGGCAATGCAGTGTAGCAAGCAGGAAACGTAATAAGTGCTTCGATCCCACAACAATTAATGGCACCACTTTGGTTTTAGATGATAAATTATGCAGACTCTGCATGTAGTCTGTAGTTACGTCAGTTCTTTGGTTGTTGTTAGTTTACCGATCGCATGTCGTGCATTTCTTTGAACTTACCAGACTGACACTTTTGGTTGGATCTGTCATTTTGAACACTTGTGGAGTCTTGCTTATTCCTTAGAAGCTCTTGTGTAAGGCGGCTTTCAACTGGACTCAGCACGGAAACATTCATTGCTGTTTCACGAGGAATGGACTGGACAGCAGCTTCCTCTTCCTTTTCCGGTTGTCGCATGGTAAATTTGTCAGTATCCAACCTTCTACTGGTAGTTTCGATGACTTGGTCGGATATTGGAGACCTCTCTGTGGGTGCATTGTCACCACCCTTAGTGTTGGCTGGAGTGGCAGCACATGGACTGTCACTGATATCTTCTTCTTTGAGCTCATTCGCGACGTCTACTTTTGTGGTATTTTCTTGACTCTCAGTTGCTGTAGCATCGCTCCAACTTAGGGCTGCATGCTCTATCAAGTCATATGAAACGAAAATGGTTATTTCTGAAAGGAACCTTCGTTAAAGGGTATGCCTTACATAGCGATAAGGGAATTAGACTGAATGATACTAAATCAAAACATGTCAGTCGTTCCTTGTGCAAGACAACATTCAGTGGGCAAGCAGATAAAATGAAATCCCCAAATTGAAATATTGCTTAGTAGTAATTATATAGCTTGCAAGAATATGTGGAGCTTTAAAATGGCACTGAGTTAAAGGGAATCAAGTATTCCTCCTTATCACGGATAGGTTTGTACTCGATCGCAGGGTACTCTCCAACATTTGTTACGCTACCCTAACGTTGAGCTGGACCTCATTTCTCTACACCTGTGTGGAACCCATTGCAATGAAACTAGTAGGACATGTTTCAGCCGAGGAAACCACAGCTTAACTCACTAACTTCTCATGAGTGAAACTAACCTGGAACATTACTCCAGTCTGTTGCTGTCTTGAAATCTTCATCAAGTCCATCAAATTTACTTGTTTCATCTTCAGGGTGGGCGACAACAACAGACTCTACTTTCAAGAATCCCTCTTTTAGAAATGAAGATGGCGCTTCTTTCTCTATGGTCTCTTCTTGGGATTTGCTGAAGGAAATTGTACTATCAGAATCTTGGGCTTTGTGATCTGTTGTGTAAAGCAACAAAATTTTCATAAGATGTAGACCCCATTAGGGGGAAGGCGATGCATACGCGGCGGCCGTGAATTGCGTCGACCAAATTTGCCTGGCATTTTCAGTTCAATTGTTATTGTACGTGGGTACGGCATCAGGACAAATAGTGAAAAACCACAGCAATATAGTGCTTTTAACTCCTCATTGATTCAAGGAGTCATATAAATTTTAAGAGGTCTCGAGGATGGAGGGGAGTAGCTCTGCTCTATATTTCTTCGTGAAGAGATTCCCATACCCACCCAACCCACCTCTTTTATTAAGTCTGGAAACCTCGCGCTCGTGGTCTTCCGTTTTGCATGCTTCTTCTTGAGCCCGATCATCATCTTCAAGCCTTTCAAGGACAGCCTCTTCACGTTGAGCACAATTAGTTAGATTTTCGTCCCTGCTCTCTTTTTTGTAAGCATTGCCTGCTGCTGGAATGGCGAGATCTATCAAGTCAATAAAATACTGGAAATCAAACTGGAATTTTGCAATTTCTGAAGTGGGTATAATTTCGTTAGCCTTCAAGAGAATACAAGAAAATGGTAATTAATGGCAGCTAAATGGCAAATTCACTAACACTAGTGGAATTTATCCCAAAGCTTAGATAGAGAGGTCTTGCACTTGCAAGAGAGAGGGCTCAACTTGAGAATATAATATAATTTGTAGACTTCAAACTCCTGCATATACAAAACTCCTGTATCTATTAGAAATACCTGTCTGGTGGGTGAGCATGTCAACAGCAACAGTGTCTTCTGTAGCAGCCGACGAACTTAGAAGATCTCCATGAGCGTTTTCTTGTTCAATGGAATCTCTGTTTTCGTCACACAGGACTTTATCAGTCTCTTGAATAACCTCACAGGTTTCATGTCCATCTTTAAAAGCCTCGTTGGGAGTTTTGTGTCCAGTAAAATGCTTGTTTTCAGGTTCGTCATTTCTACTTGCAATGATTAAGGTGCTGTCTGTTTTGGGTGTCGTTGGAGGGGACATTTCCTCCAGTTCTGCTAATAAGAAAAGTTTTGTTACCAGTTTTAACAAACGCATTACAACAGCAACAACACCTACAGTAACAGTAGCAGCAGCAGCGGCAGCAGCAGCAGCAGTAGCTGAAGCAACAACACTTTAATGGACCGTTGTTGCATGCAATGCTAGCTGTGTCCCAGAAGGGAAACGTACTAAGTATTTCGAACCCAGAACAATGGCACGACTTGATTTATGATGGCAAGTTATACTTTAAATTTCATCTCTAGCTACGGCTCTGCTTGGTTACGTAATGTTAGCCTATCGTTACACTTTTTTATTCAACTTACCAGACTGACACTTCTGGTTGGATCTGTCATGTTGAACACCTGTGAGGTCTTGCTGATTCTCTCCAAGCTCTTGTGTAAGGCGGTATCCAGCTGGACTTAGCATGGAAACACTCAGTCCTGTTTCCCGAGGAATTATAAGCGTAGACTGGACAGCAGTTTCATCTTCCTTTTCCGGTTGTTGCAAAGTTGTCGCAGTATCCGACCTTTCACTGATAGTTTCAGTGACCTGATGGGATATCGGAGGCCCTTTTATTTGTGTAGAGTCTTCATTCTTTAGGCTGGCTGGAGCCAAGTTAGATGGACTACCATTGATGTCTTCTTTCTTCTGGACATTCTTAAAGGTTGTAACATCTCCAGACTTTACAGGAGCCTGTACATTGCCCTGAGGTGGGCCGGATGTTTCTATTGTGGGGGCATCTAACGTTTCTGCTGATATATAAACGCAGAAATTTGCTTTATTTTCAGCTGGCGTTCTCCTCCTAAATAATGTGAATTATATTGTACAATTCAATACTCTACTGTACAATTACACACCAGATCTTTCGGTTGACCGGAAAGATCAATGGACGAATTATTGCATGATCGGACGAAAGAACAAATAAAAGGAGAGCAAATGATCGAACAAATTGCTATTTTGTAAGTGCGTAATTTATATTTGTCACCTCTAAGAAAAACATTCTGACCTCCACGTTTATGATACTTGGTGAACCAAAATCTGCTGAACTTAAAACCTTGACCAAAGGGCAACCTTAATTCCTGTCGCATGAAATGGAATAAATAAATTAGTTATGGATAGATACTAACTATTACACCGTATGGCATAATTGATCCCTCGCTGATCCGTTCCAGCCGGAGTTGCTGGTAGACATTCAGCTTCTGAAGAAAACTATCGGCTTTGTCGGTACAACTCTGACGTTTTTATCCCTTTAAGCCCCGATTGTCCCATATGGTGCAAAATGCTATATTAAGTATGAAATTCAGTCATTTTTTATCGGATCTTCCGACGACAAAATGTTCTTTGAGAGATCTGCATAATGGAAGCACAAACTCATAACTCCTAAACCAACCCCTCAAGTTTTGTAACTTTTCATATCTTATGGTCAAGTGAAAACTATCTGATAAAATCCCACTCCAAGAGCTCCAAAGTAAGGTATTGTTTTGAGGTATACCCAAAATATACTAATGTAATTCATTAATTTGAAAGGTGAGTTCAAACACACCCGCTCAACTCATCCCAGGTGGGAATTAGTCTTTACTTGCTATTAAGGCAAATGTTCTTGTTTTCTTACCTTGATAAGAAAGTTTCTGAGTTCTTCTTCGGAATTCATAAAAAACAAAGTGTCATCCTAAAATGAAATACAATAAAATGAATGATGGTAATTCATTCCAAGAGCATCTTTGTAGACTTACCAGTCAGCTGATCAAAACACAGTAATACACCATATGCAAATATGGCGGACTACTCACCACTGAAAAGAAAACTTTCTCTCCTGTGGAAGATTTCATTCCCTTCTGTTGGCATTGTCAAAACAAAACAGCGAGGCCCAACTAGCCTCGCTTTCATGCAACTCGTTCCGGGCGACGACCGAGAGGTCCACCATATTTGCATAGGGTGTATATAGTTGACTTGCCGTTGTTTCCAATAGTGAAGGTCTACTCTTAGCTAGAGCAACCGAAACATACGTCATATCACTCAGTATCAATACAAGACGTGTTTATTTCAGTTCATGATGTTATTTATAACTGATAGACGTGCTGCTTAGGTCTTTAGGCTACTAATATACATGCATGAGTTTCAGCTAAGTTAACTTCGTGGTCACTACGCTGGGTCAATACATGTATAAGAGAAACCTTCACCATTCATTCTATAACACAAGGATAACTTAATCATTCAAGCAGCAGATACCTACACACAAAAAAGAGTTGAGCTTATACCATGATTAGCTACCAAAGTCTGCCATGATATAACGACTGAAATAATCTGAAATTCACGATTTAACACGAGATGGTTCGTTTCGTCACGGGAAATTTTCAGTTCACCCGGCGATAAATACAAAAATATCACGGTACTAGAAAGAGTTTGAAATAAAAAGGTTAGAAAGCGATAAAAACAAGGTATTTGAAAATCGGCATGGCTGCTATAAATGTGACATTTTCAAGAGGAAATGAATCTCGTTCGAGATTGAACTGTTACCATGGTTACAATCGCTACTGGTTGTTCCTGCTCTTACCATATTTTGAAAAATTGCACGAAATGTAATGAGAACTAACAACGAACTTATATTAACAATGATTTCTCGGTATGAGTTTACAGAAGAGTAAAAACTAGTACTCACAGCGATAAAGAAGAAGACCGTTCCCATTGAAGCTAATGTACAACTGTATGACTGTCTATTGACAAACATTGAAAACTTAACTTGCAATCAGTCTTGTCGATAGCCACTTTGAAAGGCTCTTTGGTACCAGGAAAACAAGTAAGAAAGTGTAAATAGCTAACGGTACCAATAAAAAGGCCACGTTTATTACAAGACCTAAAAATGAAATTTTCATTAACTAAGTTGACAACCGTCATCACAAGTAATGGACACTGAGCCTAAAAGACTAAATTCAGCGATCTATTTGGAATTGAGTTGATTCGAATGTGAAATATTCTAGTCCTATTAATTCTTTCTTCAATTCAGAATGCTGGAGGCTCACATTTAAGGTTAACACTGATAGCACTTACAACAGCATATACACCGCTTAAGAGTGAATTTCTCTAATTGTCAAACATAGGGTGGCAGAAGTCGATGGAAAAATCAATTTTTTCCTTTTTTGTCTATAGGTAGCTCTTAGGCAAATAGCATATTCCAGAGAAGGTATTTTCAATCAATCATGAATAATAATTTCAGTTACCTGCAAAAATTGCTCCTTGAAAAATGGTTTTAAGCTACCGAGTCTGAGTTCATCCAGGGCAGCAAAGGCCGACTGGTACTCGAAATCATCTGCGGAAGTTAACAAGACAAGTAACTTCAGCGAAAAAGTGAGGGATGGCCTGATATGTTATAAAATTTACTCATACTATGACAGAGTTTTGATTGAACGGGAGTTCTCGTCAATTGAACATTGTTAAAGTTTCCGAATCAAGCCCTTGGATTTCGAAAGGTAAATACTAGACTTCTACTTCACCAAAAATTTTCCAAAATTTTAAATTTTGACCTTTTTATGTATGATGTTTTAGTGAGAATTTTCTGAGTCTATTCCACCGTAACCAAATGCAAATGTTTCACAAAAAATGGGTCACCTGACTCTTGGTTCTTTGACTCCTACAATGAAAATAAAGTCACTCAGTTATTATTACACAAACATGTGATATCAATTACTTCAAAATTATTAATAATGTTCTCGTGCGTTCAGGCAAGTGTGGGAGTTGAAAGTAATTTCCAAAGTAAGGGCACTTGGTCGAAGGATAAGTTAAGGAAGTTACCTATTTTTGAACACCTCCCGCTATCTTAATTGACGAGAAAAGATCCAGCGGCGAAATGCTAGTTTCTTCGGTAATTAAAATTCAATGCACTTAATTTGTCTAAATTTCAAGAGTTTGAACTTTTAAAAACAACAAAGCAATTAAATGCTTTTGTGTTTTGGCGACAAAACATTTAGTATTCATTGGAAATATTGAATTTTAGTCCAAGTTTGACTGAGTGACAAGGCTACTGGCTGTGGGATTTACTTCCTAAAAGACCCTAAGAAAATTCATCCATCCGTCGGTTCATATCTGCGTATTACTGTTATGAATTATTGTGTACATGTTGTCATAGTGATGTGCGCTGCGGTACTTTATCCAATGGCAGCATGGAGGAAGGAAGGTTTTTGTGAAAAGTGCGTTTTACTTGGACAAAAGATGGAGAAAGAGACTAGTGTAATATAATTAAACCCCAGAACAAGAACTGAGTCGAAGACATTGTGTGCACGCACGGACATTGTAAAGTAGGTTACATCACATGTGTTCACGAGCTTGCGATTGCAGTCAGCGGTATAATTATGTAATGTATAAATTATGTATGCTTCGTTAGGAGCTCGTGTTTTTGTGTTGCACGTTAGTATGAGATTAGCTGATTAAAGCCTCGAGTTTAGCAGGCAATTGTCTTCTCCGCTTCACAACAACTAGAAAGCAGAAAGAAGGCCGGTGGGATAGAGTGAGACGAAAGTAAATACATCCAGCCTGCAACAATGACGAAACCCTCGTCTTTATTCTTGGCTAAATACGATGCCATTAAATTTCTTTTAAAAATGTATAGAAACGTTCACTGACTATATAGAGTTAAATGACATGTGTGACCTCAATAGCACAGCCGTTAAACAGTAAAAAAAAAAGAGGAAATTTTCGTTCAGTGGAAACGGCAGAAATCTGTTGGTGCATACTGGTGCATTATGTTCTCCGCGCAGGAAAATATCTAAGCTCTTGTATTTCATTGTACTTTTAGGCCAAGCACCGGTACCTGAAAGTCGTGAGCGACCAAAAGTTTCGACCTACAAAAATGAGGGAATTTTACCTTGGTCGAGAAATACCATAAGTTACCTTAACAAGCTCTAAATGTAAGAACTTCAATACCAAAATCTAACTTGGCTAATCTCAATTCAAACTTTCCAAATATAACATTTGGTATAGAAAAGGTGTGCGTATGTAAACCGTGTAGGCAGGCCTGAGTAACAAATGGTTTCTTAAAATTGAACTGTTTCATTTTGTAAATATCACAACTCACTCTTGAATGGAAGAAGGCTTTTATTAATGGGCTTGTTCGAAAGCTAGACTGCCCTCACATCACAAGTAGTTCCTTAATGAGCAATGCCTCATTACACTCTTTCATAATCGATTTTCCAAGTTCAGTGGCTCACAACCACTTTGATTAAATTAACTTTCTTCTAAGTTTAGTAAGAATGGACAGTTAAACTTTCAGATAGAGGTTCGAATGATAAGGGAAATGATTCAGTATCGTTTTAAGAACAGAATGCAATGCAACGGTAGTCAAGCGCGCAGAGTATTAACAAATAGGGAAATTTACATTTAATGCAGACAGAAAATAAACAATTGCACGATTCCAGTTTGTCGTTACTGAACAATCATTTTGATACACAAGGTGACAATGATTTTCGCAACTGTGCGAGAATCGGTGGTGGTTTTAGGTGTTTAAACAATCTCAAGCAATCTTTGCTGTTTAATTTAATATGGCGAATAAAAAGCCCGATAAAATTGTTTGCCTTTGAGTGCAGCTGAGCTATCTTATATCGAATGGTTCAAACGACAAGAATTCTAAGAGACCCTTATAAAAGAAATCCTAAATCCTTGAAATCCGCTGTTATTGTGATTTTTAAAAACTCACCATGTCTTAAACCAGAATATCATGCCATCAGCCCATGGTATTTCCCTTTTGATCCATCATTTTCATGAAGCCAAACGCGGCCATCGCTGAGCAATAACTTCGGCTTGACCCATGCGTTGCATTAGCAATTAGTTATCAGACTTTTCCTGGTGGGGTACTCCCCGATTCTCTTAATATGGCACTGACCGGCTCATGATGTCATCAGGGACCAATGGGAATGTTTTTAAATTTAGCTTTCTTGGAAAACCGTTCTGCGGAAAACGTATCGATGAAATGTTTTTGTCACGCGTGATTTGAAACACAATCTCATGCCACGAAAGCATAACCACAATCTCGACAGGACAACAGCCTCGAGATTTAAAGCATTGTTCTCGCTATACTTTCCACTCTGAATCTTGATTCTCCTAATATGGCACTGACAGCCTTATGATGTCATCAGGAACCAATGGGAATGTTTTTAAATTTAGCTTTCTTGGAAAACCATTCTACGGTTCACTACAAAACGCAAGAATAAAACGTTTTTGTCACGCGTGATTTGAAACACAATCTCATGCCACAATCCCGACAGGACAACAGCCTCGAGATTTAAAGCATTGTTCTCGCTATATTTTCCACTCTATATCTTGATCGGAAATGTGAGCCTTAAGACACTTCAAGAAATCAATAAATTTAACTCCCACTGACCGCACATTTCCATCTTTAAAACCCTGTTTGATCTGCTGGACAGTTTACAAAGAAGGGCCTCGACCAGTCAGATTCAATGACTATTCGGTGCTTCAAAATCGTTTTCAATTCAGAGAACTGAAATTTGTTTGACTCTGATATAATAATTCAAATTATTCTGGTGTTCAGTTCTTACTTCTGGTGTTCAGTTCTGTTCAATACTAGATAACAGAAGACGACAAAATGTGGTAAGAACATCAGGAACACACTCGCTATCGCCTCATCTGCCACTTTTTTTTCTCACCACATTTTGACGTCATCTGTGATCTATTACTAAACAGACGGAGTTTGCTAAATCTTAAGAGTGTCTGCCTGTAAAAATCAGACAAATTCTTAATTTCGCGGCGAGGGTCGAAAATTCGATTTCGCTCATATTTTCATGGTAGATAGGCTAGGGCATGACAAAAACTACTGGATGGTTTTTTTGGCAAAATATCCTTTTATTTCAAAGAAATATGCAAATTACCAAATCCGTTAAAATCGTCATTTGACGCACCATTTTATCAAGCAAGTTTGGTAGCCTCGCATGCAAAACCACATC
>Ga0126339_10000458_pt1 | contig 22521 bp, 18 predicted proteins | sample OrbTmetagenome_2_FD_92532 | JGI IMG/M metagenome (GOLD analysis project Ga0126339, IMG submission 92532) | Coral microbial communities from Petempiche,Puerto Morelos, Mexico - Orbicella T R C metagenome | ecosystem: Host-associated > Invertebrates > Cnidaria > Coral | place: Petempiche,Puerto...
CCCGATCGGCCAGGAAGCGCGTGAACAGGGCGATGCCCGCCAGGAACAGGCCGCCTTCCAGTGCCACGATGAGCCAGGTCAGGATCACCGCGCCGTCGCCGGCCTGCTCGCCGATGCCCAGCGAGGACAGGCCGATCATGACCAGCACCACGACGATGTCCTGGACGATGAGGAAACCCAGCGCGACGCGCCCGTGCAGGGCGTCGATCTCGCCTTTGTCGGACAACAGCTTGACGATGATGATGGTCGAGGAAAACGTCAGGGCGACCGCGATATAGGCACTGGGAAGCGGGTCGAACCCCAACCCCAGGCATAGCAGGAACCCGACCAGGGAGGTGAAGACGACCTGACCGAGCCCGGTCACCAAGGCAACCCGCCCCACGGTTCGGATGAGACCGAGATCCAGTTTCAGGCCGACAACGAACAGCAACAAGGTGATGCCGAACTCGGCCAGAACGGCGATCTGCTCTTCCGAGCGCACCAACCCCAACACCGAATGCCCGGCAAGAATGCCAGCCGCCAGGAAGGATACGATCAGCGGCTGATGCAGGAACAATCCAATGGCTGCGACGACCGTCGAGAATAGGAGTATGACCGATAGCTCAACGAATATATTGTCCATGAAGGCCAGTTCAATCATCAAAAGCCTCCTGTCATGCTTCGTTTTCTAAGGGGGTGAGTATTATCTCGGTCGTGCGTTGCTGTTCCGAAGCCTGGGCGGGCCTGCCGGCCGGATGCCGTCGATCCGATCCCGGATCCTGCGTGCGTCGACCGCGTATCCGTGCGGTGGTGGCAGGCACGCCGAAACTGTCGTCGGCCCCATTCTGGATCGCCCTGGCTCTGGGGACAACCGAAGCTCACCAAGCCGTTCCCATGTGGGGAGGCGCAGGTCGCCTGGACGTCGCAGGGTGCGGGATGGGATGGCGTCGGTCAGCGGTCACCGGGCGCGGCTCGTTTGTGGCCGGCTGAAACGGATTCCTGGAAAATAAAATGAAAACGTATGGATGCGGCCGTCAAACTCTTATAGAGTGTAAAGGTGCGGTGAGTTGATGCCGCTGAGGACATGAATGCGGCAATGCGATCCGCAGGACGATGACGCGTTGCAATTTCTCTGGTTATTTGACGCCAAGTTTATCATCTTTTACGAGTGCGCATGATCATGGTCAGGTAGTTTAGGGTATATGTGAAAAAGGTACTGTGTCATCAGAACTTTTATTTCCATGGTTGTCGTAAAGATATAGATCTGCCGTGGGAGAATGTTATAGAGTGCAGAACCAATCTTTCTTTGGTGAGTCCCTCAACTCTGCGGATGAGTGTCCACGTTCTTGTTATGCATAGTTAACGGGGGCAGAGTCGCGTCGCAAGTCTGCTGGATCCGCGTGTTCTGATGTTGAGCCTGACAGGTGTTGCTTCGTCCTTGTGGACATAACAGGTGCGTTCATGATCCTCGATACCATGCGGATCCCGACCAAGCTGGCCCTGCTGGTGGCGCTGGCCATGGTTGCCACGCTGACCATCGCGGCCTTCGCGCTCGTTGATCTGCGAGCGACGCTGATCGAGGAGCGCCGCGACATCGCCCGCAATGTGGTCGAAGCCGCCCAAACTATCGCCGAGGGATTCGCCGCGGACGCGGCCGAAGGCCGCATGACACCGGAAGACGCCCAGGTGTTCGCCTTGTCGGCTATCGAAAAGCTGCGCTATGAGCAAGGGCTGAACTACGTCTACGTGATTGACTTCGCGGGCGTCACCATCATGCACCCCATCGATCCCTCTCTGAACGGACGGGATACGTCCGGGATCCATGATCCGAGCGGACTGCCCGTGTTCAGGGAAGTCGCGCGTCTGGGGCGGGAGGGTGGCGGGTTTCTCGATTATGTCTGGAGTAAGCCCGGCGTATCGGAGCCTGTGGCCAAGATTGCCTACGTCGGCGGCCTGCCGGCCTGGGAATGGTGCATCGGCTCTGGCATCTACATCGACGATGTCAACGCGGCCTTCCGCGAGCAAGCCCTGGTCCTCGGCGGGATCGCCCTGGCAGCCCTGGCAGCCCTCGCGGCCTTGGCCTGGCAACTGGCCCGGGCCATTGCCACGCCGGTTGTGGCCTTGACCCAGCGCATGGCCAGCCTGGCCGAGGGTGACACAGCCCAGGCGATCGAGGGCGCCGCGCGGCGGGATGAAATCGGCGCCATGTCTCGTGCCGTCATGGTGTTTCGCGACTACATGCTGCGGGAACGGACGCTGGCCGCCGAACAGGAGAAGGCCCAAGCCGCTCGCGAAGCTCGTGCGCGCCAGATTGAGGCGTTGACCCAAGGGTTCGATCAGACGGTGTCCTCCATGCTGGAGGTGGTTGCGGCGGCCTCGGGCCAGTTGGAGGTGACAGCGCGCGGCATGTCCGCCGTCTCCGAGCAAACCAGCGAGAGGGCGACGGCAGTCGCCAGCGCCTCCGAACAGGCGACGGAGAACGTGGAGACGGTGGCGTCGGCGTCCGAGCAACTGTCCGGCGCCAGTCACGAGATTGGCCGCCAGGTTCAGCATGCGTCGGATATCGCCGGAACCGCCCTGACCCGGGTCCGGGCGACCGACCAGCAGGTTGCGGATCTGGCGGCGGCGGCCCAGAAAATTGGCGATATCGCCGATCTGGTGACGGACATCGCGGAGCAAACCAACCTGCTGGCGCTCAACGCCACCATCGAGGCCGCACGGGCCGGCGATTCCGGCAAGGGATTCGCCGTGGTCGCCCATGAGGTCAAGAGCCTGGCCACCCAGACCGGCCAGGCGACCGAGGATATTCGCCGCCAGATCGGCGCCGTGCAGGCGGAAACAACTCAGGTTGTGCAAGCGATTACGGATATCGGCAAGGTGATCACGGAGATCAACGATATCTCCGCGTCGATTGCCGCCGCCGTTCAGCAGCAGAATGCCGCAACGGACGAAATTGCTCGCAACGTGGAACAGGCGGCCAACGGCACCGGCGCCGTAACCGCCACCATCCAGGGCGTTACCGAGACGGCGGGCGAGGCCGGCAGTGCGGCGAAACAGGTCCTCGAGGCCGCCCACCAACTGTCCGGCGAGGCCGAGACCCTGAAGATCACGGTGACCCGGTTCCTCACGGACATCCGGGCGGCCTGACCGGGTCCTGGGCTCCACCGCGCGAAGACGGTGTGCGGCCGGGATGCCACCGGCTCGGCCCACGCCTGGCGAAGCGCTACCCCGTCAGTCTCCGTCCGTCAGCGCGTCCTTGGGATCGGCGCGGCGCACGTCGCTGGGGAACACCTTCATCATCCACAGCAGCAGAAGAAGCCCGGGAACGGCGGCCAGGGTGGTGACCAGGAAATATGTCACCCAGTCCACCTGTTCGGCCAGCCAGCCGCCGCCCGCCGAGAAAAAGGTCCGCGCGAAACTCATCAGGCTGGAGACCAGGGCGTACTGGGTGGCCGTGTAGGCGATGTTGCACAGGGACGACAGGTAGGCCACGAAGGCCGCCGTGCCCATGCCGCCGGTCAGGTTCTCGACGCTGATGGTCACGACCAGCCAACCCACGTCCGCGCCCACATAGGCCTGCCAGGCGAACACCAGGTTGGAGCCTGCCTGAGCGATCCCGCAGATCAGCAGTGCCTTCAGGATGCCCATCCGCGCCACCATCAGACCGCCCAGCAGGCCGCCGACGATGGTCATCACCACGCCGTAGCCCTTCGAGATCACGCCGACCTCCGTCTTGGTGAAGCCGACTTCCTCGTAGAAGGGCATGGCCATGATGCCCAACAGCGCATCGCCGTACTTGTACAGGGCGATGAACACCAGGATCAGGATCCAGTGACGCCGCGTCATGAAGTCCACGAAGGGGCAGACCACGGCGCCGTAGAGGAACCCGGCGGCCTCACGCAGCCAGTTGGGCAGGTGGGCGCGGCGCTCCAGAAACGCCTCGACCCGCGCTTCCTCATGACGCGCCGAGGCCGTGGCGGCGGTACGGTCGGGTTCCGGGCTGAGCAGAGCCGTCAGCATGCCCACCGCCATCAGAGCGCCCATGGCGGCATAGGCCCAGAACCAGCCGGCCAGATCGGCGATGATCAGCGCCCCACCGCTGGCCGCCACCATGCCGAGGCGATAGCCCAGCACGATGGTTCCGGCGCCCGCGCCCAACTGGCGCTCCTCCAGGCTTTCCACCCGATAGGCGTCGATGACGATATCCTGGGTGGCCGAGGCGAAGGCCAACAGAACCGCCCACAGCGCCGTCCACCACAAATCCGTCGTTGGGTCCGTGGCGCCCAGGCCGAGCATGCAGGCGACGATGAGCCCTTGGGCGGCGATCAACCAGCCGCGCCGCTGCCCCAGCCAGGTGGTCAGCGGTGGTAACGCTAGCCGGTCGACCAGCGGCGACCACAGGAACTTGAAGCCATACGCGGTGCTGGCGAAGGCGAACAGCCCGATGGTGGCCTTGGACACCTCGGCCTCGGCCAGCCAGTACGACAGTGTCGAGAACACCAGCAGCAGCGGGAGTCCGCTGGAAAACCCCAGAAAAAGGACCCGAACAACACGGATGTCGCGATAGACGGTGAGGCTGTCCCACCAGTCACGAAGGGCGGCGGTTGGGGCGGGAGTCACAGGCGAGCGCCTCTCAGCCGAAGAACCACGGAGAACGAGGCGCCATCATCCCGGGCCGCGCGACGGGTGGCAAGGGGCGCTATAAGGACCAGCCTCGGCGTGGGCGTCGCGCGCGACTCGCCGATACCGCCTTGCGGTTGCGCCGAACCTGTGCTTTCCTACGGATTCATTAAGAAAAAGGGCCGCCGTTCCCGGGAGGCAAGTCGGGAACGGCGGCAAGGGGCGCCCCGGGCGCCCGAGCGTCGAAATGTTGGTGCCCGGGACGAAACCAGAAACGGCAACGGTCGTCACTCCCCCGAAAGCCATATCCACCCAATTGTCATAGAGGTGGTGCCGGTCGCGGGCAGGGGGGTGGACGATGTCAGGCGGCCTCCTCGGGCAGCAACACCTCGCGTTTGCCCACGTGGTTGGCGCGGCCGACCATCCCTTCCTTCTCCATGCGTTCGATGATGCGCGCGGCCCGGTTATAGCCGATCTGCAAATGCCGCTGCACGAAACTGGTCGATGCCTTGCGCTCTCGTGCCACCAGGGCCACCGCGCGGTCGAACAGCGGGTCGCGGCCGGCGCCAGCGCCAGCGGCGGCTCCCTCATTGCCCTCGGCGTCGGCGTCTTCATCCTCGAGCGTGACCGCATCCACGTAGTCGGGGGCGCCGTGCCGGCGCAGATGGTCGCAGATGCGCTCGACCTCCTCGTCGGACACGAAGGGGCCGTGCACGCGGGTGATGCGTCCTCCGGCGGCCATATACAGCATGTCCCCTTGGCCGAGGAGTTGCTCGGCGCCCTGCTCGCCCAGCACCGTGCGACTGTCGATCTTGCTGGTCACCTGGAAGCTGATGCGCGTGGGGAAGTTGGCCTTGATGGTGCCTGTGATTACGTCCACGGACGGGCGCTGGGTGGCCATGATCAGGTGGATGCCGGCGGCGCGGGCCATTTGCGCCAGGCGCTGGATGGCGGCTTCCACCTCCTTGCCGGCGACAAGCATCAGGTCGGCCATTTCGTCGACCACGATCACCAGATTGGGCAGGGGCCGCAGGTCCATGGCCTGCTGTTCGTAGACGGGCTCGCCGGTTTCGGGGTCGAAACCGGTCTGCACGGTGCGCGTGACCGTGCCGCCCTCTGCCAGGGCTTTCTCTACCTTCTGATTGAAGCCTTTGATGTTGCGCACGCCCATCTGACTCATGGCGCGATAGCGGTTCTCCATCTCCTTGACCGCCCACTTGAGCGCCACCACGGCCTTGCCGGGGTCGGTGACCACCGGGGTCAGCAGGTGCGGGATGCCGTCATAGGCGGACAACTCCAGCATCTTGGGGTCGATGAGGATCAGGCGGCAGCGGTCCGGCGGCAGGCGGTAGAGCAGCGACTGGATCATGGCGTTGACGGCCACCGACTTGCCCGAGCCGGTGGTGCCGGCGATCAACATGTGGGGCATGCGCGCCAGGTCGGCGAACACCGGGCCGCCACCGATGTCCCGGCCCAGGGCCAGGGTCAGCGTCAGGTCGCCCTTGGTGAACCCCTCGGTGGCCAGCAACTCGCGCAGGTTCACGCCCTGGCGCCGCGCGTTGGGCAGTTCGATGCCGATGACGCTCTTACCCGGGATGACGGCGATGCGTACGGACACCGCGCTCATGGCGCGGGCGATGTCGTCGGCCAGCCCGATGATGCGCGCGGTCTTGATCCCCGGCGCCGGTTCCAGCTCGTACAGGGTGACCACCGGGCCGGGACGCACGCGCACGATCTCGCCCTTGATGCCGAAGTCGCCGAGCACGCCCTCCAGCAGGCGGGCGTTGTTGGCCAGGGCGTCCTCGTTGATGCGGCGCTGGGTCTCGGTGGTGCGCGGCGGGCTGAGCAGGTCCAGCGGCGGCAGAGAGCCACCGTAGGGGGGCGTGTCCTGGTCCGGGAACAGGTTGCCCTGGCGGGCGCGCATGGTTTCCTGGGCGTCGCGTCCCGTGGATGGGCGGGCAGGAGCCTCGACCACCGCGCGGCGCGGGCGTCCGCCGGCCGGAGATGCGGTGGGTGTGGCCGATGTCACGCGGGCCACCGGCACCGGGTTCGGCAGGGGAGGGCACAGCCCCTGGTCCGGCGCATCGCTTGTCGGATGCCGTCGCAGGCTGACGGCGGCCATGCGCGCCATGGCGGCCAGGCGCGCGACCAGCGCAATCGGCGTCACAACGGTCATGGCCAGACGGTGGCCGGAGGTCCACAGGCCGGCGCGAGCGTCCCGAAGGTGGGTCCATCGCAGACCCACCCCAAGGACGATCAACCATAGCCCCAGAACACCGGCGACGGCCGAAGGCACCAGGTCCCAGGTCCCGTCGGGGGCGACATTGGCTAGGCCGTGCAGGCTCCATGTCAGCAGGACGCCGCCCAGGGCACCGCCGCTGCCGGCGTGGGTTGGCCAGGTGCCCAGCGGCAGCAGGGCCGCCAAGGCGAGGGTCAGCAGCGGGAGGGCGGCCATCACCGCCAGGGGGCGCCACCGAGGGCCCTGGATGGGCTCACCTGTCAGCAGTCGCAGCCCCCAAATGGCCGCCGCCAGCACGGCGGGTACCGCCGCCAGGCCCAGGACCTGCAAGGCGACGTCAGCCATCGCCGCGCCGACGGGTCCCATCATGTTCAGGGGTCGGTCGGGGCTGGCTACGTTCCACGAGGGGTCGCCGGAGGTGTAGGTGAGCAGCGCGGCGGTCGCGCCCATGGCGACGCCAAGGAGCATGAGGCCCAGGGCGCGACGCCCGCCACGGGCCAGGGCCAGGGCCAGGTCAGGCGGCAGGAACGGGGTGCGATGCCCTGCCACGGCGCTTTTCGTCATGGATGCGCGCCCTCCTTGCCCATGCCGCGGTCGACGCCTTGATCGAGGTCGTTGGGAAATCTCATATTAAGAAGCTTTTACAACAAGTTATAAAAACTCTTTGCATTGGTTTCTGAAGGATACTCATGTTCGGTGCCGGGGGCAAGGATCTGTTTCGCCTGGGGGTGTGTCGAACCTGGGCTGGCCCGGTGAATGGCCCGGTGAATGGCCCGGTGAATGGCCCGGTGAATGGCCCGGTGAATGGCCCTGGGCAGCGCTTGCCGGGGGCGCGTCGTTCGGCGACAATCCGCTCGACAGGATTATCGCTGTGTTTCCTGTTTGCACAGGATAGAGCGCAGTCTCTGCCATCTTGCCCCCAACGCCTTGGGGATGCCGAAAACGCGGGGAACAATTGACGGCTCGATCGAGTGTCAACCGCTGGACATGAGGGCGAACCGTGGAATGAGGACGCGATGAAGAAGGCCACGCCATCGAAACGACTTTCCGTCGACGATGATGAGGGCAACAAGGAAGCCATTGGATGCCTGCTCGCCCTGGTGCTGATCGCCGTGATCGGCGGCGCGGTGGCCTTGTTCGTGGACTTCGGCGATGACGAGACGGAAACCGAGTCCGGAACCGGCGAGTTGCCCATCACCAAGATCGAGGCCCTGGAGGAGAAGCGCGTCGTCCGCGATGCCGCCGGGACCATGCTGGCCCGCAACCTCGAGGCGGATCCGGAAGATCGTGGGCGCGTGGTGGCGCGGAGCGGGGTGATCGCCGACCTGATTGCTCAGTATGCTCGTCACGGTGCCGAGCCGGAGGTGATCGAACGGGAACTGGAGCGGCGCTCGGTCTGCTACAACGGTCGCCAGGCCCGGCTGGTATCGCCGATCCTGGACCCCGAGAGCGAGGGCTTCGCGCTCACCTATGGCGCCGCCACCCATGAGGAAGGCGATCCGTTCCCGCGCCTGGAATTCTTCCACGGGCTCTCTGGTGATCTGGAGCACGTTTACTACGTCAGTCTGACCCGGACACCGATCAACGGGTTCGATGCCATCGGCGAGCGGATTCCCAATACCCGCAAGGCGGTGGGCCGGGTCATGCTGGAATGGGTGGCGGAGGTGGCCAATACCTCCTGTCCCCGGGAGCAGCCGGCCCAGGCGGTCGGCGGGTCGGTTCAAGGTGGAGAGTCCCGGTGAACGAGAACGACGGCGACGACGCTCGGACGGAAAAGACGCGCGAGACAACAGACGGAGGGGACCAAGGGTCGACAAAGGCGTCAGCGAAGGCGTCCACGAAACGAGCATCCACGAAACGAGCATCCACGAAACGAGCATCCACCGGGAAGACCACCGCCAAGGCGACGGCGGGGGCGAACGGGACAGCGTCCACCGGGACGAGGAAGAAAACCACAACCCGCAAGACCACCGCCAAGACAGCCACCAAGGCCACCGCCAAGTCTGAAACCGTGGCGGAGGGCGAGGCCGTGGTCACCAAGCCGGCGACCCGTGGATCCCGGTCCCGTCGCAAGGCGCCTGCGTCCGAAGCGCCGGTCACGGCAACGGCGCCGGCACCAAAGCCAGTGTTGCCGGACGTCCTGTCGGCCGACGTGCTGGTGATTGGCGGTGGCCTGGTCGGCGGCACCCTGGCCTGCGGGCTTGCCCAGCATGGCATCACCGTTCTGGTGGCGGAGCGCGAGGACCCGGCGGGCTGGATGAGCAACGCCTATGACGGCCGCGCCTCGGCGGTGGCGCTGGGTGGCCAGAAGGTGTTGGAGGTCCTCGGTCTCTGGCCGCACATGGCGGACGCCTGCCAGCCCATCAACGATATCCGCATCGCGGACGCCGACGCGCCACTGTTCATGCACTATCACCGGCACGAGGCCGGCCATGAACCCATGGGCTACATGGCGGAGAACCTGGTCACGCGGCGGGCCATTCAGGCGCGGCTGGCGGCGCTGGAGTATGCAAGGCTACTGGCCCCGGTGACCGTCACCGGTGTGACCCGGGACGCCCATGGCGCGGAGGCGTGTCTGAAGGACGGCCGCAGGTTGCGCGCGCGTCTGGTGGTGGCGGCCGATGGGCGTGCCTCGCCGACCCGGGTGGCGGCGGGCCTCTCCACCGTGGGATGGGACTATGACCAGGCGGCCATCGTGCTGACGGTCGAGCACGAGGTGCCCCATAACGGCGTGGCCATCGAACACTTCCTGCCAGGGGGACCGTTCGCCACCCTGCCGTTGACCGGCAACCGCTCGTCCATCGTCTGGTCGGAACGGCGCGATTGGGTGCCGGCGCTGATGGCGCTGCCCGAGGACCGCTTCAAGGCCGAGTTCATGACCCGCTTCGGAGATCACTTCGGCGACGCGCGCTTCGTGGGGCCTCGCTTCAGCTATCCGTTGTCGCTGCAATTCGCCCAGCGCTACACCGCCCAGCGCCTGGCGCTGGTGGGTGATGCGGCCCATGCCATGCATCCGGTGGCCGGGCAGGGCATGAACTACGGCCTGCGCGATGTGGCGGTCCTGGTGGAGGAACTGGTGAAGGCGCACCGGCTGGGTTTGGACGTGGGCGCGCCGGCGACGCTAGCGCGCTATGAGCGCCTGCGCCGCGCCGACAATCTGCTCATGCTGGCGGCCACCGATGGCATCGTGCGCCTGTTCTCCAACGACATCGGCCCGCTTCGCTTGGCGCGCACCGCCGGCCTGGCGGCGGTGGATCGCATGGGGCCGCTGAAGCGGATGTTCATGCGCCACGCCATGGGAACCTTCGGCATCGTTGGCGGTGTGCCCCGGTTGATGCAGGGACGGGCCCTATAGGCGCCTGGCTTTGCCGAGGGGCGCTCAGTTCGTCTCGTAATTATACTCTCGGCATTCGAACTCCAGCGCCGGGCCGCAACGATAGAAGGCAACGGTGCCGAAGCGATGGGCCGTTTGCTCCAGAAGGACCTGGCCATCGGCGCGTTGCACGGTCAGGAACAGGCGATGGTCGGGGCTGGTGTTGCGGGCCTGGATGGAGAAGTTCTTTGGCCCCTGGATGCGCAAGCCGTGGTCATCCAGGTCACCCAGGGCCAGCACGGCCGTGCCCGAGGCGATGGTCTTCTCGCCGTCGCGACTGATCTCCACGGAGCCATCGCCCAGGCACTCCAGCAGGTCGGCGGGGTGCTCGGCCGGACCGCACCGCAGCACCGCTTCCAGTCCGGCCGCCGAGGCGACCGAGGCCCAGAGCAGCACCAGCAGGCCGACAAAAAAACTGCGAATGACCATGGTAAACGTCTCCAGCGTGAGGGGCCGCATGCCCCGACGGACTCGGCACGCCCCGAGGCCATGGCCAGGATGGGCGGTGATGTCGGGCCTGGAGACTCCAGTTCTCCAGCAACACAACCACCTAGCACACGCTCGGTGGGGCGACATTGACGCTTCGCAATTCTTAGTCCGCTACTCTGGTATTCGCGATGGGCGTCGCAGAGCCATGGTGGTCAGGCGTCGCATGCCTGTTGAGGCGTGCGCGGGTTTCCTGCTAGACGTCTCCGGCTGGTCCCCGGGGCGTGCTGATGCCGGCGGGGCGGACCCCAACGGATCCGTGATCAAGGGACGAACCTCGCGTCATGCCTCACCTCACCCTCCACCGCGACGTCGGGTTTCCGCGCGCGGTGGTCTACGACGTGATCGCCGACGTGGCGCGCTACCCGGAGTTCCTGCCCGGGTTCCATGCGGTGCGCACCGATGGCTATGATGGCGAGGCGCTACGGGTGTTCCAGACCGTGGGAGGGTTGGGGCTGACCACGACGTTTCTGTCGCGGGCCACGTTCGACAGGCCCAGGACAATCCACATTGTCTCCCACGACAAGCCTTTCCGGACGTTGAGCCAGACCTGGTCGCTGTCCGAGGCCGGGCCGTCGCGCACCCATGTTCGCTTGCAGGCCGACTACGAGTTGGCTGATCGCTTGGCGGGATTGGTGTTCGATCGCATGTATCCCAGCCTTTTGCGCCAAGGCTTGGCCGCGCTGGTGCGCCGGGCGGCGGCGAGGTATCGGGCCGAGCGGATTCGGGATCCGCGAAACCGCGGACGTTCCCCTGTCCACAAGGGGATGGGGGGCTGACGCGGCGGATCCATGGCGCCCCACGCGACAGGGCGCTCGACGACCATGCGGCGTCGGGGCGCAGCAGAAAGAGGCGGACCCGCCCGAATGCCGGCGGGATCGAAACCCGAGGGAGGACCCGTGCCAGACTCCACGTCAGATCCCGTGTCCCTGGACGCCGGCCTGGATGAGGCCGAACGCCGCGCCGACGGGCGCCGTATCCGCGCGATGTTCGACGCGGTGGCGCCGCGCTACGACTCCATGAACGATGTCATGAGTTTCGGCATTCACCGGTTGTGGAAGCGCAAGCTGCGCCGCCTGGCCGGCAAACCCCGTGGGCGCGGCTTGGTGCTGGATCTGGCCGGCGGGACCGGCGACATCGCCGACTTGATGGCCGACAAGGGATGGGCTGTGGTGGTGTGCGACCCGTCCCAGGGCATGCTGGAGGCGGGCATCAAGGCCAACGCCGGTCCGCGCGTTCGCTGGGTCTCTGGCGCGGGCGAGTCGCTGCCGTTTCCTGACCAGACGTTCGACGTGGTGACCCTCGGCTTCGGCCTGCGAAACATGACCAACCGTAAGGGCGCGCTGGCCGAGGTGTTGCGCGTGCTGGCGCCGGGTGGTCTTCTGCTGTGCCTGGAATTCTCCACCCCCTGGCGTGTTCTTCGCCCGGCCTACGAACGCTACTCCCGGCGCATGATCCCGCGCCTGGGGGCCGCGATCGCCAGGCAGCCCGAGGCATATCAATATCTGGTGGACTCCATCGGCGCTTTCCCCGATCAGGAGACTCTGGCCGGCTGGTTGCGTGAGATCGGCTTTGCTGACGTGCGGTACCGAAATCTGTCCTTCGGAATCGCCGCCCTTCACATGGGCAAACGGCCGGCTGACGCCTGACTCAACGTTCTTTTCGAAGGCCCGCACGGAACCCTTGATGACCGACATTCCCCCGCGTCCTCCCTGGCCGGTGATCCTGTGGCACGCCATTCGCCCGCGCACCCTGCCGCTGTCGGTGTCGCCCGTCCTGGCCGGGGCCACCGTCGGCTGGGCGGAAAGCGGCGCCATGCGGCCGATCGTGACCCTGGTGGCGGCGCTGTCGGCGCTGGCCATTCAGATCGGTACGAACCTGCACAACGACGCCGCCGACACCCTCAATCAGACCGACGGCGCCGACCGCAAGGGGCCTCCGCGCGTGACGGAGCGGGGCTGGATGACGCCCGGCCAGGTGCTGATGGCGGCGCACGCGGCCTTCGCCCTTGCGGTGTTGGGCGGTGCCTGGCTGGTGTTGCTGGGGGGCTGGCCGATCGCCATGATCGGGGTTTTGTCCGTACTGGCGGGCTATGCCTATTCGTCGGGCCCATGGCCGCTGTCGCGGGGACCGCTCGGCGAGGTCTTCGTGGTCCTGTTCTTCGGCTTGATCGCGGTGGGTGGGGTCGTCTACCTCAACACCGGGACGGTCAGCGGCGCCGCTGGTGTGATGGGGCTGGTGGTGGGTCTGCCAGCCGCCGCCGTGCTGATGGTCAACAACGCCCGGGATTTGGAGAGCGACACCCGCGCCGGCCGCCGCACCCTGGCGATCCGTCTCGGGCTTTGGGGTGCCGGCCGGGTCTTCGCCGCCTTGCTGGGGTTCGCGGTCGTGGGCTTGGCGGTCTTGGCGGCGATGGAGCCGACGTTGCGCGGGGCCGTGTTGGGACTGATGCTCGTGCCCATGGCCCGGTCGTTGATCCAGGCGTTCTCGGCGGCGCAGGGGGCGGCCGCCTTCAATGCTGTCCTGGGGCGTACCGCGCAGTTTCAGCTTCTGCTGGTGGCGGCAAGTTGCCTCGGCGTGATTCTATGGCGGTTGATCGCATGAACCGCCTGCGCCTGCGTGGGTCTTAAACCGACAGGTGCAATGGGGGGACGGGGGGTGTAAGACGCGGGGGCTTGCTCCCTCCAAAAGGACCCCCGCATGATCGAGATCCTTTTGCCCCTGGGTCTGGGCTTCATCATGTTCGCCATCGGCCTGGGCCTGCGGGTGCGCGACTTCACGCGCGTGTTTCGCGAACCGTTGTCCCTGAGCGCCGGCCTGGCCAATCAACTGGTGCTGTTGCCGTTGCTCGGTGCCGGGCTGGTGATGGTTTATGACGGCCGGCCCGAGTTCGCCTTGGGCCTGATGGTGCTGGCCGCCTGCCCCGGGGGAATCACCTCCAACCTGCTGACGGTGCTGGCGGGCGGCAACGCGGCGCTGTCGGTGTCCATGACGGCCGTGTCCAGCCTGGCCGGCATCCTCACCGTGCCGGTGATCCTGGGGTTGTCCCAGGCGCTGCTGTTGGGGGACAGCCAGGCGGTCGGTCTGCCGCAGGAAAAGGTCTTCGGGGGGGTGTTCGTGGTCACCGGGGTGCCCATCGCCCTGGGCATGGGTCTCAACCACCGCTGGCCGCGCCTGGCCGAGACCATTCGCCCCACCGCACGTCATGTGGCCACGGCGGTTTTCGCCGTCATCGTCGTGGGTGCCTTCGTCGGCCAGCGCGAGACCATGATCGCCCACGCAACGGACGTGGGACCCTATGTGCTGGCGCTGAACGTGGGCACCATGGCGCTCGGGATGCTGACGGCCACCGTCCTGCGGCTCGACCTGGCGGATGCCGTGGCGGTGACCATGGAGGCCGGCCTTCAGAACGCCGCGCTGGCCATTTTCATCGCCACCACCTTGCTGGGCATGCCGGAGATGGTGGTGCCGGCCATCCTCTATGCCTTCACCATGAACCTGACGGCCGCCGCCTTCATCGCCTGGGCCCGCGCCCGGGCAAGGGCACGGGCCGGCGCGGGGGCACCCGGCCGGCCGTGAACACTCCTCACGCCGCCGGCAGTTTCAACAGCGCCCGGGCCTCGGTGACGCTGGCCGGGTGACGGCCGTAGTCGGCGCACAGGTCGGCGGCGCGCTGGACCAGGGCGGCATTGGAGGGGGCCAGGGTGTCCTGGTCCCAGCGGATGTTGTCCTCCAGGCCGGTGCGCACGTGGCCGCCCAGTTCCAGCGACCATTGCACCAGGGTGTGCTGGTGGCGGCCGATGCCGGCGCCCGTCCAGGTGGCGTCCGGGGCCAGGCGCTGGACGGTGCGGACGTAAAACTCGAAGGTTTCGCGGTCCACGGGCATGGCATTCTTGACACCCATGACGAACTGCACGTGCAACGGTCCATGGATGCGCCCATCCTCGGCCATCTCCACCGCTTTGAACAGCATGGACAGGTCGAAGACCTCGATCTCCGGCTTGACGCCATGGTCCTTCATCAGGCTGGCCAGCCAGTCCACGAACGGCGGCGCATTCTCGTAGATCCGGGTGGGGAAGTTGCAGGACCCCGTGGACAGCGACGCCATGTCGGGCCTCAGGGGGATCATGCCACCGCGCTCGTCTCCCTTCCCCGAACGGCCCCCCGTGGAGAACTGGACGATCATGCCGGGGCAATGGGCGCGCAAGCCCTCCATTAGGCGGGCGAACTTCTCAGGATCCGATGTGGTCGAGCCATCGTCGTTGCGCACGTGGCAGTGGGCCAGGGTGGCGCCGGCCTCGAAAGCGGCGTGGGCCGAGTCGATCTGTTCGGACACGGTGATGGGCACGGCCGGATTGTTGGCCTTGGTGGGGACGGAGCCGGTAAGCGCCACGGTGATGATGCAGGGGGTGGTCATGAAACATGGACTCCGATTTCGGTCGATCAGGATACAAGTGATCCTTCTGGACGCAGCCTAGCAGGTTCGCGGCCGTCGTCACCATGTCTGGTGGCCGCGACCTTGCGCCCCGCATGCTCGGCCGGGCACACTGACCAAGCGGAGGGAGGTTCGCGTGTCTGGAAGGTGAGCCCCGCAAAACGAGAGTCGCAAAACCGTCATTTGCCTCGCCTGGACCCTGCCCTTACGCAAGGCGGTTCGGAAGCGCCGATCGCGCGTGGGTTGAGCGGTTGGATGAGGGCGATAGCAAGGGCAAAGGCAAGGGACTTGAGGAGGGGTGGCGTGGGCTCCCTGTTCGGCGATAGCCTGATGCGGTACGGCGCCCTGTTGCGGGCGGCGGTGGCGCCCTCACCGGGGCGGCGTTGGTATTCGTTCGACCGGACGAGGGTCCGCCGGCTGCTGGTCATGGCCGTCTTCGTGCCACTGTTTACCCTGGGCATGGTTCTTCACTGGCTGGCGCTGGCGCTGGATGAGGTTCTCTTCCCGGGCTATCGCCGGGTGGAGATCCGCGACCCGCTGTTCGTCCTGGGCGTGCCGCGTAGCGGCACCACCGCCCTGCATCGGGTCTTGGCGCGCGATCCCGGGGTCACCACCTTCAGCACGTGGGAATGCCTGTTCGCGCCGTCGATCACCCAGCGCAAGGTTGTGCTCGGTCTGGCGAGAGCCGACCGGGCCGTCGGCCGGCCGCTGGGCCACCTTCTGGGTTGGCTCCAGGGCCATGTGTTCGGTGGCCTGGACGACGTGCACGCCATGGACCTGTCGGCGCCGGAGGAGGACTACCTCGCGCTCCTCCCGGTCTTGGCCTGCTTCATTCTGGTGGTGCCCTTCCCTCAGGCCGAGGCCCTGTGGCGGTTGGGCCGCGTCGACCGGAGCATGCCCGAGGGCGAGAAGCGGCGGCTGATGGCTTTTTACAAGGGCCTCCTGCGGCGTCATCTCTACGTGCATGGCCCGGACAAGCGGCTGCTGTCCAAGAATGCCGCCTTCGCCGGCATGGCGGGGACGCTGCGGGAGACCTTCCCCGACGCGCGCGTGATCTGCTGCCTGCGGGACCCGGTTTCGGTGGTGCCGTCGCAGATGTCGGCGATCCAGGGGGGCGTGGCGCTGTTTGGCGGCGACCCGGACGGCACGGTGTTCCAGACGCGCATGCCCGCCCTGCTGGCCGAGTATTACGACACGCTCTTGCGCGCGGCGCCGCCCCCGGCGATCACCGGTCGGCACGTCACCCTTGACATGGCGGCGGTCAAGACGGAACTCTCGCGATCGGTGCGGCGTGCGCATGATATCCTTGGGTTGCCGTTGAACCCGGGCCTGGACGCGGTGCTGGAGGCGGAAACCGCGCGGTCGCGCGCCTGGCGGTCGGCGCATCGCTATGCGCTGGCTGACTTCGGGCTGGACGAGACAACCCTGAGACAGCGTTTTGCCGCCGTGTACGCGGCTTTTCCGTTCGGCCGCCCCATGCTTCCGGAAGCGCCGCGAGAGACAGAAGAGGCGCCCGCCGTCGTCCCCGATGCCAGGTCCGCGCGGGCACCCGTGCTGGCCGGCCAGCAGGGAAGGTGACCATGCCGAACCCATCCCAGCCTTCTGGTCCCTTGGACGGTGGCGCCGACCGGCGGACCGGCCGCCACGGGATCGACCCCGCGCATCAGCGCATCGCGGTGGTCTCGGACGCCGAACCCGAACGCAATGGTGTCGGTGCATACTATGCCGACCTGGTGGAGCACCTGCGCGATCATGTGGCCGAGGTGGCCGTCTTCGGTCCCGGCGGCGACCCGGATCTCGGCAGTCTCTCGTTGCCGCTTCCGGGCGATTCCACACAAAAGATCCTGCTGCCCAACCTGATGACCGTGCGGCGGCGGATGTTGGCGTTGCGGCCCCACGCGGTGGTGGTGCCGACGCCGGGACCGTGGGGACTGCTTGGGGCCTGGCTGGCGGGATCGGTGGGTGCCGGCCTGATCGTCGGTTTCCACACCCATTACGAGCGATTGGCGGACCTGTACTGGTCAAGCAGTCTGGGGGCGATTCCACGCTCTTACATGCGCCTTGCCAACCGCTTTCTGTTCGATCGCGGTGCGGTGGTGCTGGCCAACTCCCAGGCCATGGCGGACGCGGCCCGCTCCCTGGGGGCGCGCCAGGTCGACTTGATGGGCACACCCATTCCGCGTCTGTTCATCGATCCGCCGGTGACGGCGCTGGACGAACGGGTCACGCGGGTGCTGTTCGCCGGCCGGCTGGCGCCCGAGAAGAACGTGCAAACGGTAGTGGACGCGGCCCGGGATCACCCGGACATGGGCTTCACCATCGTCGGTGACGGACCGTTGCGCGCGGGCATTGAAGAGCAGGCCCGTGCCCTGCCCAACCTGTCTGTTCCCGGCTGGCTGCCGCGCGCCCGACTGCCGGCGGCCCTGGATACCTGCGACGTGCTGGTGCTGCCGTCGCATGTGGAGTCTCTGGGGACCGTTGCCCTGGAGGCCCTGGCGCGCGGGCGCAACGTGCTGGTCTCGGCCCACTGTGGCATCACCGAGTGGCCCATGCTGGACCGCGCTCTGTTCCGCATCGGCGACGGCGAGACCGTGAGTCAGGCCCTGGGCCGGGTGGCCAGCCTGGATGTCACCATCCGCCAGCGCAAGGCGGGCATGGGGGCCGAGGGCGCGCGGGAGATGAACGCCTGGGCCGTCGATGGCTGGCTGGACGTGCTGGCCAACCATGGGGCCGCCCTGGATGACGATGGCGGGACGAACAGGCGCGCCGATGGCTGAGGCTGACCGGTCGGGCCGGCCGGCCGTGGTTTCGATCCATGACGTGATGCCGGAGACCCTGTCCCGGGTCGAGGATCTGCTCGGCTTGTTGGGCGTTCATGGTCTCGGGACGGTGGACCTTCTGGTGGTGCCGGGACGCGCCTGGTCCTCCGTCCAGATCGACCGCCTGCGCGCCTGGCAGGGCGCCGGCCACCGTTTGGCCGGCCACGGCTGGCGCCACAAGGTGGACCGGATTCGCGGCTGGAAACACCGCCTGCATAGCCGTCTCGTGTCCCGCGACGTGGCCGAGCACCTGGCCCTGGACGCCGACGGCATCGCCGCGCTCATCGGTCGCTGCCATGCCTGGTTCGGGGCGCACGACCTGGTGGTCTCAGATCTCTATGTGCCGCCGGCCTGGGCGATGGGCGCCATGCCGCGCGCCCGTCTCAAGGACCTGCCGTTCCGCCGTTATGAGGTCTTTGGAGGGATTGTCGATGCCGCGACGGAGCGGTTTCATCCGTCACCCATGATGGGCTTCGAGGCCGACACCTGGGGCCGCGTCTGGCCGGTGCGGCTGTTCAACGCCGTCAACCGGGCCTGGGCGGCCGCCGGGGCCGCGCCCCTGCGGGTGGGGATCCACCCCTATGACCTGGAGTATCGCCTTGCCGGAGACCTGCGGCGGGTGATCGCGCGACTGGGGGTCACGCCGGCCTGACCGCCGTCCCGTTGGCCCAGGCGAGCGCGTCCTCCATGCGGTCGTCGCCCCAGAACAGCTCTCCATCGTCGGTCACGAAGCTGGGCGCGCCGTAGACCCCATGGCTGATGGCGTCTTCCGTGGCCTGGCGCAGGGCGGCCTTGACATCTGTGTCGGCGGCCCGCGTCACCAGGGCGGTGCCGTCCAGCCCCGCGCCGTCCAAGGCCGCCGTCACCACCACCGCGTCGGCGATGTCGCGGCCCTCACCGAACGCGGCATGGAACAGGGCGCGACTGGCCCGGCCTCGGTCGCCATCGTCCTCCACGGCCGTTGTCGCCCGCGCCGCCAACAGGCTGTGAACCGGGAACGCGGGGGGGCGGGTGAGGGGCAGACTTCGGGCCGCGCAGCGCCGGGCCATGTCGCGCCACATGTTGGCGCCCTTGGCGGGATACAGGTTGAAGGGCGAGGTCTCCCAGCCCTGCGCCTTGAAGATCGGCCCGAGCAGGAACGGCCGCCAGCGGATGGCCACCCCGGCCCGCGCCGCCTCGTCCTCCAGGCGCATCGCGGCGAGATAGCTGTAGGTGGAGGCGAACTCGATGAAGGCGGTGAGGGTGGGAGCGGTCATGAACCTGTCCTTTCGGTGGGGCGGCCCGTGTCGGGGTCGACGAAGCGGCCCAGGCGGACGGCCGTCTGCCCCCGATGCAGGCGCCGCGAGGGCATGATCAGCACGCAGTCGTCGTAGGGGGTCACGACCGGCCGGTCGCCATCGTGGCCGATGAGGGTCCCGGCCGATTGCAGAACCTCCAGGCCGACAAAGGGGCCGGCGAAGGTGAAGTGGTCGGCGGTGATGGTGACGGCCTCCGTGACTTCGACGAACCGTTGCACTGACGGCGGGTCCGGCGGTGTCGGGGCGTCGGCCGGGTCGACGATGCCCGTGGCCAGCATGAAGCGCCAGGTGACCGCGCGGGCGACGGCGGGGCTGGCCGTCTCCCAGTGCTGGCCGCATTCCACCAGCAAGGCGGTGCGCGGATCCGTCGCGTGGCCGAACCGGCCATAGTCGCGCAGGCGCGTGCCGGCCGCGTGACCGGTGTCGGAGACCACGAGGGACGGTATCCCGACCCGGCGCGCTAGGGCTCGCCCCTTCGGCCAAGGGCCGGCCAGCATCAAGGGCGGTGTGCGATGCTGCATGGAGTGGATGTCCAGCAGCAGGTCCACGGTGTCGACCAGGGGGCGCAGGGCCCGGGCGCGGGTCAGTTCACGGCTGGCGCGCGGCCCGTCGAGGACCGCCGGCGACCAGAGCCGGTTGAAGTCCTCGTCCACGAAGCGAGAGGCGGTCGGTTGGATCGGATCGAACCGCTGGTAGGCGGCCACGTTGACAAAGGCCACGGTGAGCCGGCCGGCTATGAGACGTGGGCCGTCGCGCAGAAGCTCGTCCAGCACGATCGCGCCGCACAGTTCGTTGCCGTGCACCATGGCGGTGACCATCGCATGCGGCCCGTCCCGCCCGGACTCGAAGGTGTGCACCCAGGGGATCCCGGTGTTGCCGTCCTTGTGTCGCGCGATGTCCGGCGGCGAAAGCTCTACCGGATCGACCGGGATGGCGGAGACGTGCGGCATGAACGATCTCTCCGGCGGCGAGGTCAGGCGGCGGAACACCGCTCGATGAGGCGGCGCAGCATGGTCTCGCACTGGGCCACCTGGTCGAGAGCGATGAATTCGTTGGGCTTGTGTGCCTGGGCGATGTGACCGGGGCCGCAGACCACGGTGGGGATGCCGGCCGTCTCCTGGAACAGGCCGGCCTCGGTGCCGAAGGCCACCTTGGCGTGGTCGTTGCGCCCGGTCAGGGCCTTGGCGAAGGCCACCACATCGGCATCGGCTCGGGTGTCCAGGGCGGGGAAGGCGGCGCCCTCGGTGATTGTGATGCCGCAGGCCGGATCAATGGCCTTCATGCGGGGATGCAGGTCAGTCTCGATGAAGCCCTGAATGGCGTCCAGCAGACGGGTGTGGTCGTCGCTGGGCAAGGACCGGATCTCGAACGCGAACCGGCAGTCCCCCGGGACGATGTTCAGGACCGTGCCGCCGGCGATCACACCCGTGTGCAGGGTGGTGTGGGGGATGTCGAAGTCCGCGTCGAACGGCCCCTCGGCCTCCAGCCGGCGGGCCAGGCCCTTCATGAAGGCGATCAGTTCGGCGGCATATTCGATGGCGTTGACGCCTTGGGGCGCCAAACTGGAGTGGGCTTCCAGGCCACGCACCTGCACGTCGTAGCCGCGCTTGCCCTTATGGGCGATGACCACCGCCATGCCGGTGGGTTCGCCAACCAGGCACAGGCGCGGCCGCAGCGCCTGCGGCGCACCGTTCAGCATGGCGATCAGGCGACGGACACCAAGGCAGCCCACCTCCTCGTCATAGGAGAGGGCGAAGTGGATGGGGGTTGCCAGCGGGGCCGCCGTCATCTCGGGCACCAGCGCCAGAGCGACGGCGATGAAGCTCTTCATGTCGGTGGTGCCGCGCCCGTGGAGCCGACCGTTCTGCTCGGACACCGCAAAGGGGGCGGTGTGCCAGTCCTGGCCGTCCACCGGAACCACGTCGGTATGCCCCGACAGCAGCACACCGCCCCGGTCCTCGGGGCCGATGGTCGCGTACAGATTAGCCTTGCGGCCGTCCTCGCTGGGGACAAGATGGCTGTCCACGCCGTGGCCGGCCAGATAGTCCTGGATGAACGCCATCAGGGTCAGGTTGGACTCGCGGCTGGTGGTGTCGAAGCCCACCAGGCGGGCGATCATCTCCGGGCTGGTCATCGGGGGGACGGGCAAGGGGCTGGATCTCCCATGGACGCGGGACGGGGCCAACGGCGGTGCGCGCGGCCGTCGAGACATCCCATCATGAGCGCCGGGCGGCCTCGGGGTCCAGGGGAAGCGGGGACGAGGCCGCCAGGGCTCGGCGTACGGTCGCGATCATGGCATCCTGCCCGGGCCGGCTTGTTTATAATCATTACAGTTTTTTCATCGCTCAGCCATTGCATGGCGAATGTCCCAGTACCATTGTCAAGTGAGTGCGGCGGGTGTTCCGTCATTCGCCGATCCTCCGCAAGGTCAGAGTATCGTTGTGTTTAGTCTGATCTGTCCGAAGTCCAGCCCTTTCCCAGGGTGAGACGGCACGCTTCAGCCACGTGCCTGCCCCTCGCATCCTGGGGATCCAATGAACCGGCGACCCACTCCCCTCGGGTCGCCGGCTTTTTTTCGGCTCTGACTGAATTTGAGTGCACGGGGAGAGGCTGTTGGGGCTTGGTGTGCAAATATGGTGCTCAGGAATGGCAGGCGGACCATATGTTGCCACCCTTCGCGGTCATGACTCCGCTCCCCGGCGGCCTGGCGCTGCAGGGCGGGGCTGTTGAGGGCGATCGTCTCGTTCTTGAGGCACGCGGCGTCACCGAGCGGGAGTGCTGTCCGGTTTGCGGCCGGCCGTCGGGCTCGGTTCACCGTGTCTCTGGGCGGACCCTTCACGACCGTCCCGCCCACGGGCGGGCGGTGTTGGTCCGGGTCCGCCGGTTCCGCCGTCTGAACCGGGACTGTGCCCGCAAAAACCTTCGCGGAGTCCCTGGGCACCGCTGCTGATCATCGTTTCGGACGGCGGACCCGCCGATCCGAAACGCTCGTCCATACCATCGCGGTGGCTTTAGGCGGTCGTCCCGGGGCACGGCTGACAGCCAGCCTTTGCCTGGGATGGAGCCGCGACACACTTTTGTGCCTGTTGCGTCGGCACGCTCCCGACCAGGGCGGCCGCGAGGATGTCACGGTGGTGGGGATCGATGATTGGGCCCAGGCGACGGGTGGCGGCGCGGCCAGACCGACGGCACGATTATCTGCGATCTGGTGAAACGCAAGGGTCTCACGCTCATGTCATCGCGGGACGCGGAGGCCGTCGAGGCTGGGTTGA
>Ga0126339_10000459_pt1 | contig 22504 bp, 12 predicted proteins | sample OrbTmetagenome_2_FD_92532 | JGI IMG/M metagenome (GOLD analysis project Ga0126339, IMG submission 92532) | Coral microbial communities from Petempiche,Puerto Morelos, Mexico - Orbicella T R C metagenome | ecosystem: Host-associated > Invertebrates > Cnidaria > Coral | place: Petempiche,Puerto...
AATATTTAGCCTTTTTCAAAATTTTTTTTCAGAAATTAGAGATTATTCTTCGACCACTATTTTGACCCAAAAATCCAAATTTGAAGAAAATTGCCGACCCGAAGGTATACTGTAACCTTAAGCCGCGAGAAAAAAATGGCGGCGCGAAATCCTAGGGGCGAGAAGCTTTGTCTGTCTGGTCCCTCCCTTCGTGCGCTTCTCGCTCCCAGAATTTTGCGGGATCACGGGTTTTTCAGAGAACATTTCCCCAGTGGGATAAACAGAAGCAACTTGATTGACGCACATTTCTTTAATAATCAATATATAATAATCATGAATCATACAAAATATACAAAATAAATAGCACGTAACGACGTCAGCGACATCAAGATGACGGAAGGTGTGTTTCCGACACATGTATAAAGAAATGCTTTGTATGAAGTGAGTAATTATTTACCAATACAACTAGCAAAATATGTGCTTCGCTTGGACAATGCAACAAAGCTTAAAGTGACAGTGCTGCTCTCAGATTTACGATATGATTATAGAGTTTTACAGCTGGTCCAAGCTTCAAGTTCATTCCTTTCATTAATATCTCTGGGGATAGTGAAAGCAGAGCTTTGCCGTCAATTTCCTGTAAAACAAGAGAAAAATAGAAGGTTTTCATTACACTTCTAAGGTTATTCTAATACCAAGTTATGACCCATTGCGTCCTCGAATTGACGAACAAATTCTCCTTACTAGTCACGGTACAACTGTTTCAGGATAAGCTGGGATAATCTGACTTTAAATCTAATGTTAATTCGCTGGCGTATTGAAAAGACTTCTCCCCAAACGCTTAATTCTTTCTCAGCTTGAGACTGGGCATGAAAATTCCCTACAGATGACTTAACCCTACGGAGATCCAAGCAGTGTCTCTAATTGGTTGTTTCTCGGTTTTGAATTTTCGCGCGTAAGAAATAACCAATCAGAGACATTGATCTCTGTAGAACTATGGCTGGTGGCATAATCGGTTAAGCGTGATACACTAGTAAAGCAAGAAAATTAACAAAAAATTTGCTTAATTTATGAAATTATTTGTAGAAGCTAGCTGATGACTAGAGGATTTGATCATTTGGTACAAACCTCTTCCAGAAACAGTTCCGCCTTATCCCTACAGTCAGTTGCTGCGATAAAATCCGCCACGTTTCTGGCGTCCCATTTAGTCAACTCTTTATCGCATATCGCATCAGTCTTTATGTACTCCACGAGTGGGGGACTGGGTTCTGTCGCGTGATTTACCGACACTACCTCCCTGGGAACCAATCTCGGCCTAACATACAAGGCCATCGGGTTGAAAATGCCTTCTTGAGTGTTTGGCGCTGGGTTTGGTACAACTTCTGGTGTGCGACAAACGGCTGGATAATGAAGTTTATCTGATGGCGCGATTGAGTTTTTGTCATCTTGAGGCAGCGGTGAGCCAGTTACATCCTCTCTTGAAATTCGCGGGTTACCAACGTAAATGGTTGCTTTCGGATGTTGCCCATGTGTGTGCGGTATATTAACCACGTGATTATTTCCACTACCTCCTCTTAAGTCGCCATTAATATTACCTGAATCAGGTCGTGAAGGATTTGCTGACGTGACACTCACACCCGCGCTTGATTCATAACCAGAATGTACTCTTGCATTCTGTGGCGTGTTGTCTTTGTATGAAGTGGACTGAGGTTGGGAGTGTAGAACAAACTTCGCTTTGTCAGGATGGCTAGCAATACTTGCCTCTTTTGAACCTTTTGTCGAATGAGGACGCGGATGAGAGTGCGTGCTCGTACTTGCAACTGTTGTACAGCTGTCATTTTTGCGTTGTAACGCACGTGTTTCCAAGCCCGCTTTGTCCCCCACTCGATTGGGAAGCTGGGCACCAGCTGGCAAAAATGCATAAGCAGCTTCTCTAGTGTCCGGTTTATAAACAGGCAAGAGATAGCCAGCCCGAGGAGGGAGACTGGCGCCAGGAGAGGGAGTTTGCGCCGCCGATTTTGATATGTAAACAATACAGCCAGGATCCACCGTTACTGACGGTAGCCCTTTAGAGGAAGGCGTGGTTGTCATAGTTACTGGTGATGTCATGGTAACGGCAAGTGGCGTGGATTTGCTTTGTGACTTTTTTGCAAACGAGACGTCATCTTCTCGACTGTCATGCAAGGAGTAGCATTGTTTTATCCGCGGCATGCTTTCATCTCCTGCTGACAAGAAACAGCATCAGTTCAAATGAGTCATGTAACTCTTTGGAAAAAGTCTATTTAATAAGTTCACATTTGCCACAAGCTAAGTAAAACGCCATAAATTTATAAGGTAGAACTAACAACCAAATGAAAAAGACAGCTTTGCATAACTACTTGTGTTATTGGAGCTTCGCGAAAGCAGTGAATTCCAAAATTGTTGAAAATGGGTAAAATTATTCTTTGAAGTCTCTACTTTTTTTATTGTGTCACTTAAAATCAACCCCTCTCTCCCATCGAGGGTCTCTTGATATCCATCGCTATTTTGATATGGGAGGAGAGGGACGGGAAAGTGCTGCCGATGTTTACATACCTCGTACGCTCTGATCCAGTCCTCCGCGGCTGTGTCTCATCATTGTAGAGGGATTGTTCACGGAATTTGATGAAGTAACCTGCCAGAAAATATTGATAAAAAGCGAAAATACTTTATCAAACTAAGAATTATTTAAGACTCCTGACAAGCCAAGACGTAGAGGACATCAAAGGTCAAAGGAGGGACGAGGAGTGACGTCTATCTTGCCCAATTCCTGTACGGCTTTCTTCCAGGCCTTCACGGTCAATCGATGTCGGTGACGTCACACTTTTCGCCTTGGACCACATGACCTGAGAACGACTGACCGAGGCGACATATCAAGGCCTAGCTAGGAACTAGGCAAACTTCTATTAATTACCTCAATGTCGCTGGAAAAAACACTGAAGCGAGAGGTTACAAATTTGATGGGAAACTTCTCACGATATGGCACGCACACAGCATCATCGAAAAATTAAAATTCTTTTCGGAAACGAAGTTTATAGTGCTAGAAGTGTGCACTTAGTCATAGAGTCGTCATAGTTACTAGAGGGAAGTGGTCAGTGAAGTCAAGAAAGCTCCGTTTGGTCTATGATTTTTTGTTCGCTTTTTTGCCCTCAGACGCGAAAGCCGAGCTCGGAAAACGAGCGACAACCAGCTACAACCTACAACCGTGTACAAAACACGACGTGCGGTTACATCTCTCTGAACAACTTGACAATAAAAACGTTTCGGTTACGTAATTAATGCACAGTGTATAAACTCAAGTAAAATGTTAATTAAATTAGAATATCCCAAAGTAGAATTCTAAATAAAGGTATATTAAATCGACTCACTAAATTTGTGTGTTGAAAAGTTTCTTATTGTGTTCTCTGCATATTAACAGCGTGAAACAAGGAAATTCTGGGTTTTATGTTACTAGTGGGATCTAGTAGCTATCGCAATTCCTGATAAAATGGGAATAAATTTTAATTTTAAAATGTTGGTATTCCCAAATCGAAGACGTATTTTGAAGTTGTTGGCATTCTGTCAGACCCATCAAAAAAAGTCGTCAAAACTACATATTGTTTCGTTTCGTTTTTGTTTTTGTTTTTATTTTTTACGAGAACTTTCCAAACTTTAAAATCCAATTTAATTCAGCGACACTTAGACTGGTTTCACCTTTCTTCCTGAAAAGGGAAGTGAAAACGGTTCTTGATCATGACACCGATGAAAGAAGCGGGCGGAAAAGAATTAAAAACCCTCAAAATGTTGCCGCCAGAATGAATTAGATTACCTTGGAGAATTCATGTTAACGTAACAATGTTAAGTTTATAAATAGAGGACGTTCTAGCCGGGAAAAAAAACTTTTTTAATAATCACAGTCTAATGAAAGAGCAAAAGTATTGCATTATTTGCAAGTTTTACTTACCCCATTTGCTCTTTCAAGAGTCTCTAAAGTTGTCGGTTTATCAACGCACATGAGTTTAGGCTAAAGCAATAGAAAATAATAACATAATATGAAATGTTATAATGCGTGTTTGATTGACTAGAAGTGTTTTTATTCATAAACGTTTCAGTTACTTTCAAATGAAAACGGTTAGCCATTTTGTCTCTTTCATTTTTACTTACCGGTAATTAAATACTTCAATGCTAATCTGAAAACAGCGAGCCTTCAGATCAAGTCAAATCATTCTTTTGCCTTGAAACGGCCTTCGATACGCAAAAACGGAATTTGAAAATGGGTTTTGTAAGAGGATAGTTCTTGAAATGCGTCTGTTTCGTATTTTAGTGATAGGCCAGTAATTCAAATCCACACAGTGGCTTGCAATTAAAGTATCTAGAGCCGGAGTATTTCCCGTGAAAAAGACACTAGTCCATCATAACATCTTTGCTGCTCTCCTGCATTTGTACTTAGTGGAGAGAGGGCCACGAGAAAGGTAGAGGACATCGAGGACCATCGAGACCCAGGCATATATAGTGTATTACCACAGACCTTAACACCTGAACGCTGACCAGAATTCAATGTTAGCGTTGCACTCGAAAGGAATTTTCTGATCGCTATATTTAGATATTCAAAATTAGCGCGTGCAGTTCCAACTCTTTGGTTCATTTCAATACCAATTGTCACTTTTGTGTGTGTACATGTACATAGAACACGCAAAATATGGTGCAACCAATTACGAGTCCATTCAAAATTGAACAAATGGACTTAGAGAAAGCAACTCACCGTCGGCCTCGTATCGTCTTCGACTAGTACCGCATCCAATTTTCGCTTCCTGTCTTTTCTTAACCCCTCAGTTGTCGACATATTTTGTGGAGATCCACATCCGTGCCCCTCTCCTCTCGGGCTGCGGGTAGCTTTCCCTTCTGCATATTTAAATAAAAGCTGTTTAATGTAGTACCTCATATCAGAACACTTTACCCGACGGAAGACTAGCATTTTTTTTTTCAGGGCATCGACATTTACTCCGTTCATAAAAGGGTTCTCTTGGTTGTGATAGTTACATGAATAAGAATTGACAGCATGCGTTAAAGCGCACATGGTTTTTGCCTTGTTGATAAAGCAACGAAACGACCATTCAGGAATGAAGTTTTTTAATAAGGCTGACAAATGATTATGAGAAATGTACCTTTATCCGCAGACGGTTTGCTTTCATACTGCTGTCGCTCGTGTTTGTCTTGCCTTGTTGGAGACTGTAAGAATAACCCAAAGTTAAAAGTGCGACTTTTATCTCCAAATTAGCATTGGCAATTATATTTACTTAAACAAATTTGCAGATACACCCACTGCGACTGTGCAATTACTTTTTCCAGTGTGGCAAATCCGGGAGGAATACGTTAAATATTGAGCGAAATATTCAGTTTTGAGAAACCTTAAATTAAACACGTTTTGTCGTAAGTAGTAAAATGTTATGTCCGAGATTTATTTCCATCGGGCAAATTCCTAACTACGAGTCATAAACACAGAAGACAGCAAAATTACAGACTTTCCGAGACTAAAATTAAAATTGAAAGGAAAGAAAAACCCAAGATTACAGACTAAGGATAATTCATCTGCGTGCATAGAATCAACTCGATGATTTAACACACCACCCGTAGTATACGACTTTTTCTCTGTATTGGTTTTTATTTATGTTCGTTTTTTGCGCGTGTACTAATGCTCTGACTTAAGAATACAGATTGGCGATGAACTTTCGCTCAAATTTTGTAGTTCAAAAAGAATTCAGCATAATAAATTTGCATCTAAAGCAGTTGATATATACAAATTCACCGCGCTGTCAAAATATCCACGCGTACAATTATTTTTAAACCATCAGATAAGGTGTATGGATTTTATCATTTCTTAAGATCAACTAATTCGCAAAGAGATATAAATTCAAATTTCCATTTAAAGATCAATTCTCAGAAAATCGAGAAAAAAGTTCGAGTTTGTACAACTGCACTCAAAAAACAAATAAACCCAACTTGCAGGAAAGGAAGACTGATCATTAATATACCAACAGCGAAAATTAGAATAGATTAAGATAAAATGGCCAAACTTGACAACAATTTACCCCGCGGGAGGAATTCTTCACCGTGTGGATTTTTTACTTAGATCACAGCGTGGCCTTTTTTCTTCCAAAATCTGAGTATTTGCCATTGTCTTCGCATTTGAATCTCTGTGCTCGACTAAGATGACTAAAGTTATCAATTCTCAAGTCTCAGTGGCGAGCTCTTTCAGATCTGTTTTAATGAAATTCCTAATTTAAGTTCAAATGGGTATCATGACTGAGGTGTTTATTGTCAGAAGATAATAATAACAATAATAATGATATTAATAATAATCATAAAATCGATTAAACACCAGAATATTTGTCTCTACGGAAATATTCCACTTGCGCATCGCTTGGAAATATCAGTTTACTTTTCATGATTTCAGAATCAATGTTTTGTGTAACTCAGTCACATGATGTCCGATGTTTTTTCCTTGGAGAAATTAACTAAAAGCATCGTACTTTCTCACTAAAATATTAATTTCAATCTGCAAAACATTCTGAAAATTCGACATGAAACACGACAAAATTCATAGTTACAACATTAACGTACAAATACTAAACATCGTCGAAAGTAAAGGGGAGTATAATTTTTTTAATTATGAATTTCTTTTTGTTTCGAAAATATTCTGATTCTAGCAAAATATTGTCTTACGCTGCGTTATAACACGTGTTTCGCAAAACTATAAAAGGAAATAAAAATATCTCTATATACAATAGCTATTGTGGCATAAGCTAATAGTAATACGTCGGCTATACCTCGGAGATCTTGGCCTTCCTTAGGCTTTGGGGACATGGCAAGAGAAACGATTGAATCATCACTACAAATGCATTATCTTAGCGGTGATCTGGTCTGATCAATTTATTTTTATATGTATAGTAAAGGCTTCACGGTTATAAGTCGAATTTTCAGTTTCCTCCGAAATTTCAAACTAAATAAAACGTACCAACTGAAAAGAAAAACAGACAACCTTTATCTCTTTTGTTCGCGAGAACCAAAAGCAACGACGAAATACCTCAAACTCAAAAGGTTTATCGTTTTTTAAGTCTTTGAGCTGAAATGAAATTAATTCATCCGCAGAAATACAGCTGTCTTGTAATCTGAAAAATCAAAACTTCTCATTAGGTACGGATTGAAAGTCGGCTTTTTACGCATAATTTTTAACTGTGTTATGTTTTGGCAACAAGGAACTGGTATGCAAATATTAACCAGCTTGTATTGATCATTGTGTCTACAAGCAGCACGCATGTGTAAATAGGCCTTCTGAAACTTGAAGGAAATTTAAAACTACCTTACCTTTGACGAGCTGTTAAAAGTTGTGATCGAAACTTGTCCAGTGATTTGTGTCGCGGCGACATTTGATGATTGTAGTGTGTTGATGTTGTACTGTAAGGGCTGTTTCATTGTTCTCTGCTGTTCAGTTTTGATAAACTGAATCTCGTCAGATAAATGGCTTTTCTGGTTTGGACTGTACGTTTCTTGAATGAGCTCAGATAAACGCGAGCACTTGAAGCGAAATGGATCGCTTTCGGCAGGCGGTACTGCGACAGTTTGTTTCACTTTTACCTTTACTTTCTCGTCATTTGTCATGCCATCTTGACTACCCTCATTTGAATTTTTGGTATGTTCCTTCTTGTTTACATGTTCATTGTCAGTTCCCCGCAAAATCTCTTTTTCGTTCGCTTGGACTCTAAGGTTACCAACTCGCTGCCAGATAGGTAACTTCTGGTTTCTTCGTTCTTCCACCCACTTCTGGCGATCCAAGCGTCTCTGCTGCCTCCTTAAATCCCATTCTTGTGACATTTTCAATATATGCAGTTCATTCTTATGTTTTTTGGAACGAATCTCGACGTCCTTGCCTCCTCGTCCTTTTGCCGAGCTTTTCACAAGAACTTTTGGGTTCTTTTCCGAAGACTTGTTCATAGTTGAGTGGTTTTCTTCGCGAGCGCAAACTTTTCCTTCGAATCTGTCCCGATAGAATGAAAAGTTAGCAAGAGAAGAATAAATAATCGGACCAGGAATAATACTGTTACTCTTTACGATTCATTTTTTTTTCTAAAATATGCGCATATCAACTAGGTTACGGAAGAGAATTTTGAATAATTTTCGCATCAAATGACGCCTTGAGCGAACGCACTCTCAATAAGTAATATATTCTTCTCCCTAAAATATTCGCGCTAGTAATGATCTTACAGTATGGACGCGGCAAAGCGCAAGTTGAATTGCACCAAATTATAATGTGCGTGGCCTGCAGCGGATGTTTCCATGCCTCGTGGCAGTAAATTCAGTTAAAAAATTCGCCTTCCAATATTCCTTTTTCAGCGAGATCAAGAAAATACTTACAATGATTTATGGTGCTGGAGTTTTACAATTGGCGCAACTTGTCAGAATGAAGCTTTTTCTGTGCCAAACGTTGAATAATCTCGGTTATGAAAGAGCCTTTGTAAATTTGATTTCTCCGTTTCCAATGCAATAACAAAACGCAAAATGCAAATCAGAAATTACTTTGAAGTGTTGAAATACGAATGACACAATGGCAAGCAGCTGCTTCATATATGCTAATTTGATTCGCTGTCACGTTTGGCACCTGCCCAGGTTTATAACCAAATTATAATTCATGGAAAGAAAAGACTTTCAGTGCTCAATGTTTACACAAAAAACAACGTCGCATTTCGAATATTCAAACAATCCAGAGCCAAGTCTATGAAATGAGACTGATCTATAGAAAACATACAATGAAAATTAGTCCAAATATAAATAATTTTATTGGATGTTTTCTAGTTTGTTGATTTAAATCAAGATCTTCTCTCCAATCACTTCCACGCAATTTGCTTCAAGCGCTTATTATCTGAAACAACAATGAAACAAAATTACGACGCCCCCATATCACCTAATATGCATCTTGGATATGTTTTTCTTTTTCAAGTCTGCGCGTAAAATAAAGTGTTAGAAAATAGATCTAGGGGCAGCTTGTTCTAAAACGCGTCTTAGCGATCTGCAAATCTGCAGTGAGACAATTCTAGCAAATAATTTTACTCACAAAAAAATCGCATTATGGTTATTTTAGCCATATTTATTCACGGAATATATGATTGAAACCTTCGCGCATTTACATTTGAATTCAGTGACCTGTATCAATATGAATTTTAGTGAACCCCGTCCGCTCTCTCCTATCTCCTTTTTTCGACTGACATTTTTAAAAGGCTGCTAACCATTCTGGAATAGAAGCAAACGGCATCTAAATTTATCGATTTGGTTTTACCTAAATTTAGCGACTATTTCTAGATTCTGATTTTTGTCACTACAGTAGTTTTTTCTCGGCTGGCATGTGTTGGATTCTTGATTTTAATCAATAGCAGTAAATGGGTCACTAAAATTCGCTACTTTTTATCTGATCAATAACGAAAACCGATAAACATGGATTAGCAATCTCTCTAACCTGTGAACAGGCTCCGGCCAATAGGGTCTGACCGCGGCTGGACGGGCCGAGAAGAAACTGGTGGAGAGTGTGGCTACAATCGCTAAGAGACTCAGCCACTTGTTCCCAGGATCTTGTTCGGCCTATAGGCTCGTTGAAAGAGAGGTCGCCACTGAGGGACTCTAAAGTTAGATGGTATCTATGTAATTTCAAAAAGCTCTGGTAGAAGAAATAAAATCTTTCCTGTAGCACAACCCCTATAGTTAGTTGATTCCTCGTCGAACTGACACAGATACCTGTTCTGGACTTTTTTTTGGTCCTCAATCATTGGTGACTTTTATCGGTAAACTTATTAGAAATTGCAGTTTAAATTAATATTTTGTTCTCTTCACTCTGCCTCTCCTTTTCTGCTACCAGTACCTTCACATTGTAAATGTGATCAAATTAAAAGTGACTCGGACTGGCCACAGTAAGACCAGCTTGTAACGCCAGCCGACCCCCGACTAGTCTGCGTAGATGGTGGGATTCGCGAGGGACTGATTTTTGGTGGCAGAGCCACGGCTTTGCAGGCAAAACAAAAGCACTCGCGCGCGATTTCCCGCCAGCTACGCAGGCTAACTTCCGACTTACGAGGATCATTGCGAGCTCACAGATGTCTCGGGAAAAAAGAAAACTTATAACTGCACTCATCCACTAGATCAAAACAAACAAGAGCAAATAAAAGCTGAAACTTTGTGAACTGAGATCACCATCAGCACTGGGCACAATAAACAAACTTTATAAACTTTATAAAGCTGCATAGCTGATCTGGCCTGCCACAGTAAGCCCTCGGTACAGTTTTTCAGAGGCGCTCATCTGTCTTTGCTGATCAAACAGCGGAGAATTGCATTTAACCCAATATTTCGGTTTGATAGACAAAGTTGACCTCCGTACGTTAGTTCGTGAGAGGTGCGCAGGCTCCTTTCATGGACAGTGGCTGGTATTCAAAGCGGAAAACCCGCCTTGTGTGACGTCATTTGCTCAACTGACGTCAATACGAACCGAGTCATTTTGGGCAATTATTTTAAAACACACATCCAGACACTTTATTAAGACCAGAGAGAAGTAAAAATTGTTGGCTGGAGCATAACGAAAACGTAGACATTCTGCTTGAAGCAAAGTAAATGAGCATGTATGGAAATTAGAAAAAAAGTGGTCACACGAAGTCCTCGATTGTTACGTGTCAAGATTACGCAGCGAAACTAATTATAAAATCTCTTACTCAAAAGGGGACTGAGGAATGCAATGGACATATCGGAACTTGTCTTCAAAGGAATGTAGAATTATTTCTTTTTTGTTCCGCGTGTCAACAAAGAATGAATACCGACAGGCATGTCAATCAAAGACGGGTGTGACATACAAAGCTATTAATGTCGAAACCATGGAGTCACAAACATCAACATGTAAATCACGCGAGATCACTCACGCATCGCTACATACCGAAGGATCGTGTTTCTAAGGAAGTCATCTTGTCTGGTGTTAGTTTCGCCATGGTTTTCTTTACGTTCTTCAGCGGGATTTTTACCAGGGTCATATTCCTTGTTCACGGAGGAATAAGCGTATATCTTGTGGTTCAATACAAGAACGATCCGGTCTACTGGTGGCTATGTACGGGATTGTTCTTTCTACTCGTTGAATCGTTTTACACAATCGTCATTCGGAAAGGGCAAGAGTATAAATAGTAAGTACATCTGTGCTGTTTTTGTTTATGTTCTCTCAGGCTTCGGAGCGTTTTCCCCCAAATAAGCAGTCGCAATGCGGTGTGTTTGTCCTTGTTCGGAAAACAAGCCAAACTAAATCTCTAGCAAACTTGGACAGACATACACCGTTGTTTGCATTCACTCAACATGCTTGATGGCAAATGAATTTGAATATTTATTAACTCGCAGAAAGCTTAACTTGGTTTTGGATGAAATCCTTCAACGGATCATTCCAACTTCAGGAAACCTCGTCTAATTAGATTCCAACATTCCTTCCTAGGATTAACTCTATATTTTGAACTGTTTTACCGCGATCAATTCTTAGGAAATATTAGCTTGAATGGCTCCCTACGGATCACAAGGTCATTATCTGAATGATATTCATTACCCTGTGGTTGTGAAAGCAGCAAATAGAGTGTTACACAATAATTAGCAGTCAGTCAAAACACCAGGGTTCTTTTCCTAACCTTATGAAAAGTTTTTATACCGAAATTGAGCATGTTTTTGAACGGTTTTAAATGGTTCAGAAAAGTTCTGTGAATCTCAGTTTCGCCATGGTTTTCTTTACGTTTATCGGCAGAATTTTTATGGCAAATTTGATGAGATTTTATAAATACAAGTGAGCTTTAGTGGTCGTAAAACACACCACCGTATAAAACTTATGACATTGGACGTCTAAAAAAGTCAAGTGTGTGATGGTGGCGCCGTTTACCGCTGAGAGAACTAACTTAAAAATGCTTTCGGTCAAATGAATTTATAACAGCAAAAAAAGCACGAGGAAATTATATTTAGTCAGAAACACTTGTGCAATATATAACTAAAAAAGCTTTTCTGATTTAAGGCGATAACCAAAAATGTTTATAGATCGCTCTTTATTTTTGTAGTTTAGCTGCATAACTTCTGATCTCGACATTTTAGACATTTTACACTGCTCAGTGAACTTAGTGGAATTGCCATTTCTTGACTTTGACGAACAAGTGTTTGAATTGATACTGACTTCGTCATTAGGAACAATAAACATATCATTATGCAAAGTCCTCTAATATGATAACATAATATCGGGAAACAAAATGGACAGATTGAAATATTAAGTCAAGCTAGAACGCAGCGTCAATACCTGAACCGAACAAATCCGCGTTCTCAATGTCTGATGATCACAACTGCTGCTTAACATTGTCTATCATACACTGATCGGAACAGTTTTAATTTTTGTGTGCCAAGGTTGTGAGGAAATTTATGGTGGTCATACTTGAGTGGCGTGTTAACCAATATTTTAACTAAAGCCAGTTTAGTGCAGTGAACCAACTAAAAACTAGAGAACGACATGTTGCGATTGCAAAGCACGCCAAAAACTTTACAAGCCTGGGTTTAATTTTGCACTTGACTGGCTACAGAGACAAAATCTTTGCCAGCTCACATGTTCCAATTCTCGCTGTGGAAGCTTTTTTTTTACCATTTAGAACAAGATGTTAACATGATGCGGATTAGTGTAATAGGGCGTTTGTATGTAACGTGATAAACAGACAGAGAAAAAAAGATAATAAAAATTGAAAGTTATACTTACAATTGAAATAGTTTTCGAAAATTCAAAATAAGAGAAGTATTGCTACCGTTGAATGGGCTGCTAGTTTACCGCAAATTTCCTCCCAGATTCTGCCAAGTGTCCATAACAGTTCATCATTGATTCACCACGACATTTATACTTCTGCACGGAAAGGACTTGGATAGAGACTGCGTGAAAAGTACCTGGCTTCTGATCTACAATCTTGGTTAGAATAAAATACCCCTATCCTCCCCCCGGATCAATGAGGAACTGCACTAAACCCAAAACGCGCCATATTTTCCATCACTAAAATGAGGGGAGGGGGGGGGGGGGGGTGTGGTCTTAATTTTTCATTTAAACTGTCCAAGATTGTAGAGTACAATACAATGACCCCGGTCCAACTCCTGGACGGACAGAACGTTGACTCGCCTGACCACTCCATCCGGCCGGTTTACAACGGCGCCTTAGAAGGTTTTAGAACTGTTTTTCTCACACTTGCCCAAAACATCCTTTCGTAATTGCCCTCGGTCTAAGAGACAAATGCATAAATTGAGGCTCTCTTTCTTAGACCTTGTCGTGAAATTTGGTTCTAGGTTTTATATCTCTATATGTTTTATATCTCTATTGAGGGCAGTGGTAAAATTTGGAATTTGTAAAACGAAAAGTCTGTCTCAAAATAATTTGAATGGCATTGTGCTTCTTTTGTACTTATAATCTTCCTCTCTGCTTGTGTCCTATTTTAGTATCTGGCCCGGCAGTTTATTGTACATGACAACAGTGTTACCTGCTATTTGGGTTGCCGAGTTAGCCATCTTGGAAGAAAAGACCGCTTCTGGTGTGGATAATTGTGAACTAATTGCTGCAAAAAGTGATTTCACTATTGGCAGAGGTTTGGTACGTTAACATTTGTTCTTCAAAATATACTAGTTTCTATTACACATGACCCTCATAGCTCTAGAGAGCAAAAAAGATCGCGATTCAATCTGAAATCCCCCGATGGTTTTGGCATAAACTGAATCAAAACATCAATTTTATGACGTTAATGGAAAATTCATAGATAGCACGTAGCCACCCTCAATTTTCCTCGCTTTCGCTTCTCGCTGCAGAAATACTAAGATCAACTTAGCTGAAGACAAAGATCGACTGCTCGATCTGCTGACCCTCTTCCAAATCAATTTAATGGTGGTACAATACTCGCTGAACTGTACTTCATCTTCTTTATTAGATAACTATCAGAACAGATTCTGGACAGTTGGCACAGAAGTGGTCCAAGCTTGGCCTTATCCTACTGATCATCGTAGGTCGATGGCTGCTTCCGAGAGGAGAACTAACACGTGATCAACTATCCTCTTTACTTCTAGTGTATGTGGCGAATGCCGCTGACATTATGGGTAAGTTATCAACAGACACATGTGTCACGTGTACACTGAGCACTCGGTGGAAAAAAACGCTGGAGAATAAGGCGTCTTCCCTAAAACTGATGACGCAAGAGCTCTATCGAGGCACAACATTTTGACTTTTTGGTTCTAAGAAATCTAGATGTCGATGTGATTACGGTCTACTAAGACCCTGAGAAACAAGGAGAAACATGCGTTGTTTTGTCATGTTTATTATTTCTGTTAACAAGGTTTCCTAGAGAAAGGGTGTGCTTGCAGATCGTACAACAACAGTTAAAGTGTTCTTATGTTACGCGTTGAAAGGCAGAAAGTTTTTCCCTCATACTTATATTATCAGAAGGATCTATTGCTTAATGACTGGTAGTGGTTATATGATGACTGGGGTAATTGCAGAACATTTAAGCGTATGCCGGCGGTTGTGTTTTAAGCTTCTTGGAGATGGTCCATTTTCTGTGTAGATATTCTCGGAAGGTTGCTCCTGGTACTGATTCTTTGCACTTCTATTTCAGAACTCTTTGAGGTGTTCGATCAGGAACCTGCACTGTGGTGTGTAAAGGGAGTGGCTTTAGCGGTACTCGCGACATACACCTGGTCCTTTATGCAGTTCACTCTTGTGTTCACTGCCACAGCAGAAACTGTCCCGGACGACAAAAAACTGGAGACAAAGGTATGTAATAAAGTCACGCACTGACATCCGCCTGAATATAAAGTTGAACCCCGCTATTTCAAACCAGCAGGGTAAGCAAAAAATCGTTCGAAATAGAGGGAGTTAGAAAAAGCGATAGTAAATGACTAAAGGGGGAATCCAAGGGAACAGATTTGAGTATGAAATAACAGGGAATTCGAAATAACCGAGTTCCAATTAACGGGTTCCAACCGTACTGTAAACTGGCCATTCTTCCTCTGCTCCAAAAAAAGCCTGAGGCTGGACTCGAAAATTCCATGAGACTGCATGGACCCTAAATATTCCATGCTGAAGACGTAGCTGTACAGAGATAACTTTAGTGTCTCTTATTGGTCCTTTCTTATGCGGGAAAATTCAAACCTGAGGAACAATCAATCAGAGACTAGGTGTGACCCTGTTAGAGCTACGTCATCAGTATGGAATTTTTTCCAGGGCTAATCCCAGTACTTCTCGAGCGGGGAACTGATTGAGCGCACGGAGAGTGTTAGATATTTACTACACCTATGTTTGCCAGTCAGCTTGTGTAAACGACCGTTTCGTTTCTACTTTAATTTGTAGTCGCCATTTGCAGAGGAAAACAAAACAGAGAAATCAAGAAGTGGCGGTCAGACCAAGTTACCAAAGTATATTAAAAAGCTCATTAGACAGAAGCAGAAAGACGAGCTGGACAAGATTGAAAAAAACACTGATTTACGTGCTGCGGTCAATCAAATGAAACAGCTCAAGCAACTCAAGGCTTACAAAGATCGCGGACGACAAGCAAGATTCTCTATCCATGATACAGCGTTAGAAGTTGTACAGGTACAAAGAGAAGTCAGACGAGAGGAAGAAATCCTTGAAAATCACATCAAGCAAAAACAGAAACTTAAACTTCACGGTGACTTATACTCAATACTGACTTTAATGTTGATGCAAGACGGGCCGTTTCTGATCGTGCGCCTGGTTTTAATCATTGTGTACGATGTTAAAGCTACATTGCATATCTTCTTCACTGGCAAGAACGCTATGGCGTTGTCCTTACTTATTTACAGATTGGTGATTTTGCTCAAAGAGTCCTACGAGGACGAAGACGAAGCTGAGAAGGACGGTGAATTTTATGAGATGGCGAACGCGCCAGTGTAGAGCGTCATTCGGCTTCATTCATCTGACGAACATCCTAGGTGTAATCTATGGTTGTGAATCCGTGAGCCATACGCATCGCATAAAACAGGAGAAATAGGGAAATTAAAGGAAACCACGACGGCAACGCTAATATAGAATGTCACAGAACAAAAGGCCTAAGGGATGGACCATTTCACTTTTGAGGGGCGGAAGTGGGTCTTTTTAAAACAAATATCCTGCAGCCATACTTGTACCAAAAAATTCATGCACACGATCACTGCCGAAAAAAATTTACGCACGTTAAGTTAGCCGAAAGAAAGCGCATGTTAAACGGAGAAAAAAATATCATACATACACACGTCTCGTCCCTGTACTAACTAACCCACACACCACTTAAAGGTCAAATCGTCCACCTCTAATGAGCAGTAACACGTGCGTTTTGATTCTTGTTACATTTCTTAGCCGTTATCCGCTAAACAAACTTGAAATAACAAAGTTATGCGTATTTTAAAGCAGGTGAACCGCCACGCCTAATTTGTCGTATTTTCTTTTGCAACTGAACTCTGTCATTACATAAGTAAACTGAGCAAATTTTTAGACTGATAGACGAACTGAACAGATCTTCACAATTGAATTATTCAAAGGTCATTTTTTTTGACTTGGCGTTGTCCCCAGCGTCACCGTCGTCACTGCTTTAATTCTTAATTTCGACTTCTTTGCGTGGTACTGAACTTCTCAAGTGAGGCGTGGGGAAGAGGGATGATTTCGTACCAGCTGTGAGTTTACCCAAGTTGAGACGATGAAACAAACACTGGCATTTTCGGACATTACCCCCAGAATTAAGATGCGTTTGTTCTCCGGCACAGCCGGAGAATAAACTGCACTACGATATTTATTTTAATTGTCTTTTGCTTGTACTTTTTACTCTGAAAGTATACCTATGTCGATGGTACTGAAACCCTCAAAATAATCAAGTTTTACCCGAACGTTCGAGTTTTAATTCGAAAACTCGATATTTATTTACCTAATTTATAGATTTTAGAGAGCTTGAAATATTGAAGCAATGGACTTGTAGTAAAGTTTAGACTTTTTAATTTATTATTACGACTGTAAATAATCTTGTTTATCATTTAACCCCACTTTCGCTGCATGCGTGTAAAGTGTAGTTCAATATTCAGTACACGGTGATCGAAAATCAGTCATACCTGTAAAATAAACTTACTGTGAAAGGACTGGTTGCAAGTATTCACAAATGGTGTCTTTAGAATCCACTCACTGTCATTGAACAAGGGGTTTGGGCAAACTTTACCGATTATGACTTCACCGATAACGTCGTTGACGAGCAGAAAGTATAGCAAATCGAAGACTTTGACTTGGCGGGAAACGCAATTTGGTTAATTTCACAACTGACTTTGCCAAACTACAACGTAAACTGACTGAACAAATGTGCAAAGAATCAAGGAGGACGGAAACCGCGACGGGGGATTTTTCTAATTTGTTAGTTCCTTATTGTAATTTTTTGTCATTCCAGGCTATCTACATAGAATAGTTCTGCATCACGGAGCAAAATGAGTGGAGGAGATTTTCTGACGAATCATCTGCATACAGTTTACCGAGCAAAGAGTGCGCAAGAGTTAACATTGTCTACGTTCCGAGCACATGTCTGAAAACTTCTTTCACTTTGTTGAGCATCATCCTGAAAAAAATTCATTAAGATGGCACCTGATATAACTGTGATCAGCTTTCGGATATTTCTTTCCCTCGAGTGAATTAAATGTCCGTACACAATCGAGAGGAGGCCTGGGTTTGACAGAAATGAGGACTTCCCATCAGAATATGCGGTAAACTAGGTGATTGCGCGCCAAAATTACACGAATCCTGCTCTTTGGTCCCATGACCAGAGGAACAATGAATTAATTCTTCATTAAATTGCAATCAGTGCACAAATTGGGAAAGCATCACAATTTTTCTCCTTTTTCCGGGTAATAGAGCTAAATATTCTAGTGTAAGCCAGCTAACAGGTCAGTACGGCTTTCTCCCGTGACAGGTTCCGAGGTTAGTCGAGTTTGTGACAATTTAACATAACCAATATCTACACCGGCTTTTAAAAACATCTGCCTATCAAAAATCGAGTTTATGAGACATTACCGAGGTTCTCATGCGGCGATAATATTTAAAAAAACAACGGTGAAAACTAGTCAAATCTTGGATAACACGTAAAAACAACACAAAACCAGAGATAAATCGCTTTATTGTTCCGAATCCAGCGCAATTGTCCACGACAGAGTCAGTTTATGAAAAACGAATATATTGTAATTTATTATGAATATAATGATTTTTTTCCAACATATGCATGCACCTGTTTGTAAATTGCAATAACATAAAACGTTATACCGAAGTCAATACAACATTTTCTTCAGTTATTTCTGTGTATTCTTCCAAAGCTTTAATTACTACTTCGGTGCAAAACGGTAAATGTTCAAAAGAATACAGTAATCAAGTTTTAATATTACAAAAACCCATAGTTTAATCCTAATTTGTTTTTTCGCTGGATTTTGGAAACTTAACACCTTGCAACTGCAATGGAAACAGATCGAAAGGCTTTTTAAGAATATAGTGAAAAGTGGATCTAAATACGGAAATACTAATTAAAAGGGAGTGTTTGCATTGCCTCTTACGAAGAACTTGTCTTCATCTTGTTAAAAATTCTGCTGTCGACACTTCTGTTTTCACTGGTGTTTCTTTCATTGTTTCCTTTCACTTCAGCATCATAACAACAGAATGCGTTAATATGTCTTTACACCAAGATATTATTGTTTTTAATCGCTTCAGTGAGATACAACTGTTTCCAAGAAACTGCTACAATTAATCGGTCATTTTCAGTGTATATATTTTTCTCAAAGTCAACTCACATAGCGTTTTCGCGTTATCGTCTCTGTGTCATATTAGTCAAGGACAACGCGGGCGACTTTATTTTGGATTCTAAAAATGCTAAATACAAACAACACAATAAATAATTCACAGCGTTGAGGAAATATGGTACAGAATTGAAATCATTAATGAGAGCGGATCAGTTGTCAGATCACTTCAGCGGAACCGCACGTCTTTATGGTGGGAGGCGGAGCGCTTTTAAAGAGTTTATCCCAAACGACGCCATCCGTGAATTTCTCGCGAATTTAAAAGCGTTGTTTGGTGTAACTGTTCAGAAATCGAGATGTGGCTTTAGATAGTAAGTCTGCGCTACTGATATGCTAACATATATAAACAAGCTCACCGCGACATCGGAGCCCTACTCTAGAGATATGAAATCTGCCCTCCGAGCTACGAATGAATTGAAGGTAGGACCCAAGTTATACACTAAAAACTACAACCGCCGCGCCAGTTGTCCTGAAGTTGGGCTAAGCTCTCTGCGAGTAACTCAACATCCAGAGGAGAGAAGACTACTTAGCGCTCGGGTGAAGATCAACATAAGTGGGAAAATGTACGAAACACTGTACTCCACATTAGCGCGGTTTCCAAACACCCTTCTAGGAAATCCCGCAAAAAGGAAGAAGTACTTCGACAATGAGCGACAGGAATATTTCTTTAATCGGAATCGAAATGCGTTTGACGCAATTCTTTTTTATTATCAATCGAATGGTCTCCTCACCAGACCAAACAACGTCAGGTTGCAAGAATTCTGCGATGAACTGAAATTTTTTCAAATTGAGGAAGAAACTCTCACCGAATTCAAGAGAGACGAGGGTGCCATTGAAGACGATGACGACGAACCAGTTGTTCTGCCAACAAACGTGGTTTTAGCGAAAATCTGGCTTTGGTTCGAATACCCCAAGTGTTCAAAAGTTGCCAAAGTTGTTGCGACTTTTTCTGTCACTTTTATCGCCATTTCAATCTACGTCCTGTGTGCTGAGACAATAGATCACGACAAAACTGCCGCAGATTCCGAAACCAGTCAATACGGAGACGACGGACTGGCTCAATTTAACAACGTACTGGAGTTAATTTGTGTTGCTTGGTTCACCTTAGAATTCTTCCTGCGGTTAGTTTCGTGTCCGAACAAGCTAAAATTCATGCTTGACATCCTCAACTTGATTGACCTGGCCGCTATTGTGCCGTATTATTTCGAACTGGCCCTAGACCGCGACTTTGACGCGAAAGAAATCGTTGACGGGTTTCGATTGTTGAGAGTTTCTAGACTGTTCAAACTGGCCAGACACCTTGATGAACTCAAAGTCCTCGTCAAAACCGTTCGTTCGACGTGGCGAGAGCTCTGTATGATTCTATTTTTCATTCTTATAACCACTGCAATCTTTTCTGGGTGGACCTTTTACGTTGAATACGAAGCTCAGAAGGATTCATTTTCGAGTATTCCTGCCTCAGCTTGGTTTGTTATAGTATCGTTAACAAATGTCGGTTATGGAGACATGGTTCCTGTTACCATAATGGGAAAGGTTTTAGGAGCTCTCAGCACTTTAGCAGGTGTTTTAGTGATTGCATTACCAAGTCCTGTTATCGTGACGAAATTTCGTTTATATTATGAAAAGAAAAAAAGGAAAAACCTTTCAAATTATAAATTTTAGTCACGTATACGCTTTATGACGTTGTAATTTCACACTACTCATGCTCGGTTTATGCGTTTGCTTTCCAAACGATTTATATCAAGAGATGGAAACAAGAATAATTATGAATAAAACGTCATATAAATATTAAGTATTACTAAAGATGATCAATGCAAAGATTGTAATTAGACCAAAAAGCAATTAAAATTCTGCACTCTGAAATGCGATTCTATAGTCTAATTTTCGCGGGCAACTAACATTTATAATTAGCAAGTTGAATAAACGAAAAAAGCTTTTGGTCATCAAAATATCATGGGATGACGTTTCCCCATGAGTACTAACAATGAATTCTCTCTCGTTCTGTTTTTTTTTTTTTTTTTTTTGGCATAAAATAATTTTCTACCTGCCCTACTCGCCTTTTTAATCGTTATTCAATTCAGCGTCAAAAAATATTTGTGGCCTAACACCTGTAAAATAGCGTTTTGTTTCAGGGTCTGTCCGTGTCATGCTGTTTCATAAGACTAACTAAGCAAGCAAGAACGTTATGCCTTACTCTGCGTTTACAAATGGTGTAGACAGCGCGTATTTTTATGCAATTTTTTCGGTTTCCAACCGTTAGGCCTTTGTTTGACTCAATCGTTTGGCTCTGAAATGTTCGGCTGGCCTTTAGCAGCAGGAGGACTGCTGCTAATCAGTAATAATAGGAACAATAAAGGATAGTTCTATTGTATTTTAGAAAGCCTTTACACAGGTTTGTATGAGAAAGAAAAAAAATGCTAGACACTTTTGATAAGGGACGCAGTTTTTAAATGCAACATGACTTAGACATAAACATCACATCATCAATTAATGTTTATACATTTTCATTGGCCGAAAGCCCACCACGTGACCTGCGAATGACTGCCTACAAATAATGGCCCGCTCATGCGTAGTACCCTCTAAATGTGTTTTTGCTGCAAATAATATTCTGCTCATTCGCAATTGTAACCGCGCTCTTGTGTGAAAAATAGACCTCTTTAGCTTGGGCGGTTTGTTTTCCCATTGTAGACCACGTGATATTTTCTAGAGAATTTTCCTTTTATGCATCTTAAAATTATTCAACACATGCGACTATTTAAAAATTTGAAAGCAAGAATTCTCAAGAACATCATCATGTGGTCTGCAATGGGAAAAAAACCCGCCCAAGCTAAAGGGGTCTATTGCAGATCACTTCCTTGAGTTGTCAGAGAGTGATTTAAATATGAAAACAAACTTGGTGATTGAATGATAAAACAATTAACGAACTCGGTCATCGCAAAATATCGGCAAGTAATTGATCTGCCCGCCATTGACAACCTCGTCCAATATTTGTTTATTGTTTGTATGGAAACCTCCCTTCTGCTCCGCAAAAACATATATAAGTATTTACCAAAGCGGCACATATCCTGTTACTTCAGCTCGATCATTTCATCTCTCATCGTCAACTTTTTCAGTCACCTCTTAGATTAATTGTAAGTATTTCCTCTTTCCCCTTAGTATAGCAGTCGTTCTTGGGTACTGTGGGGGTAATCTCGGCAGATATGATCTATGCACTTGTGATGTAAAGCGCGCAGGTAAAGTGTCTGCGTCAGGTTTGGGGTGGTCGCTGACTAATTACTGAAGTGATCCACCACTTTCATCGTGAATAATTGCTTTAGTATTTACCACATGAGCTGAATAACTAGAGGATCGGACCAAGCATTTACTGTATTTCTGACAATAAACAGACAAATGGTCAGAATTTAATAGTACTTTAATCACCGGGTAATCACCGCTGAGTTAACTTAACAAAACGTACTATTCACTTGTGTGGGATGTAGTAATGAGTTTACAAGACCTTACTACCATCCAACTCTGAAAACGAAGACTACACTTTCCTAGAAACAAAACACAAACCGCGGTGATAAACATGGAACCAAAACGCATGTTAAACAAAGTTAATTTTCTTGACGTTTCGTATGTACAACATACATCTTCAGAAGTGACCGTTAACTAGATTACA